>Ga0182021_10004549_pt1 | contig 16321 bp, 7 predicted proteins | sample 612E3MmetaG_FD_120493 | JGI IMG/M metagenome (GOLD analysis project Ga0182021, IMG submission 120493) | Permafrost microbial communities from Stordalen Mire, Sweden - 612E3M metaG (Illumina Assembly) | ecosystem: Environmental > Terrestrial > Soil > Wetlands > Permafrost | place: Sweden...
CCATCGCGTTGCTCGGATGTGGTACAAGGTTACACCGGCGCGCGCCGGTGGCTCAATGGATAGAGCACCTGACTTCGGATCAGGTGGTTGGGGGTTCGAGTCCCTCCCGGCGCGCCAGTCTAAGAACTTCCGACAAAAGAACGTCCCTACCAAGTTCGGAGGTCGTCCATTGCGGTTGTCCGGTCGCGGTAACACCACGGTAACACCGCGGCGGTGTTTCGGCCTTCGTTCGACTAGCGGTAGTCCTCCCGCGGGTCGATGATCCAGCCGCACTTCAATCGAAACCCACCGCTGGCTCCACTCAACGAGTGGGCCGGTGCTACGCTCTGAAACGTGGCTACAGATTCTGCCGGTCACCTCACCACCAGCGCCCCAGAGCAAGGTCAGCTCGTCACCGTGCGCCAGCGGCGCTTCGTGGCGACCGATGTTGCTGAGTCGGCGCTGCCCGACAGCGCCCTGACGCCCGTCGCCAACAGCACCGAGCACCTGGTCACCTTGTCGTGCCTTGAGGATGATGCCCTCGGCGAGGAGCTGCAGGTTATCTGGGAGCTCGAGCCGGGCGCGCGGGTGCTGGAGAAGGTCGACCTGCCGCCGAACCCGACCACGTTCGACGACCCGGCACGACTTGACGCCTTCCTCGACGCCGTCCGCTGGGGCGCGGCCTCGTCCGCAGACGTGAAGGCGCTCCAGGCGCCTTTCCGCAGCGGCATCGACATCGAGGACTACCAGCTTGACCCGGTCGTGCGGGCCATCCGCATGCCGCGCGCCAACCTGCTCGTCGCCGACGACGTAGGCCTCGGCAAGACCATCGAGGCCGGCCTCGTCATCCTCGAGCTGATCCTGCGCCACCGCGCCCGGCGCGTCCTCATCGCCTGTCCCTCGAGCCTCCAGCTCCAGTGGCGGGACCAGATGCGCGACAAGTTCGGCCTCGACTTTCGCATCGTCGACGCCGAGCTCCTCCGCCGCCTGCGGCGGGAGCGCGGCATCCACACCAACCCGTGGAAGCACTTCCCGCGACTGATCACCTCGATCGACTTCCTCAAGCGCGAGCGCCCGCTGCGACTGTTCCGCGAGACACTGCCGAGCGAGGGTGAAGCGATCTACCCGCGCCGTTACGACGTGCTCATCGTCGACGAGGCACACAACTGCGCCCCGTCCGGCCGCGGTAAGTACGCCACCGACTCCCAACGCACCCAGGCGCTCAGGACCATCACGCCGCACTTCGAGCACAAGCTCTTCCTCACCGCTACGCCGCACAACGGCTATGTCGAGAGCTTCTCGGCGCTGTTGGAGCTGCTCGACAACCAGCGCTTCGCCCGCGGCACGGTGCCGGACCGCAAGCAGCTCGATGCGGTCATGGTCCGCCGCCTCAAGTCCGAGCTGAAGGACTTCGCCGGCGCGCCGAAGTTCCCGGAGCGCACCCTCGAGGCCATCGAGGTCGACTACCCTACCGAGGAGAAGGCGGCCCACGCCGCCCTCCGACGCTACGCCGAGCTGCGCGGCAAAGGCACCCGCGATACCGCCGAGCGGATCGCCACCGAGTTCGTCCTGCTGACCCTAAAGAAGCACCTGTTCTCCAGCCCCGCCGCGTTCGCCTCGACGCTCGCCCGCCACGAGGAGACCCTGAAGGCCGCGCGACACCGCAAGGCCGAGAAGGCGCCGACGGGCAGCGTGCTGCGGCGCCAGATCGCCGACCTCGACGAGGAGTACGCCGACGACCACGAGGCCGAGGAGGCTACCGGTAGCACGGTCGACAGCGCGACCCGGCTGTTTCATGACGCGACCGACGAGGAAGCCCGGCTGCTCCGCGAGATGCGCCAGTGGGCTGAGCGCGCCTCGGTTGGGCCAGACGCCAAGGCGCGGATGCTCTTCGACTGGTTGAAGACGACCGTCCGCCCCGGTGGTACCTGGGCCGACACCCGCGTCATCATCTTCACCGAGTACCGGACGACCCAGAAGTGGCTGCAGGAACGCCTCGCCTACGAAGGGTTCGGGGGCGAGCGCGTGACGCTCCTCTACGGCGGCATGGACCCCAAGCAGCGCGAGGCGGTGAAGGCGGCCTTCCAGTACGATCCGAAGCAGAGCCCCGTGCGCATCCTCCTCGCCACCGACGCGGCCTCCGAGGGCATCGACCTGCAGAACTACTGCTCCCGGCTCGTCCACTACGAGATCCCATGGAACCCGAACCGCATGGAGCAACGCAACGGCCGCATCGACCGACACGGCCAGCGTGCCGATAAAGTCGAGATCTACCACTTCGTCGGCCGTGGGTTCCAGGAACGTGAGCGCACCGGGGCATACGTCAAGCCAGGCGACCTCGAGGGGGACCTGGAATTCCTGCTCCGCGCCGCCAAGAAGGTCCAGTCGATCCGCGAGGACCTCGGCAAGGTCGGCCCCGTAATCGCTGAGCAGGTGGAGGACGCCATGCTCGGCCGGCGCCACTCTCTCGACACGGACCGCGCCGAGAGCGAGGCGGCGCCGGTCCGACGGATGCTCAAGTTCGAGCGCGACCTGCGGGAGCAGATCCAGCGCCTGCGCGACCAGCTCGACGAGACGAAGCGCGACCTACGCCTGTCACCGAGCAACGTGCTGCGGGTTGTCACGACCGCCCTCGACCTCGCGGGACAGCCCCCGCTCGTACCAGTCACGGGTGTGGCCGCCATCGACGGCCCGGTGTTCCAGCTGCCCGCGCTCACCGGGAGCTGGCAGTACTGCGCGGAGGGGCTCCGACACCCGCACACCGGCGCGGTCCGCCCCCTCGTTTTCGACCACGACCTCGCGGCGGGGCGCGACGACGTGGTGCTCGCCCACCTCAACCACCACCTCGTGCAGATGTCCCTCCGGCTCCTGCGCGCCGAGGTCTGGTCGACAGAGGGGAAGCGCAAGCTCCAGCGGGTGACCGCGCGCCTAGTCCCCGACGAGGCGCTGCGCGACCCCGCCCTGATCGCCTACGCACGGCTCGTGGTGATCGGCGGCGACCGGCACCGCCTCCACGAGGAGATCATCCAGGCCGGCGGGGTGCTGCGCGAGGGGCGCTTCGCCGCCATGAACGTCGGCGAGACGGAGCGTGCCCTTGCGGCTGCCTTGCCAGAGGCGCCACCAGCTTCCATGCGTCAGACGCTCCTGGCCCTCTACCCCAAGCACCGCGACGCGCTCGCCCGTGCCATCGAGGCCCGCATGCGCGACCGCACAAGCGGCCTCCAGAAGCTGCTTGCCGAGCGGCGCGACAAGGAGGTCGCCGACATCCGGAAAATCCTCGAGGAGCTGCGCCGCCTCATCGCCGAGAAGGTCGACGACCCCGGCCTCAAGCAGATGACCTTTGAGGGGTGGGGCGACCCGGAGCGCGAGCAACTCGAGCGCAACATGGACGCCCTGCGCGCTCGCCTGCGCGAGATCCCGGCCGAGATCGACCGCGAGACCGCCGCCGCCGCCGCCCGGTTCTCCAACCTCCAACCCCGCCTGTTCCCGGTCGCGGTGACGTTCCTCATCCCCCGCCGTCTTGCGAGAGCCTAAGCCCATGTCGATCGCCCGCCACCACGCCGAATGGCTCTCCCTCGTCGAGGTCTCTGGCCCGTTCCTGAGCCTCCCGGTCCTCATGAGGGCCTACCCGCAGGGCCTCGAGGACATCGACCCGGCCGTCGCCCAGCAGCTCCGCACCGCGTACGAGGAGTGGCACGAGGACCTCGACCACCGCACTCGCGCCGCCGCCACCCACCAGGCGTGGATCGCCTACGTGCTGCGCTTCGTCCTCGAGTTCCCGGACAGCGCCATCGCCGAAGGGCAGGCCATCCCGGACACGCTCAAGGCCACCGTCCCCGAGTACGGCGAGACGCTCCGTCCGACCCACGTCGTGCGTGACACTTCCGACGGCACGCCGCGCATGCTCGTGGTCGCCTAGCCGCCCGAGCAGAACCTCGAGCGACTCGTCCTCGAAAAGCGCTGGAAGGCGTCGCCGGCCACGCGCATGACCGAGCTGCTGCATGCCACCGGGATACGCCTCGGCCTCATCACGAACGGGGAGCAATGGATGCTCGTCGACGCCCCGCGCGACGACACAGCCGGCTTCACCTCGTGGTACGCCGAGCTGTGGCTCGAGGAGCGCCTCACCTTGCGCGCCTTCCGCTCGCTCCTTGGCGCCCGGCGCTTCTTCGGCGTCGCCGCGAACGACACCCTCGACGCCCTCCTGGCCGAGAGCGCGGAGAACCAGCAGGAGGTCACCGACCAGCTCGGCTACCAGGTGCGCCGCGCGGTCGAGGTGCTCGTCGATGCCCTCGACCGCGCAGACCAGGACCGTGGCCGAAAGCTCCTCGCCGGCGTCCCAGAGGCCGAGATCTACGAGGCCGCGCTCACCGTGATGATGCGGCTTGTCTTTCTATTCTGCGCCGAGGAGCGCGACCTTCTGCTTCTGGGCGACCCGCTCTTCGACCAGCACTACGCGGCGTCGCCGCTCCGCGAGCAGCTCCGGCAGGCTGCCGACCAGCACGGCGAGGAGATCCTCGAGCGCCGCTACGACGCCTGGTCCCGACTGCTAGCAACCTTCCGTGCCGTCCATGGTGGCGTGCGCCACGAGCGCATGACGATTCCGCCGTACGGTGGCCGGCTGTTCGACCCTGACCGCTTCCCGTTCCTCGAGGGGCGCACGCACGGCACGGCTTGGCGAGCCTCCGCCGCCGACCCGCTCCCGGTGAGCAACCGTACGGTCCTGCACCTCCTCGAAGCACTCCAGCTCCTGCAAGTGAAGGCGCCAGGCGGTGGCCCGGTGGAGGCGCGGCGGCTCTCGTTCCGCGCCCTTGACATCGAGCAGGTTGGGCACGTCTACGAGGGGCTCCTCGACCACACCGCCAAGCGCGCCACGGAGGTGACGCTCAGCCTCGCCGGCAGTCGCGACAAGACCCGCGACTTCGAGCCCGAGGTGCCGCTCTCCCAGCTCGAAGCCCTTGCCACAAGAGATCGTCCCGCGCTGATCGACTACCTCACCGAGGAGACCCACCGTTCCTCGACGGCGATCGAGAAGCAGCTCAACCGTCCGCCGACACCCGAGGACGAGCAGCGACTCCAGGTGGCCTGTGGTGGTGGCGCTGAGGGCAGGGCGCTCCTGGAGCGCATGCGACCATTCGCGGGGCTGGTCCGCGTCGACAGCTTCGGCCACCCTATGGTCATCCATGGCGGTAGCGTCTATGTAACCGAGGGTACCGACCGCCGCGCCACCGGCACGCAGTACACCCCGCGCAGCCTGACGGAGCCGATCGTCCAGCACGCCCTCGAGCCGCTCGTGTACGAGGGGCCGGCCGAGGGCAAGCCCCGCGTCGAGTGGAACCTACGGTCCCCCCAAGAGCTACTGGCGCTCGCCATCTGCGACTTCGCGTGCGGGTCAGGTGCATTTCTCGTTCAAGCGTGTCGCTACCTCGCCGCGCGGCTGCTCGAAGCCTGGGAGGCAATCGAGCGCCAGCACCCCTGCCTGGTCCGCATCACCCCAGAAGGTGAGCTATCTCAGGGTCTCCCCGAGGAGCGGCTGATTCCCAAGGACCCCGACGAGCGCCTGACCTACGCCATGCGCCTCGTCGCCCAGCGCTGTCTCTACGGCGTCGACGTTAACCCGCTCGCGGTCGAGATGGCCAAGCTCTCCATGTGGCTGCTCACCCTCGCCAAGGAGAGGCCGTTCACCTTCCTCGACCACAGCATCCGCTGCGGCGACTCGCTCCTTGGCATCACGAGCCTCGACCAACTCAAGCGGTTCAGCCTGGCCGAAGGACCGGTGCAGCGGACGATCTCGCAGCAGGTGTCCTTCGACGATCTAATCGACCGTGCGGTGGCCGCCCGCCTTCGGATCGAGTCGATGGACGGCGACACGATCGAGCACGTCGCGGCGCAGAAGGAGCTACTCCGCGAGGCCGAAGAGCAACTGGGCCGGTTAAAGGGAGCGGCGGACCAACTTGTTGCGGCGGAAATTGGCGACGGAAGTCGGGAGGATGCTATTAGGATGGCGAATTTGATCCTCCTACCACACGATTCGGCAGGAACTCGTATTGACGCAGTCCCACCGCGAAGCAGCCGTCGACCTTTCCATTGGCCGCTGGAGTTTCCTGAAGTCGTGGTGGCGCGAGGAGGATTCAGCGCCTTCGTTGGGAACCCTCCGTTCATGGGGGGGAGACTCATCGGTCGCTCCCTGGGGATGGACTATCAGAACTACCTGCGACTGGTCCGAGAGAACGTTAAGGGTTCTCCAGATCTCTGCGGGTACTTCTTCCTGAGGGGATTCCGTTTGTGTAAGGACAATGGAGTCCTTGGGCTCATCGCAACTAAGTCAATCGCTGAAACCGGCTCCCGCGTAGTTTCGCTAGATCGGATCATTAGCAAAGGTGGCACGATCTTCCGCGCTCTCTCCCGCATGCCATGGCCAGGAACAGCAGCTGTTGTCGTTGCTTGTCTTTGGATCGTACGCGGTCGCTGGCTATCACCAAGACAACTCGACCATCACGAGGTGAGCGAGATTAATGGTGGGCTTACTCCTGTGGACTTGGCTGGACGGCCGCATCGCCTGAAGGCTCTAGCGGGACGATACTCGCAGGGCCAAGACACAATGGGGAGGGGTTTTGAGCTTGCTGAGGACGAGGTAGATGACCTGATTGGGCGAAACCCGAAACTGAGAGACGTGATCTTTCCCCTCTTCAATGGCCAAGACCTTAACACCATGGCTGAGCTGAAACCCTATAGATGGGTGATCTACTTCCGAGACTGGCCGGAACACCGAGCCCGCGAATACCCAGAGGCTTTTCAGCGGGTTCATGATCTAGTAAAGCCCTACCGAGATTCCCTCACCGGCCAGATCCACCAACGGTGTTTCTGGAAGTTCTGGGATCTTCGACCTCGCCTGATGAAGGAGGTCGAGGAACACGACTTCCTCCTGGCATCTCCAATTGTCACAAAGTACCTGACCTTCCGGCGAGTGCCGTCGAGCAACATCTACAATATGAAGACCAAGCTTTACTTTCTTTACGACTGGTGGCACTTCGGTTTACTGCAGAGTTCCTTCCACCAAGACTGGGCGACCTGGTTATGCGGGACTATTGGCGAGAAGGGTCTGAACTACTCAACGTCGGACGCACTCGAGACATGGCCATTTCCAGACGTGCGCGCAAGCGCTGAGGCCCTCAAGGAGCTTGGTCGGCTTGGAGATGCGTACCACAGGTTTCGCGAAGACCTAATGCACGAACTCGAAGAGGGGCCAACTCGGCTATACAACCGGTTCCATGACCCCGATGAGCAGTTGCCCGCTGTTATCGCTTGTCGCCAGCTCCACCAGCAGCTCGACCAAGCAGTTGCCGCCGCGTATGGCTGGCCAGACCTTGAGGTGCAGCATGGTTTTGAGGAAACGAAACTCGGGCTCCGCTTCACGGTTACGGAGACTATCCGAGCCGAAGCGCGACGTCGGCTCGTTGCGCTCAACCACGAACGGTACAGCGCCGAGCTTCGACAGGGACTCCACACGAAGGGAAGCGCGAGCAAGTCCGGTGCCGGAAAGAAGAAGAGAGCCGATGAGGTCGCCGACCTTTTCTCGTGATACCCCCTCTTCGGGGGAGAAGCCACCTGCTACGATGGCCCCGGTAGCGACTTCGACATCGTTCTGGCGTGGCGAAGTTGCGATGATCGCTAGTGCCGAGACCAGAATGGAACACGGCAATGCCTGACATCGTCACCAGCCCACCCTCCGACCTCGAGCTGCGCTCGCGCCTCATCGAGTTGTCAGTAAAGGATCTCCTCGGCCCGGCCGGCGGCGAGCGGGAGGAGATCGCCGAGCGGAACGTCCGCGACCGTTACCTCGTCGGAGTCCTCGCCCCAGCCACCTGGACGCACACCGGCACGGCCAAGGGCACCAGGGTGAAGGAGGCAACCCCCCTGTCCGGCGGCGGGGAGGAAGACGACGAGGAGACGCCGGCCATCCCCGACGAGCTCGCCGCGGGCGGCGGCGACAGCCTCGACGACGGCACGACCGACCAGGATGTTCCGGTCACCCAGGCGCACTTCCCGTCGTCGATCGGGCTCACGTTCTCAGTCAGCGCCGACGCCACGTCCATCGAGGTCGAGGCGCGGTGGGGCCAGTACCTGCGCGAGGTGAAGGAGGAGCAGATCAACGAGCGGACCGGTAAGCCGTTCCGCGTCTGGCGTCGGTTCCCCCGTGGCGGGACCATCACGATCCCGCTCACGTCTGGCCCGATTAGATCCCAGATGGTTGATGCCGAGTGTCCCGCCGTCGAGGTGCAGGGGCGTGTGCGTAAGCGGGAGCACAGCACGGTCGTCACGCTCTTCCTCGTGAACGGCCAGGAACTGTCCCGCCCGCGGGACGCGAGCTTCGTCTTCCAGCCGCTGCTGCGCGTGATAGCACCCGGCGGCGCGGCGGCCTTCGTGCGCAAGGCGCCGCTCCGCTCGGCCGACGCAATCGACCCGGCCATCCGCCTCGAGGAGGACCGCCTGGAGCTGCTCTACCGGCGGCACGTCGAGTTCGCAGTCGGCCACGGCGTCGGCGTCCACGCCGAGGTGAGCGCCGAGGCGCCCGACCGCGCGACGGCCGTCGAGACCCGGATCGTCCCGCACTACGAGGTGCCGCGCAGCACCCCACCGACCGCCGCCGACACCGCGATCAACCCGGCGTTCGCCGCGCTCGACGGCCTCGTGCTCGACATGAAGGAGCTGGCGGCGAGGCCCGGCGCCGAGGTGCGCGACAAGCTCGCGCCGCTGACCGCCGCCTACTGCGCCTGGATCAACGCCGAGGAGAAGCTCGCGAAGGAGACCGCACTCGGCCCGCTCGCCGACGCTGCCCGCTCCGCCCTTGACGCCGCCCGCAGGAACCTCGAGCGCATCGAGGAGGGGCTGGACCTGCTCGCCTCGGACCCGCAGGCCGCGCGGGCGTTCGCGTTCATGAACGAGGCGATGTGGCTGCAGCGCACCCACTCGATCTACTCGGAGAGGGTGCGGCGCGGCGAGAGCCCCGACTTCGCCACCGAGGTCGACGTCCCGGCCAACCGCACCTGGTACCCGTTCCAGATCGCCTTCATCCTGCTGAACCTGCCGGGGCTCACGCGCCTCGACCACCCCGACCGGGGCCCCGACCAGCTCGCGACCGCGGACCTGCTCTTCTTCCCCACGGGCGGCGGCAAGACCGAGGCGTACCTCGGCCTCGCGGCGTACACCATGGCGATCCGCCGCCTGCAGGGGCCGATCGGCGGGCGCGGCGGCGAGCCCGGTCTCGCGGTGCTCATGCGCTACACCCTGCGCCTCCTCACAATCCAGCAGTTCCAGCGCGCCGCCGCCCTCCTCTGCGCCTGCGAGGTGATTCGCCGCCGTGAGGCAGACAAGGGCAAGGCCACCTGGGGCAGCGAGCCGTTCCGCATCGGGCTCTGGGTCGGGCAGAAGACGACGCCGAACTGGACGGAGGACGCCGCCGAGGCGATCCAGCAGCACCGCGGCAACCAGGCCGGCTTCTCCGCGGGCGCCGGCACGCCCTACCAGCTCACGGCCTGCCCGTGGTGTGGCCAGGAGATCAAGGCGGGGCGCGACCTGCAAGCAACGCACGGCCCGAGTCAGGTCGGGCGCACGTTCACGTACTGCGGCGACCCGGCCGGCGCGTGCCCGTTCAGCCGGCGCCAGGCGCCCGACGAGGGGCTGCCCGTCGTGGTCGTCGACGAGGAGATCTACCGGCGCCTGCCGTCCATGCTCATCGCCACCGTCGATAAGTTCGCCCAGCTGCCGTGGCGCGGCGAGGTGGGGATGCTCTTCGGCCAAGTCGACGGCCGCTGCGAGCGGCACGGGTTCCGCTCCCCGGAGATCGAGGACTCCGGCACCCACCCGAAGGCCGGCGCTCTACCGCCCGCGAAGACCGTACCATTCGGCCCGCTGCGCCCGCCCGACCTCATTATCCAGGACGAGCTGCACCTCATCAGCGGCCCGCTCGGAAGCCTCGTGGGGCTCTACGAGACCGCCGTCGACCGGCTGTGCAGCTGGGAGGTGGACGGGAAGGTCGTCCGACCGAAGGTCGTGGCCTCGACCGCGACGATCCGCAACGCGCCCGCCCAGGTCCATGCCCTGTTCCTCCGCCGGGTGAACGTCTTCCCGCCCCAGGGGCTCGACGTGCGCGACAGCTTCTTCTCGGTGCAGCGTGCGCCGAGCGCCGAGGAGCCGGGCCGCTACTACCTCGGCATCTGCGCGCCAGGTCGCCGCCTCAAGGCCGCGCTCATCCGCGTCTACGTCGCGTTCCTCTGCGCGGCGCAGACGCTCTACGAGACGCACGGCCAGCAGGTCGACCCGTGGATGACGCTCGTCGGCTACTTCAACTCCATCCGCGAGCTGGGCGGGATGCGCCGCCTGGTCGACGACGACGTCGCGAGCCGCGCCAAGAAGATGGACGCCCGCGGGCTCGCCAAGCGGTTCCTCACACCGAGCCGCGACCTCGAGGAGCTGACCTCGCGCATCCGCTCCGAGGACATCCCGTATATCCTCGACCGGCTGGAGGCGGTGTTCGACCCGGCGACGGAGTGGAAGGCCGGAAAGCCCGACGAGCGAGCCGACGAGCGCGCGAAGACGCGCCGCCGCCTCGCCGTGCTGCTCGCCACGAACATGATCTCCGTCGGCGTCGACGTGAAGCGCCTAGGGCTCATGGTGGTCGGGGGCCAGCCGAAGTCGACTGCCGAGTACATCCAGGCGACCAGCCGCGTCGGCCGCAGCCGGCCGGGCATCGTCTGCACCGTCTACAACTGGGCGCGGCCTCGCGACCTCTCGCATTTCGAGCGGTTCGAGCACTACCACGCGACGTTCTACAAGCACGTCGAGGCGCTGTCGGTCACGCCGTTTTCGACGGGTGCCATCAAGCGCGGCCTCGCCGGGCTCCTCGTCGGTATGCTCCGCCAGCGCGGCACCGAGATGAACCGCAACGACGCCGCGGGCCGCATCCAGAAGACCGACCCCGCGGTCGACGAGATCATCGAGCACATCGCCAAGCGCGCGAGCCTCGTCGGGACGACCGCCGCCGGGGACGAGTGCCGAGCGCAGCTCCGCCACAAGGTCGACCTCTGGAGCGCCGAGGCGCAGAACCGCGCCGGCGGCCGCACGCTCACGTTCGACGCCTCCCGGGGGAAGGACCGCGGCACCTCCGTGGCGCTCCTCCAGCGCCCGGACCTCGAGCACTGGGAGGAGTTCACCTGCCTCAACTCCCTCCGGGAGGTGGAGCCGACGGTGAAGCTCATCGCCCTTGACGCCGGCGGCCTGGACGAGGACGCAGCGTCGGACCGCGCCGCGCCGCCCGCGGCCGATCCCGTCACCCCGGAGCAGCCATGAGCACGTCCCACCTCCTCCGTAAGTCCGAGGTCGGCGAACTGCGCCCCAGCCAGCTCCTCACGACGTTCGGCGTCGGCTCCCTCATCGACCTGCCGAACCTCTCCGTGCTCGTCATGGGCCTCGACGACTGGCAGACCGCGAGCGCGACGGAGATCGGCGAGCCGCGCCTCCTGCGCTCCGTGCAGCGGGCGCTCGGCGCCCAGGTCACGAAGCTCCTCACGCCGCCGCGCGGGCCGGAGACGCCGGGGCGGACCAACTGGTTCGACGAGTCGCACCAGATCGGCGTGCCGGTGGCGCCGTTCCCGCGCTGGATGGTGTGCTCGAAGTGCCGGCTCCTCGCGCCGCTGTCGTCGGGTTTCTTTAGCCCGCAGCAACCGGCCTACCGGCCGCACCAGACCCGGTACGTGCACACGAACTGCCCGAAGCCGGGCAAGCCGCCGACGGCGGTGCCCGCGCGCTTCGTCGTCGCCTGCGAGAAGGGCCACCTCGACGACTTCCCGTGGGCCGCGTACGCCCACCGCGGCCAAGGCACCTGCACCGGCCCCCTCGAGCTGTACGAGTGGGGGGCGACCGGCGAGGCCGCCGACATCGAGGTGCACTGCCGCACGTGCGACCGGAAGCGGCGCATGGCCGAGGCGTTCGGCAAGGAGAACCAGGAGAACCTGCCGGCCTGCACGGGGCGCCGACCCTACCTGCGCGACCACCAGCCAGGGGGCTGCGACGAGCCGCACGTCCGCGCGATGCTCCAGGGCGCCTCAGGGCTCTGGTACTCGGTCCTCGTGTCGGTGCTGTCCATGCCCGTGCAGAAGGCGGATGCCCTCGCGCAGCTCGTCGAGGAGGAATGGCCGACCCTTGAGAAGGCGACGAGTCGCGAGGTCCTCGCGGCGTTCCGGCAGATCGGGCAGCTCAAGGCGTTTGCCAAGTACACCGACGACGAAGTGTGGGCCGCGATTGAGCGGCACCGCCAGCCGGCGCCCGAGGCGGAGACGAACCCGACCGACCTCAAGGGGCCGGAGTGGCAGGTCTTCTCCAACCCCACAGCCGTCCCGCGCAGCCGCGACCTGAAGTTGCGGGCGGTGGACCCGCCCCCGAGCTTCATCCAGCAGCTCGAGCGAGTCGTGGTCGTCGACAGCCTGCGCGAGGTCCGGGCGCTCATCGGCTTCACCCGCATCCAGTCGCCGCGCGACTTCGACTCGCCCCTCGACCTCCCCGAGAGCACCCGCGCCCCGCTGTCGCGTCAGCACCCGACCTGGGTGCCGGCGTCCGAGACCCTCGGCGAGGGCATCTTCCTCCAGTTCTCTGAGGCGGCCATCGCGACCTGGGTGAAGTCGACCGCGGCCCGGAAGCGAGAAGTTGACCTGCGGACCTCCCACGAGCGCTGGCGGGCCAAGCACAACCTCGACCCATCCGTCGGCTTCCCGGGCATGCGCTACGTCCTGCTCCACAGCCTGTCGCACGCGCTGATCCGCGAGTTATCGATGGAGTGCGGCTACACGACGGCTTCCATCGGGGAACGGATCTACTGCAGCAACCCCGGCGAGGGAGGGCCGACGGCCGGCATCTTGATCTACACGGCAGCGCCCGACAGCGAGGGGACACTCGGCGGACTCTCGGCGCTCGGCGCAACCGACCGCCTCGAAGGGCTCCTGCAGCAGGCGCTGGAGCGCTCGCGGTACTGCTCCTCCGACCCGCTCTGCGCGGAGCACCAGCCGCAAATCGACGACAGCCTCCACGCGGCGGCCTGCCACGCCTGCTTGTTCCTGCCGGAGACGTCGTGCGAGCGGGGCAACAAATTCCTCGACCGCGCGGTCCTGGTCGCTACGTTCGAACAGCAGGGTCTCGAGTTCTTCCCGAGCTGACCATGGACCATCCAGCGAAACGCCTCGCCACTGCCGCAACGAAGCTCGCGGCGGAGCTGCCGCCCGAGCTGGTCGAGGTCGCCTCCGAGGTGCTTCTCTCTTCGGCCGACCTCGCTGCCGCGAAGCGGGGAATCGCCGAGCGCGTCGCGCACCCGCAGTTCCGCCGGACCATTGCCAGGTTCATCACGAATTGCGAGGGCTTCGGGGTACTGCCGCCCGTCGCGATCGGTGCGGCGCTCCTCACCGCGGCTGCGTCCGAGCAGGCGAGCCGCGCTCGCCAAGAGGTCGAGGTCGCCTGGACCGGACCTCACAGCGAGGCGGTCGCGTTCCGGCGCACCGAGCAGGCGATCCTGCAGATCCTCGACTCAGCCAAGTTGCGTATAACGCTCGTTTCGTACGCCGTCTACGCGATCCCACGGGTCCGCGAGGCGCTTGTTCACGCGGCCAAACGGGGGGTGCGCATCACCGTGATTCTCGAGACCCCCGACCACGTGAGCGGGCAGGGCGCCTACGACACCCTGCGCGCAATGGGCGCCGAGGTGGCGGCCTGCTCGAGCGTGTACTACTGGCCGCAGGAGAAGCGCCCGAGAGAGGGTGGCAAGACCGGCATCCTCCACGTGAAGTGCGTCGCCGCCGACGGGCATTGGCTCTTCGTGTCTAGCGCTAACCTCACGGAGTACGCCTTCTCGATCAACATGGAGCTCGGCGTGCTCATGACCGGCGGCCCGGTTCCCACTCAGGTTGAGTCGTTGTTTGACTCCCTGATCGCTACCGGAACGCTGACCAGCCTCTGAAGCGGCGAGATCCCGAGTTGCCACCGCGAGGACCCTTACGACTTGCGTCCGCGTTGCTAGGTGTACGTTCGTTGTAGCAGAATGAGTGCATGCGTGTGCCAGATCTCGCCAAGGCGCTGGCTGATAGAGTCCTCGCCATCGCTTCGGAAAAGGGACTCTCAGAGGTTATCGACCTGGATGCCCTGGCAGTCGAGCTCGGGGAATCTGACAGCCGGAAAGTCAGCGACGCCGGCATGCTGCTCCAGTCTCGCGGGATGATCGCCTTCGTGGCTGACAACGCAAACGTAGTCCGGGCGAAGCCCGAGTTACTGCTTGAGGGGATTCAGCTAGTGGGCGCGCAGAGAACTGAAGGAACAAGCCAAGATGGCGAGGTGGAGACCGAACTGATTAAGCTTCGCGAGGCGGCCGCCCGGCTTCCCCTGGGGGAGTGGGCAGCGGTAGACCGCGTCCGTGGAATGCTCAAGATGATCATCGCCAACGGGTGGGGGGCGGAGAGCCACTACTTATCAGATTGGAAACGCATCTCATTCGAGTTTGGCGTTGGGGTGGACTTTGAAAGCGGGTTTGCGCTCTACAAGCAAGAGCTCCTTAACCTCATTGACACAATGCTCCAGGAGAAACGCCTCTTTCGTCCTGCGCGCCGCGACGATGGCGGCAGACAAAAGGACGGTGGCGAGCGACAAGGAACTGAAAACTATGTCGATCTCGGTCGGATTGGAGCAATGAAGGCGCTCACGTCCAGCAGTTTCGACCTCACCAGGTTGGTTGCAATGTGCGAAGAACTGAATCGGTGTTGGCGGTCCGGTTGCGTCATCGCTGTTGCGATGCTTGTTAGGGCGATTATCGACCACGTCCCACCCATCTTCGGATTCGGTACGTTCGCGGAGGTTGTGGACAGATATCAAGGGTCCAGGTCATTCAAGGAACTGATGACGGAGTTGCAGGCCCAATCACGCAAGGTGGCGGATCAATACCTGCATGTACGCATCCGTCCCAAAGAAGATGTCCCCACCCCAGTGGGAGTAGATTCCCGGAAGCCCCTCGATGCGCTACTGGGCGAAGCCATCAGACTATTGACGGTAAACAAGCGCTGAGCCCCGCAGGGATGGCGGTACAGGCCACCCAGGTTCCCGGGCCCGGTTCCCCAGGGCGCGCAAAAGGGCGAAACGCTTTGCAAGAACCCGACTCAGTGTCTGCCGTGCACTTGGCATCTGAGTTCGGATTCGGGGTTGCGAATGTGCATCGCGCCTAGGCCACCGCTCTAACAGCAATAGCGATGATATCGTGCCTTATGGGCCAATGTTCGTAGACCCACGCAGCGATCCCAAGCCCCCTGTGCGCGGGCGCCCTCTCCGGGTCACAGGGGACGAACGCCAGATCGCAGACCTGATGAACCTGTGCAAGGCCGGGCGCATCTACGCGGTTGAGCGCTGGATCGCCGCGGGGCATCCGATCCAGGTCGCACATCGCGATGAAGAGCCGTGGCAGTGCCCGGGGACGCCGCTCTCGGTGGCGATCGAGTCCGGCCAGTATGACCTGACCTTCCTGCTGTTGTGCAACGGGTATCGGGCTGAGCTGGAACCCCAGTCGCCCTTGAACCTCGCGCTTCGCCGCCGGGCTTGGGACTATGTCGACCTGCTCCTGGCGTGGGGTGCCGACCCGACGGCGACCGATCCGGATGCCGTGCTTGGCACCTATCAGCTCTCGTTGATGGAGCGTTTCTGGGATCTCGGCCTGGATTTGACACGAGACGGAAGCCTCGCCTACTACCTCTCAGAGTCGACCCGTAACAAGCCAGCGTATGGGTGGGCCAAACGGCATCACGAAGAGCCCCGGGTGGCCAATGCGCTGGCGCTTGCGTTGGGCGAAGCCGTGTGGGAGGACCGCGAGAAGGCGGTGGCGCTGCTCGTGTGGGCTGGCGCAGATTCACATCGCCGAGTCCCAAGCCTGAGGTATTCGAGCGAGGACGAGGATGATGACGGTGACCGCAGCTCGGCGATCGAACTCGCCGTCATGTTCGGGCATGGCGACCTCTTGAAGTACCTCTCGCCGAACCCGGATCTCGACGACTTCGACGAGCTGTGGGAGTCGGTCTGTGACCCGGTTACCGTGGACCGGCTCTTCGATCTTCAGCCGCCTCGTGACTTGTCGAACGCGATCAAGCGCAACGTCTCGCGGATGAGCTGGCGGTACTGGGACGATTCGAACAGCCGGGCGTTGTCAAGGGCGGTGGAAGAGTGTACCGGCAGGGCGGTCGAAAAGTGGACCACTTCGGAGGGTTGATGAGCCAGGCAGGCGGAGGGAGGGCGTAGCCCGACCGGAGACTGCCTGGCTCGTGCC
>Ga0182021_10004550_pt1 | contig 16321 bp, 14 predicted proteins | sample 612E3MmetaG_FD_120493 | JGI IMG/M metagenome (GOLD analysis project Ga0182021, IMG submission 120493) | Permafrost microbial communities from Stordalen Mire, Sweden - 612E3M metaG (Illumina Assembly) | ecosystem: Environmental > Terrestrial > Soil > Wetlands > Permafrost | place: Sweden...
AACGAAGCAGCCGAGGTTTCGGCGCTGGTGGCACTCTTCATCCTCGCCACGTTCGTATCGTCATACCTGACTTACCGTGGTTGGATGCGCAGATCTAACGCTGCCCAAGCCTAGAAGCGGGCCGAGGAGGCGCTGAGAGATTCCGAATCAAAATACCACTTTCTCGCGGAGAGCATGGCGGATGTGGTATTCACGGTGGATATGAACATGGCGACCACCTATGTCAGTCCTTCCATTGAAAGAATGATGGGGTTCACTCCGGAAGAAATGATAGCTCAAAAGTTAGATCAACAGTTGACCCCCAAATCTCAGAAATTGGTTTTAGAGACACTGTCGGTGGAATTAGACCTGGAAAAAGAGAAGGGTGCGGATCCGGATCGGTCGGTGACCATGGAATTGGAGTATTATCACAAGGACGGTTCCATAAAGCATCTTGTAACTTCCCTTCGTGGCATCCGTGACAGCGAGGGAAATTTGACTGGTTTTTACGGTTCGCACTATGACATCACCGAGCGCAAGCGGGCGGAAGAGGCGCTTAGCGATAATGAACGCCGCCTGCGCACGCTGTTGCAGACTATCCCTGACCTGATCTGGCTGAAAGACAAAGATGGTGTTTATCTCTCATGCAATACAATGTTCGAGCGTTTTTTCGGTGCCAGTGAAGCGGACATCGTCGGAAAAACCGATTACGACTTCATAGACCATGAGCTTGCCAATTCCTTCCGCGAGGATGACAATAAAGCCATGGTGGCGGGGAAGCCAACCAGCAACGAAAAATGGATCACCTTCGCCGACGATGGCCATAGCGTCTTTCTGGATACCATCAAGACGCCGATGTACGATGCCCTGGGAACGCTCATCGGTGTCTTGGGTATCGGGCGCGATATTACTGATCGCACGGAGGTCGATCGAATAAGAAAGGCTTTGGAAGCAACTATTCAAGCCATTGCCGTGACCGTTGAGGCTAGGGATCCTTACACGGCTGGTCATCAACGGAGGGTAGCTGATCTGGCTCGTGCTATTGCCACAGAGATGACCCTCCCTATCGATATAATCGATGGGGTCCGCATGGCCGCTGCCATCCATGACCTCGGCAAAATATCCGTTCCAGCAGAAATCCTTAGTAAACCGACAAAATTAAAAAAAACGGAATTTGATCTGACCAAAGAGCATCCTCAAGCCGGTTACGATATACTAAAGGACATTGACTTCCCCTGGCCCATTGCCAGGATTATTCTAGAGCATCATGAAAGGATGAATGGTTCCGGATATCCGAATGGTTTAACGGGAGACAATATTCTTCTGGAGTCACGGATCATAGCCGTGGCCGATGTGGTGGAAGCTATAGGCTCCCACCGTCCCTACCGTCCCTCCCTGGGCATTGATGCAGCCCTTGAGGAGATTGAGAAGAATAAAGGAACCATTTACGACAATGCTGTCACAGATGCATGTCTGAGATTATTTCGAGTGAAAGGCTATCAACTGCAAGGGAGATATACCCAAACTCCGTGATTGCTAATAAATTTGAGAGAAAAAGGATAGAAAAAACCTCGTTGATTCGGTAATATAAGGTTTCTCAAAGACCAAAGAAAACCGTAACCAACGAGGTGATAAGGTAATGATAAAACAAACCGTGCTTTCGTTCAAGATAGAAATAACAAAAGATACAATTACCTCTCATGCAGGATTAGCCTTAGTGGGAGAATTGGCGGTAGGGATAGGGATGTTGGAGGCAGCCGATCGAGAGTTGCCCGAAGCGGGAAGTGGTGCAGGTTACCGGGCATCTGAGTATGTGTTTCCCCTGGTATTGATGCTCAATGGAGGGGGGAGAAGTTTGGAAGATATGCGGCAGATAAGGGAAGATGCGGGATTACGGGAGGTTTTGCCATTACGGAGAATACCTTAAGCGGATGCTATGGGGGGTTGGTTACGGAGGATGTGGGGCAGTGGTGGTCTTGGTGGGTTGGAGAGGGTAGCACAGAGGTTGTTGAAACGGGGTATGAAAAACGATGAAATTAAGGGCGACACGCTTGATATAGATGCCACGGGAATAGTGGCGGAGAAAGAATCGGCGAAGATGACGTATAAAGGGTATAAGGGATATATGCCGATCGTAGGGCACTTAGCAGAAAATGGATTCGTGGCGGGGGATGAATTTCGCGAGGGCAATGCGTCTCCTGGGGGAAGGAATCTTGAATTTCTGAAGCATTGTGTAAAGCAGATGCCGAAGGGGAAAAGGATTAGGGCCATGAGGGCAGACAGTGCGGCATCTCAAGCTGAAGTGATAAACTACTGCGAAGGGGATGGGATTGAGTTTGCGATCGGGGCAGATTTAGATGAAGCGGTACTGGCAGCGATCCGGAGTATTCCGAAAGGGGACTGGAGGCTTTATGAGAATGGATATATAGCGGAGACGGTGCATAAGACCAAGAAGGCCTTTCGGCTCATCGTGATCCGGAGGCTGTATCAGAAGGAGCTGTTTGGAGAGGCAGATGAGAGAGCAAAGTATAAGGTGATCGCTACCAATAAGACCGAATCAGCGGAGGGGGTGACAGGGTGGTACAATCAGCGCGGGGAATGTAGTGAGAACCGAATAAAAGATCTCAAGATTGGATTTGGGATGGAGCGGATGCCTTGCGGGCAATTTGAGGCGAATGCGATTTTTTTCCGAATAGGAGTAATAGCCTATAACCTGTATCAGTTATTTGTCTTTAAAGCTCTTGGTACCTCATGGCATCGGCATCAGGTGCAAACGGTAAGGTGGCGGTTATATCAAATTGCAGGAAAGATCATATTTCATGGGGCTCAGGTTATCCTCAAGGTACGGCGGATGTTTTGGCAGCTTTTCAGTGATGTTCGTTTGAGGATATGGGAATTTGTCCCAACATAGAACAATTCTGATTCAAAAGGTTTTTCTCTCATCCAAGGGAAGAGATGCGTCCAAAATCGGTGCTAAAAACGTTCCATAGAAAAATGACTCCCCTATACAGAAGAGAATAAACCTATTCTTGCTTTTTGACGGGGCTTTTTAAACCGAAATAACCAAATCCATTGATTCGCTTAAATCAATCGCTGATTTTGGGGAATAAACCATGACATAATTCTAACTTTAAATGTGGTACATGTTTCGGGGGCAGGTCAATAATGAAATTGGCAGAAGATCTAACCTCGGGTATAATTTAACCCTAATCATGAAGGAGCCGAAAATGGCAGAAGCAAAAGGATTGAGTAAACCGGTAAAGTTGAAAAAGGAACTGTCAGAGTTTCTGGGTGCAACAGAACTCCCCAGGACAGAGATCACCAAAAAACTATGGGACTATATTACTATATTAAAGCGAATAAACTTCAGACAACGGCTGAAAATGGAAACCCTGAAAATGCAGGCAAGTTCATTGTGGCTGATGCTAAATTGCTCCCTATCTTTAAAAACACAAAATCCAAAAGCAAATCAGGCAAGGTCACTGACCTTACAAATCTGAAAGAAGGCCAGACGATCAACATGATGGAGATGGCCGCTGTTGTTGGCGCAAACATAGAATAATCATACAGACAAAAAGGAGTTTTGGTGAGCTTTTTTCGACGACGATCAACAAACCAGTGAAACATTGAAATTTCCTGTCTCCTTGCTCAATCCCAAAATTTAAGTTCTTGTAATTGCACCGTGAAAAAGGGACTCCCCAATTACGGGGAGCCCCTTAAATAGATATTTCAATATCGATTATAGCTTGCGAACATTTTCGGCAGCCGGACCCTTAGTACCTTGGACAACATCAAAACTGACACGTTCACCCTCGACCAGCGTTTTAAACCCCTCTCCCTGGATGGCGGAATGATGTACGAATAAATCCTTGCCCCCCTCTTGCTCGATAAAACCAAATCCCTTTGAATCATTAAACCATTTTACTTTTCCTTCTGACATCTTTAATCCTCCTTTGTATTGGGTTATTCCTTGGAACCATTTGTAATAACCAAAAGTATGACTACTTATTTCTGGAAATGCAAGATTATTCCGTATTCGCTAATACCCATCTGAAATGATCAAGTTTTCACGGTTCTTCCAGATTGTTGATAACAGTCAACTATAATGAATTAGTAACGTTCAAAAGTTGGGGCAAAGTATGATTTGAAAAAATCACGATCTCTTATTAGGGTGTGTTTGGGGAAACAGAAACCTTTAAGGAGAGACCGTGATGAATCGATGTGTGAGTATAACATGTGATTTTGATCTGGCAATAGGGAAAGTGAATTTGAACGAGATTGTTTATCGGTTAAATGAGATCAAGGGTTCCCTGATGCTCGGGATATTGAGAGAGATTCTTGCGGTTTATGATGATTTGATCTCGGAGCGGCTGGCCGGGACGAAGATTTATCCCAGCAAAATGAGGAAGGGACTGGGACAACACATCCGCAAGGATGATGCTGAGAAGCATTTTTGCCGGGGCCGCAAGATTTACAGACGGGGTTATCGTAACAGGACGGTCAAAACTGTTTTCGGTTCTCTGGCTTTTCGGGTGAGGGTAGCGGAGTGCCTTACCTGCGGTTCTCGATATTCTCCATTGTTGGATGCTCTGCAGGTTGAGGGTTATAGTCGCAAAGAGGTTAATTTTGAGAAAGAGGTTATCGAGGCGGTCATTGATACCAACTATCGCCGCTTGATTGAGGGGAGATCGATCGATATTTCTTTGGACGGTGTTCATAATATTGTGGTCGGCAGTGATATTGACAAGACGTTTCAGAAGGATGTCTCTTTGCAAGATTTATCCGGGATCATGGCAGACGGCACCGGGGTAAAGCAGCACAAAGGATCTAAGGGAGAGCTAAGGACTGTCATTGGGATTTTGCAGCAGGGCAGGGGTGAGAAAATTTGGGATTCATGCTATCCGGCACTTATCGGCAAGCATACTCGCAAAAGAAGGAGTCCCACTCCCAGTAATTCAATTGATCTTGCGCCACAGGAAGATTACTACGACTCAAGGTTATTTCCATGCTCTGGGATTAAAAGAGGAATTGCGGCGAGTAATGGATAAAAAGGCGAAGAAAAAAATAAAAGACGCAAACTCAACTTACGTCAAATTTACGTCTAATACTAAAAACAAGAAAAACCATTTTAAACTTGTTACTACAAATGCGTGAAACTATTATAAAAAAAAGCGGGGACGACGAGGTTCGAACTCGCGACCTCCGGCGTGACAGGCCGGCGTTCTAACCAAACTGAACTACGCCCCCGATTTATAATTCTCTTAAATAAATAGTGGAAATTACAATAAGTTATTTCCACTTTGAATATAATATAATGGGATTTACCCAAATTGCAAGGAAAATTTTATCGTTGATCAGCTAAAAGCATTTCTTTAAGTCGAGCACCTTCAATGTTTTCTTCTTTTAAAAGCAGTGTTGCGCCTTGCTCCATGATTTTTTTGTGTTTTGTTAAAATTTCTTTGGCAACCTCAAACTGGGCATCGATTATTTTTTTAACTTCTTCGTCAATGGTTTTGGCGGTTTCTTCACTGTAGTCCTTTCCGGTGGGAAAGCCGACATCGAGATATTTTGGCTGATGTTCACGCTCAAAATAAACCTGCCCCAACTCTTTACTCATCCCGTATTCCTTAACCATACTTCGAGCGATGTCAGCAGCTTTGGCAAGGTCGTTATGTGCACCGGTTGAAATATCCTCAAAGTGAATTTCTTCGGCTGCCCTTCCTCCCAGCAAAACGGCTATTTTGTTCAAAAGCTCGGTTTTAGTCATCAGGAATCGATCTTCGGTTGGAACCTGGAGGGTATATCCTAAGGCGGCTACTCCCCGCGGGACAATAGATATTTTTTTAACCGGGTCAGTGTCCGGCAAAGCCAGGGCAACGAGCGCATGTCCAGTCTCATGATAGGCAACAATCTCTCTTTCCTTTGGATTAATGAGGCGGTTTTTTTTCTCCAGACCGGCCATGAGCCGCTCAACCGCTTCTTGAAATTCTTGCATGCCAACTTTTTCCTTGTTATGACGAACAGCAAGAAGGGCTGCCTCGTTAATCAGATTGGCTAAATCTGCGCCTACAAAACCCGGCGTCATTCCGGCGATGCTTGGAACATCCACATCGGAGTCAACAGTGATATTTCTTAGATGTACCGTGAGGATGTCTTCTCGCCCTTTTTTGTCGGGACGATCCACCAAGATGTGGCGGTCAAACCGCCCTGCTCTTAAAAGTGCTGGATCAAGGATCTCAGGCCGGTTCGTAGCAGCCATGAGGATCACGCCCACGGTAGGGTCAAAACCATCCATTTCCACCAAAAGCTGGTTTAATGTTTGTTCCCGCTCATCATGGCCGCCAGTAAAACCGAGGCCCCTGGCTTTGCCGAGCGCATCAAGTTCGTCAATAAAGATGATACAGGGTGCTTTCGTCTTTGCTTGGGAGAAAAGATCCCGTACCCGAGCTGCGCCCATACCCACAAACATTTCTACAAATTCCGAACCACTCATACTGAAAAAAGGGACTTTACTTTCCCCGGCCACTGCACGCGCTAGAAGGGTCTTTCCCGAGCCGGGAGGACCGACGAGCAGTACACCCTTGGGGAGCTTTCCTCCTAATTTAGTAAATTTCCCCGGAGATTTAAGAAAATCGATCACTTCAACCAGCTCTTCTTCTGCCTCATCCACTCCGGCAACATCCTTGAAGGTTACTTTAACCTCGTCCTCCATATAGACCTTAGCCTTCTTGCCCAAGGAGAGAAAACTTCCCTGTTGAGCGCTCAACCGGCGCATCATAAAGTACCAGATGCCAAAAAAAATGAGAATGGGTACTACCCAGGAAGCAAGATTCTTAACAAAGTTATCCTCGCTTACCCCCTTAAAGGTGACATTGTATTTTTCCAGAAGCTGGGACAGGTTTTGGTCTACGCGAACCGTGGTGAACATTTTTTCCACTTCTTTGCCGGCTTGGGTTGTCTTGATTTTTCCTTGAAGCCGGTCGGAGGAAATCGCTATCTCCGACACCTTTCCCTGTTCCAGTGCCTTTATAAAATCGCTGTACGGTATGTGTTCGATTGCCAACATATTGACCATCACATCGTGCACAATCAGGACAACCCAGATCGCTATTAATACATACCAGATTGAAAACTTATGTTGTTTTTTCATTATCATTGTTAGTCTCTTGCAGCTTTAGGGTAAAAGTTCATTTCCAATAAAAAAAACTGGGTGAAGGCAATTGTATTAATTTTGGTATTTTTTTTAAAAGATGATATAAAAAAATGGAACAGAATGCAACACAGTAAAATAATCTTATAAAAATAATACCATTGCAGAGCATTATGAGAGAAGAAATCGGGAGTAAAATTTTAAGCCTCCTGGCATCTTCTTCAGGATTTCTTCCCGGACCGATGATCGCCCGGAAGCTTAAAATTTCCCGGACTGCGATTGCAAAAAGGGTCAAAGGGTTTCGTACGCTGGGGTGTAAAATAGACTCCTGCCCCGGTCAAGGCTACCGGCTGGTTTCCGTGCCGGATAACCTTGTTCCGTTGTTCATTAAAATGGGGTTAAAAACAAGCATTATTGGCCGTGAGGTATTTTTTTACCCCACGATTGATTCCACCAATAGTCAAGCAAAGGTGATTGCAGGCCACGGTGTTCACAATGGTGCCCTGGTTATTACTGACTTTCAGACCCAAGGGCAGGGAAGGCTAAAACGGCAATGGGTATCTCCACCCAAAAAAAATCTTTTACTTAGTGTAATATTTTATCCTTTAGTTGCTCCTTCAAAAGTTTTCCAAATGACCTTGGTTGCTTCTCTGGCGGTTTGCAAGAGTCTTAACACGCTTTTGAAAATTAAGGCGGGAATAAAGTGGCCCAATGACGTTTACGTTAATAGCCGGAAAATTTGCGGGGTTTTAACGGATGTTTCTCTTGATCAGAAGCGGGTAAAATGGGTCGTGGTGGGCATTGGTCTTAATGTAAACACTGACCCTTCCCTTGATCCGGAGTTATGCAACCTTGCGACCTCGATTAAAAAAGAAACAGGAAGGGCGCAAAAGCGTCTTCCTATTCTTAGGCAACTTTTAGAGGAAATGGACCTCCTTTATAAGCGTTTTTTATCGGGGGATACCACGCACATAAGGGATGAGTGGATATCCAATTCCATTATACTCGGAAAGAAAGTAAATATCTTTTCAGACGAACTCCAGGAAACCGGAATCGCGGAAACAATTGATGAGGATGGAGCCCTTATTCTTCTTACTCCCGATGGGGAAAGAAAAAAGATCGTTGCTGGAGATGTGTCACTGAGAATTCAAGCGTAAGAAGCGAGAAAGTGATTAGCCATGAAGATAATTTCAGCTGATTTTGTCACAAGTGCTTTTAAACAAGCGGACTACCCCCCGGATACGTTGCCAGAGGTGGCATTTGCAGGCAAATCGAATGTAGGGAAATCTTCCCTCATGAACACCTTGGTGAATCGAAAAAACCTGGCTCGTACCAGCACCACACCGGGGCGAACCCAATCCCTTAACTTTTTTTCCATAAACCAAAAATTATATTTTGTTGACTTTCCGGGGTATGGTTTCGCAAAGGTTCCTGCGGCAATGAAAAAAAAGTGGAAACCAATGGTTGAGACTTATTTAAAGAACAGGAAAAATTTAAAACTCGTCGTGGTTATTCTTGACTGCCGGCGTGAGCCTTCTCAGGACGATAGTGATTTAGTGGAATGGTTGCGATTCTATAAAATTTCCGCATGTGTGGTATTGACGAAAACAGACAAAATTTCCTTTGGCCAAAGAAATAAACAGAAGTTCTTGGTAAAAAAGATGCTCAAGGTAGAAGATGACCACATGGTTTTGTTCTCAGCAGTCACGGGAGAAGGCAAAGACGAGCTTTGGAAAAAGATTCGGTCAAAACTTTAAAAAGGGCAACGCGCTTACGCCTTGACGATTTTTTTCCTTCCTTCACGCACATCGCGGGTTGCATTCCGGGTATCCATCACCAGAGATGCGTGTTTTACAATCCACTTATAGTCATAGCAGGAATGTGCGGTGGCAATAACCACGCAGTCTACTTTTTGGAGGAGCTTTTCGGTAAGTCTTTCCGATTTCAGGTTGAATCTTCCTTTTCTGACTAAAGGGATTTTATCAAAAAATGGGTCATTGTATAAAACCGTTGCTCCCTTCTCCTGCAATAACTTGATAATTGCTAAGGCGGGAGATTCCCGCATGTCATCGATGTCCTTTTTATAAGCGACGCCCAAAATGAGGATCGTTGATTCAGAGAGCGGTTTTTTTTGCAAGTTTAAGGCGTGCATGGTTTTTTCCACCACATACTCAGGCATCCTGGTGTTAATCTCGCCCGCCAGTTCAATAAACCGGGTTGTAAGGTTAAACTCTCGTACCTTCCAGGAAAGGTAAAAGGGATCGATGGGAATACAATGCCCCCCCAGTCCCGGTCCGGGATAAAAGGGGGTAAAACCGAACGGTTTCGTTGAAGCAGCTTCAATAACCTCCCAGATGTCAATCCCCATGCGGTCAGCGATGATTTTCATCTCATTTGCCAGAGCGATATTGACACTCCGGTAAATATTTTCGAGTAGTTTGGCCATTTCGGCTACGCGCGCTGAAGAGACGGGAACCACCCGTTTTATTGCCGACTGATAGAGTTCCTTTGCTATTTCCGTAGATTTCGCTCCTACCCCGCCTACCACCTTGGGGATGTCCGTTGTTTTCCAATTTTTGTTTCCCGGATCTTCCCGTTCCGGAGAAAAAGCCAAGAAAAAATCTTTTTCAACCCGTAGCCCTTTCTCTTCTAATTTTGGGAGCACCAGTTCTTCGGTTGTACCCGGGTACGTGGTGCTTTCTAAAACAATCAATTGACCTTTACGGAGCGTTTTTGCAATGTCCTGAGTAGTATTAATGATATAAGTTAAGTCAGGGTCTTTCATTTTTGTCAAGGGGGTAGGGACACAAATGACGATACAATCAACTTCGGCAAGCCTTGTAAAATCTGTGGTCGCAGAAAACTTATTTTTTTTGAGATACGGGGAGAAGAGTTCCGCAGGATGCTGTTTGATGTAACTCCTTCCCTGGTTAAGAGCGGTTACTTTGTTTTTATCAATATCAAAGCCTAAAAGAGTGAAACCTGCTTTTAAAAAAGTCAACGTGAGCGGGATACCCACATATCCCATGCCGATAACCCCAACAATTGCTTCCCGCTTTTGAATCTTTTCTTTCAGCATAATCTTCTCCTTTGCATCAAGAACATCTTATAAGATTTAAATTATACCTAAATTTTTAATGTTTTCAATAGAGAAACTTCTTTACCTCGTAAAGGGCAGTTTGCCTGATGCGGGGATGTCTCCTGCGAGAACCTTGATTGCCGCCTCAATCTGGACTTTGCGGTAACCATAAGTTATGAGCGTGGTTAGATCATTATCCAGGTGATGCACATCAAACGGATTTCGAAGCAGAATGTAAATGGTGTTCTGGGGATGCGCTTTCAGTTTTCCCAGAAGCATTCGCTGGCCAGGATAAAATTTAGCATTAAAAATGAACGCCAGAATCAGATCAGCTTTTTCCGCTTCCTTGCCAGCTTTTTCAACCTCTTCTTGGGTAGGCTCTAAAGAAACAAAGTCAGCTTTGATTGCTCCTGAGAATCTGTGTTGGAGAGTCGTTAAAATAAAATTACTTTCACCCGCATCGAAGCCATCTTCAATCGAATCAAGCTTTGCCAGATCAGGGATAATTGTATAGATGCTATTTATCCTACCAGGCTTGATGGGCACGAATGCTTGTCCGTGAATAAGGGTGATAGATTGTTCGGCAATTTTTCTTGCCAAGGCTGTGGAGGCTAGAACGGTGTTTTGATCGTCATGATACTGATGTGCGTGGCAAAAGTCTCTTAACCGCTGAATCCTTTCCAGAGAATCTTCCATGCCTAACAAAATATTCTTATCCTGTTCACAGGCGGTTATGAGACTTTGTAAGGCTGAACGTTGTTTTTCATAATCGCTGCAAATTAATACCATATCATGACCGGCCTGGATGGTTTTTACCACTGCTTCTTCAAAGAGGAAAAATTTCCTGATCGCCCCCATCTCCAGATCATCAGAAAAGATCATCCCTTCAAACCCCAGTTCTTGACGCAAATAATCGTTTATTAGTTTTTGGGAAAACGTTGCCGGGACCTCAGCAACTTCAGGAAGGCTGGAGTAGATAACGTGTGAGGACATGATCCCCGTGACGCCGCTTTTGATGCATTCACGAAAAGGAAGCAGGTGGGTAGTTTCCATCTCGTCCCAAGCGAGGTCAACCTTGGGTAAATCAAAATGAGCGTCTTTGCTTGCCTCTCCCTTTCCGGGGAAGTGCTTCACTACTGCCCCTACACCGCTTGATTGGGTTCCCTGAATCAAGCCCACTGCTAATTCAGCTACCTTTTTAGGATCGGCTCCCAGAGAACGGATGGTTATTCCGGGATTATCTGCGTTGGTAGCTACATCTACCACCGGAGCAAGGTTGATATCAAAACCCATGGATTTGAGTTCCTGGGCGGTCAAGGCGCCCTGTCGGTATGCCAATTCAGGAGATCCAACTGCTCCCAACGCCATATTGCCCGGCATTATCGAAACTTCGCGGAAAAACCGAATCACCAAACCTCCCTCGTGATCAATGGCAAGAAGGGGAGGGGGGGTAACTTCTTTTTTGATCTCTCTGATAAGGCTTTTTACTTGATCGCGGCTTTTAATATTTCGAGAAAACAAAATTATTCCTCCGGGTGAAATTTCCCTCAGGTGAGTACGGGTTTCTTCATCCAGATAAGTTCCCCGGATGCCAATCATGAGGCGTTGTCCGATTTTTGATCGCAAGTTCATAATTTTTATTTCACATTGTTCATATTTGGTGATATTATATATTTAAAAAAAGGGTCATAGAGCATGCTCGTAAAGTGCATTGGGGAGGCGGAGCTGAAAAATAAGATACCATGGTTTTTTTGGTTTTAAAACCAATTATTTAATTACTCTTAATCTTCTTCTCTTCGCTAACCTCGTGAGGCACCTCGTGCCCATAAAGTTTATCAAAAAACTTAAAATAGAACCTTGTCAAAGCCAAAATCCCAATCCCAAGAGCGCAAATATTATAAAGGCCGTTTTTCTCCCGCCAAAAGATTAAAAGGGGAACGGTTCACTTCATTAAAACTCCATCACACTTTAGGGAAAATTTTTAGCCAAATTGGAATACCATTGGAGACTCCATTTCGACCTGATGATTTCCAATTAGAGGCTCTTGAAAAATTGCAATCTTTTGATGTATTGGTAAGCGCTCCAACCGGGTCGGGAAAAACCTGGATCGCTTTGGAAGCGATCAAAGAATATCTTAAACAAGGAAAGCGGGTTTGGTATGGATCCCCGCTCAAGGCACTCTCGAATTCTAAATATGAAGAATTCATCCATGAGCTGGGCAAGGACAAAGTTGGGATCTTAACTGGAGACCGAAAAGAAAACTCTGATGCGCCCGTCGTTGTGGGAACAACAGAAATTCTACGCAACCAGCTCTATGATGTAATGTATTCTTTATCTGATCTCAACGTTGACCTGGCAATACTCGATGAAGCACACTATTTAAGTGATCCCGATCGGGGGGTGGTATGGGAAGAGGTTCTGATTTACCTTCCGCACCGGGTTAAATTATTGCTTCTTTCTGCAACCTTGGAAAATGGGGAAGAAATTGCAAACTGGCTTGCTGAAATTCGTGGTGTTCCCTGTACGGTAGTCAATTCAGACACAAGGCCTGTGCCTTTGTTTCCTCTTTTCCTTTTCCCGAACGGCGAGATAACTCCACTTTCAGATCGTCGGGGTTTACTGCCGCAGATAAAAAAATTTTTACATTCAAATTCCCATTCGCGGCGGGAAAGAAGACCATCAGGTCCTCAGCAGCATGGTGACATAATAAACCTCTTGAGAATTCACAACCTGCTTCCGGCAATCTTCTTTCTTAAATCTCGATCGGATTGTGATCAGGCACTGATGACCTGTGCCCCAGTGCCGAAAAGCAGTTTTCGGGAAGAAGAAAGATTTCACGAGCTGTTGGAACCATTACTCACGGAGTTCCCCTTTTTACGCAGTCATCGGCAACTACCCGATTTAATTCGTTCCCGCGTGGTCTCCCACCATGCGGGTCAGCTTCCCCAGTGGAAAATTCTCATCGAAAAAATGATGAACGCGGGGCTCTTAGATGCTATTTTTTCAACTTCCACGGTGGCGGCAGGGGTAAACTTTCCTGCCCGCACGGTCGCTATTGTCCAAAGTGATCGGTTTAATGGGATTGACTTTTCCCCCTTAACGGCAACCGAGTTTCATCAAATGACGGGAAGGGCCGGAAGGAGAGGAAAAGATAATATTGGTTTTGCTTTGGTAATACCGGGAATATTTCAAGACCCTTTTTTGATTGATATCCTTCTTTCCGCACGACCAGAACCAATAGAAAGTCAGATTCAAATCAATTTTTCTATGGCCCTTAACCTTCTTCTTTCTCACCGTCCTGAAGACGTACGGGAATTATTAGACCAATCATTTGCCACTTTTCAAAATAAAAAATCGCAGAAGAAATTAGAAGAAAAATGGGAAAGCCTTTGGGATCGTCTCAACAAACTTCTTCCCCAACGCCAGTGCGACCTCAAGGACACGAAGAGAGTGATGGACTTAATTACTCACGGGGAAAAGAAAGAAATGTGCAATGACTGTGTTCATTCCTCATTATGTTATTCACGGGGGAGGGATCGGGTGAGGGGACTTATGTCCCGGATGAAAAAACTTTCTCGAAAAATCGAGAAGACTCGCCACTGGCTCTGGCTTGATTTTGAACGCCACCTTGATTTTTTGCACGATACCGGTTTTGTTACCGCTGATAAACATCTCACTCCGGATGGAGTTTGGGCCTCCCAGTTACGCATCGACCAACCTTTGCTCATAGCTGAGGGTATACGCAAGCAGGCATTTGAGGCGGTAAGTCCGGAAATTTTAGCCGGGCTTATTGCTCCCTTTGTATCTGATAAACCAAAGGAAATAGAGGTTGATATAAAAAGAATTCCGGAAGCACGGGTTTTAGAAAAAGCCTTTATTGCCATGATTCTTAAACTCGAGCACCTCCGGGAAATGGAACTCAGTCAAGGCTTTGCGTCGCCGCCCTTGCAGCTTTGGCCTGCGATCGCCTTATTTATCTGGGCAAAAGGCTATTCCTGGGATGATCTTTTGGGATTTATCCCGATTGAGGAAGGTGATTTGGTGATGCTGATCTTAAGGACTGCTGACCACCTTCGGCAGGTCATAAACCTGGAAACGACCCATCCTGCGTTAGCAAAAAAAGCTTCTCAAACGCTCCCTTTTATTCTCCGAGAGCCAGTAGTTTATTACTCATAAAAGTTTATATATTAAGATTATTGGTTTTTTTGCCAAAATCTAAACGTAGAACAACCTTAGAAATCCACGAACCCAAGACGAGGCTTTTTATTCGTATTTTAAAAAATTCTATGAAAATGCAATCAAAACCCGTATAATTTCATTAAATGAAATTTTCCCGGAAATGGTTATAACAAAAGGGTGTATGGGGGGCCTTTAAGGTTAAAAGAAATTTGTTGACGGCGATCGACTTTTAAAGTTTCATAAGAACGTTGACAAAGTCGATGTAAGAAGTAAGCTGAAATTGAGATTTATTTTTAAAGAAAATAGAGGAAGTGTTATGCTTGAGGGAGTTGAATTTACGTGTAAACTCCCGGTAAAGATAAAAAAAGAAATAAAATGGTTTTTAGCTTCTTGCCCGGTATTAGATGTCCATTCACAGGGAGAAACGGAAGAAAAAGTCAAAAAAAATTTAGTAGAAGCCCTTTCTTTATTTTTAATCTCATGTTTTGAAAGACACACCTTGGAGGCAGTATTACAAGAAAGCGGTTTCCGGCCAGCAATAAAATATAAAATTCCTCTGGCAAAACAAAAAGAAAATCCTAACGATTATATTGATATTCCCCTTCCTTTTATAATCAATCATCAAAAATCTCTCACCGAGAAATGCCACGCTTAACCCCTGTTTGTTGGCAAATTCTTGAAAAAATATTTGAAAGTTAAGCCGTTACCTATGAAAGACAAGGCGGAGATCATAGGGTTTATGTAAAAAAAGGGGTCAACAGGCCAATTGTGATCCCAAAATATAAAGAGATCGGCATTGATATTATCCAAGCCAATATCAGAACCGCCGGAATCCCCCGCAAAAGTTATTTAGAACTATTGAAGAAATTTAGATAACTAACTTTCCCCTTTCCTCATTCCTAACCCGCGCACGTGCGGTTTTTTATTGCCAGAGTATTTCATTGTTTTGACTTTTCACCTCACATAGGCTAAAAGAATAAAAATTATTAAAACCCAATAATTGCCATTCAACAAGTGTGTGTTATTGAGGAAGGGATTTCCATGAGTAATGAGGGTAAAAAAAGGCCGGATTACCAAGTATAAGGGTGATGGGCCTTTTTTATTTTGAAACGGGGAAAAGGAGGCTTTTATCAATCCGGATACGTTTGTGGATGAGAGCGGGCAGTTTTTGCCCATCAGACCAGTCAACACAGGAGACAAATCATGAAAAAGATCTTGATAGTTGACGATAACACCCAAATCCTCTCTATGCTCCAAACCCTTCTGAGTGATCAGGGCTACGGGGTAATGACGGCGACCAATGGGGCCGAAGCGCTTGAGAAGGCTCGGAGCGAATGTCCAGACATGATCATTTCCGACATCCTCATGCCGGTCATGGATGGCTTCCAACTGTGCCGCGAGTGGAAGCTCGACGGTCGGTTGAAAAATGTCCCCTTCGTGTTCTGCACCGCCACGTACACCGATCCCAAGGATGAGAAATTCGCCCTGGGGTTGGGCGCGGAGCGATTCATTGTCAAGCCAATGAAGCCAGAGGCATTCCTGGGCATACTGAAGGAGGTCTTCGAGGCAAATAAGGCGGGCCGCTTGGCTGCGCCATCCGAACCGCCTTATGACGAGACGGTCTACTTCAGGGAATACAACGAGGTGCTCATCCGGAAACTCGAAGCCAAGATGATCCAGGTCGAAAAAGACAAGCGGTGCTTGGAGGGCGAGGTAGCCGCGAACATACTGACTGAGGAGGCGATGCGCGAAAGCGAAGAAAAATACCGCGCTCTCATCGAGACCACGAATACCGGTTATGTAATCCTCGATCTTACGGGAAAAGTGCTTGACGCAAATGATGAGTACGCTCGCCTGACCGGCCATGAGCGCCGGGATGAAATTCTGGGCCAATCGGTGGTTGAGTGGACAGCGGCATACGATAGAGAACGAAA
>Ga0182021_10004553_pt1 | contig 16317 bp, 12 predicted proteins | sample 612E3MmetaG_FD_120493 | JGI IMG/M metagenome (GOLD analysis project Ga0182021, IMG submission 120493) | Permafrost microbial communities from Stordalen Mire, Sweden - 612E3M metaG (Illumina Assembly) | ecosystem: Environmental > Terrestrial > Soil > Wetlands > Permafrost | place: Sweden...
AAAAATAATCTTTTTCTCAGCCGCAAGCTGGTGTTCAATTCTGCCGGTGATGAGCCAAACACATCCATTGACCACGACGACTTTTGAGCTGCCCGGCTACCGGGTCGTCCGATCGTTCGGTGTAGTGCGCGGCATCATAGTCCGCTCCCGCTCCATCGTCGGGAATTTTGGCGCGCATTTGCAGAGCTTGCTGGGCGGGCACATTTCGCTCTATACCTCGCTTTGCGAACGGACGCGCGAAGAGGCCTTCAACCAGATGATTGCTCACGCGGGACAGTTGGGCGCTAACGCCGTCGTCGCGGTCCGTTACGATGCGACGGAGCTGGCGCCCGGCATCACGGAAGTGTTGTGTTACGGGACGGCGGTTTATGTCGAACAGGCCTAGTAAGCAGGTGACCTGGTGGTTCAACCGTCATGCTATTTCAATCCGCAACTTCTTAACCCACGATCAAGCGTATGTCAGGACATAGCAAATGGGCAAAGGTAAAGCACTTCAAAGGCGCAGTGGACGCCAAGCGCGCGAAGATTTTTTCCAAGCTGAGCAAAGAGATCGCGATTGCCACCAAGCTGGGCGGCGGCGACCCGAACATGAACCCGCGCTTGCGCATGGTGCTCCTCAAGTGCCGTGCGGCGAACATGCCCAATGACAACATCGAGCGGGCGATCAAGAAAGGGACCGGCGGGGGCGAAACGGCGAATTTCGAGGAATTGACTTACGAAATCTACGGGCCGCACGGGGTGGCAGTGCTGGTGGAGGTGAGCACGGACAACCGCAATCGCGCGGCGTCGGAAATCCGCAGCCTGGTGACCAAGCACGGCGGGACCATTGCGACTGCCGGCTCAGTGAAGCGGCTGTTCCACCGCAAGGGCCAGATTATCATTGCGCGCGAAGCCGCCAACGAAGACCAGTTGATGGAAATCGCGCTCGAGGCGGGCGCGGAGGATTTCAAAGCGGAGCCGCAAGGGTACGAAATCATCACCGACCCGGCCCATTTCGAGGCGGTCCACAAGCAACTCGAAGCCAAAGGCATCCGGCCCGCGGTGGCCGAGGTCACGGAATTGCCGACCGTCACTGTTATGCTTGCGGACGAACCGAAGGTCGCGGCCGTGAACAAGCTCATTGATGCTCTGGAAGACCACGATGATGTGAAGGAGGTCTATTCCAATGCCGAGTTCCCGGATGAAGCGGCCAAGGCCCCCGCGTGATCCTCAGGTCACTGACAACCAAGCCGCTTAGCGACGACACAATAGTCGCCCGCCTGCTGGGCTGGCTGGCGCGCGCCGTCTGCCGGAATCGTCCGTTGTTTCTCTACCCGCAGTTGGTGCTGTTCGCGCTCTGCATCGTCTATACGGTTCAACACCTCCAATTCGATACCAGTCGGAACGACCTGGTGGGCGCCAACAAGAAATACCACCAGAACTTTCTCCGGTTCAAGAAGGAGTTCCCGACGCAAGACGACCTGGTGGTGGTCGTCGAGAGCGAGAACCGGGAGAAGAACCGCCAGTTTGTCGAGCGCCTGGGGGCGAAGCTGGAGGCGGAACCCAAGCTGTTCCACGACGTGTTTTACAAGGGCGACCTCAAGATGATGGGCCCCAAAGCCCTGTTGTTTGTTTCCGAGAACGACCTGGCGGAACTGAGCAAGACCCTGAACGATTACCGTCCGTTCATCGCGCAATTCACTCACACGACCAACCTGGTTTCGCTCTTCAACATGGTCTGCACCCAATTCCGTACCGCGAAGCGCGAAACCAACGCGGAAAACGAATCGCTCGTCAAGGCACTGCCGGCGCTGGAGCGGATTGTGAGGCAGGCCAAAGACAGCCTGCTCCGCCAGGGGACGCCGCCCTCGCCGGGCATCTCGGCCCTCTTCAACGCCGGCGAAGAGGCGGAGGAGGAGATTTATGTGACCTTTGGCGGCGGACGTATCTACCTGGTGACCGCCCAGGCTCCGACCGAGGACCTCAATGACGACGCAGTAGCGCGGATGCGCCAGTTGGTGGCGGAAACCCAGATCGAGGTTCCGGGCCTGAACGTCGGTCTTACTGGCGAACCAGTACTGGAGCTTGATGAAATGGCCCAGTCACAAAAGGACACGATGGTAGCCAGTATCGTGTCGCTCCTCCTTTGCGCGGTGATTTTCATTTACGGCTACCAGGAAACCGGGCGGCCAGTGAAGGCGACGCTTTGCTTGATTGTCGGTTTGGCTTACACCCTCGCCTTTGCGACGTTAACCATCGGCCATCTGAATATTCTGACCATTACGTTCGTGCCCATTCTCATCGGCCTGGCCATTGACTACGGCGTTCATCTCATCTCGCGGTATGAAGAAGAGTTGCGGCGAGGCAAGACTGAGGAAGCCGCCCTGACTAGAGCCATGGTGTACACTGGCCAGGGCATCTTTACGGGCGCATTCACGACCGCCGGGGCCTTCCTGGCCATGAGTTTCACCAATTTCAAAGGCATTCAGGAAATGGGCGTCATCTGCGGCGGCGGATTGCTCGTTTGCCTGGTCCCGATGATGACGATGCTGCCGGTGTTGCTCCTGCGCGGGCAGCAGAATGTGATTGATCATGCCCAGGCAGGCCTCGCGGAAAAGCGCGCGCGGATCGAGAACTTGTGGCTGCAGCGGCCGGTACTGGTCGTGGGCCTCACCGGCGCGCTCTGCGCGCTTGCGGCGACGCAGCTCGGCAAGGTCTATTTCGATTATAATTTACTGAACATGCAGAGTGCGGGCCTGCCCGCGGTCGAATTCGAAAAGGACTTGATTTCCGCCACCAACGCGCCCGGCCAGACCAATGCGAGCCCCAAATCCGTGCTTTATGCCGCGGTTATTGCCACCAACCTGCAACAAGCCGTCGCTTTGGAGCAGCAAATCACCAACCTGTCAACAGTGGCCGGCGTGGATTCCATGGCCAAGTTTCTGGCGGAGGACCAGACCCGAAAACTCGCGATGATTGGCCGCCTTAAGCAGGACCTGGGTTCGATTCGCTTCGAGGATCCGGACCCCAACCCGGTGGATATTCCAGAACTCAGCCGCACGCTTTACTCGACCTTCGGCTATCTGGGCGCAGCGCTGGACGAGGTCCGGGACGACGCCGTTTTGAGCCAGCAACTCGCTTCCTTGCGAAAGGCCATCGAGGACTTGCGCAAAGAAATGCTGCGGAGCGATGCTGCCCGAGCGGAATCCAATGCGCTTAAATTGGCGGAGTTCCAGCGCGCGCTCTTCGATGACGTGCACGAGACGTTTCGCGCCCTTCAAACTCAGGACGACCGCGCTCCCTTGCGCGTCGAAGACTTGCCGACGGCGCTGCGCGACCGGTTCGTCGGCGTCACCGGGAAGCACCTGCTGATGGTGAATCCCAAGAAAGATATCTGGAAGCGCGAGAACCAAAAGGAGTTCCTCGGCCAGTTGGAGAAAATTGACCCCAACGTCACGGGCACCCCGGTGCAACTCTATCATTACACAGACTTGCTGAAGAGAAGCTACGAGGAGGCGGCGCAGTATTCCCTGGTCGCCATTGTGATCCTCGTCTTCCTTCATTTCCGTAGCGTCGCTGCGGTCGTGCTGGCTTTGGTGCCGGTCGCGATTGGATCCCTTTGGCTGGGCGGCTTGATGGGCTGCTTCAATGTCCCTTTGAATCCGGCAAATATCATGACGCTCCCGCTGGTCATGGGCATTGGCGTCACGAATGGCATTCACATCCTTAACCGCTTTGCCGAAGAGCAGACCCCCGGCATTCTGGCCCGCAGCACCGGCAAAGCCGTGCTGGTCTCCGGATTGACAGCAATGGCCGGTTTCGGCAGTTTGATCCTGGCCAGGCATCAGGGCATACGAAGCCTTGGGTGCGTGATGACCGCCGGCCTCGCGACCTGCATGATTGCGGGGTTAACGTTCCTGCCGGCACTCTTGAATCTCCTCACGCGCCAGTACGCGCACAGAGAACAACCCAGTGCCGACAATGCACGATCGACACTGGGTCGGGAGGAACCGAGGTAAAAACCTCAAGTCAGTAGAAAAAGTATAAAGAAACGTCAATTGGTGTCAACCATTATGTTGCAAAAGATTATTCGGCCACTGCGGACCTTACGGTAACGTTATCGCTCCTTGTTTTTCGCCAAAAAGGTCATGTTCTAGCCTTTTATGTTCCGTTACCGTTACCAGGCATTGGCTCGAATTCTTGCCACTTTTCTCGCTAAAGTGGAGCGGCGGACTCCTTTTCAGGGCACTGAGAGACGCGGGGAGGTTCGTTCCGAAAAAGCGCTCGGTGCCCTCTCCAACTGCCAAGGCGGGCCGTTGGGAACTCCAGTCACCCGCTACGCGGCCGGCGTGATGCGGTGCGTTCTTCTCTGCTGTGTGGTTTTCGCCATTTATCGGCCGCCAGGCGCGCTCGGGACCGACGCCTGGAACGCTGGCCTGTTGTTTGACCGGTTCGATCTGACCCTTGGGCTCGGCCACCGCACCGAAGCGCTGGGGCCGTTTTTTTATTCAGAGGAACAAGACACACAGCGAACCTGGGCGGTGCCGCCCCTTTTTTCTCACACCGAGGATCCGACGACCGAGTCGGAGGAGTTCGATTTCGCCTATCCCCTTCTGACCTACGATCGCTTTGGCCAGCAATACCGTTGGCAGCTCGGTCAATTGCTGAGCTTCGCTGGCGGTCCCACCCAACAGGAAGAGGTCCGGGATCGCTTCACTCTCTTCCCGGTTTACTTCCACCAGCGGTCCTCCCTGCCGAGCGAGAACTATACCGCGGTCATTCCCTTTTACGGTCACGTCAAGCACCGCCTGTTCCGCGACGAGATTTTGTTTGTTATGTTCCCCATTTACATCGAAAGCCGCAAAGCGGACGTGGTCACGCGCAACTATCTGTACCCGCTGTTCCATCAGCGCCAGGGCGAGGCATTGCGCGGCTGGCAATTCTGGCCCTTGACCGGGCGCGAACACAAAGACGTCACCACCCGGACCAATGGCTTCAATGAAGTTCAGACTATCGGCGGGCACGACAAGTTCTTCCTCTTCTGGCCATTGTTTTTCAACGAGAAAGCCGGGATTGGCACGGACAATCCCCAATGGATGCAAGCGGCCATCCCGGCTTACAGCCTGCTCCGGTCCCCGCAACGGGATTCCACCACGGTGCTGTGGCCGTTGTTCTCCCGGATTGATGACCGGGAAAAGAAATACCGTGAATGGGAAATGCCGTGGCCGCTCGTGGTGATGGCGCGCGGCGAGGGCAAGACCACCACGCGCGTGCTCCCGTTCTTCAGCCGCGCGCATAGCTTGGAGATCCAGAGAGATGCCTATATCTGGCCAGTCTATAAACACGAGCGGGTCCATGCGGAACCGCTCGATCACGAGCGCACGCGCATCTGTTTCTATATCTATTCGGATGTTAGGGAGCGAAATACCGCAACGGGTTCGGCCCGACGTCGGGTGGATTTCTGGCCGTTCTGTCTCTACCGCCGCGATCTCAACGGGAACCGCCGCCTGCAGGTGCTGGCCTTGCTGGAGTCGTTTCTGCCGAACAACAAAAGTATCGAGCGCGATTACTGTCCCGTCTGGTCGCTCTGGCGCTCCGAGAAGAATCCCCGAACCGGAGCGGCCAGCCAATCGCTGCTGTGGAACTTGTACCGGCGCGAAACCGCGCCGGCGTCCGGGAAATGCTTGCTCCTGTTCGGACTTTTCCAGGCGCAGTCCGGCCCCACGGGCAACCGCGTGCGCCTGTTCTACATCCCCTTGAGCAAGCAGCGAGACGCCGCTTTATCCTCCGCCTCGTCTCCGTAGTCGGTTTTCCCAACCCGTTGTTCAGGATGCAAGCCTCCCCTTTGCGATGCGCTGCCCGCCTGCCGGCTCGGGAATTGCCCGCGGCAGGACTGATTCGAGCAAGGGGCGGGGACGGCTCGTTCCTGAGTCCCGGTAAGAGAATCGAAAGACACGCAGACAAGCTGTCCGCGCCCCTGAATGTGCGTTTTCGTGAGCCAGCCGTGTGGCCTTCGGGGCTCCTGCGGTTTGGGGTTGCGCCGCAGCCGCTGCTCCGTTTAGGTTGCGTCGGCATAAAACACAAAACCGGCAAGAATTGAATGGCGTGATGCGCCCCGAGAGCAAGTTAACTAAGACAACGATTTAACTGATTAGCCCTGCCCATGTTTCAAAATGTCGGAGAAATGGTCCTGTTGTTCTGGCAGACGCTCGTGGCGCTGCCGCTGACCTGGCGCCAGCGCCAGAAGGTATTTGACCAGTTCTTCGAGATCGGCAATGCGAGCCTGTTGATGGTTTGTATCCTCTCCTTTTTCATCGGCGGCGTCATCGCGCTGCAAACCGGCCCGCTGCTCGTCGAGCGTGGAATCGGCAGCTATGTGGGCGGCGTCGTCGGCTACTCCATCTGCAAGGAACTGGCGCCCGTGATGATGGCCATTCTGATCGCTGGCCGGATTGGGTCCGCCATGGCCGCGGAAATCGGTTCCATGCGAGTCTATCAGGAGATTGACGCGCTGCGCACGATGAACATCAGCCCGGTCCACTACCTGGTGTTGCCGCGGACGGTGGCGATTGCGGTTGCGCTGCCCCTGTTGGTGACCTTCTCGATTCTGGTCGGCTGGCTGGGCGGCGCAGTGGTGTGTGTGGCCAATGACCGCATCGCGCTCTCTTTCGCCGCCTTCTTTTCGTCGCTCCGCAACGTGGTAGAGGTTAAAGATGTGGCCAACGGCGTGTTCAAGAGTTTCATCTTCGCCCTGGTCATCGCGGTGGTTTCCTGCCATCAAGGGCTGATCACGGCCGGTGGCCCGCGCGGCATTGGCCGCTCGGTCACCAAGGCGGTGGTCAACTCGATCGTGTTGATCGTCATCTTGGATTACCTGCTCACCCGGGTCTTGCTGAAGTAATGAGCGCCATGAGTTCCAACCCCGGGGGCGTCAGCATCCAGGTGCGCGGCCTGCATAAGAGCTTTGATGGCCAGGAAGTGCTCTGCGGGTTGGCTTTCGACGTGCAGGCGGGTGAAATCTTCGTTATCATGGGCCCCAGCGGCAGCGGCAAGACCGTCCTGCTCAAGCACCTCATCGGGCTGGAAACGCCGGACGCGGGCGAGATTCTCATTAATGGCCAGGCCGTCCAATCGCCGGAGATCATGAGCCAATACCGCATGGCCATGGTATTTCAGTCCGGCGCCCTGCTCAACTCGTTGACCGTCGGAGAGAATGTCGGCCTTTACCTCACGGAACATCGTCTCAAACCGCCCGCAGAAATCGCCCGCATCGTCGCCGAAAAACTCGCCGTCGTCGGCCTTAAAGACACCGAAGACAAAATGCCCAGCGACCTTTCCGGCGGCATGAAAAAGCGCGTCGCCATCGCCCGCGCGCTGGTCATCGAACCGCAATTGATTTTGTACGACGAACCCACTAGCGAACTGGACCCGCTGTCCGCGGTGTCATCGCCGAGGAAATTGTCCATCTGCAAGAGCGCATTGCCGTCACCTCGTTGGTCGTTTCGCATGACCGCGACCTCGCCTTTGGGGTAGCCGATCGCATCGCTGTTATCCACCAGGGCCGCATTCTGACCATTGGCACTCCCGATGAGGTCCGGCGCCAGCCCGACCCGCTCGTCCAAGAATTCCTCCAAGCCAATTTTAAAAAGCTGCAACCAAAGGAAAGCGTATGAAAAACACCCTTGAAACCCGCCTTGGCCTCTTCGTAGCGCTCGCCGTCTTAGCCGCCGCCATCATTTTGGAAATGGTGGGCGGCGTCGAGATGTTCCGCGCCGGCTACCGTGTGCACGCCTTGTTCGCCAGCGCGCAGGAGCTTAAAGAAGGCGACCGGGTCAAAATGGCCGGCGTGGAAATCGGGCGCGTCGAGAAAATCCGGCTGGACGAAACCAACAACAAGGTCCGGGTGATCATGAAAGTGCGCGCGGACGCGGCGGTGAAGACCGACAGCGTTGCGACGATCAAGTTTGCGGGGTTGCTCGGACAGAATTTTGTCTCGATTGACTTTGGCACGCCTGGCGCCCCCCGGCTGAAGAACGACCAGTTAATCGCCTCGGTCGAGCAGCCGGACCTGAGCGCCATGATGCAGAAGCTCGACAAGGCTAGCGAGGGGCTGGAAAACCTCAGCAAGAGCTTCACCGGCGACAAAATTGACAACCTGCTTGGCCCGTTCACCGACTTCCTCAAAGCCAACCGCGGCCCGCTCACCGCCACGATTGCCAATGTGCAATCCATCTCCGCTGACCTCTCCGCCCAGATTGCCCAGGGCAAGGGCACCGTAGGCAAACTGATCAAAGACGAATCCCTCTATAATTCCGCCCTGACCACGGTGACCAATCTGCAGGAAACGGCCGCGGAGATTAAACGTGCCGTCGCCGACGCGCGCAAGATCGTTGACCAGGTCAACTCCGGCGAGGGCACGGTGGGCAAACTGGTGAAGGATGAAACGTTGTATCGGGAGACCACGGCCTCGATGACCAACCTCAAGGAGATTCTGCAAAAGGTCAACCAGGGCCAGGGCACCGTGGGCAAGCTCATTAATGAGCCGGAGCTGTACAAGAACGCGAAGATGACGTTGCAGAAGCTCGACAAGGCTACCGAGGGGCTGGAAGACCAGGGCCCGCTGAGCGTCATTGGCATCCTGGTGAATAACCTGTTTTAGAACCGCACGTAGATCGCCTTCAGGTATTCCGCTTCTTTGAAGGCTGCCGGGTGGTCGGGCGCGTGGCGTATGGTTTGGATTTCCTGGAACCTTCGCCCACTGGTTGAGGCCGATTGACGCACGGCCTCGAAGAATTCCTCCGCCGTCACGTGGGCCGAACACGAACAGGCCACCAGAATTCCGTCGCGCGCCAGATGCTCGATGCCCAGTCTGGCGAGCCTCGCATAGGCGCGCACGGCCCTGGCGCGCTCCGCCTCCCGCTTCGCGAACGACGGGGGATCCAGCACAATGAGATCAAACCGGCGATTCTTCTGTTCACCCAGCCATTCAAAGGCATCGGCCTGAACGAGCTCGTGCCGGCAGGGGGCGACGCCGCCCAGCGCCTGGTTTAGCGCAAAGTTGCGCTTCGCGCCGGCCAGCGCATGGGCGCCGATGTCCAGGTCCGTCACCGAAACCGCGCCACCGCGCGCGGCGTAGAGCGAAAAGCCTCCGGTAAAACTGAAAGCGTTCAAGACATTCCGCCCACGCGCCCGCTGTTCGACCTGCCGCCGGTTTTCGCGCTGGTCCAGAAAGAACCCGGTCTTCTGCCCGCGCAACACGTCCGCTTCGAATGTCAATCCGGTTTCCTGAAACTTCACCGGTCCGGCGAGGGGTGAGCCGCGCAGGATTTCCCCGTCGGTCTTCCCAAATTGTTGCGCGGCAAGCGGCTGAATGTTGCGGCTGAGCCGAAGCACGATTCGTTCGGGGTGCAAGCGCTCGGCGATCAGTCCGGTGATGTCCTCCAGTCGCGGCAGCCAGGCGGCCGTGTAGAGTTTCAGCACCAGCGTCCGGTCATAGCGGTCCAGCACCAGGCCCGGCCAGCCATCGCTTTCACCGTTAATCCAGCGGAAGCCGGTGGTCTGCTCGTCGAACAGCCCCCGCCGCGCCTCGAGCGCGCGATTGAGCCGGCCTAACCACCATTCGCCATCAATCCGCTGCGGGCGGCCCGCCTGGAGCAGCCGCACGCGAATTGGAGATTCGGGGTCGAACAGCCCCAGGCCGAGGAACCGGTCCTTGCGGTCGTAAATCACGGCCAATTCCCCCAACTGCCCGGGGCGATTCTGGGCTTGAATGCTCTCGGCAAACAACCAGGGATGGCCCGAGCGCAGGCGGGCTTGGGCTGCGGGAGTGATGCGCAGGTGCACCCGCGGCGCCCGTCTCTCGTCCTGTGCCGGCTTCACGCAAGTTGTTGCTTGAACCGCAGCGCGCACAGGCTGAACACCGCCAACCCCATCCCCCCCAGCACCACGAAGTTGAGCCAGAAGTCGGCCAGGCTCGCGCCGCGCTCGCGTTCCCGCACCAGCGCCATCGCGCTGGCAAACATGGTCGCGATCTGGAGGACCAGGCCGATGACGCCGGGGACCAAGAAGTTGGGGCTGCGCATTTCGGGGTTGTAAAGGATTTGCGGGCGGACCTCGACCGGCAGATCGCGCAAGCCGGTGCGGGCGGACAGACGCAGCATGGCGTTGCGGCCGAGGAACCCGAAGATCGAGCCCTTCTCGATCTTGAAGCTGACATGGTCAACAGCCGTGAAGTGGCCGAACCGTTTGGTCAGCCCTTCGCACTCGATCATCGCGTCGCTTGGCATGAGAAACCCTTCAACTGCTTCCGCGCAGTCAACCCCGCTTGGCCAGGGAAAGCGAGTCTGAATCAATGGATGTGGTCGCCCCAGAATGATTGACACACCGACCAGCCTCGCTAGCCTTCGCGAGGTTGGGTATGAACCCTAAAAGGCAAAGATGCAGTCAACGGCTACAAACAAGGCAAGAATCGGACTGATCGGTTTGGGTTACCTCGGGCGTTACGTGTATGAGCAGATCACCTCGCGGCCCCAATTGGGCCTCGAAGTGGCTTTCGTCCACGACCTGGCGGCTGAACGGCTGCACGGCTTGCCGGAGGAGGTCGTCTTGAAAGACCTCAAGACCTTCGCCGCGCGATCAAACGCTCAAATCCCCTCAAGGGTGTCAGCGGCGCGTTCACACTCAACTCGACGCTCGCGGCGATCCGCCGCGCGAAAGGAACCGCTGGTGTGATGCAAATCTGTTAGGCGGGCGCAGGCGTTCTATGGTGCGGAAACTGGTCTCCACCCTCACCGGCTGCGAATATCCCTTCGAGCGGCTCCAGGAATTCGCCGACAACGGCGAATCGTTGGAGGTCGCACTGCCTGGCATTGAGCGGGCGCGGCCACGGCCCGGCGTCCACCTTTGGGAACGCTTCGCGGAGTTCCTCCCGTTCAAGGCTATGGACCCCTCCGCCTCGCTGGGCGAGGGCAACACCTCGCTCATGGACGCCTGCCCCAGCCTCAAGACCTTCACCGGCGTCGAACGCCTGCTTCTCAAGAACGAAACCCAGAACCCCACCTGGAGCTTTAAGGACCGCGGCTCGCTTGCCTGCATCTTCATGGCGCAGCAAATGGGCGAGAAGGTGACCGCGACCATCTCAACGGGCAACATGGGCCATTCCATCGCCGCTTACGCCGCCCGGGCGGGAATCAAGGCGCTGGTCTTTGTGCCGGAGTTCGCCCCCAAAGAGAAGCTCATGGCCATGACCATGCATGGCGCGACGGTCATCAAGGTGCAGGCGCCCGACTACGCGCTGATGAAGAAAACCGTTCTCGGGCTGGCGCAGGAGTTCAACCTGCGCATCGTATCCGGCAATGGCGCCATCCGCGTCGAAGGCTACAAGCTGACGGCCTTCGAAATGCACGAGCAACTGCGCGGCGAAGTGCCGGACTATATCGCCGTGCCGACCTCGGCCTGTGGGCATATTCGCGGCTTGTTCAAAGGCTACCGGGAACTCCTGGCCGCGGGCCTCATCACCCGGCTCCCACGAATGATCGTGGTGCAGGCGGCCAACAACAGCCCCATTGTCACCGCCCTCAAGCGAGGATTGAAGCAGGTCGTTCCCTTCTCGAACTTCCACACCGTGGCCGAGGCCATTACCACCGGCAACCCGATGGGCGGCGACGAAATCATCGCCAAGGCCGGCCAACACCATTGGCTGGCCGAGGACGTGACGGAAGATGAGATACTCGAAGCGCAGCGCGTTTTCGCCCAGGCGGGTTATTTCGTCGAGCCGGCCACGGCGACAACGCTCTACGCGGTCGGGAAGCTGCGGTCGGCAAGCCGGATCACTGCCGGCGAGTCGGTCGTTCTCATGCTAACCGGTGCCGGCCTCAAAGACCTGGAGGCGTTGAAATTCCAGCCGTTCAAGGTCTTCGAGAGCAGCCTGAACACGGTCCGGCGGGATTTGGAGAGAGCGGTGAGCCATGACGAGAAAGCAGTCACGCATTAGGGCTGCCGTGAAAGGGAGAGCGGAATTCATTGGGATCATCCAGGCTTGACATTCCCTGGGGATGGGGTATCGCTCCAACATGCCTGCGATAGCCTGTGTCAACGGCCAGTTCTCACCCATCGAAACCGCGGTGATTTCGGTCGAGGACCGGGGTTTTCAACTTGGCGACGGGGTCTATGAAGTGCTGCGCACTTACCGGGGACGGCCCTTTGCGATGGAGGAACACCTGCGACGGCTATTTCGCAGTCTCGAGGCCATCGAAATCGAGCACCGCTTCACCCCGGCCGAACTCGAGCGCCTCATCCGCGACGGCATCCAGCGCGGCGGCTTCGCAGAATCGCTGGTCTATTTGCAGATCACGCGCGGAGCCGCCAAGCGGGCAAAGGAATTCCTGCCGGGAGTCAGCCCAACGCTGGTGCTCACCGTGCGCGAACTGGAAGCGCCCTCCGCCGCATTACGTGCCGGCGGCGCACGGCTCATGACGGCCAAAGACATTCGCTGGCAGCGGTGCGACATCAAGAGCGTCTGCCTGCTGGCGAACGTGCTGACGTTCCACCGGGCCAAAGCCGCGGGATTTAACGAGGCGGTGTTCGTCGAGGAGGATGAGGCCGTTGCAGAGTGCTGCTCGGCGAACCTTTTCATCGTCCAACATGGCCAGGTCGCAACGCCGCCGAAAACCGCGCGCATTCTCGGCGGCATCACCCGTGAAGCCGTGATCGCGCTGGCCCGCAAGCAGCGGGTGCCCTTGGAAGAGCGCCGCGTGCAGTTGGCCGAACTGCGCGCCGCCGACGAAGTCTTTCTGACGGGCACGACTGTCGAGATTCTGCCCGTGGTCCAGGTGGACGGGCAGGCGATCGGCGCCGGCAAACCCGGACCCGTGACGGAAAAGCTCCAGGAGCTGTTCCAGAACTCGGTCGCCTGACCTTCGTCTCCGCCCTGCATTCGCGGGCGATGGCCGGCCAGATTCTGGTGCTGCCTCCGCGCGCGCCGTGATTCCCCGCCCAGCTACGACGCCTATGGCTGTCAGACTCAGGTCCAGTTGCCCCGACGGCACGATCACCACCTACGCTTACCGGCCCGATAGCGCGCCTGACACCGTCACCGATGCCTTGGGCAATGCTCAACATTATCTTTCAGCGCGGCGGGGCGGCAGGTCGGCGTCGAGCACATCCCGGGTGGTTCGACGACCAATATCGCGGCCATCTACAATCTGATGGAGAGAGTTGTGGGCGTCCTCGGGTGGCAAAGCCATTATTCCAATCCAATTTTTTTGCGTTTGCGGTACAGGGTGGCTTGATCAATTCCCAGGACCTGAGCCGCTTCGGCCAGGTTGGCGGTTCGTTCCATAACTTTGCGCAAGTGCGCTTCCTCCAATTTCTCCATGGAGACCAACGAACCGACCTCCGGCGGAGCGCCGTTGCCCTTGGCTCCGGGAGCAGTCTGGCCGCGCAATTCCGCGGGGAGGTCTTCCAGGTTAATCTTGTTTCCTTTGGCCATGATGACAGCGCGTTCGATGGCGTTGCGCAGTTCACGGAGGTTGCCAGGCCAGGAGTAGGCGCGGATAGCGGCCGAGGCCTGTTCGGAAAACCCCTCGAGACGGCGCCCACAAAGAGCGGCAAAATGCTTAAAGAAATGCCCCGCGAAGCGAATAAGGTCGCCTGGGCGCAGCCGTAGCGGAGGCATTTCCGCCGTGATAACGTTGAGCCGAAAATACAAGTCCTCGCGAAAGGCGCCCTCGGCAACGCGCTTTTTAAGATCGTGGCTGGTGGCGGCGATGATGCGCACCTCAGCCCGACGGATGACATTTTCGCCCACCCGCTCGTATTCACGTTCCTGAAGCAGTCGCAGCAACTTGGGCTGGATTTCCATCGGCAGGTCGCCGATCTCGTCGAGGAAGAGAGTCCCGCCCGCGGCGGCTTTGACTTTGCCCCAATGGTCGCGCAGAGCGCCGGTGAACGCGCCTTTGACGTGGCCGAACAGTTCGCTTTCCAGCAGTTCCTTGGACAGACTCGGACAGCTCACGGTGATGAAAGGTCTATCCGCCAGATGGCTCTGCTGGTAAATGGCGCGGGCGACCACGCTCTTGCCGGTGCCGCTCTCGCCCAGGATCAGAATCGAGGCCGGGGTCTTCGCCGCTCGCAGCAGGGTGTTCATCACCTCTTTCACGAGTGGCGTGCTTGAATCCAAAAGAATCTCAGGACTCTGAGCGTTGCTGTCATTCACTTCCCGTTCCAAGCGCTCGATCTTCTGCTTGTCCTGGTGGACGCGCTGCACGCGGGCGAGCACCAGATGAAACTGTTCGCGGGTGAACGGCTTTTCCAGAAAATCCACCGCGCCGCGCCGCATGGCCTCCACCGCGTTTTTCACACTGCCCTGCGCGGTGAACATCACCACTGGCAGGTTGGGCCGGAGCTTGAGAATCTGCTCAAGAATGTCGAGGCCTTTTTCCGTCCCAAGATTAAGATCCAGAAGAACCGAATCGAATTTTCCTTCCTTTAACTCCGTCAGGCCCAGCTCTCCCGAGCAGACGCCTTGCGCGTAATGGCCCTCGCTGTCTATGAGCAAACACGTCGCGTCCCGGAACGTCTTGTCGTCGTCAATGACTAGGAAGTCCATAGAGATAATTCAATAATTCAATGAGGAGTGGCAGCGCATGGCAGGCGGAAGGCGAAGGTGGCGCCATTGCCCGGCTTGCTTTCGCAAGCCAATTCACCATGCATCGCCAGCACGAGCTTCTTGACAATGCTTAGGCCCAGGCCGGTGGAAGGCTCGCCGCCCGTAGGCCGTGCCGAAAGGCGGCCATAGCGGCGGAACATGCCGGTCTTATCCTTTTCGCTGAACCCGGGTCCTTCATCCTGAACCTGGCATTCCACGTGCCGGGCGCCCGGCGGGCAGACCGTGAGGCGAACCTGCTTGCCCGGCGAAGAAAACTTGATGGCGTTGGACAGGAGATTATCGAGCACCTGGTTGAGGGCGACGCCATCGGCTTGCACGAGCGTGCCGTTGCTGGGCGGGAGAATGATCTTAAGCACGAGTTGCTTGCGCTTAGCCGCCTCCTGGTGCTGCTGGACCGCGCGAGTGGCCGCGTCCGACAGGTTGACGAGCTCGATCTTGAGGTTCAGGCCATGGTCCGCCGAAGCATTTGCCAAGAACTCCTTCACGAAGGCGAGCATCTGGCTGCTCGAATGCGAGATATTCTCAGCCATGAGCCGCAGCTTCGGATCTGCCAGCGCCTCGGTGCGGTCACGGAGCAATTGGGCGCTCATGTCCATGCCGCCCAGATGGTTTTTGAGGTCGTGGGTGAGGATGCCGAGCAATTCGTCCCGGTCCTCGGCGAGTTGGTGCAACTCGTCGCGGGCCCTTTTGAGCGCCAGGTGGGTGCGGACGCGCGTCACCAACTCGGAGTGGTTGAAGGGCTTGGTGATGTAATCCACGCCGCCGCTCTCGAGGGCGCGAACGATCAGACCCTTGTCGTCCGCCGAAGAAAGGAAAATAATGGGAATCTCAACCCAAGCAGCATTCTCCCGGACTCGCCGGCAAACCTCGAATCCGTCCATTTCCGGCATGAGAAGGTCGAGGAGGATGAGGTCGGGTCGGCGAACCGCCAGTCGTTGGAAGGCCTGGAGGCCGCCGGTCGCGGGCAAAATCTCGAAACCGAGTTTGCCCAAGGCAGCGCCGACGACCTGGATGTTGGACTCCTGGTCATCCACAACGAGCAGGCAGCCAGTGTTCGTTTCCATGATGGGGAGGTTCATTTGCTTCTTAGGAAATGTGCGCTACGAATATGCGGCATCCTCTCATACCGGTTGCAGTTGGGCCCCGGCCAAAGAGGTTTCGATGGACTCAGCTAGTTTGGGGAACGCAGCGAGATGACGTTCCATTTCGCCGATGGCGTAGGCGTCGGCGAACGTGGTGAGCGCGGCGGCATAAGTCGTCAGGGGAGCGCACTGGGCCGCCTGGCCAAGGAGGAAGAGCTTGTGCGCAAAGGCTCGCGTCTCATTGACCGCCAGGCTGTCCCGCAGCGTTGGCCATTCGGCTGCCTCCTGGCGGCGCAGTTCGCGAGCGAGTTCCTGCCACTGAGCGGCCTGGTCGGGCGAAGGGACGGGAATACCCTTGAGGGTTCGCTCGAGACTCTGACCTTTCAGTCCATTCCCGGGCGACACCCTTTGAAGAAACTGAGCCAGCTCCACAAAGAGCGTTTGCCGCGAGAAGGGCTTGCGAATGTAGCCGCTGAACTGGCGCTGCAACTGCAGCTCTTCGCCGGCCTTGCTCGAAGCGGTGACGGCGATGACCGGCAGCGACACCAGATTCGCTTGCTTGCGGATCTCCGCCAGGGCCGTTCGCCC
>Ga0182021_10004554_pt1 | contig 16317 bp, 11 predicted proteins | sample 612E3MmetaG_FD_120493 | JGI IMG/M metagenome (GOLD analysis project Ga0182021, IMG submission 120493) | Permafrost microbial communities from Stordalen Mire, Sweden - 612E3M metaG (Illumina Assembly) | ecosystem: Environmental > Terrestrial > Soil > Wetlands > Permafrost | place: Sweden...
CCACGCGGACGTCGGTGAGGGTCACGCGGCCGTCGGCCAGCTCGACGATGGCCTTGGAGCTGGTCACCACGTTGTCGTGGACGTCGACGTCGGCGTCGAGGTAGTCGGCGAAGCGGTACTTATCCAGCTTGATGAGCCCGGCGCGGACGTGCCCGTGGATCTCGGGGAGATTCTGGCCTTTGACGTGGTGCACGTCGGCGTCCACGAAGACGTAGCCGTCGAGCGCCGGCAGCTTGGCGAAGCGATGGGCCAGGCCCACGGGGATGCGCGCGCGCAGGTGCCCGTCGATGTCCGGCAGCTGTCGCGGGTCGGCAGCGAGCTTCACGTCGAGGTGGCTGACCTCGACGTCGACGCGCTTCGTGTCGTCCTCGGCCAGGCTGCATGCGGGCGAGGTGCTCGGTGCGTCGTCGAGGTCGGCGAAGCCGAGCAGGTGCACGCGCCGCACGATGAGCTCGGTGGGGGTCACGCGAACCCGCCCGTCGAGGCTGCACATCGAGTCGTCGTCGAAGGCGACGCCGCCGCCGCCTTGATCGCGGGCCCGGACCACGTTGGTCGTGCCGGCGCGTACGGCGATCTCGAACGACGAGCCGCGCAGGGCGTCGTCCTCGGCCGTGACGTCCACGTCCAGCTCCCGCGCCTGCACGTGCGTGCCGTCGATCGTCAGGTCCACGTCGCCGTCGGTGATGGCGAAGACGTCGAACGGCGCGTGGAACGGCTTCTTCTCGCCGCTCGACTTGGGCAGCTTCAGGGCGAGGTTCTTGAGCTCGCCGTCCCGGACGACGATCCGCGCGCGCGGTGCCTCGACGTCGATGAGATCGACGACGAGCTTGCCCGAGAGGAGCGAGAAGAGGCGGGGCCGGATGATCGCCCGCTTGGCCTGGAAGAACGGGCTTCCGCCGTCGGAGGCGTCGATGACGACGTTCTTCAGCTCGATGCCCAGCGGCCAGAGGCCCAGGGCCACGTCGTAGTGCGCCTCGATCCCCTGCTCGTGCAGCAGCTTGGCGGTCTGCTTGGTCGACCAGTTGCGGGCGAAGTCGGACCGGAGGAAGAACGCCAGCGCGATGGGCAGGACGCCCAAGAGTGCGAGAACAGCGCACACTAGGCGCGCGAACGACCGACCCCATAGCCGCTCCTTGGGGGGCGACTCCGGGGCCGGAGGGAGCTGGGTGTCGGCGCGTTGGGTCATTCTCCGAGCTCAGATGGACGCAGGCGCGGCCCCTATCCTCCAACTCTAGCGCGGTAGGCCGAAATCGCCCAACCTTTGGCAAACGGAAAGAATAAGGATATCCGTAGGTTGCATAATGCGACGCAGGTCACCGAATGTTGTGGGCAGCGAAGGGCTCGTTCCGGAGCGGATTGCCAAGGCCGAACGGCACGATCCGGAGCGGATCATTGCCTTGCTGGAGCCGCTCGTCCTGGAGCGGCGGCGGGACCGTTTGCTTCACGTGATCGAGCAACGCCTCGGCAGCGTCACGGTCCTCTTCGATGCGCCGCACGATCCCCACAACGGCGCGGCGGTGGTGCGCACGTGCGAGGCCTTCGGCGTCCAGACGCTCCACGTCGTGCAGCGAAAGGAGACGTTTCTCGCGGCCTCTTCGGTGTCCAAAGGGGCGGAGAAATGGGTCGACGTGCTGACCTACGACGGTCCCGCCGGCGCCCTCGCGGCCGTCCGCGCGGACTCCATGGAGATGGTCGGAGCGCATCCCGACGGCGAGCTGGCCCCCGAGGATCTCGCCGGGATACCTCGCCTCTGCCTCGTCCTCGGCAACGAGCGCGACGGCATCACCGCGGATCTTGCGGCGGCCTGCACCCGCCGGGTCCGCGTACCCATGCGCGGCTTCATCGACAGCCTCAACGTCAGCGTGACGGCAGCGATCCTGCTTTCGCACGCCACGAAGAACCGCCCCGGCGATCTGGACGCGGCGACGCGCCGGAGGCTCTTCGCGCGCGGGCTCTACTTCTCGGTGCCCAAGGCCGACCAGGTGCTCGCCGAGAGCCGGTAGTTTCCGTTATGGTACGTGCGATGAGCTGGGCGCTGGTCGCGACCGATGGAACGGATCACCTCGTGGCCACGGGCTCGGGCATCGCCCGCGTCTCGGCGAAGAAGGCCGAGGTCTTGCACCGGCTTCCCGTGAAAGTACGCCGAGGTGAGGACGGCCCGCCGCCGGAGATCTTTCTCTGCCTCGACGCCGGCACGGCCTGGTTGAAGACGCGCGGGAGCCCGTCGCAGCTCTGGTCGCGCACCACCGCGAAGGCGCCGCCGACGCCGCTCCGCTGCGATGGCGCGATCCTCGCGGCGGTCGCCCTCGGCGAGCGCCGCTGCGTCGTGGCTGCGCTGCGCGAGGGCAAGACCAGCGCGGGCCTCTACCTCGCGACCGTCGACGAAGCCGGCGTGCTCGAGTGGGGCGACGAGCTCGCCGGCTCCGGGCTGGCTGCGACGCGCACGAAGTGGCCCTATCCGAAGGACCGGTTCGCCGACATGCCCGACGACGACGGCGAGATCGAGGTCGAGACGGGCGCCCTCGGCGAGCTCGGCCGCTCGGGCCCCGTGCTCATGACGAGGAACCGCTTCGGCATCGTGGCGTGGTCGCCGGAGCACGCGGGGCTGCTCGTGCTGCTCTCTCCCGACGCGAAGACCGTGGTGGCCAAGCTGACGACCCCGCGCTGCGAGCCCGAGGACGGCGTGTGGGCCGAGGCCACGGAGACCGGGATCCTGGTGGTCCTCTCGCGCGACCTCCGCCACTCGTCCATGGTGCACCTCACGCCGAAGGGGGACGTCACGAGCGCGCGCGAGAACGTCGGCTCCGAAGAAGCCTGGAGCGTCGGCGCTCCGTTCGCGCTCACCGGCAAGAGCGCGTGGCTCGTGCAGCAGAAGAGCGAGTGTCTTCCGTTCGAGCTCGATCTGGCCAAGGGCACGACGAAGCTGCTCAAGGTCGCCGTCGAAGGCCACATCGTGTCCGCCGCGGAGGAGAACGACGCGCGCGTCTTCGCCACCGATTCGCCGCGCGCGCTCTATGTCGCGAACGGCACGTCGAAGCCCAAGCTCACCAAGCTCGCCCTCCCCGATTTCACGCCGCTGCTCGAGCTCCCGCCCGTGACCAAGCACGCGTACTCGCTTCGGCGTGGGGACCCTGCGGTCCTCATCCGTCAGGTCGAACCGATGCAGTGGTCGTCGCCCGCGGGGCAGTCGCTGGTCGTTCGCCTGGGACTGATCTCGAGCGGAGGTCCCGGCAAGGGCGTCTACGTCGACGCGGGCGGGCCCGCCGTGGCCGGCCTGGTCGTCCCCGAGAAGGCCGTCCTCGACGGCCTCGAGGTCCCCTTCAAGAAGACCGGCTCCGGCTACCGCGCCGAGTTCCCCACGTGGGCGCTGGTGCCCGAGGCCGATCTGCCGGACAAGCTGCCTTTCGGCGTCGTGGCGCCGGTGCCGAAGCTCTATTCCATGTATGTTACACTGACGGCCGCCAAGCCGGGCGAGGCGCTCGCCACCTTGCGCATCGGCCCGCTGGGCCTGGCCGGAACCAAGGGTTCGGCGCTTCAAGGCAAATCGTTCCGCGTCGTGCCCCCCGCGGCTCCGGCCCCCTGATCCTTTGCAGTCGGGCGCCGACGTGATTACGTTGCCGTCCGAACGATCATGAGTAGCAAACCGCCGAAGGCCGCAGAAGAAAACGCGTCGGACGAGGGCGACCCGCCGCCGAGCAGCGAAAAACCTTCGCTCGATCCGCTGGAGGCCGCGCGCGCCGACGCTGCCCGCCTCAAGGATTCGCTGCTGCGGACGGCGGCCGATTTCGACAACTTCCGCAAACGCACGCGGCGAGAGGTCGACGACGCCCGCAAGGCCGGGCGCGAAGAGCTGCTCAAGGAGATCCTTCCGGTCTTCGACAACCTCGAGCGCGGCATCCAGAGCTCTCAGCGGGCGACGGAGGTGAAGGCGGTCGCCGACGGCCTCCTGATGGTGCTCAAGCAGTTCGAGAACACCCTCGCCCGCATGCAGATCACGCGGGTCCCCACGCTGGGCAACATGTTCGATCCCTCCGTCCACGAGGCCATCCAGCAGGTGGAGACGGACGAGCAGCCTCCGGGCACCGTCGTCGCCGAGGTGCAGCCCGGGTACATGAACGGGGAGCGCCTGCTCCGCGCGGCCATGGTCGTCGTGGCCAAGCCCAAATCGGGCGAAGCGCAGGAAAGCGACTCCGAAACCAAGAGCTGACGCATCCCGCCTGCGGGCGTGTATCCTGCAGGCATGGACGGGTGAGGCCTGCGCGCCGAGCCCCCTTCTTCTCGAGAGCATGGGAAAAGTCATCGGAATCGATCTGGGGACGACCAACTCCTGCGTGGCAGTGGTCGAGACCACCGCGGGCGCCGGCAAGATCGACGTACGCATCATTCCCAACGCCGAGGGCGCGCGCACGACGCCGTCCGTCGTCGGTTTCCCGCAGAGCGGCGAGCGCCTGGTGGGGCAACCCGCCAAGCGGCAGGCGGTCACGAACCCGACCAACACCGTCTACGCGGTCAAGCGCATGATGGGTCGCAAGTTCTCGGACCCCGAGGTGAAGCGGCAGCAGTCCCTGGCTCCGTACAAGATCATCGAGGCTCCCAACGGCGACGCGTGGGTTGCGGTCGGCGGCAAGCAGATGTCGCCGCCCGAGGTCAGCTCGATGGTGCTGGCGAAGATGAAGGAGATCGCCGAGGCCTACCTCGGCGAGACGGTCACCGAGGCCGTCGTGACGGTTCCGGCCTACTTCGACGACGCGCAACGTCAGGCCACCAAGGACGCGGGGCGCATCGCGGGCCTCGACGTGAAGCGCATCATCAACGAGCCCACGGCCGCTGCGCTGGCGTACGGGCTCGACCAGAAGGAGATGGAGCGCGTCGCGGTCTACGACCTCGGCGGAGGCACCTTCGACGTCTCGATCCTCGAGATCCAGAACGGCGTCTTCAGCGTGAAGTCGACCAACGGCGACACGCACCTGGGCGGCGAGGACTTCGACCAGCGCATCGTCGACGCCATCGCCGAGAACTTCGTGAACGAGCACAAGGTCGATCTCCGCAAGGATCGCATGGCGCTCCAGCGCCTCAAGGAGGCGGCCGAGAAGGCGAAGCACGAGCTCAGCTCTTCGCTCGAGACCGAGATCAACCTCCCCTTCATCGCGACGAACGCGAAGGGAGAGCCGCTCCACGTCGTGAAGACGATGACCCGCGCCGAGCTGGAGATGCTCACGCACGACCTCGTCGAGCGCACGCTCGAGCCGTGCAAGAAGGCGCTCGCCGACGCGAAGTTCACGCCCTCGGACATCCACAACGTGGTGCTCGTCGGAGGCATGACACGCATGCCCGCCGTGCAGCGCGCGGTGAAGGATTTCTTCGGCAAGGACCCGCACCGCGGCGTGAATCCCGACGAAGTCGTGGCGGCCGGCGCGGCGCTTCAGGGTGCGGCCCTCGTGGGGGACGCCGTCGAGGTGCTGCTGCTCGACGTGACGCCGCTGTCTCTGGGCGTCGAGACCGGAGGCGGCGTGTTCACCGCGCTCATCCCGCGCAACACGACGATTCCCACCGAGCGCGGCGAGACCTTCACGACGAGCGTCGACAACCAGTCGTTCGTGCCGCTCCACATTCTGCAGGGCGAGCGCAAGATGGCCGCCGACAACCGCTCGCTCGCGCACTTCGAGCTGACGGGCATTCCTCCGGCGCCGCGCGGCGTCCCCAAGATCCAGGTCACGTTCAAGATCGACGCGAACGGCGTCGTGAGCATCGAGGCCAAGGATCTAGGTACGGGCAAGACGACGAACATCAAGGTCACGCCGACCAGCGGCCTGTCGCAGGAGGCCGTGGACAAGCTGGTCACCGAGGGCGACACCTACCGCGAAAGCGACGAGATGCGTCGCGAGCTGGCCGAGCTGCGTAACCAGTCGGAGACGCTGCTCTACACGACCAACCAGGCCCTCGACGGCTACGCCGATCTGGTCGAGGAAGAAGTCCTCGACGCAGCGCGGCAACAGGCCGGCCACCTCCGGGCGCTCCTCGACGGCACCGCCGACCTGGTGGCGGTCCGCGAGGCCTACCAGACCCTCGAGGCGATGGTCTTCACGATCGCCGAGAAGATGTATGGAGCGTCCGACGAAGAACCGGAAGCCGCTCCCGAGGCTGGCGACACCTGAGGCCCGACTGACGCTATACTGAAGTCATGACGACCGATCGTCTGACCGAATCGGACCGCAACGCGCAGCTCGTCTACGACTGGAACGAGGTGAACCGCAAGGGGCGCCTCACCGGCAAGAACGTCACGTTCTTCGACGAGACGCTGCGCGACGGGCTGCAGAACCCCTCGGTGCTCGATCCGAGCATCGAGGACAAGCTGCGCATCTTGCACCTCATGGATGACCTGGGCATCCAGGTGGCCGACATCGGCCTGCCCGGAAGCTCGAAGCGCGCCTTCGAGGACGTGCTGCGCATGTGCAAGGAGGTGGCCGACCACCGCATGAAGATCCGGATCGCTTGCGCGGGGCGCACCGTCGTCAGCGACATCACGCCGATGATCGAGATCTCGCAGCGCGCCGGCATCCCCGTCGAGGTCTACGCGTTCATCGGGTCGAGCCCCATCCGGCAGTACGCCGAGAACTGGGACGTCGCGGGCATCGCGAAGAAGAGCACCGAGGCCATCGACGTCGCCGTGAAGGCGGGCCTCGCGGTGGCGTACGTCACCGAGGACACGACGCGCTCGCGCCCCGAGGTGCTCACCACGCTGTTTCGCGCGGCCATCGATCACGGCGCGACGCGCCTGTGCCTGTCCGACACCGTGGGCCACGCCACGCCCGACGGCGTGCGAAACCTGATCCACTTCACGCAGAGCGTGATCGCCGGGATGGGCGCGAAGAACGTGGGCATCGACTGGCACGGCCACAACGATCGCGGCCTGGCGCTGGAGAACGCGCTGTGGGCCCTGGAGTACGGGGCCGACCGCGTGCACGGCACGGCGCTGGGCATCGGCGAGCGCGTGGGCAACGCGCAGATGGAGCTCATCCTCCTGAACATGAAGCTGCTCGGGCAGCTGGAAGGCCAGGACCTGACCAAGCTCATGGAGTACTGCGAGACGGTGGCGAAGGCCGTCGGGTGGAGCGTCGCGCTCAACTATCCCCTGGTCGGCCGCGATGCCTTCCGCACGGCCACGGGGGTCCACGCCGCGGCCATCATCAAGGCGATGGCGAAAGGCGACGCGTGGCTGGCCGACCGCATCTACAGCGGCGTGCCGGCGGGCATGTTCGGGCGCAAGCAAGAGATCTGCATCGGCTTCATGAGCGGCGCGTCGAACGTGAACTACTACCTCCGCGAGCGCGGAATCGAGCCCGACGACGCGCTGACGACGGAGATCCTCAAGGCCGCCAAAGAGACGAACCACATCCTCGCCGACGAGGAAGTCACGGCCATCGTCAAGCGCTTCCGCCCGTAGACACCATGCCGCACGCGACTTCTGGCGGCGGGGTCCGCGTCCACTACGAGGTTCATCCGAGCCGCGTGGCGCCCGAGGTCGAGCGCCCTTCGGTCGTCCTCGTGCAGGGCCTGGGGCTCTCGTCGCGGTTCTGGTTCGACCAGCCGCAGCTCATTTCCCAGCACGAGGCGCGCCCCCAGCGCGTGGTCGTGCTGGACAACCGCGGCACCGGCCGGAGCGACCGCCCGCGCGGGCCCTACACGATGGCGCAGATGGCCGACGACGTGGCGGCGGTCATCGAGGCGGCCGGCCTCGACGCGCCCATCGTGGTGGGCATCTCCATGGGCGGCATGATCGCACAGCACGTGGCGATGCGGCACCCGGGCAAGGTTCGCGGGCTCGTCCTCCTTGCGACCACACCGGGACTACCTTGGGCCACGCCGCCGGGGCCGCAGGCGCTTGCCACGCTCCTTGCCATACCGCTCCTCGGCAAGCGCGGGAGCTCTCGCTTGCAGCGTCTCCTCTTGCCGGCGAGCGAGCTGCACCGCGGCGACGAGCACCTCGCCAAGTGGCCTGCGGCCCTCGCCATCGATCCGACCACGATGGGCACGTTCCTGTCGCAGTTCTACGCGGCCGTGACGAACTGGACCGGAGGCGGCCTCGCGAAGATCGCCTGCCCGACGGTGGTCGTGACCGGCGCCGAGGACATCCTCGTCCCGCCGCGCAACAGTCGGCAGATCGCGCGGCGCATCCCGAAGAGCCACCTCCAGATCCTGCCCGACGTGGCCCACGCGGTGCCGCTCCTCCGGCCGGACATCGTGTGGCGCTCGCTCCAGAAGCTGGAAGAAATGGGCGTCCGGTGAGGCGCCTCGTCGTCCTCGCGCTGCTGATCGGACCCTTCGCGTGCACCGGCGGGTCGCTGGTCATGGCGCCGACGCTCGCGGCGAGCGCCACCGTGGAGGCGCCGTCGGCCGCGCCCCTGGTCGACGCCGGAGCGCCGCCCGAGATCCCGAGCTTCGTCGGGAGCTGGTCCGGGCGCGGCCAACAGTCCGACGGTCAGGGCTGGGCGATCACCCTCGACGTCGCGGCTTCCGGCGGCTCGGTGCGCGCGCACGTCACCTACCCCACGCTCGCCTGCGGCGGTGAGTGGACCCTCGAGGCCACGACCGCTCGGGAGTGGGAGGGCGACGAGCACCTCTCGTACGGCACCAACCACTGCATCGAGAACGGCATCGTGCACCTGCGGCTGACCGACGCGGGTGTGCTCGAGTTCGACTGGCGCGAGATCGGTGGGCAGGGCTCGACGGCGCGAGGGACCTTGCGCCGGGTGCCTGGACGACGATGACGGCGCCCGGTCGCGAGCCTTCGCGACGACGTCTCCCCCGAGGAGGTGCTGGTTGCTGCGCGTGGCGCGGAGTGGGTTGGGGTGCGCACGATTTGCGCCCATTCGCCTGCTCTCCGTACCGTGAAGGTACCTATTTCCCGAAGAGGTGCATTCCATGAATCGAGGCGCAGCTTGCTTTCTTGGCGCGGTACTGATGACCGCAGCGGCGTGTGGCGGAGGTGACGCGGTGGTGATTCCGCCCGGCGATGGCGGGACGGACGGAACGGCCAACCAGGACAGCTCGGTCGGTCCCGATGGAGGCGTGCTCCCGGATGGCGGCGGCAACTGCGGAACGGCGGGCCTTCCTTGCTGTGCCGGTGGCGTGTGCGCCGCGAGCAACGCGTGCGTCGCCGGCACGTGTGCCCCCTGTGGCGGTGGCGGCCAGGCCTGCTGTCCCGGCCGGACGTGTGGCGCCAACCAGGTCTGCACCGCCGGCGGCGTCGGCCCAGGTCTGTGCGCAAACTGCGGCGCGGGCGGGCAGCCGTGCTGCGATCTCGGAACCTGCGCGGGCGGCGGGTGCTGCACGCCGACCGGCGGCGGGAACACGCGCACCTGCACCGGCGCGACATCGGCTTGTCCCCAAGGTGGTGGCGTGTGTGCCGCCGGAAGCTGCGGCACCTGCGGCGGTCTCGGTCAGCCCTGCTGCGCGGGACAGAGCTGCACGGCGGGCGGGACGCGCTGTCAGGGCAACAACCCTGGCACCTGCGCTGCTTGTGGCGCCGCCGGACAGGCGTGTTGCGCCAACAACGAGTGCGGCGGTGGCCTCGGCTGCTCCAACAACGTGTGCGGCACGTGCGGCGGAGCGGGACAGCCGTGCTGCGCAGGCAACAGCTGCACGACGGGCCTGGCGTGCAACGGCGGCAACGTCTGCGGCCAGTGCGGCGCGGCGGGCCAGACTTGCTGCGCGGGCGACACGTGCAACGCGGGCAACCTCGTGTGCGGCCAGGGGACGCTGTGTACCCAGTGTGGGACACCCGGACTCCGTTGCTGTGGGGGCAACACCTGCTCGCAGGGCACCTGCAACAATCAGACGCATTTCTGCCAGTAGCCGAACGTAGGTAGACCCCGCCGCGCCGCCACGTCGACCGACGTGCCGACGCGGCGACATTTTTTCCGGCGTCGCGTGACCAAAGTGCGACACGGAAGTCGCACCCTTCGGGCTATGCTTCGCGCCGCGATGACCCGCGTGCCGCCCTTGCGAGTCTCCTCCACCGCTGGCGGAGCGACGCGTGGTCACCGGCTCCTCTCCGCAGTCCGCGCGGTCCGCGCGGTGCCGTCGGATCCTCCTGCGGACCACTTCGCGCAGCGCATGCTCGAGGTGGTGCGGAGCCAGGTCGCAGTCGAGCACGCGACGCTGGGTCTCCCGACGTCGGCCGAGGAGCTCGTCGCCGGCACGCCCGCGGGCGAGGGGGCCGCGCGCCTCGAGCTTGCGTGGCCGTTCGGCTCGGGAGGGGCTGCGAAGATGAAGCTCGAACGCCGAGCCCCGGTCTTCACCGACGACGACGCGGCGCTCGTCGAGGTCCTCGGCGGCGAGCTGGTGCTCCGCCTCGAGAAGCAGCGCGCCGAGTCCGAAGCCGCGAGGCGCTCCAGGCAGCTCGATCTGCTCTATGCCCTGACGCGCGGTGGGATCGGGGTCCTGCGAGTGTCCGAGCTGGGCGCGAACGCCGCGCGCGAGGTCCTGGAGGCGTTCTCGGCGGTGCAGGTGGCGGTGCACGTCCTCGTCGAGGATGAGCTGGTGCTCGTCGCGCACCGGCAAGACAGCGGCGATGCGTTCGTCGAGAACGCGCCCCCCGATTTTCGCCGTATGTCCCTCTCGAGCCTGAAGATCCAGGCGCGCGCGGCGGCGGAACGGCGCAGCGTCGGCCAGGTGGTCTCGAAGCTTCCGGAGTGCGCGCGGCGTGTCCTCGAGCCCCAGGGCTTGCGTCACCTCATGGCCGTCCCGATGGTCTTCGGCGAGCGCCTCGTTGGGACGCTTTCGGTCGCACATCGCATGGAATCGCCGTGGAGCGCAGAGGAGCTCCTGCTGCTCGAGAGCGCCGCCGCTCAGATTGCCATGGCGCTGGCGCACGCGCGCCTCTTCGAGGAAGAGCGCAGCCGCGCCGAGGACTTCGCGACCATCAACGAGCTCGGGAGCCTGATTGCCCAGCACCCCGCGCTGTCCTCGGTGCTGGCCACGGCCGTGGACTATCTGGCCCAGATTGCGGAGGTCCCGCGCGTTCACCTGTTGCTCGTCGACGAAGCCAGGACGGCCCTCTGTCTCGCGGCGAGCAATGTCAGCACGGACTTCGTCCTGCGCCTGCCGCTCGACGAGCCGTCCGCCGCCGTGGAGGCGTTTCACTCGCTCAGGCCGACCTTCATCGAGGACGCGTCGACCGACCGCCGAGCGAACAAGGAGGCCGTGACCGCGTACGGCACGCGGTCGATCCTCTCCATTCCTCTCGTGTCGCGAGGCGATCCCATCGGCGCGATCTCGCTCGTGGAGTCACGCCGCGGGCGCAAATTCACCCAGTTCGAGATGGACCGGGCGGTCGCCGTCGCCAACCTGGTGTCCCCCGCGATCGCCAACGCCAAGATGTTCGAAGATCTGCGTCGCAGCTACGAGGCCCTGGCTCGTACCCAGGCGGAGCTCGTGACCCACGAGCGTCTCGCCGCCCTGGGCGAGCTGTCCGCCGTCATGGCCCACGAGGTGCGAAATCCCGTGGCCATCATCTTCAACTCGCTCGGCACCTTGCGCCGGCTCATCAAGCCGGCGCCCGAGGCGACCCTCCTGCTCGACATCGTCGGCCAGGAGGCCGAACGGCTCAACCGCATCGTGGGCGATCTGCTCGACTTCGCCAAACCCTACGCGTTGAACCCTCGCCCCGAGCAGCTCGGGCTCCTCGTCCGCGCGGCCGTCGAGGCGGCCCGACGCGCAGCCCCGGACGCGCCGGCCCGCATCGTGACGGAGCTGCGCTGCCCGCCCGTCGAGGTGATCCTCGACGGCGCCATGCTCCAGCAGGCGCTCATCAACCTCATCGTGAACGCGGTGCAGGCGATGCCGAAGGGCGGGACCGTGACCGTTCACGCGAGCTGCGACCCCACGTCGTCGATGCTCCGTTGCGAGGTGACGGACGAAGGCACGGGCATCGAACCCGCCGACGAGATGCGCATCTTTCAGCCGTTCTTCACGACGAAGGCCACGGGGACCGGACTGGGGCTCGCGGTGGTCCGGCGCATTGCCGACGCGCTCCACGGGGCCGTCGAGGTGGGGCGCGCGCCGACGGGCGGTGCGGTCTTCACCCTGACGGTTCCGCTCTCGGAAGCGCCGCCAAGCGAGAAACGCGTCTAAAATTCAGGAAAACGCCTAGCTAGTTCTCGTCCCAGAACGGGAAGTGCGCGAAGTCACAGGGGAACAACTGTATAGCGCATGGAAATAGAAGCATCGGAGTCCGTGTTTTCTCGGTGAATCGCCAAACCCACCCAGAAAACAGAGGACTCCGATGCGACGAAAAGTAGCCGAGCAGCTCGGACTTGTCACGGCCACGACGGATCACGTTCGTGCCCGCGAGCTGACCGCGATGAGCGGAGTTTTGGACGCACTGCCTCGAGGGATTGACCTCGTGCACCGTGATCTCGTGAGCGTCGGCGGCAAGGTCGACACGGGCCGCGAGGCAATGACGGCCGAGCAGGTGTTGCGCGCGATGGTCGCCAAGCAGCGATTCGGCTGCAGCTACGAGGGTCTCGCGTTCCTGCTCGCCGATTCGAGCAGCGTTCGAGCGTTCTGCCGCATCCCGCTCTCGGCGTCGCCGCCGACGAAGTCGACGTTGCAGAGAAACATCAAGCGGGTGAACGCGACGACGTGGGAGGAGGTCAATCACCTCGTCATCGGGTACGCGCAGGACAAGAAGATCGAGACGGGCCGAAAGACCCGGAGCGACTGTACCGTGGTCGAGTCGAACATCCACGAGCCAAGCGACTCGAGCCTGTTGTGGGACTGCGTGCGCGTGCTGGTCCGCTTGATGACGCGGGCGAAGGAGACCTTCGGCACGTCGTTCAACAGCCGTCGCCGACGCGCGAAGCGACGGGCCATCGGCATCCTCAACGCGAAGTCGAAGGAGCAACGGACGGTGCTGTATCGAGACCTGCTCAAGGTCACCGAGGAGACGATGGCGCAAGCGGAGCACGTGCGCGAGGCGCTGCAGAACGTCGCGTGCTCCGACCTCAAGGAGGCGCTCCTCGTTCAAGCGATCGAGCAGGAAATGAAGGAAGTTCTCGGTCTTGCAGAGCGAGTGGTCGAGCAGACAAAGCGCCGCGTGCTCCGACGGGAATCGGTTCCGGCCACCGAGAAGATCGTCTCCATCTTCGAGCCGCACACCGACATCATCATCAAGGACCGACGCGACACCTTCTACGGACACAAGATCTGCCTCACGACCGGCGCCAGCGGATTGGTGCTCGACGTGGTCGTCGAGAGGGGCAACCCCGCAGACTCGACACTCGCGCACAGAATGGTCGAGCGTGTCGCTGTCGTGCTCGGCAAGATTCCGAAGCAGGTGAGTTTCGACGGTGGCTTCTCGTCGAAGGCCAACGTGCAAGACATCAAGGCCACGGGGGTGGAGGACGTCGCCTTCAGCAAGCACGTCGGGCTCGACATCGCGGACATGGTCAAGAGCAAGGGGGTCTTCCGCAAGCTCCGGAACTTCCGAGCCGGCATCGAGGCGAGCATCTCGTTCCTCAAGCGAACGTTCCGCCTGAGCCGCTGTAACTGGAGCGGCTTCGATTCGTTCAGCGCATACGCGTGGGGCAGCGTTCTGTCCTGCAACGTCCTGGTCGTCGCGCGACACCTACTCGCGTAGGCGACGCCAGCGCAATCCGGTCGCTGATCAGGCCACGTTCGTCGGCCACGGGACGGGTCCGTCCAAAGAGCCGGGAACATAGTGCATAGTGCAGGCAATGCGCAGGGCGACGGCGCGCGGACAGCGGCGCCACGCTCAGAAGCAGGCAGAAATGCCCACGAAATGCCCTTTCGGGACGAGAACTAGCTAGCCCGCCTCCCGGCGCCGCTCATGACCAGGGTGGCCCCGGCGAGGATCGCCCCGCCTCCGACCACGGTCGCGACCGTGAGCTTCTCGCCCATCGTGGCCACCGCCACGAGCACCGCGACGAGGGGCTCGAGAAGCGTCAGCGTGGATGCGTGGGTGGCCGGAATGCGCCGCAGTCCCCAGACGAAGAGCAGGCCCGCGAGCGCCCCGGGCCCGAGCGAGCCCAGGAGCAGCACGCCGAGCGACGGCCACGTCGCCGCGCTCCACGCCCCGTGCGGCACGAGGACTGCCAGGAACGCCGTGGCCACGACGCCGTGGTAGGCCATCATCTCGCTGCCCGAGAACGCCCCCACGAGACGCTTGTTCACGAGGACGTTCGATGCGTAGAAGACGGCGCTCCCCGCCCCCAGCGCGCCGCCGACGAGGTCCTGCGCACGCAAGGTCGCCTCCCAAGGACGCAGGAGGAGGAGTAGCCCAAACAGGGACACGAGCACGGCGGCGAAGGTTCGCTTCCTGAGCACCTCGCCAAGGATCCACGGCGCGGCCAGCGCCACGAAGAGCGGCGTCAGGTAGTGCGTGGTCACGGCGATGCCGACCGTGGTCGTGTGGTACGCGGCGAAGAACAGCAGCACGTTGAGCGCGTCGGCCACGCCGAGCCAGGCGATACCGCCCCAGTCGCGCGCCGTCGCCTTGCGATGGACGCGGTCCCGGAGGACGAGGGGGAAGCTGACCAGGGTCAGCGTGGCGAGCACGACTGTCGCCTGCAGCTTGGGATCGACGGGCCCGAGAGATTCGGCGATCCGCAGGATCTTCGGCCAGAATCCCCACGAAGCCGCCGCCGCCGCGACCATCGCGTACCCGGCGAGCTGCCGCCGCTCCGCCGGTGTCACGAGCCGAGCTGCTTCTGCAGGGTCGCGAGGAGCGAGAGCGCCTCGATGGGGGTGAGGCGGTTCACATCCAACTGCTTGAGGGTCTCGAGGACCGGGTGCGGCGCCGCCGCCGCGGGCGCGGCCTCGAAGAGGCCGAGCTGTGGCTTCTTGTCGCGCCCGCGGAGGCTCGCGTGGGCGCCGCCGGGCAGCGCCGAGCCACGCTCGAGGTCGACGAGGAGCGCGCGCGCCCGCGCGAGCACCGGCTCCGGCAGCCCCGCGAGGCGGGCGCACGCGACGCCGTAGCTGCGCGACGCCGGACCGCGCTGCAGCTTGTGGAAGAAGACGATGTCCCCTTCGTGCTCGCGCGCCGAGACGCTCCAGTTCTCGCAGGCCGTGTGCGTTGCGGCCAGCTCGGTCAGCTCGTGGTAGTGCGTCGCGAAGAGCGCGCGGCACGAGATGGCGTCGTGCAGGTACTCGGCCACGGCCCACGCGATCGAGAGGCCGTCGTAGGTGCTCGTGCCGCGGCCGATCTCGTCGAGGACGACGAGCGAGCGCTTCGTGGCGCGGCGGAGCACGTTGGCCGTCTCCTTCATCTCCACCATGAAGGTGCTCTCGCCGCGCGAGAGGTTGTCGCTGGCGCCGACGCGTGTGAGCACGCGATCGACGATGCCGATCTGCGCCCGCCGCGCCGGAACGAACGAGCCGGCCTGCGCGAGGACCACGATGAGCGCCACCTGCCGCATGAGCGTGGATTTGCCGGCCATGTTCGGGCCGGTGACGAGCCACAAGCGCGCGTCCTTCGCGTCCGGCGACGCATCGAGCACGACGTCGTTGGGGACGAAGCGACCGTCGGCCGCCAGCCGCTCGACGACCGGGTGGCGGCCGTCTTCGATCTCGAGGCGAAGCCCGTCGTCGACCTCGGGGCGCGCGTAGTCGCCCTGGTGGGCGACCTCGGCGAGCGCGGCGGCGACGTCCAGCTCGGCGAGACGGGCAGCGGCCGCGCGCAGGCGCTCCGCTTCCTTCGCCACCGCCAGCACGGTCTCCTCGAAGAGCACGGCCTCGCGGACGCCGGTGCGCTCCTCGGCATGCGCCACCTTGTCGGCCAGGGTGTCGAGCTCGTCGTTGGTGAAGCGCTCGCCCGTGGCGACGGTCTGCTTGCGGCGCCACGAGGCGGGGACCTTGCTCGCGTGCGTGCGCGTGACCTCGATGTACCAGCCGAACACCCGCGTGAATCGGAGCTTGAGACTCCCAATTTGGGTCTCTTCCCGGAGGCGTGACTCCAGCTCGACCAGGAGCCGCTGCCCGTCGCGCTGCAGCATGCGCGTCTCGTCGAGCTCCGGATCGAAGCCCTCGCGCAGCACGCCGCCTTCCGACACGCGGAGGGGGGGCTCGTCCATGACCCGCTGGGCGAGGAGGGCGTGGAGCTCGGTGCAGCAATCGACGAAGGCGCCGTCTTCCTGGGCCCCCAGCGCGTCGCGTGCGCCTCGATCGGGGCACGCCTGGAGCGCCGCGTCGATGGCGGGGAGCTCGGCGAGCGAGTCGCGGAGCGCCGCCAGATCGCGCGGCACCGCGCGGCGCACCGCGGCTTTCGTGGCGAGCCGCTCGAGGTCGCGCACCTGG
>Ga0182021_10004555_pt1 | contig 16316 bp, 16 predicted proteins | sample 612E3MmetaG_FD_120493 | JGI IMG/M metagenome (GOLD analysis project Ga0182021, IMG submission 120493) | Permafrost microbial communities from Stordalen Mire, Sweden - 612E3M metaG (Illumina Assembly) | ecosystem: Environmental > Terrestrial > Soil > Wetlands > Permafrost | place: Sweden...
ATAACGCGAGATGATGTCGGTGGCAGTATAAGATTCGACGTGACCGACGTGCAAACCGTCGCCGGACGGATACGGAAACATATCCAAACAGTAGTATTTTGGCTTATTTGAGGTATTATCCGCCGCATAAAGCTTCGGATTTTCCGCCCAGAATTTTTGCCATTTCGGCTCAATTTTCTGCGGGTCGTATTGATCCATAAAAATGGTATTACCCCTCTACTTTAGCCTATTTCGGGTTTTTTTTCAACTCAACTATCTAGGATGTTTTCTGAAATAAAAGGGCAGTTTTCGTGCTACTATAAGACATAATCAACTTACAAAAAATATATGCGCACCCGAGGCATTATAGTCCTAATTATTATCGTTATTCTGCTGATTGGAGGTTATTACCTTTTTTATGGCAATTATTCGTCTCCGACACCTCCTCAATCGATGCCAGCGGTCACGCCGCCGACAAGCCCGCCAGCCAATTTACCGGCACCGGCCACACAGGCGACTGGAAATAATGTGATGATCCAGAACTTCGCTTTTAGCCCGGCCACACTTACTGTTAAGGCTGGTACCGATGTGACTTTCACCAACCAAGACTCGGTCACGCATACCGTCACTTCCGATACCGGATTGTTTGATTCCGGCAACCTCACCAGCGGTAAATCATTTTCCTTTACATTTCAAACGCCGGGAACCTATTCTTATCACTGCTCTATCCACACCAGTATGGCGCACGGGACCATCATTGTGCAATAATTCACGAGAAACATAGAAAAAAAGCCCCTTCTTGGCTAAGTGGGGCTTTTTCTTTACGTAATTCCAGTTTTTATGCACGACTGCGCCGTTCCTTGATTTTGAGATATATCTTCTTTCCGATCCAATAGATGATCCAGAAAAAAATTGCATAGAAGATAGCGATTGGAATTATGACAATGATAAAGACAATGACTGAATTCACAAAGCCTTGCGCGCCTTTCAAAAGCTGATTGACGGCGTCCTTCGCGACCTGCAGCGGCCGCCAGGAATCAGCAATGGTGATGCTTTGGTCTTCCGAAAGCGTTACAGTGATGCTGGCCAATTTAGTTTGCGAGTCCATGTAATTTATCTGGCCTTGCAACTGGTCGATCTCAGTCCGCACCTGTGACAACTGCTGGGTCACATCCAGAATGTCGCTGACTTTCTGCGCCTGTTTCAGGACTGCTAAATATTGCTGTTCTTCCGCTTGTGCGTTCGTGAGCTGGGCTTGCAGATCCGAATATTGCAGCGTCACATCCTGCCTGCTGGTCGATTCGCGCACCACCAGCGTCGCCACGCCCTTGATATCATTAAACGTTTTGTCGAAATTATCGAAAGGCACCTTGATCGTAATCGTGCCGCTTTTGACATTCTGTTCGGTCTCGGAGAAATCAGAAGAAAACACATCGCCACCATTGTCTTTCGCGATCTGGGTTATCTTTTGGGCCGCCTGATCGGCACTGGCAACTTTGAGCTCCAGGCTGCCGTCTTTGATGATCCGCTTGTCGGTCGTATCGGCCGCCGTGCTATCCGTCGTCGCCAGTTGATCTGCCGGCATCGGCGAAACGACGCCCATTGCCTTGGGCGCGCCCACGGCAATTCCCATGGAAGGCGTCGCGATTCCGCTACCTGAAGACACGGCACCCGGTATGGCAACTCCGGATAAATTCGCGCGTTGTGTCGGCATCAGCTGCAGCGCCGTCACGATTGACAGCAGCAGGATGACCAGCACGATGATCGCGGTCATCAGTTTTTTATTCTTTCCCCCTGCAGCGGGTATGTTTTTGGCCATGTTGATTTTTATATTGATTATTCCTTTGCTAATTATAGCACCAAAAAGAAAAGGCATTATCCAACAGCTGTGGACAACGCCTTCATAAAATCATTTCCTCGCTAGTCTTTTTTGCTCTTTCAAAAGAAGCCTTTCTACTTCACGTAAGCGCCGTCTTTCATGATATAGCTTACACAGCTTCTCTTTATTCATGTCAACCACATGCTTGTTGAAAGCTTTGTCGTTCTCGGCCTGTTCTTTTGAAATCATCGGTAAAGCATCGGCAGTTTTTTGGCAATTAACAATCATGCCATCCGCGACGTACCGCTCTCTTTCGATTACTACCCCGGAAATTAACACCTTGGCCCCGATGTGGCAATACTCGGCAATCGTAGAATTCTTTATGAAAGTATCCCCGTCAATGAAGCAGTTTCTGCCTATTTGAGAATTATGCACTTTCGAACCGAACCCAAGAAAGCTTTTTTTGCCAATATAAGCCGGGCCATGAACCGTTGCGCCATGAGTTATGGAACTATGAGAATCAATATAAATTGAATATCTTTTCCCAAGTACCTCGACATACTGATCCAGGAGTCCATGGAAATTTACCATATCCTGAATATTGACACCCTTACAGACATGAAAAGGAGCACCTTCATCCGCTCTGAGAATCGCACCTGGCGCCACCATGACATCTTGATCAATAACAACTTTACCAATAATAATCGCATGGCGACTAATGAATGCATCCTTGTGAATTACTGGATCTCCAAAAATTCCATCAATTGGCATTGCGCACTACCTCCCTTTTCCCTGTTTTTTATATGAAGTTTTTAAACAGCAGTTAAAAGTCATGCCCAAAGACACAACTCCGTATTTTATGTCAAAATGGCTATTTAGTCAAGCAAAAAGCTATAAATCGTTACCAGAATAAGACAGATTGAAACTCTTGTTGATCAAAGGAAAATCAGGCACGATGTTGCCCTTGCCGGCGTGGCCCACGACTGTCCAATTTACGAACGACGGATCGCGCACATCGACGCGGGAAATATTGCCTTCAGCGTCAGTCATGATCAAATAGATTATTTCTCCCCGCCAACCCTCAGCTGCTGAAATTGCGATACTATTTTTCTTCAGCTTGATCTCCCCGTCAGCTTGCAATTTATTTTCCGCTGGCAAACCGGCCAAAGCTTTTTCAATAATGCCGATAGAGGCATAAACTTCTTTGACGCGGACATAAAACCTGGCGCGGACGTCACCCTCCGCCTCCAAAGGAATTTCGAACGGGATCTTACCGTACGCGGCGTACGGAAATTCGATGCGCGCGTCATGCGCCAATCCGACGGCGCGGCCGGCAACGCCCATGACGCCGTGGTCGAGGGCGACTTGAACATCCAGCTTGCCGGTACTTTGCAGGCGATTGAAGACCGAGCTGCTGTCTTCTGCGATCTCGATCACTTCGCTGAAATCTTTTTGAATCTTTTTCAAATCTGACAAAAGTTTTTCGGACATATCCGGATAAATATCTTTCGTCACGCCGCCGACCACGTTCACGCCGCGCAGATACCGGCTGCCGGTCAATTGCTCGTGCCATTGCATGATCCTCTCCCGTAAACGTGCGCCGTTGCTGCCGCCGAAGCTATAGCCCGTATCCAGCATGATGAACCCGATGTCATTGAAATGGTTGGCTAACCGTTCCAATTCGGAAAAAATGACTCGTAAGTATTCAGCCCGCTCCGGAACTTTGATGTCGGCCAGCTTTTCAACTGCTTGGCAGAACGCTAATGAATGCGTGAAGGAAGTGTCGCCGGATATCCTTTCCGACAGGCGTAATTTTTCATTCAGCGGCAAAGTTTCAAAAAGTTTTTCACTGCCCTTGTGCTTGTAGCCCAGTTTCGGTTCGAGTAAAATTATTTCCTCACCGGCCATACTGAAGCGGAAATGTCCCGGTTCAATGATGCCGGCATGCACCGGTCCGACCGGAATTTCATAAATGCCTTCGCCTTCAACTTGCTGAAATTTGTATGGTTCACTGCACCCGGACGGACGGACGTTCCAGGCAAAATCTTTTCGGAGCGGGAAAATTCCCGCCGGCCAATTCTCGTGCAAAAGGATCAGCTGGGGGGCGGGATGTCCGACCGGCTCCAAGCCGAAAAAAGTCTTAATCCGGCGTTCATAACCAGAAGCACTGTGGATGATATCGGTTACCGAAGGAAATTCCTGCGTATCCTTGAGACTGATGTACGGCACGAGAAAAATATTTTCTTCCGGCACCCCAAAAACATACAGGTTACGGAAACAGCCTTTTTCACGGCGGTCATCCGTGGCAGTCATGGTTTTGAATTGCAGACCGTCTTCTGCAAAAAGTTTCCGGCAGACCGCTGAAATTCCATCAATGGGAACAGCAAAAGAAACCACATTGCCCTCAATTTCCGGCGCGTAATTTCTTGGGATATATTTTTCGCTGATCTTTCCGATATCCATATTATTGATAAGCCAGACTGGCTGAATTTATTAAGGCGGTTATGAATGCCGGTAACACCACGCTTATGATTAACAAAACAGAAATCAATACCACGATCGGCACGACCGTCCACACCCCGCCCTCCCCCGGAACCATATCCGGCTTGCTTTCGCCGAAAAACATTGCCACGACGTCTTTTAAAAATCCGACAAAAACCAGAATGAGCGCCAGGAGAGCAACAATCGTGATGACCGGATGATTATGGATGCCGGCCGACAGGATTGTAAACTCAGTCAAAAAGATTCCGAACGGCGGCACACCGGTGATTGCCAGAAAGCCCATGATGAAAACCGCACCGGTCACCGGTAAAGTTTTGAGCGCGCCCCGGATGTTTCTGATTTTGGTCGAGCTATATTTCAGAAAAATATTTCCCGATGACAAAAATAGTACTGATTTGGCCAATGAATGATAGATCATATGCAAGATGGCCGCGAACACACCCGCGCCACCGAAGCCAAAGCCGAGGGCCACAATGCCCATATGCTCGATGCTCGAATACGCCAACAGGCGCTTGTAGTTCTTTTGTACGAAAATGATGAAGGCGGCCACGACGATCGAAATAATGCCAAAAAATATCAACAGTTTTTGTGAAAAACCCGCCCCGATGGCCAAGTCTGCGACCGCTTTGAAGCGCAGCACGGCCAAAAAAGCGACATTCAGCAGCACGCCCGACAAGAGAGCACTGATGGGCACCGGAGCCTTGCTGTGCGCGTCGGGCAGCCAGGTATGCATCGGCACGAGTCCGACCTTGGTGCCATAACCGATCAAGACAAAGATGAAAGCGATCTTCGCGACAAAGGGATCAAAATGCCCAGCATTTTCCAGCAGCGAATTCCAACTGATCAAGCCCGTGTGTCCTGCGAAATAAGCCGGGTAGAGGAAAAGAATGGTACCAAAAAATCCGAGCAACAACCCGACCGAATTGATAATCAGATATTTCCACGCGGCTTCCATCGCCGACGGTTTGTTGTAAAAACTGATCAGGAAAGCCGTGGAGAGCGTCGTGGCTTCGATCGCTATCCACATCAGGATCGGATTAGTCGTGATGATGGCGAAAAACATAGCCGCGATGAAAAGGTGCAGCAGCACGAAATATTGTTTGACTCGGCTGAAACCGATGATGCCTTTTTTGACTTCCCCGTCCAGATAGCCGGTCGAATACCAAGAAGCCGCAAAGCCAATCACCGCCACGAGCATGACCAGAATCGCTCCGAACGGATCCAAACTCAGATACGGCGTCGCGTTCAACGTGCCATTAACCACGACTGAAGTGACGGCCAGCAGGCTGGCTACAAATTCCAAAAGCGACGCAAACTTGGCCAAAGCATTCAAAGAGGCCGTCCCCTTTTTGACCAGCAGGGACGCGACGGAAGCGAGCAGCGGAATTAAAATTATGAGAAATAGGATCATATTTTTATTCTTCCTTAAGATGACTCATCGAGGCCACGTCCAGGGAACCGAATTGCCGGTAAAGCATCGAGGCAAAAACAGAAGCGATAATTATCCAGACCAGGATGTCAAACATGATTCCGATCTGCAGCCCGGGCGTCTGTTCCAGTCCGGCCAGGGTCGCGAAAGAAACGATACCGTTTTCCAAAGACAGGATGCCGATCATCTGTGACAGCGCTCCGCGCCGATTGATAATCAAAAAAATGGAAATGAACATCGTCGCGACGGCCAGCAGCAGTGTCTTCCCTTCATTTTGCGAAAGGATAGTCAGCGGTGCAAACAACTGGGAATACGTGACGCCGGTCAGGAGGGCCAGCACGATCAAGGTTGCTGGACTGTTTAGATATGTGCTGACGGAAAATTTCAGCTGATGCTTTTTGACCAGCCCGAAAAAGAAGCGTGGCGCCACGAGCACCTTGACCAAAAAGATGACCGCGATAGCCAAGAGCAGCATCCAAGATGCTTCCTTCAAAGCGAAACTGACCAGCAACATCACCAGCGCCAGCGATTGCACCACGTACGAGGATACGACCATGGAACTTTTTTTCGACAAGTGCATAAAAATGACCGACGCAAAAATCACGGCCTCCAGAAAAAATATGAAATTATTTGGGCTTGTGGCCATATTTATAAGATTAGACTGATGGCGATGATGCTTAAAATAAATGAGATAAACAACAGATCGGGCAGGCGGAAATACCGGAACTTGGCGATGCTGGATTCCAAAACCGCGATAAATAGGCAGAGCAGAGCAACCTTCAAAAAGAACGCCAGGAACGCCGCAACAATCTCAATCAATCCGGTCCCGAATGCGATTCCCCACGGAAAAAACAGGTTGGCCCCCAGCGCCATAAAGATCAACAACTTGTTGAACGCGGCCCATTCGATGAGCGCCAAACGCTTGCCGGAATATTCCAGAATCATAGCTTCGTGCACCATCGTCAGTTCCAGATGCGTCGCCGGATTGTCGAACGGAAAGCGCGCGGTTTCCGCCAGCATGGCGATGATGAAAGCGGCGAAAGCCAGGATGATCGGCACGATAAACGAAAGTGGCAAATTAGAAACGGCTTGCGCGATGCCGAACAGATCCGTCGTGTGGGCCGCCAGCGCCAGAAAGAGCAAGGAAAAGATGAGTCCGCCCTCCGTCAAGGCTGCCAGGGTCATTTCCCGGCTGGAACCGAAGCCGCCGAAAGCGTTGCCTACATCCATCCCGGAAAGCGCCAGAAAAAAAGTGCCAAGCGCAATCAGATACACCACGACCAGAAAATCACTCAAGCCGCTGTTGGAGAAAATAGTCGTTACGAGCGGAATGATTGCCCCGATAATGATCGTTACGGTGAAAATAATATACGGCGCAAAGCGGAAGACCCACGAAGCGTCCTGACTGATCACTTCATCCTTGTTAAACAGTTTCAACAGGTCGCGGTATGGTTGGAAAACCGAAGCGCCTTGGCGATTCTGCAACCGGGCTTTTGCTTTCCTGATCAAGCCGACGAAAAGCGGCGACAAGACCGGAACCAGGATCAATTGTAAGCTTAAGATTATCAGTGACATATATTTAGACCGTTAAGATCAACAGCAGAATTATCAATATTAAAAATATATACAACACGTAGGCGTTCACATTGCCGCTCTGGATCTTTTTGAAATAGTTGGCGATCCGGGTGAGAAAATCTTGCAGCGGCTGATACAAGTAGGCGCCATACACATCCGCCACTTCGAGCTTGACGATGTTAGCTTTTTGGAAATAACGCATCTCGGCATCCCTATATTCTATGGATGTCTGCTTGGTCGGCTTGAGAATACCTTGGAAGATCGTGATAATCGAACGGGAAAATCCGGTAGCCGTAATTTCCATGCGCGGTCCGAGTTCCGTCCCGCAGTCCCAGGTGCGGGCAATTTTTATCTTTCTGTCTTTCGTGAAAATTTTGACTGCCAAAAATACCAACACCGATACGCCAACCAGGCTCAGCAGTATGATCAGCATAGAAACCTGGGCGAAACCGCTTTGCAGATGGAACGCGCTTGAATCAGCGACAAAAGGGACATCGACTTTTTTAAATGCGCTCAAGCCGTTGACGATGCTCGAAATTATCTGCGCCACCCAGCCGGCAAAAAATCCCACGATCAAGGTGAGCGCCGCCAAAACTCCCATCCCGACCAGCATCAGAGTTCCGGATTCCGTCGCGTGTTTGGCCTCTTCACTCCTTGGCCGCGCCAAGAAAGTCGCGCCGAAAGCTTTGACAAAACAAGCCGCCGCCAGTCCCCCGGTAAAAGCCAGCGCGCCGGCGCCGAAAATCAAAACCCAACGCATCGAAATACCGGCCGTCGCCAACCCGCTAAAAAGCGACTGGAACGTCAGCCATTCGCTGAAAAATCCATTGAACGGCGGCAAGGCGGAGATTGCCATCGAACCGATCAGAAAAAAGAAAGCAGTCGCCGGCATGAGCCTGATCAAGCCGCCGTATTCTTCCATATTCCGGGTATGCGTCTTGGCGATGACCGAACCGGCTCCCAAAAACAACAAGGCTTTGAAAATCGCGTGGTTCAAAGTATGGAACAGCGCTGCGACCAGACCGAGGATCGCCAGAGTTTTCATGCCTTGCGCGAAAAAGAACATCGCGCTGCCCAAACCCAAAAGGATAATGCCGATATTCTCGATGCTATGATAGGCCAGCAGCCGCTTGATGTCATGCTCAGTCAAAGCATACAGCACACCCAATAACGAAGAGACCGCGCCGATGACCAGGACCAATTCGCCCCACCACAACGGACCACCCGGCATGATGTCCAGAAAAATCCGGATGAACATATAGATGCCCGTCTTGATCATAACGCCCGACATCAGCGCGGAAACATGGGTCGGCGCGGCCGGATGGGCGCTCGGCAGCCAGACATGCAGCGGAATGATGCCGGCTTTCGTGCCGAAGCCGGCTAGCGCCAACAAAAATATGACGCTTTGGATGAGTGGCGGAACGTTGGCAATATTTGCCTTGATCACGGAAAAATCAAAAGAACCCGTAAAACTGTACAGCAACAGGAAGGACAGCAGGATGAAAGCCGTCCCGACGTGCGTCATCACGAAATACAGCGATCCGGCGCGGACATTTTCCTTCTCCTTGTTTTCAAAAATAACCAGAAAATACGAAGCCAGTGACATTATTTCCCACGCGACCAGGAAAAAAATGGCGTTATGCGCCGCGACGACCAGCAGCATACCCAGAATAAAGGTATTGTAAAAAAATCCTAGGGCACCGATATTATATTTTTTGTAAAAATGTTTGACGTACTCAATCCCATAAACGGAAGCCAGAAGCGCGATCAGAGAGATGACAAAAATAAAAAAGGCCGCCAAGCGATCGACGTCCAAAGAAATATCCATCAGTGGTGAGCCGGACGAAATAGCATAGGAGAATACCGCACCGGTTAAGATGACACTGAGTGAAGCGACCAGTCCAAAGAGAGAACCAATAATCGCGAGAATGTTTGACCACAGATTGGCGGCTTTGTTATTCTTCCAAAATACGAGTGAACCGGCCGCGCCGGCCAGAAAAGCCCCAAGCGATAAGAAGAAAGCCAATTGTGCCGAAATGAGACCGAACATAAGAATTATTTATCGAGAGTTTCTAAAATTTTCAATAGATATGACAGGATGACCTTGGGCGAGGGCGGATCGCCCGGAATTTCAAAATCCACCGGAATGACGTTTTTCACGCCGTCCAGAACCGCGTAACTGCCTTTGAATATTCCGCCATCGATCGCGTCGTCCCCGACGGCTACCACGATTTTCGGGTCTGGCGTCGCCTCATAGCTCCTGACCAGCGCTTCCTTCATATTGCGCGAGACCGACCCGGTCACCATCAGCATATCCGCGTGCCGCGGCGAAGCCACAAAATGGACACCGAAGCGCTCGACGTCATAATAACAATTGGAAAGCGCTGTCAGTTCCTGCTCGCAAGCATTGGTAGAGCCGGCATCCACTTCCCGGATTGCGAGCGACCCGCGGAAAAGTTTTTTCACCTTTTCTTCTATCTTCTTGCCGACGACCTCAACATCTTGGTCCAACTTAAAATTGGCCGGATCGATGACCGTCTTGGGCGTGGATAAAATTTTAGAATACATTTTCAGCATCTGAATCAAATCAAAAAATCATCGAGATGATTTTTAAGACATAGGACTTCCGCGTTTGCGAGAAATTGCTTAAGGCAATATTTTTTAATAGCTATCATCCGGAGTAGACCGGCATGCGTCAAAGGATTCGTAGTAATGTCGCTATAGCGATTTCGCAGCAAACGCAAAAGTTCTACTTATTTTAAGGTTTCGCCAACATTTTTGAATATACTCCCCTCGGCACATTTTGGCAAGTATTGGGCAAAATCGACAACTCTTAAACCGAAATAAATCTACTGCAAGTCCATACCGCCCGACCGCGTGTGATGTCTCCTAGCCACGCGGAGCCGCGCATTCTCCTTTTCAATCGCCGCCGCCACTTTGGCGTATTCCAAATCATCCATCGTCTGACGCTGCTGTTTCAAATCCTCAGCGCGTTTGACCGCTTCCTCAGCCCGCTTGATATCGATCTCCTCCGCCCGTTCAGCCGTATCCGCCAAGACAGCCAGTTTGTTGTCATTGAATTCGACAAAGCCGCCGGACACCGCCAGATGCGTCTCTTGCCCGTCAGTTTTGACCATGATTTCGCCCGCCTTTAAAGCGCCGATGTAGGAACGGTGGTTCGGTAAAATGGTAACTTCCCCGTCCATGATCGGCAGGGTCGCTTGATCAACCTCCTGATCGAAGACGGATTTTTCGGGAGTAACTATTTTGAATTTTATTTTCATGCTGGCAATTTAAACGGTTATTTTTTGACTTCGTCGATTCCGCCTTTCATGTAAAATTCCTGCTCGGCCATCTCGTCCATCTCGCCGTCCAGAATCATCTTGAAGCCCTTGATCGTGTCGGATAGTTTCACGTATTTGCCCGGCGTGCCGGTGAATTGCTCCGCCACGAAGAACGGCTGGGACAAAAATTTCTGCATCTTTCTGGCCCGCGCCACAATCTGCTTGTCGTCGTCGGACAATTCTTCCATACCGAGAATGGCGATAATGTCCTGCAAGTCTTTGTAGCGCTGTAAAACTTTCTGCACGCCGCGCGCCACTTCGTAATGTTCTTTGCCGACGATGTTCGGATCCAAAATGGTCGAGTTGGAATCCAACGGATCAACCGCCGGATAAATTCCCAATTCCGTCAGATTGCGCGAAAGTACGACAGTCGAATCCAGATGGCCGAAAGTCGTGGCCGGCGCCGGGTCGGTCAAATCGTCCGCCGGTACATAAACCGCTTGCACCGAAGTGATTGAACCGTTTTTAGTCGAAGTAATTCTTTCTTGCAGTTTGCCCATTTCCTCCGCCAAGGTCGGCTGATAACCCACGGCGGATGGGATGCGACCCAAGAGCGCGGACACTTCCGAACCGGCCTGCGTGAAACGGAAAATATTATCGATGAACAAAAGTACGTCTTTGCCCTCGGCGTCGCGGAAATATTCCGCCATCGTCAGCGCGGACAGCGCCACGCGCTGCCTTGCTCCCGGCGGTTCGTTCATCTGGCCGAAGACCAGCGCTGTTTTGTCGAGTACGCCTGATTCTTTCATTTCGTGATACAAATCATTACCTTCGCGCGTCCGTTCACCGACACCCGCAAACATCGAATACCCGCCGTGCACCGCTGCGATGTTGCGGATCAACTCCTGGATCAAAACGGTCTTGCCCACGCCAGCGCCGCCGAAGAGTCCGACCTTGCCGCCTTTGACGAACGGACAGATCAGATCGACGACCTTGATACCGGTCTCAAAAATTTCCGCCGTGGTCGACTGCTGGTCAAAAGGCGGGGCGTCGCGATGAATGGCGTTCCTCTGTTCGTATTTTACTTCATCCTTAATGCCGTCAATCGGCTCACCGAGCAAATTAAACATCCGGCCCAACACGCCCTTGCCGACCGGCACCGAAATCGGCGCGCCGGTGTCTGTGACTTCCATGCCGCGTTTCAAGCCGTCAGTCGAGCCCATCGCCACCGCCCGCACTTTCCCGCCACCCAGATGCTGATGGGCTTCCAGCACCAGCCGTCCGCCGTCAGCCAATTTGATCTCGAGCGCGTCATAAATCTTCGGCAACTTCTCGCCGAATGCGACGTCCACGACCGGTCCGATTACCTGAGAAATTTTTCCTGTGTTCATAATATTGTGTGAATTTATTTAAATCTTAATCGCTAAATATTGCTTTGTTTAGGCAAATATTCACCGATTAACCTTCAACGCTTGACTTTTTGGCTGTTTTGGAGTGTAATGAACTGTTGGTAGTTTACCGAACTATACAGCAAAAATTTCTGATCTGAAAAGGAGGATGCATGAAAAAGTACATTAAATTTATGCTGAATTTCTTAGTCTTCGGATTCCTTTTTGCAAGAATGCTGTACAAAGGCACTCACGCAGAAGGAAGGCACAAAGCATTGGAATGGCACAGTTATAATGGAACGGTTGTTTCGTTAGTCCGTGACATGTCGAGGCTACATGTAGCTTTGACATTTCGCGATGAACTAGGGGGGGATGAGGTTCTTACTGTCCTGTTGAGGGCAAAAGACAAAACCCCGACCTCCTCATGACTATAAGCCGACAGTGGACTCAATGAGTTGCAATACTCAGCGAGCACCACGGGCTTTTTTGTTTTTCAAAATAACTATCAAAACTCAAATCTTTTAAGTTTTGAATAATAATTTAAAAAATCTAATTTTCAAGAGCCGCCCGCCCCGCTGATATTTCAGAAATTTCCTGCGTAATCTTGCCTTGGCGCAATTGGTTGAAGGCGAAGGTCAGATCGGCCGCCATCTCCCCTGCCGCGTCGGTCGCGTTCCGCATGGCCAGCATCCGGGCCGATTCTTCCGAGGCTTTCGATTCCAAAACAGCGTGAAAGATTTGCATCTCCATCAGGCGCGGTACGATATGCTCCAATACCATTTCCGGGCTTGGCTCGACTTTGTATTCGCTCTTTGGTTTTTCCAATCCCAATTCCTGGGCGTGCACATCAATCTCAGCGATCTGCTTTTCGAGATCTATTTTCGAAATCGGCAGGATTTGCCTGATCTTCGTCTGTTGCGAGATGGCGGAAATATAGTCGGTATAGGCTACCACCACTTTGTCATATTTTTTCGCCTGATACGCGTCCAAAATTATCTTGACCAGCGGCCGAACGTCTTCGACGCTCGGCAAAGCGCATAGATCAATAAAGGAAGCGATGATGTCCTTACCTAATTTACCGATCATGGCGTCACCTTTCTTGCCAATGGTGATAAAATCAATTTTTAAATCCTGGTCGGAAATATCCGAAGCGATCCGCTTGTCGCCGCTTAAATTAACTTTCAACCTTTCCGGATGGCGCAGTTCCTCGCGGATCTTTTTGGATAGCTGGGAATTGAACGGACCGCAAAGGCCTTTATTAGAGCTCACAACCACCACCAGCACGCTTTTGACCGGGCGCACTTCCAAAAGTCCAGTCTGGTGATCTTTGAGCGAACGCGCCAAATTGGTCAGCACGCTCCACGCAGAATGCGCATACGGCCGGATCGCCAAAACGGATGCAACCGCCCGCCGCATCTTGGCAGCCGAAACCATCTCCATCGCGCGGGTGATCTTTTTGGTATTTTTGATGGATTTTATGCGTCGGGTAATGTCGCGAGTACTGGCCATATTGTGGAATTTTCAATTTTCAATTCACAATTTTCAATCAATGCTCCAATTTTCAATTTTTATCCGCCGTGGCGGATTGAAAATTTTGTCATTGAAAATTTATTGTAAATTGATAATTGTTAAATTGAAAATTTTATTTTATTAGTTCCCGTTCTGATAAATCTCCTTAAACTCCTTAATCGCCGCTTCCAGACTCTTGACTACCTCATCCGTCATTTCTTTCTTGTCGATAATCAATTGCAGCGTATCTTTTTTCTGCGCATCCAGGAATTTGTGAAAATCATTTTCCCACTGTTTCACTTTTTCCACCGCCACGTCATCGATAAAACCGTTGATCAGAGCATAAAGGATCGCCACTTGGTGTTCGACTTTCATCGGCGAATATTGGTCCTGTTTCAAAATCTCGATCGTCCTCCTGCCGCGCTCGATCTGATTGCGCGTCTTTTCATCCAAATCGGAACCGAATTGCGCGAAGGCTTCCAACTCGCGAAACTGCGCCAAGTCGAGGCGGAGTTTGCCGGCCACTTTTTTCATGGCTTTGATCTGGGCGGATGAACCCACACGCGAAACCGACAAACCTACATTCAACGCCGGGCGGATACCTTTGTAGAAAAGGTCCGCTTCCAGATAGATCTGACCATCCGTAATAGAGATGACATTGGTCGGTATATAGGCTGAAACGTCGCCCGCCTGCGTTTCGATGATCGGCAAAGCCGTCAATGATCCGCCGCCCATCGCGTCGCTCAATTTGGCGCTCCGCTCCAAAAGACGGGAATGCAGATAGAAAATATCGCCCGGATACGCTTCGCGTCCCGGCGGCCGGCGCAAAATCAAAGACATCTGGCGATACGCCCAAGCGTGCTTGGAAAGATCGTCGTAAATGACTAAAACATCCTGGCCTTTATCCATAAAATATTCGCCCAAAGCGCAGCCAGAATATGGCGCGATATAAGAATACGCTGCCGGATCAGAGGCACCCGCCAAAACCACGGTCGTATATTCCATCGCCCCGGCTTTTTCCAACTCGGCCACGATGCGCGCGATCTTGGATTCTTTCTGGCCAATGGCGACATAAATACACAGTAGGTTCTGCCCTTTCTGGTTGATGATCGTGTCAATCGCCACCGCCGTCTTGCCCGTCTGGCGGTCACCGATGATGAGTTCACGCTGGCCGCGGCCGACCGGAATCATGGCGTCAATGGCTTTGATACCCGTCTGGACCGGCTGATGCACGGATTTTCTTTCAATAACGCCCGGGGCGATCTTTTCGATCGGATAGAATTTGTCGGATTTGATATCTCCTTTGCCGTCGATCGGCACGCACAACGGATTGACCACGCGGCCGATAAAATTATCTCCGACCGGCACCGATAAGATGCGCCCGGTCGCTTTGACCGGATCGCCTTCCTTGATCTGCTGGTATTCGCCCAGCACGACCACGCCGACGCGGTCTTCCTCCAGATTCAACGCCACGCCCAGCGTGCCGTCGTGAAATTCAACCATTTCCGAAGCCATGAGATCGGTCAGGCCGGAAATCCGCGCCACGCCGTCCCCGATCTCAAGCACGGTGCCGACTTTCTCGGTCTCCGTCTCGCTCTTGAAGCCTTCAATCTGTTTCTTCAGCTCGTCGATGATGTAATCTTTGTTCATAAAAAATATTTTAAATATATATTATTTTGCCAATTCAATTGCCAATTTTTTTAGCTTTCTGGATACGCTCCCATCGATCATCTCGTCTCCGACTTTCAGAATGAAGCCACCCTTGATACCCGCCCTAATCTTACTGTGCAAAACCACTTCCTTTGCTTGATATTTTTCTTTTACAAAATGCTCTAATTTTTTGACCACCTCGTCGTCCAATTTTTCCCGCGAAACGATTTCCGCTTCGACGATACCCTTGTCCTTGTTCCAGAGCTCGGAAAATTTTTCAATCACCGCCGGCGCCAATTTCATCTGATTGTTCTTGGCCAGCGTTTTCACAAAATTCGCGACTACAACAGAAACCTCCGCCTGAGTTTTTCCGGCGGTAAGCTCAAATAATGTTTTGGCGTATTGGGTGGCACTTATCTTCATAATTATTTGATTGATTTTTCGATCAGTTCTTTATCTTTATTCGCATCGATTTTTTCGTTCAAAATCTTTTCCGTTGCCATCACCACCAGGCCAGAAATTTCCGCCTTAACTTCGTGTATCAATTTTTCTTTCTCTCCCTCAATCTTCTTCTTGGCGTCTTCTATCATCTTCTCCGCCTCCTGATGCGCGGTCGCGATGATGTCCGCCTGAACATTTTTGCCCGTTTCTTCGGCGATCTTCATGATCTTCTGGGCTTCTTCCCGCGCCGCCGCCAAGGTCTCTTTTTCCCGCTGTTCCATCTCGGCCAGTTTTTTGGTCGCCGCTTCGGAATCCTTGATGCCCTTTTCGATCTTGTCCTTGCGCTCATCCAACATCTTCACGATCGGCCCATAGGCATAGCGCTTGAGCACGAAGAACAGCACGAAAAAATTGATGAGCTGGGCGATCAACAACTTCCAATCGACTCCAAATGTTGAGATTAATTGCATAAAATATATTTTAGTTTATAGTTCGCAGCCCGAAGTTTTCACTTGGAACTGCTGACTATCCGCTAAGACTAAACGAACTTGATGATGAGCGCCACGACCAATGCGTAAATCGCGATGGCTTCGGTGAACGCCAAGCCCAAGATCATGACGGTCTGAACCTTGCTGGCCGCTTCCGGATTGCGTCCGATCGCTTCCAAGGCCTTCGAGACGAGGATACCCAAGCCGATGCCGGGCCCGATCGCTCCGAGTCCCATGGCAATGGCCGCGCCG
>Ga0182021_10004556_pt1 | contig 16315 bp, 6 predicted proteins | sample 612E3MmetaG_FD_120493 | JGI IMG/M metagenome (GOLD analysis project Ga0182021, IMG submission 120493) | Permafrost microbial communities from Stordalen Mire, Sweden - 612E3M metaG (Illumina Assembly) | ecosystem: Environmental > Terrestrial > Soil > Wetlands > Permafrost | place: Sweden...
CCCCCGCGGGCAACAACCATTTCGGAGGCGTGGTCGGTGTAGTTGAACTGCTGCGAGGTGGACATGTAATTCTGATGGTCGTAGCCGAGGCTCAAGGTCACGTCCTCGAGATCCCAGGTGACGTTCAGGCCGGCGGTGTTGTTGGCGGTTCCATAGTTGCCAGTGTTGGCGACGGCGGCTTGCTGCGAAGAATTCTGAACGTAGCTGAAGCGCTCGTGGAGGTTGATCCAGAAATCCTTAACGTAAATGTCGTAGGAGAGCACGGAACCGGATTGCACGTACGGGGTGCTGTATTCGCTGTGCTCCAGGTACTCCTGGTAGCCGAACGTCACGTTCAATCGCAGCGTGTTGCGCTGAGTCACCGGATAGCTCAAGTCCAGGCCCAACGCGGGGAATAGTATGAAATCATCCAGGGCGTTTGTATGAGCAATGTTAATATTGTCGTTCCAGTCGAAGGCGAGGGAGGGTGTGAGCAGGAGGCGGAAGTCGCCGGACTTGATGGTGTAAACCTCGGATTGCTGCTGGCCGTTCCGGGCTTCAGCGGCGGCGGCGCCGGCCAGGGAGCTGCGCAGGGCTTCCTGTGCGGAAGCCAGGCTGACAGACACCATGACGGTGCCGGCCAGACTCAGCCACCGGCTGCCGCCAAAGGTGGCCGCCACCCGGCCCACACCTCGTGAAGCAGAGGCAGGCGAGCCGATCATGGCTCGGGGCTTGGTGGATATTAGGCGATCCTTAGGCATTTGCTTGGACCACCTTTCGCCGCTCCACGTCGGCAGCATGCCTTTGCGGGATCGCAACTGTTTGCCGTTCCATGCCCCCATTCGAACCTCGGGTTCTGGTCAGAAGCCGTGGCGGGCCAGTCTTCTGAGCCAGGAACGGTTGTTTGGGCGTGGCTTGGACGTGAGCAGGGCCGCCAGTCCAGGGGCACAAGCCATTGGCGTGCAGCGGGCAAGCCTGGTCGGTCGGCAGCAGCCCGACATGGTGGACCGCAGCCGGCAAGCGCATCTTGCGGTACTGGCCCGGGCTGGCGCCAAACCGCCGCTTGAAGCAGGTATTGAAGAGGCCCAAGTGGTTGAATCCGCATTCTTCGGCGACATTGATGATCTTGGCGTCCGGGTCCCGCAACAAAGAAACGGCCTTTAACAGCCGCATTTCCATTCTCAGGGCGGCAACCGAAAAGCCAAAGTGCTGATGGAACAAGCGATTGAGGTGGCGGCGACTGCAACCGAATTTGGCCGCCAATTCCCCAACCGATAGACCCAGGAGCTCAGTCACCGACAACTTCTCGAAGACCTGCAGCATGTGTTGCTCGGGTCGAACAAACCCGACCCGCCGGCTGTGCGCCGTCTTGAATTCCTCGGATAGTATGGCGGCGGCGACCCTGAGCGCCTGACCGCGGTGGCCGAGGTCGGATTGGGGCGGAACGTCTTCCAGCAGTTTGTGACATTCCTTGGCCAGCGGCGTGGAAGCGGGATACAGCCGGCAGTTTTTGAAATCATCAGTGACATTCTGCAAGAGGCAGATTTCGCTGCTGGTAAACAGCGGAAACAGGCTCTCGAGGGAAGCGGAAAACCACGAGAACATCATCTCCCCATGATCGGCGACACAAAGCTTTTCTCCCGACGCCCCGCTCAGAACCAGAACGTCTCCCGAGGTGAGAGACCGTGTCAGCGACCCGGAGACGTATCTTCCGACGCCCCCCTTCACGAACACGAACGAAAGCCCGCTCCCCTTATTGGTCCATTCTTCGGGCGGCTTGAGGCGAACCAGATGCAGGGTGAGATAGTCGCGATCAAACATCTGACGCCTCCGTTGCGATTCCACTGCATCGCTGGCACCGTCCCAACTGCCTCGGTTGAGAACTCCTCATAACGCCGTCAACGTAGCCGAAACCTCTCCATCCGCAAGCTCAAGGTGCTCCAATTCACCCCCCACGCGCAGGGCCGAGGAAGAGGCAGTCCCCGCGGAAAAAGGTATCGCGTTAACCGGGTTCAGGCCAAACGCCCTCGCCCCGCTCACCAAACCGCACCTAATTCGATTTGTCCAATTGTTCACTGACCTCTCGTAAGTTAATGAGCCTCAGAGATTCATACCGAAACCTCTCGTCTATCGGCTCCTCGAGCGCATTGACGAGCGTCCAGTTGCAGCCCTGCTTTTCTGTTTTCAAGCCACATACATCATTATCGCTCTCTTAGCAAGCCTGCATTCAACCGAATGCAGCGTCACCCGTCTGTATATATTTGGGACAGATACATCCATATTTGGGACTCACGGCAAAACTCGCCCTTGCCCCAAACCTCTCGAAGTCGTGGCTTCGTCAGCGCGATGAGGTGCCGGTCAGATTCCGCAGGCCCTCCGCCTGGTCCCGCCTTTTCGCGCAGGAGATTTAACCGGTGCCGCAACCAGCGTCGGTGAATCGAGTCATTCAATAGTCACAGGACTGCAGGTTTTGTGCCCGGCACTGGCGGCGGCCCTCCCTCGGGTGCTTGATACTGCCGCCGTGTCGTGTCCGGCCAAGGGCGCGTTACTCCGTGTGCGCCGTGAAGGTCGAAGATCATTCGAATTGGGGCAGCTTCCGTGTGGTGGCCGACGCGCAACGGAGTGCGCACCCTACCGTCGCCGGTGACCAGATGGTGGCAGTGCCATGCATCCTCCCCTCCTGCGTGCAGTCGCACGGACAGCCCGAGCGCCCGCTCTCCGGACCCGCATTATCCCTGACCGGCAAGCAGTTTTTGCACCGCTTCTTTCAACGTCAGCAAATGAGTGGGTCTTTGAATCACCAGGTCCAGGCAAGAGCGATCATCGGGAGGCAGGCCGGTGTACATGAGCACTGGTGTGGAAGGAGATCGCAGTTTGATAATATGTGCCATTTCGACGCCCGTCATCCCGGGCATGCTGTTGTCCGTTATGACCACGTCATGAACCCTTGGATCGAACAGCGCGAGAGCTTCTGCCGCGTTTCGGACAGATTCCACCGCATAACCGAAATTGGCCAGAAACCACTTGGTCGTGACGCGGCTTTCATCTCCGTCATCAACTAAAAGAATGGTTTTAAGGCTGGATGAAGATGAGTCTTCCACAACGGGTTGTAGTTTGTGCACAGTCGAGATGGGGTATTTTGGTTGACAAATGTGAGGCAAGCCTGGCGCGCCTTGGGTTTGCAGCAACTGCGAGCAACGAGGCTCGCGCTGTTATTATTCTTCGCATTTTACAGTGTCGCTTTTCGCTGAACTGCTGCTTGTGGCCCGCCTGGCGAGAGCCATGTCAGTCGCGTGAAGTGCCTGGTTGAAAGGCCCTCGCCAAGCTCCGAACCCAAGCCAACTGCCTGCACGCTACAAATCATACAACGAATACTGCCGAAGTTCTCGCCAACCACAGACCCGCTCGGCATGGTGCTCACTACCTTAGCTCATCACTGCAATCACATTCTGCCGCCATCCCAATTTACCCGCTTTCAATTCCCTCAGACAGCAGAGCGGTAATAATCCCTAAAACCCCGCACACGCCCACACCAGCTCAATTCAACACTTCATCTTTTAAACGATAATTGCCCCCGTGTCCATCCAGACTTGGGACAACTGAGGACATCTATGGGACATCGAGATTGCCCCGAAATCGGCCGGCCGGAAAGCTTCCGCTTTCGATTGCCTCGGGTCAAGATTTCGGGTAGCCTTAACGCTCATGAAAGAGATGCGATTTCGTTCTTGCCTGTGCGCTTGTACCGCGGCTGCCTTGGTCAGCCTCCACACGTTTGCGGCGGCCGAGTGCGGCCTCCGGGAGCGGCTCTTGTTGGACTTCGGATGGAAGTTTCACCTGGGGAATGAATGGGGCATGGCGCAGGACCTGGCCAAGGCAGGTACAGGCCGTGGGCCGGCGGACGTGGCGTTCGGGGACGCGGATTGGCGGGCGGTGAATTTGCCGCATGATTGGGCGATCGAGTTGCCGTTTGATTCCAAGGCTGACGGTTCGCACGGCTTCAAGGCGCTCGGGCCGGACTTCCCCACCAACAGCGTCGGGTGGTATCGCCGCACATTCGAGTTGCCGAAGACCGACACCGGCAGACGGCTGTGGGTCGAGTTTGACGGAGTGTTCCGAGATTGTGTGGTGTTCGTCAATGGCTGGTGCGTCGGCCACCATGAGAGCGGGTACAGCAGCTTCCGCTATGACATCACCGACGTCGCCAACTGCGGCGGGAAAAACATCCTCGCGGTGAAGGCGGACGCCTCGCAATTTGAGGGGTGGTTCTACGAAGGGGCGGGCATCTACCGGCATGTGTGGCTGGTGAAAACCGGGCCGGTGGCGGTGGCCCCAGACGGCATATTTGTTTTCAGCAGGTTCAAGAACAATATCCCGGAGGGGCCGGCCACAATTAACATTCAGACCCGGCTGGCGAACACGCAAGACGAGCCTGCTGACGCCCTGGTCAAATGCGAGATCATCGCGCCGGACGGAAGCATCGCTGCCACGACGAAAAAGTCCGCTCACATCGCCGCCCATTCAGAGGCGGAAATCCAACCAACTGCGAGGGTCACGACCCCCAGGTTGTGGTCACCCGAAGCGCCCAATCTCTACCTGGTGCGCACGACGGTGGAATCAGGCGGTGGCGTGCTGGACTGCGCAGAAGTGCCGTTTGGCATTCGCACCGTGGCGTTTGATGCCGAAAAGGGATTCCTGCTGAACGGCAAACCCTGCGTCCTCAAAGGCACCTGCAATCACCAGGACCACGCGGGCGTCGGCGCGGCTTTGCCCGACCGGCTGCAATACTTCCGAGTGGCAAGGTTGAAAGAGATGGGAGACAACGCTTATCGGACTTCACACAATCCGCCCACGCCCGAACTGCTGGAAGCCTGCGACCGGCTGGGGATGTTGGTGATGGACGAGAACCGGCTATTGGGCAGCGACCCGCAGAATCTCGACCGGCTGGAGCGGTTGGTCTTGCGCGACCGCAATCACCCGAGCGTCTTCCTCTGGTCTATCGCCAACGAGGAATTCAAAGTGCAAACCAGCCCGGTGGGCGGACGCGTGGCCGAGACGATGCAGGCCCTGGTGAAACGACTCGACCCGACCCGTCCCGTAACTTACGCGGCGAACGTGGGCAATGTGTTCGAGGGGATCAACCGCGTCATTGAGGTCCGCGGTTGGAACTACTTTGTGGGTGAAACCAACATGGATGCCTACCACGCGGCCCATCCACGCCAGCCAAACGTAGGCACCGAACAGGGCAGCACAGTGAGCACGCGCGGCATTTACGCCAACGACAAGTCGCGCGGCTACGTGAGCGCCTACGACGATAACGCGCCAAGCTGGGCGCACACCGCAGAAACGTGGTGGAGTTTTTTCGCCCCCCGCCCCTGGCTTTCGGGCGCTTTTGTGTGGACGGGCTTCGATTATCGCGGCGAGCCGACGCCTTACTGGTGGCCTTGCGTCAATTCGCATTTTGGGATCTTGGACACGTGCGGCTTCCCAAAAGATAACTTCTACTATTACCAATCCTGGTGGAGCGATCGGAGGGTGCTGCACCTGCTGCCACACTGGACCTGGCCGGGACGGGAAGGCCAGGAACTCGAGGTGCGCGCGCTCAGCAACTGCGACGCGGTGGAGCTGTTCCTGAACGGCCAGAGCCTGGGCCGCCAGCCAATGAAGAAGAACTCTCATCTCCGCTGGGAGGTGAAATACGCGCCCGGAGCGCTTTCCGCCAAGGGTTACCGAGCCGGGCAGGTAGTGGCGGAAACCAAGGTTGAAACCTCTGGGGCCCCGGCTTCCGTCCAGCTCGTGCCTGACCGAACGGCCATCAACGCCGACGGCGAGGACGTGAGTGTCGTCACGGTGTCGGTCACCGACGCGCAGGGGCGCGTCGTGCCGGTGGCGACGAACAGCGTTCAGTTTGACCTGGAAGGCCCGGGCCGGCTGCTGGGCGTGGGCAACGGCGATCCGAGCTGCCACGAGCCGGATGTGTTCCTCTCCCTGCCCGCGGTGCGGTCGTTTCCGCTGAAGGAATGGTGCTGGTCAAAGGTGCGGGACGCGCGCCAGGGGAGCCTGACGGAAGTAAGCGAGCACTTTGATGATTCGTCGTGGTCAACTGTGGACACCGGCAGAGGTGAAGGTCCGCTCAATGAAAATGAGAGTGCCGTCTTCCGCGCCCGGCTGTTGGCGACCGACGAGATGCTCACCAACGTGAGCGTTGTCCTGCGGTTTGGCCGGATAGACGAGGACGGCTGGGTTTATGTGAACGGCCGGAAGGTCGGCGAATCCCACGACTGGCAGGAAACACCGCGCTTTGACGTTAAGCCGTTTCTGCGCGCCGGTGAAAACACGATCGCGGTCGCCGTGGCCAACCGGTATGGACCTGGAGGTATCAATCTTGGCGTGGCGCTGGAAACCAGGCAGGACGCGCCGCCGCCGCAGTGGCAGCGCAGTGTGTTCAATGGTCTGGCTCAACTCATCGTGCAATCCAGCAAACAGCCGGGAGAAATCAAGTTGAGGGCCACTGCCAACGGGCTAGGATCTGCCATCGTGACGCTCGAAACCAAACCGTGCGTCCTGCGTCCGCAAGTGCCTTGAAGGAACAAACGGCTTATGGCACACGTAACCCGGATGCTTCACACCCCGCAGCAGCGTATGGCCTGCGAGTCCGTAGCGCAGACCTCCGAGTCTGCCCTATCGCCGACTTCCAAGTCAGCAGGCTGTCCCTCGGTTCGACCGGTTAGCAGGTTTGGAAACCTGCGATACGGCAGACTCGGAGGTCTGCGCTATGGGCGAAGGTGTGGAATATGCGGGCTATTGTCAGCAGCATTGAACGCCGGCGTTATTGCGGCGCTGGTCGGCACGTCGTCGCCACCGCACGCGTCAGCGAGCCCTGCCGGAGCTTTCGCGACCGGCAAGTATCGCAATCTGTTCGTCGAGGCGGCTCGCTCGCCGCAGGAAGTCACGGAGCGGATCAACGCCGCCTTCCAGCAGTTGTTTCACGGCGATCCGCGCTCGCAGGCCGTTTATTTTTCCGCCGGCGCGAACTCGAACGGCCCGCTGGCTTACATTCACGACATCAACAGCCGGGACGTGCGCTCGGAAGGCATGTCCTACGGCATGATGATCGCCGTGCAGTTGGAAAAGAAAACCGAGTTTGACGCGCTCTGGAATTGGGCCAAGGCCTATATGCACCACGCGTCGCCGAGCCATCCGGCGTTCGGTTACTTTTCGTGGTCCATGAAGACCAACGGCACGCCGAACGATGAGATGCCTGCGCCGGATGGGGAGGAGTATTTCGCAACCGCGCTTTACTTCGCGTCGGGCCGATGGGGCAACGGCAGCAGCATCTACAATTACCGCGCCGAAGCCGACCGGCTGCTTTCGGATATGCGGCATCGCCAGCTTATCACGGGTCCGACGGTCAAAGGCACCATGACTGCCGGCGCTCTGTTTGAAGAAAACCACAAGATGGTCCGCTTCACACCGGACGTCGAGAACTGGAACCACACAGATCCTTCCTACCAGGTTCCGGCCTTCTATGAATTGTGGTCACGGTGGGGGCCGAAGGAAGACCGCGATTTCTGGGCGCAGGCCGCGGCTGCGAGCCGCGAGTTTTTTCAGCGCTCGACGCATCCCGCCACCGGCCTGGCGCCGGACTACGCCAATTTCGACGGCACGCCCTGGGCCAGTCCGTGGAACCTGCACAGCGCTGACTTTCAATATGACTCGTGGCGCACGGCGATGAATTGGTCGGTGGACTGGGCGTGGTGGGCCGGGGATGTCCGCGAGCCCCAACTGAGCGATCGCTTGCAGGCGTTTTTCGACTCGAAAGGTCTGGCGACCTACGGCAACCGGTTCAAGCTCGACGGCACTCAGTTCGGCAACGATCACCCGACCGGGCTGGTGGCAATGAATGCCGTGGCCAGTCTCGCCGCGACCCATCCGCGGGCAAAGCAATTTGTCCAGGCACTCTGGGACGAACCCATCCCGACCGGCCAGCATCGCTATTACGACGGGATGCTCTGCCTGCTGGCCCTGTTGCACTGCGGCGGCGAGTTCCGGATTTGGGCGCCGAAATGAATCTGCTCACCTGAGGGAGTCCTCAAGATTGACGACATGTGGAATCTGACATGTTTGTTAATCTTACCATCAAAACTAACAATAGAATAAAATCCATGCATACCAACACACACTTCATACGTTATGTCGGCGGCTCGCTCGTTGCGGCGTTGGCCGTTGTCCTGTTCATCGGTTGCCGGTCAGGCAAAGACCAGCCGCGCAGCAGCGCGCCTGCCCCGGCGACGACCGCGTCCGCGCCAGCCGCCCCGTCCAATCCGACCCCCGGGATGATCCGCATCCGGGCCGGGGACACGGCGTCGTTCACGGATGCCAGCGGCAACGTGTGGCTGGCTGATCAAGGGTTCGCGGACGGCAACACCATCTTGCGGGCCGGAGACCTGAAGATCGAGAACACAAAAGACCCGGGCTTGTACCGGGCCGAGCGCTACAGCATGACGGCCTTTTCATATCCGCTTCCCAACGGCAAATACACGGTGAAGCTGCATTTCGCCGAGACCTTCGACGGCATCACCGGGCCGGGCCAGCGCGTGTTTTCCTTCAATGTCGAGGGCCGAGAGTTCAAGGACTTTGACATCTGGGTCAAGGCGGGCGGCCCGCAGCGCGCCTATATCGAAACCGTTCCCGTGGACATCACCGACGGCAAGCTGGACGTCAAGTTCACGCCGAAGGTCGAGAATCCCGAAATCAACGGCATCGAAATCATTCCCGTTGCAGGAAGAGACCACAAATGAACACAGATGAACACGGATTCCGCGGGCCAGAATCCGGTTTGGCTACGTGGCGCCGCGGGTCATTGTTTAGTGAGGGGATTTTGGTCGCTGGAAAGCGCCGTTCAGGACACCCCCTATCTGTGTTGATCTGTGTTCAACTATGGTTGTGCTGTATTGTTACAGCTAAAACGCGATGAATCCCAAGACGGCCCGGCAAATTATTCTGACCCTCATGTCCGGCACCCTCTCCTTCAGCATCGCTCCAGCCGGCGCACAGGACCATCCCCTCGGCCAATTCGACGGCCACGGCGACATCGGCGCGCCGACGCTCGCCGGCTCAGCCAGCTACGACGCTGCGAATCAGGAATACACGCTTACCGCCGCCGGAACGAACATGTGGTTCGGGCGCGACCAGTTCCATTTCGTGTGGAAGCCGATGAAGGGGGACTTCATTTTGCGTGCGCGGGCGGACTTTATCGGCAGAGGCGCGGATGCGCATCGCAAGCTGGGCTGGATGGTGCGGGCCAATCTTGATGCCAACGCGCCTTATGCTGATGGCGCCGAGCATGGCGACGGCCTCACGTCGCTGCAATTCCGCCGGACGAACGGGACGAACACCGAGCAACTCGTCCTGCCCATCACCAACGCCAGCGTGCTCCAGTTCGAGCGCAAGGGGAACACCTGCATCTTCTCGGCCGCGCGTTATGGCGAACCGTTGGTGTGCCGCGCGCTCACGAACTTCGACCTCGGCGACGAGGTCTGCGCGGGGCTGTTTCTGTGTTCGCACCGGGGCGACGTGCTGGAAACGGCGCAGTTCCGCGACGTGCGAATCGTTTGCCCGGTCAAGGAAGGTTTCACGCCGTACCGCGATTACATTGGCAGCGTGCTGGAAATTTTCGACGTTCACACTGGCAGGGTGGAATTGATCTGCTCTTCCAAACAACCGTTCGAAGCGCCGAATTGGACGACGGACGGAAAGGCTTTGATCTACAATCTCAGCGGGCGCGCGGAAGGCTGGGGAAGACTCGTACGGTTTGATCTGGCAACCAGGACGCCGACGCTGATTGATATGGGCTCCGCCATCAAGAACAACAACGACCATGTTCTTTCGTTCGACGGCACGCTGCTCGGCATCAGCGATCAAAGCGCCCCGGGCGGCCAATCCGCCATCTACACATTGCCCGCCGGGGGCGGGACACCGAAGCGGATCACGCCGTTGGCGCCCTCGTATCTGCACGGCTGGTCGCCCGACGGCAAGTGGCTCGTCTATACCGGCGGCCGGAGCGACAAGTACGACATCTACAAGATCCCGTCCGATGGCGGCGGCCCGGAAATTCGTTTGACCGACTCGCCCGGTTTGAACGACGGCCCGGAGTTCACGCCCGACGGCAAATACATTTACTTCAACTCCAGCCGCAGCGGCACCATGCAAATCTGGCGGATGAAACCCGATGGCGGGGATCAGGAACAGGTGACGAACGACCAGTTCCACAACTGGTTTCCACACATTTCGCCCGACGGCAAATGGATTGCGTTCTTGTCATACGCGCCCGACGTCGCGCCAACGGATCACCCCTACTACCAGCAGGTTTATCTGCGTTTGATGCTGCTCGCGGGTGGGACGGCGAAAGTCATCGCCTACGTGTACGGTGGCCAGGGCACGATCAATGTCCCTTCCTGGTCGCCGGACAGCCAGCGCATCGCTTTCGTCAGCAACACCGGTCTTTAACATCAACCATAAGCCATGTGTCCCAAGAATCCCTCCAACCAGTCGAGGAAGGCTAGTGCTGGCTGCACAAGTTAGCGATATCACCGCGTGAGGGCACGCGGCCTACAACCCCATGTAGGCCGCGTGCCCTCACGCGGCAACCCAGGTATCGGTTATTCATGCAACCAAGCACTCGTTCCATCGTGACGTTCGCGAAGGTGCTGGTGTTCGCGCTTTGCTTTGGCAACAGCGCATTCGCTCTGACCACCAACTCATTTGTCAGTGAAGGGCGCAGCGATGGAGCTTTCTGCCTGTTTGCCGGAGGGGAAGCGGCGAGCATCTTCGTGGACACGAACGATTGGCCGGGCGTGCTGCGCGTGGCGACGGATTTGCAGACCGACATTCGCCGGGTTTCCCGGGTTGCGCCAGCGCTCACGCACCAGCTCGCCCACCTGGGCCAAAACGCAATTCTAGTCGGCACTATTGGCCGCAGCGCAGTGATTGATCAGCTTGTGCGCGACCGGAAGATTGATGTCGCCGACATTGCAGGCAAGTGGGAGGCGTCGGCGATTCAAGTCCTGAGCCGGCCTTTGCCCGGAGTCGAAAGCGCCCTCGTCATCGCCGGCAGCGACAAGCGCGGGACGGTTTTCGGCGTGTATGACCTGTCCGAACAGATCGGGGTGTCGCCCTGGTATTGGTGGGCCGACGTGCCGCCCAAAAGCCACCGCGCGCTCTACGTGAACGCGGGCCGTTACGTGCAAGGTCCGCCGACGGTAAAATATCGCGGCATCTTCATCAACGACGAAGGCCCTTGCCTCATGACCTGGGCGCGGAAGAAGTACGGCGAGTTGAACCACGGGATGTACACGAACGTCTTTGAACTCATCCTGCGGCTCAAGGGTAACTATCTCTGGCCCGCCATGTGGGACAATTCGTTCGCCACCGACGACCCGCTGAACGCCAAGCTGGCGGACGAGTATGGCGTGGTCATCGGCACCTCCCATCACGAACCGATGATGCGCGCCTGGAAGGAGTGGGAGCGCGCGGGCAATCGCAAGAGCAGTTGGGATTACGCGAAGAACGACGCGAAGCTGCGCGAGTTTTGGACCGACGGGTTGCGGCGCACAAGGAATTACGAGGAAGTCATCACGCTGGGCATGCGCGGAGACGGCGATGAGCCGATGACCGAAACCGAAAGCGTGGCGCTGCTCGAACGCATCGTGTCCGACCAGCGCAGAATCATCGGAGAAATCATCAACCCGAACGTCAGTGAAGTGCCACAGGTCTGGGCGCTCTACAAGGAAGTGCAGGGCTACTACGAACGCGGGATGCGCGTGCCGGACGACGTGACCTTGCTCTGGTGTGACGACAACTGGGGCAATCTTCGCCGCTTGCCGACCGCCGAAGAGCGCAACCGGCGTGGCGGCGCAGGCATCTATTATCACTGTGATTACGTCGGCGGCCCGCGGAATTACAAGTGGCTGAATACCGTGCCCCTGCCAAAAATCTGGGAGCAAATGAACCTGGCGTGGCACTACGGCGCGGATCGGCTTTGGATCGTGAACATCGGCGACCTCAAGCCCGAGGAGGTGCCGTTGGAGTTTTTCCTCACCCTCGCCTGGAATCCCCAGGCCTGGCCGAAGGAGCGGCTTGACGAATACCTGCCGCGCTGGGCGGAACGCGAATTCGGCGCGCCGCACGCCGCCGAGATCGCGAACATCGTCGCCCAATACGCGAAGTTCAATGGCCGCCGCAAACCCGAGTTGCTCGAACCGGACACCTTTAGTCTGATCAACTATCAGGAGGCCGATACGGTGGTGGCCGATTGGAAAGCCATTACCGCAAAGGCTGACGCGATTTATGCTGAACTGCCTGAGAGCGCTCGCGCCGCGTTTTACGAACTCGTGCTCTACCCGACCAGAGCCTGCGCGGTCGTGAACGATTTGTACGTGGCTACCGCCAAGAACCGGCTGTATGCCAGGCAGGGTCGCGCCAGCGCAAACGATCTCGCCGAGCAGACACGGCAATTATTCAAGCAGGACCAGGAGCTGTCGGAGTACTACAATCACACGCTGGCGGGCGGCAAGTGGAACCACATGATGGACCAGACCCACATCGGTTACACCTCCTGGCAGCAGCCGGAATCCAACGCGATGCCTGCGGTCGTAACGCTCGAAATGCCCGAGCCGGCGGACATGGGTGTGGCCGTGGAAGGCTCGGCAGCCGCCTGGCCGGGTGGCACGAATGAGCTGACGCTGCCGGTTTTCGATTCGTTCAATCAGCCGCGGCATTTTGTGGACGTGTTCAACCGCGGCAAAGCGCCGTTCACTTTCACGACGACGGTAAGCGTGCCGTGGCTTGAACTGAGCAGTGCGGGAGGCATGGTCGAAAAGGAACGACGGCTCTGGGTGAATGTCAATTGGAGCAATGCCCCGACGGGTTGGACGGAAGGCTCGGTGCGAATTGCGCAAACCGGTGCGGAGGGCGTCGTCGTGCATCTGAAGGTGTTTAATCCCCTGGAACCGGCGCGCGAGACGCTGAACGGCTTTGTGGAGGCCGATGGCTGCGTGGCCATGGAAGCGGCGCACTTCACCGGAAAAGCCGACACGGCAGCGGCGCGGTGGGAAAAGATTGACGACCTGGGCCGGACGCTGGCCTCGATGACGCTCTTTCCGGTGACAGCCGCCAGCGTGCAGCCGCCGGAGAATTCGCCGCGGCTGGACTATCGCCTGTACCTGTTCAGCACGGGTATGGTGGAGGTGACTTCCATACTTGGGCCGTGTCTGAATTCTGCGCCGGCGCGCGGCGTGCGGCTGGCGGTTTCCTTCGATGACGAAGCGCCGCAGATGCTAACGGTGGTGCCCAAAGGCTATTTGGTGGACAACGGAAATCGTGACTGGGAGGAGTCAGTCAAGGACAACGTGCGCAAGGTCAAATCCAGGCACACGATCTCTCAGCCGGGATATCACACGTTCAAGGTTTGGATGGTTGACCCGGGTGCGGCACTGCAAAAGAATTTGGTGGACACGGGCGGAGTGAGACCGAGTTACCTGGGACCGCCGGAGAGTTACCACCTCGGCACCTCGGACAAATCGTTGCCTCGGCCGGCAGAGACGACCGCGCAAGAGGATCATCAGCGGATGATAAACCTCCTGCACATCACGTCGCTTCGCCGGGGCGCGGATGGCATGAATCGCCAGGCGCCGAATTATGCCAACTACGACGAATCCAAAGCCAATCCTTACCCGGACCTGCCGGACCCGTTGGTCTTAAAGAGCGGCGAGATGGTCAGGACGGCGAGGACGTGGTGGGAAGAGCGGCGACCTGAAATCGTGGCCGATTTCGACCGGGAGGTCTATGGCCGCGTCCCCGGGAACGTGCCCAGGGTAAACTGGGAAACAGCGGGCACAATCCTGACTAATCGCGGCGATGTGCCCGTCATCACCAAACAACTGGTCGGTCACGTGGACAATTCTTCCTACCCGCCCATCCAGGTTGATATCCAGTTGACGCTGACTACGCCGGCAAAGGCGACAACGCCGGCACCTGTAGTTATGGAGTTAGCCTTTGGAGGTTTTGGCGCGGCCTTTGGCGGGCGGGGCCGAGGTGGGCCCGGCGGCACGAATATGCCGGGCGGAACCAAGGGCTTTGCCGGCGGCCCAACCTGGCAGGAAGCCGTTCTGGGCAAGGGCTGGGGCTACGCCATTCTCCTGCCCACCAGCGTCCAGGCCGACAACGGCGCGGGTTTGACCAGGGGGATCGTCGGTCTCTGCAACCAGGGACAACCGCGCAAGCCGGACGACTGGGGAGCACTGCGCGCCTGGGCCTGGGGCGCCAGCCGCGCGCTCGACTACTTCGAGACCGACAATGCCGTGGACGCCGGACGTGTCGGGATCGAGGGCCACTCCCGCTATGGCAAGGCGGCACTGGTCGCCATGGCGTATGACCCGCGCTTTGCGATTGCTTTCGTCAGCTCCTCCGGCGAAGGCGGCGCCAAACTCCATCGCCGCAACTGGGGCGAACTCGTCGAGAACCTGGCCGGCTCCGGGGAATACCATTGGATGGCTGGCAACTTCATCAAGTACGGTGGCCCGTTGACCTGGAACGATTTGCCCGTGGACTCGCACGAGCTGATTGCGCTGTGCGCCCCCCGCCCGGTTTTCATTAGCGCAGGTTCGACCAACGGCGATGCCTGGGTGGATGCGAAAGGCATGTTTCTGGCCGCGGCTGGCGCCGGCCCCGTGTATGAATTGCTGGGCAAGGCGGGCATGGGCGCCACCCAGTTCCCTCCGATCGAGACGCCTTTAACCGAGGGCGAGATTGCGTTCCGGCAGCACAGTGGCGGACACACACCGGGTCCGAACTGGCCGGTGTTCCTGGAGTGGGCCGAGCGCTACTTTAAGACCCCATCTCGACCGGCAGTGCCGCCTGCGGCCGAGTCGCGCTGAATAATCCACAATGCAAATCATGCACTCGAAATCATCCTTCGCTTTAGCCCTCGCCGTGATCACGCGGATCGTCGTCTCCGCATCGGATACCGCCTCGCTGCCGTTGGTCAGCCCGATGTTCGGTGACAACATGGTTCTCCAGCGTGGCAAGCCGAATACGATTTGGGGATGGTCGAAGCCCGGGCAGGTGGTCCGGGTCGAACTTGCCGGGCACGCCACCAAGACGGTGGCCGGAACGGATGGCCGCTGGCAGGTCGAGATTCAGCCTCCGGCTCCCGGCGGACCTTACACGATTAGAATTGATGGGCCGCAGAGCGTGGAGCTGCACGACGTTCTGGTAGGCGACGTTTGGCTGTGCGGCGGGCAATCGAACATGCAGCTTGGCCTGGCGCGGACGCGAAATGGGGCTGAGGAAATAAAGTCGGCTAACCATCCGGAGATACGCTTTTACATGGTTCAGGCGCATCCTGCCTATTCGCCCTCAGCAGTTCCCCATGGCCGGTGGAAGGTCTGTTCTCCTCAAACCGTGACCGAGGATGGAGGATTCTCGGCGGTTGCTTATTTCTTCGCGCGCAGAGTGTGGGAAGATGTTCAGGTGCCCATCGGGTTGGTTGAGGATTGCCTGGGCGGCACATCGGCCGAAGCCTGGACCAGCCCTCAGACGTTGCACCAGTTGAAGGATTATGAGACAGAGTTGGCCGAGCTGAAACGTCTGAAGGCTAAGGGCGGACCGGAATACGGCAACTACATCATGCATTGGTACGATGACTATGATATCGGGCTGAAGAGCAATACCTGGGCGGCCGTCAGTTTGAACGATTCCGGTTGGAAGACGGTTCAAGTGCCCGGCGGCTTCCAGGAGTTGGGAGTGGCCGATGTGCCGAGTGTTTGCTGGTTCCGCAAGGGAATCATTCTCCCGGACCCGTTGCCGGTGGGCACGGCGAACCTCCACCTCGGTGTGATCGAGAAAATGGACACCACCTACATCAATGACCATTGGGTCGGGGCGAGCGCATGGGTGGAAAACCCTCGGGTTTACCCGGTGAAGCAGGGGATTCTGAAGCCGGGCAAGAATCTCATTGCCGTTCGCGTGTTCAAGCTGAAGCCGCAGGGCGGGTTCATGACCAAACCCGAGGGGCTGCGCCTAGTGCTGGGGGACAACACCGTGGTGCCGCTGGCGGGTGAATGGAAGGGGGCGCTCAGTGTGGATGCCCGGCCACCGCACCCGCTGCCCTTGGGATTCGAGAATTGGCCCGTCATGCCGTCCGTCTTGTATCAAGGCATGCTTCAGCCGGTGGCCCCGCTCGCCATTACGGGTATCATCTGGTATCAAGGGGAGGCGAACAGCGAGCGGGCGCATCAGTATCGGACGTTGCTTCCGGCGATGATTGGAGACTGGCGGA
>Ga0182021_10004557_pt1 | contig 16315 bp, 14 predicted proteins | sample 612E3MmetaG_FD_120493 | JGI IMG/M metagenome (GOLD analysis project Ga0182021, IMG submission 120493) | Permafrost microbial communities from Stordalen Mire, Sweden - 612E3M metaG (Illumina Assembly) | ecosystem: Environmental > Terrestrial > Soil > Wetlands > Permafrost | place: Sweden...
AACCCGGGGGAAAAAGAATTCCACCAGGCTGTTCAGGAAGTTGCTGAATCTCTGATTCCCTTCATTGAAGAAAACCCGAAGTACAAAACTGCCAAAATTCTCGAGCGCATTGCTGAACCTGAAAGAGTTATTATGTTCAGGGTTCCCTGGCTGAATGACAAGGGCGAAATTCAGATCAACAGGGGTTTCCGTATCGAAATGAACAGCGCTATCGGACCTTACAAAGGAGGCTTGCGTTTCCATCCGACTGTTTACTTAGGTCTTTTGAAATTCCTTGCTTTCGAACAGGTTCTCAAGAACAGTTTAACTACCCTGCCAATGGGCGGTGGTAAAGGTGGCTCTGATTTCGATCCCAAAGGCAAATCAGACAATGAAGTAATGGCATTCTGCCAGAGTTTCATGACTGAACTGCAGCGTCATATTGGTCCTGACACTGACGTTCCTGCCGGTGATATCGGTGTTGGCGGTCGTGAGATCGGTTTCATGTTTGGACAATACAAGAGATTACGTAATGAATTCACCGGTGTATTGACCGGTAAAGGCCTGGAATGGGGCGGCAGCCTTATCCGTCCGGAAGCAACCGGGTACGGACAGGTTTATTTCGCAGCTGAAATGCTGAAGACCCGTAAACTCGACTTCAATGGTAAGATCGTTGCAGTTTCCGGTTCTGGTAACGTGGCCCAGTATGCTACACAGAAAGCTACCCAACTGGGTGGTAAAGTTGTTACCTTATCCGATTCCGAAGGGTACATCTATGATCCGAAGGGTATTGATGCTGAAAAGCTCGCCTTTGTGCTGAACCTCAAAAATGTTAAGAGAGGACGTATCAAGGAATATTGCGATAAATACAGCGAAGCAAAATTTGTTGCCGGCAAACGCCCATGGGAAGTAAAATGCGACATTGCATTACCCAGCGCAACTCAGAACGAAATTGACGGTAACGATGCAAAGACACTTGTAAAGAACGGTTGCTATTGCGTTTCCGAAGGTTCCAATATGCCTTCAACACCGGAAGCTATCGAAGTATACCTCGAAGCCAAGATCCTCTACGGACCTGGCAAAGCAGCCAATGCAGGGGGTGTTGCCACCTCCGGACTGGAAATGTCACAGAACTCCATGCGTTTGTCATGGACAAGTGAAGAAGTTGATCAGAGGTTACATACCATCATGATCAATATCCACCAGAGCTGTGTTAAATACGGAAAAGAAGCTGACGGATTCGTAAACTACGTGAAAGGAGCCAACATTGCCGGTTTCGTAAAGGTAGCCGATGCCATGTTAGCCCAGGGTCTTGTTTAACATTCTATTTTAAAATGTCAAAACGGGTACACGGTTGTGTGCCCGTTTTTTTTATGCAAATTCCGGATCCCCTGACCGGTCAGGGTTCGTATTCGATCCGAAGAATAACAAAGCATTAAAGAACGCGTAATAAATAACGCCTGCCTGAACCTCCAGCATGGATTCGACAAGAATATTGAATGCAAAAAGCACAAGAAAAGAAAAGTAGATAAGATGAATTCTCCTGAATGCCATCCATCCGGGCAGAACCAGTATTAATATCAGCATCAGCACACCCAATATTCCCAGGGCGATGTAGGTCTGGAGATATTGGTTATGGGCATTCAAACGCAGGTTATAAATGATGAGCTTATTTTCCTTTTGATATTCAGACAGCAATGCATCCTTAACATCGCCGGTTCCAACACCAAAAACAGGATGATTCCGGATCACCTCAATACCCGCCTTCCAAACAATCAATCGTTCACTGTTGCTTTCCATCTTTTCCTGAGATGTGTTTTTTTGTCCCGATAATACCGTTGCAGTTTTTTTAAAGCGCTCTGCAGTATTGGGCAGAAGTGTAAATTCTGAATAAAAAGTTATCACCACAATGAAAAGTAAAAAAATGCTCTTCCAAACCCGCTTATGAATAACAAGGAAATAGAGGATGATCAAAAGGGAAAGAAACACCTGCGAAAATATCCCGGCTTTCGAATCTAACAGAAAAATCACAAGTGAAAAATAGAAGATCAGCACGAACAAGAGAATCCGGATTTTGTTTGATAACGGATGTTCTTTCCGGATCAGGTAATAAGCCAGTATTGCTACAGCCAGGTTCAGGTACATGGCAAGATAGGACGGATGAATAAACCTTGAAAAACCGGTATAGAAAAACACTTCCGGGTTCCGCATTGTTGTATAAGTATAGATCGCAATCGCAAACAGGATCATTGTTCCTGTCACACAACCTGCGATGAATGATTTAAACACATCTGACATCATTTTCTGAAACGGAAAATTCCTGTCAACAGTAGAAAAAATCAATGGAAAGAGGAATAACGAAAGCTTTACCTGCAAATCGAACAGGCCATAATCCATATTTTTGGAATAGAGCATTCCGATGAGGTAGAAAAAGTAAAGACTTGCAAATGAAAAGGTCAGCATCCGGTTCCTTTCCCTGAAAACGGACGGAATATTTTTAAACCTGCCTTCAATGAGCCAATTCAGGAACATCAGGGCGATGATGGGTGGCAATATTCTTCCATGGACAGGCATGAAAAATACCAGGGCTATACAACAATAATGAAAGATTTGACGGTGTACTTTCTGACGCTTTGCGTTCATTCTCTCCTTTTATGCATTCAATAACATCCAGAAATCATCTGCAATGCTATCCCAATTAAACATCCGGCTTACATACCGGTATCCGTTTTCACCCAGGTTGTTTGTAAGTTGCCTGTCGCCAAATAACAGTTCCGCCTTTGCTGCAAGATCGTGTTCGTCTTCGGGCACAAATGCCAATCCTGCATTTCCCTCTTCGATAAACATCTCTTTTGCTTCTCCTTCCACTCCAAGTAAAATCGGTTTTCGCATCGCAAGATTTTCAAATATTTTTGATGGAATCGCTCCTTTGAAAAGATCGATCTTCCTCAGTGGAATCACAGCGACATCCACTCCGGCAATGATCTTCAATAGCTCAGGCCTTGGCATACTGTCAAAGAAGAAGGTGTTATCCAGCGAAAGCGCATCCTTCATCTTCACCAGTTTGTCTCTTTCCGGCCCTGCACCCACTATTATGAACCGGATCCTTTTGTTGTTCTTCAACAAATCTGCTGCTTTCAATACAACTTCCAGCCCTTGTGCATGACCCAGTATCCCTGCATAAAGCAACACGAAATCATCCTCCGCAAAACCGGATTCCCTTCGCCAGGAAACATCCTTTGAAGGAAGATTTTCATAAGAAGCCAGGTCGATGCCGTTCTTCAGCCAGTAAACCGTCTTCCCCGGAAACCGTTGAGAAATATTCTGAACAATTCCCTTGGTTTGCCCTGTAATAATGAAAGACGAACGGTATAGACACTCTTCGAGGCGGGTGGTCAGATTGAGCAGGAAACGGCTGGAGACAAGCCCCAGCTTTTCAGCACTCTCAGGCCAGAGGTCGGATACATTAAAAATGAGTTTCGCCCTTTTCAACTTCTTTAATAATACGGCACTGATTCCAAGGAATAAGGGTGGAGATTCACAGAGGATGTAATCGAATCGCCCCAGTCTGAACCATCCGGTAAAAAATGACGTAATAACAAAACTGAAATAGTTTAACAACCTGGGGAAAATTGATTTACTGGTTCCTGCGTAGAGCCAGCACCGGTTGACCCTAATGTCATGGAGATTCTCCTTCACATAACATTTCTTCCTGTATCCGTCGAAGATCCGCATCTTCGGATAATTCGGCATCCCGGTAAGAACCGTTACTTCTGCTCCTTTTTGCTTCAGCCTGCATGCCAGGTTCCAGAGCCTGTTCTGCGCAGCTCCGACTTCGGGAGGAAAATATTGGGTCAGGATCAGGATCTTCACGTCACACTTTTTTCAATATGGCGTCCCTGACTCCAGGTCCCGGATCGCCGATAAATAATTGGTAAAAGTAAACCCATTTTCCCCGCAATAGGCAACAACCCATTCATACCAGGCCTTCCACATGGAAAAACAGGGATGAAAATACCGGTCGTGAAACAACAAAGTCAGGTACGGGATATTTTTCTGATGCACTTTTTCAATCTCACGGCGTGTGAAATCCTGCACCTGAACAAACGATTTGCTGCCATATCTTTTTCCCTGGTTGATCACATCCCCATCCATAATATGAAGCGGGAATTCCCAAAGGTTTCCTGTCCTGAAAGGAGCCTCCTGTTCCCGGATGGTGGAATCAAACCGGTATCCCGCTGCATCCATAAACCCCAGTGTATCTTCATTGCGCCGGAGGTAATGCATACGGATGCCGAACGGAACCGCGGGGAGGATTTGCCGGAAGGTCTCAAATTCTTTCAATACACTATCCTGGGTCAAATAGTCAATACCATGAACTCCGGCATCAAATCCGTTTTCATGAATCCGCTTTATCCAGTATGTTGCATTTTTCAAGGTATAGGCGAGCATCTTTCCATTGTTTACCCCGACGAAGAAGGTGGATGGGATGCCCTGTTGCCGGTCAAATGTCATCACTTCGTCGATGCGTTGCCATTGGTTTTGAAAGACGATCGCAGCGCGCAACGTCATCTCCCTGAACGAAATGTTCCCATTGAAAGTTTCGATCAGGTTCCGGAGAAAAAACTTCGGAAGAATGAGATCCTTCCTGTGTTCGAAACAGGTAATATGATCTACATCATGGGATACAATGACTTTCATTTTCTAGAAGATCTCCCGTTTTATAAACTTAAGCAACATCTCGAGCATCAACGGGGCACGGTTGACTGTGAAATACGATTTCTGTTCACCCCCGAACCCCCGGAAGAACTTCTCCACTCCTTTTATCATCGATCCTTCCAGGTCAAAGCAAGGAATTCCGGCATTCCTGGCATGCTTGATAGATTCCCACAAAACGAGTGCCCCTGCACCATCATGTTTTTGTTCATCCGAAACACCGCCAAAAAGATAATAGGCCTTTTCACGGTCAAAAATACAGAACGCCATTGATACCGGTTTTTCGTCCTGCAAGGCCACAAAAGCAAAGCTGTTTCCGGGGTTGGCAAAATCATACAGTATCCTTTTGATCCGGGGTTCATCGAGGCGAACTTTCTGCCGGCGGAATGTTTCTCTCAGGATCGGCTCTATCACTTTATAATCGGTCACCTGCCTTGCAGAAACACCATCGGTCAATGCTTTCTTTATATTATTCCTCAGCTTGGGAGAGATCCTGTTCAGGAGTTCCTCTTCGGTATTCTTCAGGTCGATCCAGTAAGTGAAATAAGGAACCACTTTAAATTTATCCCAGATAAATGGCTGCATATCCGTGATCCCCACAGGCAGGCAATACCGCTGGACAGAAAATCGGTATCGCTTAAAAAATGTGGAAACAGTGGTCATTACTTCCTTGTCGACACCCAGGCGGTTGGAAGAATTTTTAGCGGGGTTGGAATAGAAAAGTCCGATGGAAGGCGTATGGGGTGGTGTGGTATAGAAGGGAACACCGAGCAGGGATGACCGGAAGATATAAAAACCTCCCATCAGCTTATCATCATTATCAAAGATACCATAAAGGTGAAGTTGATCCCCGTAAACGCGGATCCATTCCGGATCATTGAATACAGAACCATTGGCAGAAGCTATGTTCCTGTATTGTACCTGTTCGTCAGGGGTAATTTTTCGGATATTCATACGCGTTTACTTACGAATTTTCATTTCTGGTCGGATGCAAAAAGTTCATCATAACACGCTACAAGAATTTTCTCCTCTGCCTCCCACGAATAATTTTGTTCAACCAGTTTCCTTCCTGCCCGGCCTTTGGATTTCATCATATCTTTATCCTGAAGGATCTTTTGAAGGACATCTGCAATTTTTTCACTGCTGTAAGGATCGGTAAAATAAGCACAATCCCCGAATTTCCTGATCCAGAAAGGAAAATCCGACATCAGTATCGGAAGCGAACAGGTCATGTATTCAAATGCCTTGACCGGGAGGCTGGTCAGGTAACTTTTCAGAGGGTAGAGCAATGCAATACCAAGGTCTGCCACCTTGATGAAGGGATAGATCTCCTCCAGCCGCCGGTAACCCATGTAATCCACATTGTGCCAGCCGGGTTCCTGCATACATTCATTCCTGTAACCATCGTCCGACCATTTTCCAAAAAGGATAAAGGCCGGGGAAGGCGACATAAAGCCGGTAGCGCGTATCACCTCCAGGATCCCCCGTTCCCGGCTCAGCCCGCCAGCATAGATGATCACATCCCGTTTTTTCTCATAACCGGCGGGAGCCAGATCATCTGTAAAACGGATCATCGGATAATTCCGGATGAAAAGAAATTTTGGAGTAAACTTTTTATAGGTAGTGAAAAAGTAGTCCCGGAAATGATCATCGTCGACAACGAGGATGATCTTATCAAAAAACCTGATTGCCAGAAATTCGAAAAACCGGTAAAGTCTCTTCAGAAACGAGCGGACAAGCCTGTTTCCCAATTTTTTCTGATCGAGGTGATGGTATACCAGTTCATGAACGTCATAAATCACCTTCCGTCCCGAAAGTTTAAATGCCAAGCCCGCAAGGATCAATTCAGGATCGTGAAAATGGATCAGGCCTGCCTTCGTTTTTAATCCCTTCCGCAAAGCCGTGAAAGAACCTTCAACAAATCGTCTGGCCCTGTTTTTATAATTCCGGAGAGCAAGTATGTTAACCCCGTCGTGGACCTCATCCTTGTCGTGAGGAACAACGAAAAAAACAGTATATCCATTCCGGGCCAGGGAAACACATTCCTTATAAAAGATGCGGTCGTCCGCAACCGAATGAACGGTTGAGATATGACACACGCTCTTTTCCTGCTTGCTGTTTCCCATTTCCGGTATAAAAGGTAAAATTATGAAATTATGGGATCAGTGAACGTTCATATTGTTTCACTACCCTGAGGATCAGGAAAAAATAAATCACGTAAAAGAAGACTTCAATGGCCGTCAACAGGATCAGCATACGTTCCACCGTGATATCAGGAATAAAAAACAGGGATCCGATGGCAAAAAAATACAGTACCTGCCACAAACTGTAAAGCTTGATTTTTTCCATCGCTGCCAGGGTGATGCTCAAAGGGGAAACCAGGAACTGGATCGCAAACGAAAAAACCATGATCCTTGAAAAAGTTCCGGCCATTGCCCAGTGTTTTCCAAATATGAAGGAGAATAATTGCGGTCCTCCCGCAAAAATAATAATGAATAATAACAAGGCGATGATTCCGAGATTTTTGATCAGCAGCCGGATAATGTGATGGATGGAGGCCTTTGCATTCCTGTTTTTTGTAACCCTTTGAAAAAGAACCTGAGAGATCGAATAGGCCAGGAACGACATCGGCACCATCAACACCAGGCGGGTGAAGTTGAAGGAGCCAGAAACGATTTCGGAATATTTCGAACTGATCAGAAGTATCGGGAACAAGGTAGCGCTGGTGTTCATCAGTGCTGGAACCGAGTTGTAAAGAGGCAATTGACGGTGTCTTCTCATGATGGACTTCATCTGCTGCCAGTTAATCTGCTTAAGGTTAAAGCCTGTTTTCAGACTTTGGCGGAATGCCATGAGCGACATACAGATCCTCCCGAAGAGATCACCGAGGATCAGCCCGTTGGAAAATCGCATCAGTCCGATCCCAAGATCAGCAGAGACTTCGCTGGCCTTCTGGGTCACTTTATTAAAGGATGCTTCCTTGAAAGCTTCTTTCCGGATCAGCCATATATTCAGCATCCTTCCAACCGACATGATCAATAAGGTCGGTGGGATCAGATACAGGAACGTGGAAAGTTTCGGATTATGGAGCATTCCGGATATCGGGGAATGAAAGAAGTAAGCAATGAAGAGAAGCAAGAAAAATAAAACTGATGAAATCAGGATACCCCCGGCTACCAGGTTTATTGCGTCCTCATCTTTTTCAGGCAGTGTGACGGCCAGTTCGTACCTTCCGGAGGAGATCACATCAAACCAGCTGAGTATTGAAAAATACACTCCATAGACCGCATAATCGCTGGTGGTGAAGATCCGGCTCAGGACCGGTTGAAGCAGCAGGGGAATCGCCTGGGCAACTACGGTTCCCGCCAGGAGCTTAAAAGTATCCCTGAAAAAATCGATCTGCTTCAGCGCCATGGTTCTTAATAATTCACAAATTTAGTATTATTCCGGATGGTTTCAACCTGTGGTGGACAGGCAATATCTTTCTTTGAAGTGCCGGGGACAGGGTGTCTTGAAATAGGGATATCGTCGATCGCCAATTTAATAATTCAATCGTACCTCAAAGATCGTCCAATCGTAAATAGGTCTGCTTTACTTTTTCTTTACCGCTGGTTGCCTCAGGAAAAAGGATTTTGTCCGCAGTATTTTATCAAAAACAAAGTACTGGACGAAAGTAAAATCCTTACCATCATTAACCAGGGCATATAGACGATCCATGTCATAGGGAGCAGGATTTCCGAAATCATCATGCTCACCGGGTTCAGCGCTTTTCCTGTAAGTCTTGATGATTTGGATTGTATGACTGGTGTCTGTAAGTGAGATGATACAATAGGGAGTCGAGGCGAGGATCGAGTCTTTCCTGCGCGTTTCCATATCATTCAGGAGGGCTTCAAAATTGATGTTCCGGAATGAAGCCAGGAAGTTCATCACTTTCAGGGTGTCGATTTTTTGAACCTGTTCAGTACCGGCTAAAGAGAGGAACCGTATATTCGAGTTTGCATCGTTCTTTATCTCATAAGAACTTTCAGGATCGGAAGGAAAATCCATCCTCACCGATTCGATCTGCTGAAGAGACTTTTTAAAGATCGAATAATCCCTCCAGTATTTTTCAATCGGAGAATAGATGGGTGTAACAAAACCCCTGAGTCCGGGAAGATAAACCACAAAAGGCACCGACGAATGTTCCAGGATCATATACGATCCCCGGTTGCTCTGTATGGGTCCGCCAACGTAATAAACTTTCGTAAGTTTTTCATGGGGAAACAGACGGATAACGTCAAAGAAGTTGATCCTGTATTTCCATTGGTATATCTCCACTTTAACCGAAATGGTGGCCAGGTCCTTGATAACATTTTCCTTTGCCGCCTTGGGAACCGTTTCTTTCACTTGCAACCCGAGCATTGTGCCCATCAACAATTCAATGTTGGCCTTTGACCCTGAATATTTATTATTGACCAGCCATTTCCCGGGTTGTACCTTGGTCAAGGTCATGCTATTGTTGTTCTTGTCGGACATGAAGATTTTGGTGATGTTGGAGGTATCGTCAATGGCAAAATCGCTCAATTCCCGTTTAAAGGTCGACTTGGAGTTGGTAAGGACAAGAGCGATTGCAATGACACTCAAAACGGTGACAACAATGATAAATTTCCTGTTTTTCTTCATACAGGTTTTTCCTGGTTTAATGTTGATGAAATTGTTGGCTGCGAAAATTTTCTTTTACGGATCCTCAATTTGATGATACTGAAGATAAGGACCAGGATCAGCGGGAGAAGAACATTCAGGATCTGCCAGAACAAACGCTGGCTTTCAACCTTGGTGGTGTCGAGCATCCGGAGGGTTAATTCCCTCGACCGGACCGTGATCAGGCCGGAATCATCGCATAGATAATTCATGGCATTGAGTAGGAAATCCCTGTTGCCAAAGGTTTGCCGGGTGTACTGGTCATAACCTAGCGGCAGGGGATATCCCTGGGTAAAATGAAATTGGTTCTTAATGATATCACCGTCGCCTACTACGATCATTTTAGTGGGCTTATGGCTTTTGGGTAAAAACTGCAGGTCTTTGTTCCCGGCGAGTTCGGGTGGAATACGATACAGGAAAGATGAAATAAAATCCCCTTCCAGCAGTAAGGCAACAGGCTGGGGACCTTTGTTGTACTGGCTTTCTTCAGCCGGCTTTTTTAATATTTCAAGATCGATGAACACCGGGGCATTAACGGTCCGGGAATAAGGTGAGGTGGTCAGCAGAATGGTTTTCTTCACACCCTGCACTGCAACGGTATCGATGCTGCTGACAAATTCGGTTTTGATGGCATTCAATCCGTTGACGATGGGATGAGAGATTGTAGGTGTCAATACAGGAAAATAGAACCAGGGGAAGAAATCAAACTGCGGCTGGTCACCGATCTGTCCCGTTTTAACAGGAATAGGCATGGCAATTTTATCCATCACCAGGTTGGCATTCAACCGAGCCCCGTAGTTGAAAAGCATATCTTCAAGGTTGATGTTATTGACCAACCCCATGGTGGAATTGTATTTCTGAAGACTGTCCATACTTGCAAACACCGGGTCAATCAGCCAGAGGACTTTTCCTCCCCGCATGATGAACTGGTCGATCAGAAATTTATCCTTTTCATCGAAAGGTTTCGTGGGCTTCGCAATGATGAGGGCCCTGTATTTATTGACAAGCATATCGCTCGACGTGCCTTTGAGCCGTATTGAAATGCTGTTGATCTTATGGTTGAGAGTGACCCGTTCTACATTATAGAACTCCGATAAGGCATTCTGAGCATCCAGGGTTTCAAGCGGTGATAATTCCCCCTGGCCTTCGACAAAGGCAATCTGGGGCTTGGTCCGTTCTATCAGCTTCTGGATGGCGCTTGCAAGGCTATATTCGAGCGACTGAACCGATTTGTTCAGCGCCTTATCAGCATCCTGCCCGAGTTGTGACATGACCAGCTGCACTGGAACATCGCGGGCACCATAAGTCACCATTGCCCCGGGAAAGATGATCAGCTGTGAGGCCTGACCTTTTTTATTAACCCGGATCTCTGTAGGCTGCAAACCACGTTCGACAAGCAGCTTATAACCGTCATTGCGTTCCTTGGGATTCGGATTGCTTGAGGGATCTACAAATTCATATTGAACATGGTTGCTGTAAGCCCTGAATTCATCCAGCATCTCCTTCGTCTCATTGGCCAACCTGCGAAAACCCGGCGGAAGATCACCCTCCAGATAAACCTTGAAAAGCACATCATCCTTCAAACCTTTCAGCATTTTCTTGGTGGCCGGTGCAAGTGAATAACGCTTCTCGGCAGTCAAATCGAAACGGGTGAAAATGAATCCGGCAATGATATTGACCAGCAATAAAATGACGATCCCGAGAAAAAGCTGGATGATGTTGGACCGTTTGATATTTTTCTTTTTGTCAGTCATAGATAGTTAACAAACAACCTTTAAAAATCTTTTACTTTATGAACTTTATGAACTTTATGAACTTTATGAACTTTATGAACTTTATAAACTCATCTACCATTTTCTGCTTTCCAGTGATATCTTCGTCAGTAAGATGAAGAACACGGAAATACTGATAAAATAGATCAGGTCGCGGGTATCGATGACCCCGCGGCTGATGGAAGAATAATGTGCATTGATCCCGATCGATTGAATTGCAAGTCCGGTCTTCCCTGAAAGGATGAAAGTGTAGAACAACTCAAAACCGATGTAGAAAAACGCACACAGGAAAACGGCGATAATGAAGGAAACGATTTGGTTGTCGCCGACCGAAGAAGCAAAAATGCCAATGGCCACGAAGGTGGAACCGAGAAAGAGAAGGCCAAGATACGAACCCCACATTCCACCCATGTCAAGGTTTCCTACCGGAAGCCCAAGGCGGTAAACAGAGATGGCATAGATGAGGGTAGGTACAAGGGAAAAGATCACCAGGACGACGCCGGCAAAATACTTCGCCAGGATGACCTGGAGGTCGGTCAACGGTTGGGTCATCAGCAATTCGAGGGTCCCGCTCTTCCTTTCATCCGCAAAAGAACGCATGGTGATGGCGGGGATCAGGAAAAGGAAAACGAAGGGTGCAAGAATGAAGAGTCCGTCAATACTGGCATAACCAAAATCGAGAATATTGAATTGCAGGGGGACAACCCAGAGGAACAGTCCGATCACCACGAGAAAAACGATGATAACAATATACCCGATAAGAGAATTTAAAAAGCCATTGATCTCTTTTTTAAATAAAGCATACATAAGCGTTCTCGATTAGGCGTGCAAAATTAGTATTTTAAGTGATCTGCCTGTGGATATAAACCGAATAATCCACCAACCGGGGTTCGTATTTCTCCCTCAGCAAATGGGATGAGATCATAAAATCGGCTGTGGAACGGTTGCAGGCAGTAGGAATGTTGTAAACAACCGTGATCCGGAGAAGGGCTTTTACATCCACATCGTGCGGCTGCGGTTGCATGGGATCCCAGAAAAAGATTAACATGTCGATCAACCCATCGGCGATCATCGAACCCAGTTGCTGATCTCCTCCCAGCGGGCCGGATTTCAAAAGAATGATGGGATTTTCAAATTTCTCCCCTTTTTCCAACATATTCAGGATGGTTTCTTCAACCATTCTCCCGGTAGTACCCGTACAGATCAGCTGGTGCCCCAACAAGGTTTTGTAATTGAACTCGACCCACTCGGCAAGGTCCTTTTTCCGGTTGTCGTGAGCAACAAGCGCAATTCTCTTTGATTTTTCCATAGCTGTTTTTATCAGAGGATGTTATACATAATAGGTTGCAGGATACAATCCTGGTATCATGAAGTGGTAAAGAACTTTTCATCAAAGTTAACCAGGTAAAGCTTTTTTGTGGCCCTGGTCAATGCCGTATAAAGCCACCGCAGGTATTCCAGGTTCATCATCTTTTCATTCAGGTAGCCCTGGTCAATAAAAACCGTATCCCATTGTCCGCCCTGCGTTTTATGACAGGTAAGGGCATAGGAAAATTTCACCTGGAGTGCATTGAAATAAGGGTTGACTTTTACCTTCTCTATCCTGCCGCGGCGGGAAGAAAGATCCTCATAATCTTTCATCACTTCCTGGAACAGACGGTTGTTGTCGGCAGAGGATAATGCAGGCGACTCCGACTGAAGGGTATCCAGGAGGATCTTTACATCCAGGTCTTTTTCATCCGGATAATCAATGAACCTGACCGTCACATCGGCAAACCGGAATCCATACATCTCTTCGATCCTGCGGATGCGAAGCAATTCAAGGATATCGCCATTCGCAATGAAACCGGCGCCGGAACCTTCAGGCAACCAGAAGTAGTTGTTCTTCACAACCATCATGTAGTCGCCGGTATTGATCTCCTCCTCCAGGAACAGTATCCTCTTCCGGATCTCTTTATTGAAGATATTTGCCCGTTTGTTGGAGCGGCAAACCACCACATTATTTTCTTTCCCCGACCCGGAATAGGCCGAATTGAGTGCATCTTCCAGTTCCGAACCGGTGATCCGGATGACATCCCGGTGTGCATTGCTGATCGAGAAAAGGGGCAATCCCCATTCCTGACGAATGATCTGGTTTCGCACGGCTGTAGCATTCAGAAGGATGCCCGAATTTTTTTCCTGCCTTACCACTTCGGTCAGCTCGTGGGTATCGATCAACAGGTGATAGGCTTTACGCAGGTAATCCAGATCCAGGGCAGGACTATGTTCCAGCCCTACCGGCGGAAGCTGGGCCGTATCCCCGATAAACATCATCCTGCAGCCTTCCCCGCTGAACACATATTCAAACAGGTCGTCCAGGAGGTTCCGTGATGCAAAGAGGCTGGTTTCCGATAATGATGAATGCTGGATCATGGATGCCTCATCGACGATGAATAAAGTTTGTTTATGTAGGTTTTGCTGAAGTTTAAGCGCGATCACTCCCTCTTTGGTAGTCCGTGCAAAGTAGATTTTCCGGTGGATGGTGTTGGCAGGTTTTTGAGCATAGGACGCAAGTACCTTGGCAGCCCTGCCGGTAGGAGCCATCAGCGAAGATTTTCGCTGCAGTTTGGGCAGGACATTGACCAGCGAACTTACGATGGTCGTCTTTCCCGTTCCAGCATAACCTTTCAGGATAAAAAGCGAATTCGGATCTTTCCAGGAATCGGTAAGAAAACGGGCAATTTTTTCAAGAACCGTCTTCTGCCCGCGTGTGGGTTCATAAGGAAATTCCTTCAGCAATAAGGAAGTGACGTCGGCAGAATTCATAACAGGAAAATAATCATTCGTAGCGGAGCGACTCGATGGGATCTAGTTTTGCCGCCTTCTGTGCAGGCATTATTCCCGAGATGAGTGCGACAACAAAGCAAAGGACCACTCCGACAATGATCCATTTCCAGGGAACGATAAAAGCGCCGCCAATCACTAAAGACATCACATTCCCGATCATGATACCCAGGAAGATTCCCAATAAGCCTCCCAGCTGGCCTATGACGATGGCTTCAAACAAGAATTGGTTCCTGATCACCCGTTTGGTTGCACCAATTGCTTTCCGGATGCCGATCTCACGCGTTCGTTCCGTGACCGAAACCAGCATGATATTCATAAGGCCAATTGCGGCACCTAATAATGTAATCACGCCGATGATCGTTGCTGCGTATGTTACATACCTGATGTTTTCGATGAGCATTTTCGCAATGTTGTCGCTCTTGGTGATTTCAAACGTATTGTCCGAACCGGCCGGATCCTGTCGTATTGTACGGAAGAGGCCCGTTGCTTCACCGATGCAGGCATCCAGTTGCTCCTGCTTGTTCACCATCACATTGATGGAAAACGACATGTTCGGCCGGGAAAACCGCGACCGGACGTTGGTCAGGGGAATATAGCAGGAACGGTCGCCACTGAACCCCATGCTGGATCCTTTTTCCTTCAATACCCCAATCACCCTGTATTTTCCGGGTCCAATGGAAATAACCTGGCCGATGGGATCCTCTTTGTTCTTGAAGATATTTTTCACGACCTCCGATCCCACAATGGCCACGCTTGAACCATGATTTACTTCATCCGCTGTGAAAACCCTGCCTTTTTCGATCTCATCGCCTGAAGTATAAATATAATTCTCATCGGTACCCATAACCCTGACATTCGGATTGGTCTTATTTGACTTGAATTTGATGGTTGCAGTTCCGGTTGCACCGACAAAAACGGAAGTATAACCCGGGAAAAAGAATTTTTCCTTGAATTCCGTTGCCTGCTTGAAACTAATGGCTTCATATAGCTTTTGCTTATCCGATCGATCCCCCATATGAATCTGCAAGGAACGGTTGCGGATGGTGAAGGTGCTCGAACCCATCATGGAGAAATTCTTTGTCAGGGAATATTTGATGGAATCGGTTGCCGTCAGGATTCCTACTAACGCCATGATCCCGAAGGAGATAATGAGAATCGTTAGAATGGTCCTTAGGAGATGACTGCGTATAGAATTCAGGGAAATCCTGAAATTTTCAATGATCAGGGTATTTTTCATTCTGAGAAGCGTATCAGATTTTTTTACCAAATGCAAGGTCGCCGGCATCCCCTAACCCCGGAACAATATAGGCCTGTGCCGTAAGTTCATCATCAACTGTTCCGACCCAGATGGAGATGTTTTTGTGCGGAAGGTTCTTCTTGACGTAATCCAGTCCTTCCTGGCTGGCAAGGACGGATACAATATGCGTATGTTTCGGTTTGCCGTGTGACAGCAGTTCCTTGTAAGTAAGCACTGCGGAAGCACCGGTGGCAAGCATCGTATCACAAAGGATCAAGGTCTTCCCCTCAATATCCGGTGCCGATGCATATTCCACCTGGATGGTAAATGAATGGTCTTTGTGATATTTCCGGTAAGCAGAAACAAAAGCATTTTCCGACTTGTCGAACATATTGAGAAAACCCTGGTGAAACGGAAGTCCTGCCCGTAAAATCGCAGCCAGCACCGGGAATGTTTTCAGAACCGGTACCATTGCAATGCCCAGCGAAGTCACTACTTCCCTGGTTTCATATTCAAGTTCTTTACTGATTTCGTAAGCAAATAATTCTCCCAGCCTTTCCAGGTTTCCCCGGAACCGGAGACTGTCTTTTTGCACTTCCACATCCCTTATCTCAGCAATAAACTGGTTGATGATGGAATTCGTACTGCTTAAAATATTCACCATAGGAAAACCGGGTTTGTTTATGCAAATGTATCAAAAATAAGGATTATCGTAATTTCTTCATAAAATAAACCAGCCGGTTGATCTTCCCGGGCAAGCGATTGATCAGGATCTCGTTGAAACCGGTTTCCTTTGCTCCGAACCCCTTATAAAAACGGGCTACATTCGAATCGGTTGATCCCTCAAAATCCAAAATCAGCGGTTGTCCCGCCTGCTCTTTGATAAAGTTGTCGATCAACAGGAACATAGCCCCATTCTCCCGGGCATTTTTATCCGAAGCAGCAAAATGATAAATGAACCGTTCCCTGTCTCGAAGGAAGAACACTCCCGCACAAAGGGTTTGGTCGGGCAGGTAAGCGCCAAGGGTCAGACTGAATGTATTTTTCAGACAATAAGTCATCAGCAAACGAAGCATATCGTAATGCCGGAACTTCAGCGAACCCT
>Ga0182021_10004558_pt1 | contig 16313 bp, 14 predicted proteins | sample 612E3MmetaG_FD_120493 | JGI IMG/M metagenome (GOLD analysis project Ga0182021, IMG submission 120493) | Permafrost microbial communities from Stordalen Mire, Sweden - 612E3M metaG (Illumina Assembly) | ecosystem: Environmental > Terrestrial > Soil > Wetlands > Permafrost | place: Sweden...
CCAAATGAAGATGAGTCGCCCGACCTCCAGAACTATCGGGAACAATTCAATTTCAGGCGCGGGACCATTCAATACATAGATAATGTTCACTCTTTGCCGGAGGATCTTCCGGAAACTGCCCTGACAAATGTGGTAGGCGGCAATGCATTCCTGGTCAGGACCGAGCCGTTTGATAACCAGAAACTCTTTACTGAAGAGAATTTCATATACGGCGAGGAATTGGACCTTTCGTACAGGTTTAACCGGCAACACAGGATCAGCTACCTGACAAAACGTGCTAAGGTTTGGCACAACCACGACTGGAGTAAAAATAATAAAGCGGGTCACCGTGTTATGTATTACTATATCACAAGGAACCGTTTTTTATTTTTCAGGAGATATCATCACTGGGATTGGTTATTTCTGAACCTTTTTAAAGAGATCTGCCTGATACCCATGAAAGCAATATGGGCATGGAAAAAAGATGACATCCAGTTGTTTGTTTATTATTACAAAGGCCTGTTTCATGGAATCAGGGGAGTTACAGGAAAAACCATGGTTAAGCAAAACAGTAACTGAAAAATAATCCAGGTTAAAGATTTTCTTTGGATGGAAATCCGGCAGTTATCAACATTCCCTGATCATCTTATCAATGCATCTTTCGTTCCTGTTTTTGCAACTCCCGGTTATGCCCGGTTGCTTGCAGAAACAAAATCCATGAAAACCCTATGGCTCTCAGGAATATCCGGGGATCTTCCCCTGGTAATGATTCCCTTTACCGTAACAACAGGATTTTTAAAAAAAGGAAGGTTTTTATCTGCCCCTATCCCTCTTTCAGACACCATGAATATCCGGGTTGAAAAGGATTTCCTGGATAGCCTTATTGAATACATCAAAGTCAATAAATTATGTGACTGGATACAACAGCCTCCAAACTGGGCCATTTTTAATACACTTCCCCGCAATGTGGTTTACTGTCCATTCGGAACCTATAAAATCGATTTGAGTTCAAAATTGTCTCCTGATGAATTGTTTTCTGACATTGACATCAAGGATCGCAACGATATTAAAAAAGCGATGCGTGAAGGTGTTGAAATCAAGCAGGGTGTGGGCTTTATCGACGATTCATTAAAGCTGATAAGAGAAACTGCTATCAAGGCGAACATTTCCTACCCAACGCCGGCAGTGCTAAAAAAAGAACTTGAATTCCTGGATGGCAATATATCTGTTTATGTGGCCTATTACAGGAACGAGCCACAGGCGACAACTATTTTTTATTCAACATCTTATTGCATTTATAACCTTTATGCCGGATCGAAGCCAAATCCTTTCCGGGGATCAAATTCCTATCTTTACTGGCAGGCGATAAGCGATGCAAAAACAAATAATATTAAATACTTTGATTTTGTTGGTGCACGGATAAACCCCTCACCGGATTCTAAACATTATCGCATACAAAAATTCAAGGAACATTTTGGAGGAAAGCTCTATCAGGGCTATTTGTGGAAGCTGGTAATTTCACCATTAAAATACAAGCTTTACAATTCAGCTGTACGCTTTGTTTTCTTTATGAGAAAAAGACCGTATAAAGAAGATCTGATCGACCAGGAGATCGAAAGACTCAGTGGAAAAGATTCACGGGTATGAACCCGGGAGTGACGGGAATAAAGGACCTGAAAATTTAATCTCATCAATAGAACTGTAGCATGGAAGATTTTTCAAATTACTATGACAACTATGTAAAAACAAATACCCGGCCTCTTGAAAAAATATACTATGCTGACAGTATTGAACACAATGCCAATGTGCTGAAGGTGGAAAAGCTGATGACCAGTGATCCTGAAGCAATTATTCTGGATGCCGGTTGCGGGATAGGTAACTTCGTAATTCCATTTGCGAAAAAATGTAAATTTGTTTATGGGGTTGATACTTCTCCCTTAAGTATTGAAATTTGTAAAGAGAGATTAAAAAATGAAAACATTAAGAATTTTCATGTTGAGGTAGGACATATAACCTCTCTTCCTTTACCTGACAAATCTGTTGATAAAATTTCATGTTTTAGCGTATTGCAGTACCTCGATGTTGAAGAAACGAAAGTTCTGATAAAAGAATTTAAAAGAGTTTTAAAGAGTAATGGGATCATTGTACTTGGCTTTCTTAATGGAGATTCTCCCCATGGAAAAACAACGAAAATCCTCAGGTTTTTCCGGCAACTTATTAAAGGAAAGAAAAAATATCCATCCACGAATATCTCTTTTAAACTTTTAAAGAAGATCATCTCTGGGGATGCAGGTACCATTGAATTACATCATTCCGCTTATTTTTATCCAGTATTATTCCCTAAACGGATTATTGGCTGGATATCAAAAAGATTTTATTTTGAAAAATATCTACCTAAGCCATTGTTGAATTATGGAAAAAGTCTTTTAATTACAATTAAGTTCGAATAATTTTCTATTCAGGAAACCCTGTTCATTGAAGATCATTTATCTAACTGTCGATTACGAACTTTTTCTGGGTTCTCAAACAGGAGATGTAGATTCCTGCATGATAAATCCATTAAAAGCATTATCTTCAATTCTTGCAAAAAATAACAGTAAAATGACCATTTTCTGGGATATTTTACATTATTACAAGTCTTCCGAATTGGCAACCACATATCCTGAACTGAAAATGGATGTCAATAAGATTGAAGAACAAATATTATCGATGGCACAGGAAGGGCATGATATCCAGATGCACCTCCATCCACACTGGCTGGATGCAAAATATGATGAGAAGGGATGGCATTTTGATTATTCACGCTTCAGTCTGCAGAACCTGTCCGAAAACGATGATAAAGATGACATCAACAGCATTGCTGGCTGTATCTCTTTCTCAAAGAGGCTGATGGAATCACTGATCAGGAATGTTAAACCGGATTACCGGGTCACCGCTTTTCGTGCCGGAGGATACCTAATTCATCCTTTTTCGAAATTAAAGGAGGCTCTGCTTTCTGAAAATATACGGATGGATTCAAGCGTATGCCCGGGATTGAAAAATAACAATGGCATTTTTTCCTATGATTTCGAAAATTATCCTTTCTCACAGAGTTACCGGTTTACAGATGATCCAGGGCGGATTGATGAAAATGGAGTATTTACCGAATTGCCCATTAAGACTATAAAGATCTCTCCACCCCGGAACATCTATTTTACACTGTTAAGGTTTTTTAAATACAGAGACCTTGAGGCAGGGCGGAAAGGAAACAGTTCAGGTGAAACGACAAACCGGCTAGAACAATCTGCTTTTAAAAAAATCACACGGTTACTTACAACCACAAAAGTCAATATGCTGACTACCGACAGTTGTTTCAGGGAAAAATTTGAATTTCTATTTAAAAAAGCAGATGATTATGCTGTCATGATACTGCATCCTAAATTGCTAAATCATCATTCCCTTGCGCTCCTTGATGAATTAATAACAGCCAACAAAGTGCGATTCCTTGGTTTACCTGATTATGTCCAACTTTCTTAAACCTTAAAACCTGAAATTAATATACATTAATTCCAGTGACAGCTCTGTCATGGAGGCGCAGGTTCTATCGCTTCTGGAATATTACAGCACCATGCCTGAAATCAGGAGCATAAAATTAATCCAGGGTTGCAGGAATGAAGGGGAGAAAAAAATCCTGCAAAAAAAATTAACCCGTTTTCATTCCGATATTACCTGGTTTAAAACCTGGCCAAGGTATACTTGTTTCTATATTCCAGCTTACCGCTCTATATGCAAAGTGCTGGATAGCATTGAACCTGATAAAGAAACGATCATACATGTAAGAGGGGAACATTACGGTGGTATAATTCAGGAGTACCTGGCAAGAAATCACAAGCGCGCCAAGCTCCTGGTGGATATCAGGGGTGCAAGCATCGAAGAGGTGAGTGAATATTACACCCATTTATCTCTTCTGAAAAGGAACAAGGTCCGGTCAATTAAAAGATCTTATAAAGATTTAAAAAAGAATACCAGGATTTCAGTTGTTTCCGGCGCACTTAAATCTTACCTTGTGGATCATCACCAATTTAATCCGGAAAATATTGCCATCAATCCCAATATTGCAGGCACACAATTTACATTCGGCATTGGTCAGCGCCTTGCAAAACGAAAAGAGATGAATATTGAGGAAGAAGACAGAATTGCAATTTGTTCAAGTGGAAGCGGGGCTGCATGGCAGAAAGATCATGAACTGATCCAGGAGTTGACCAGGCAAAAGGTAAAAGTTCTCAATCTTTCTCCGAAAAAAATTGAATTACCCGGAGTAATAAATATATCTGCACCTTTCCATGAAGTTCCTGCTTACCTGGCTGCCGCGGACATGGCAGTTCTGTGGAGAGATACAAGTATGGTCAATGAAGTTGCTTCGCCGTCAAAATTCAGCGAATTTGCATGTATGGGACTTTTCGTTATCCATAACGGAACTGTGAACCTTGCCAAAGAATACATAATGATCAACAAAGCAGGAGTGATCATTGACGTTCCCCGCCAAGTCCGGGAAGATGCCATCATTATCCCTTCATTGGAAATTCGAAAACAAAATGCAAAAGTTGGCCGTAAGTACTTTGGTATCGAAAATATTGCATTAAGCTATCTGAACAATTATAACCGGATCATTGAAAATCCTGATCGTTTGTAGCGGAACACAAGGGAGACCTTCCCCTTTTATCCGGGAACAGGCAGAGGCGCTGATAAATCTCGGATGTTCTGTTGAATATTTCCTGGTTAAGAAGAAGGGCGTGACTGGATACCTGAAAGCTTATGCAAAATTGAAGGGAGTAATAAACACTTTTCATCCGGATCTGATCCATGCTCATTATGGGTTAAGTGGCCTCATGGCTAATTTGCAGAGAAAGGTACCCGTTGTTGTAACTTATCATGGTTCGGATATCAACACGCCATGGGTAAGGAGATTATCGAAAATATCCATGAAACTGGCAAGGAAAAATATCTTTGTTTCGAAAACACTTGCAGTGCTGTCAGGGAAAACAAACCCGGTGGTGATTCCTTGCGGGGTAGACCTGGAAACCTTTAAGCCTGTTGAAAAAAAACTTGCCCGCGAAAAAATGGGGTTGACTGCCGGTTACACTTACATCCTGTTTTCTTCTTCCTTTGACAATCCGGTAAAAAATTATCCATTGGCCATGAAAGCGATTGAAATGATTGCTTCTCCTGACATAAAACTGGTTGAACTGAAGGGGTATTCACGGGAGGAAGTTTCATGTCTGATGAATGCAGCGGATGTTGCATTGATGACTTCTGTCACAGAGGGATCCCCACAATTTATCAAGGAGGCAATGGCATGCAATGTTCCGATTGTCTCCACCGATATTGGCGATGTGAAAGAGCTTATCGGAAGCACAACGGGTTGCTTTATTGCTGCTTCAGACCCGGAAGATGTTGCAAATAAACTTTTACAGGCGATCTCATTACAGGGCAGAACAAATGGAAGGGAACAGGTACTTCCGATCGACAATAAAGAAATTGCGGTTAAACTTTTATCGCTCTATAACCGGGTACTCCTTGGATAAAATTTTACAAATCATCACAAACCTGAAATCATCTTATGAAAGACATCCAAAGATGTACAAGATGTATCCTTGACGAAACTGTTTCAGACATCTGGTTTGATGAGAAAGGGGTATGTAAATATTGCCACATCCATGATGAGATGGAGAAGAAACATCCATTGGATGGTATGGGCAGCCAAAAGCTGAAAGACCTGGTTCAGAAGATTCGTAAGGAAGGCAGGGGAAAAAGATATGATTGTATTGTGGGTGTGAGCGGAGGAAGAGACAGCTCCTACACATTGCTGACCGCTGTAAAGTTGGGATTAAGGCCGCTGGCAGTTCATTTCGACAATGGCTGGAATTCCGATATTTCCGTCATGAACATCCGGAAAGCCTGCGAAAAGCTAAATGTGGAACTTTTTACCGTGGTTGCTGACTGGGAGGAATTCAAGGACCTCCAGGTGGCCTTCCTGAGATCATCAACTCCCGATGCAGATATCCCTGCAGATTATGCGATCTATTCTGTACTTTTTTCTGTTGCAAATAAGGAAAAAGTCAAATACATACTCAATGGGCACAGCTTCCGAACCGAAGGCACCTCCCCCATCAGCTGGACCTATATGGATCCGCTTTATGTAAGCCATGTACATAAGAAATTCGGAAAGATAAAGAAGTTCAAAAGCTTCCCGCATATGACCCTTTTCAAGTTGCTGTATTATGCTTTCATTAAAAGAATTAAGGAAGTCAGGCTCATGGAATTCATCGACTATAGGAAGACCGAGGTGGATGCCGTTTTAGAAAAGGAATTGGGTTGGAAATATTACGGAGGACATCACCACGAAAATCATTTTACAAGGTTTTTCCAGTCGTATTACCTCCCACAGAAATTTTATATCGATAAGCGTAAGACTGAGCTTTCTGCATTGGTCAGGTCAGGTCAGATCTCCAGGGAAAAGGCCTTGGATGAGATTGAATCATGCAATTATGTTTTTGATGAAAACAATGTAAATTATGTGATCAATAAACTTGGTCTGTCAAAGGAGGATTTCAGCGGGATCATGTCCGCATCCTTGAAATCTCACAATGATTACAAGACATATTTGCCCATGATCCGGTTCTTAAAATGGCCCATCTATCTTGCAACGAAGGTCAGGCTTCTCCCCCACATCTTATACTTGAAGTATGCCAGCTAAGGTCACCATCATTGATTATGGAATGGGCAACCTTCGTTCTATTATCAAACGGTTCGAACGAATCGGTGTACCTGCTGAAATCACAGGCGATCCCGTTAAAATTGCAGAGGCTGGCAAGTTGATTCTTCCCGGTGTGGGTCATTTTTCAAATGGCATGAAGAACCTCAGGAATTCAGGGCTTATGGGGTTGCTCAATGAAAAGGTGCTGGTTAAGAAAACACCGGTACTTGGGATATGTCTCGGCATGCAATTATTTGCAAAATCAAGTGAAGAAGGTTTTACCGAGGGCCTGGGCTGGATTGATGCAACAGTTGTTCGATTTCATGTATCAAACACCGTAAAATTTAAAATTCCGCACATTGGATGGAATTCTGCAACCCCGCAAAAACAATCCTTGTTATTTAACACTATTGCGGAAAGCAGCCTTTTCTATTTTGTTCATAGTTACCATATTGACTGCAATTCAAAAGTGGACATCCTGGCAACTACAACTTATGATTATGAATTCACCTCAGCTGTTGAGAAGAACAATATTTTCGGGACCCAATTTCACCCGGAAAAAAGTTTTGACGCCGGACTGAAACTGTTGCAAAATTTTGCTAATCTCTGATATGTTTCGTCCCCGAATAATTCCGGTATTGCTGCTTAAAAACCTTGGACTTGTCAAATCTGTTCAGTTCAAAGACTTCCGATATATAGGCGATCCTATCAATGCCGTAAAAATATTCAATGATCTGAAGGCCGATGAACTGGTCTTCCTGGACATTACTGCCTCGAAAGATGGCCGGCTTATCTCCCTGGATTTTGTAAAGAATGTAGGTGATGAAGCAAATATGCCGTTTTCTGTTGGCGGGGGAATCAAAACCATTGATGATATAAAGAAGATCCTGAATTCGGGTGCCGAAAAAGTCGTAATCAATACATCCGCCATTGAAAATCCCGGGTTCATCAGGGAAGCCGCTGATGTTTTTGGATCTTCCACGATTGTTGTATGTATTGATGTGAAGAAGAAATTGTTTGGCGGCTACCTGGTGCACACAAAAGAAGGTCATAAGAATACCGGGAAAAACCCGGTGGAATATGCAAAACTTGTTGAAGAAATGGGTGCCGGCGAGATCATCATACAATCCATCGACAAGGACGGCACCATGGAAGGATATGACATCGACCTGATACGGATGGTTTCTGAAAATGTCACCATCCCGGTCGTTGCCCTCGGAGGAGCAGGATCCTTTAACCATTTCAGGGATGCAGTGGACAAAGGTCTGGCATCTGCGATCGCAGCAGGCAGTATGTTTGTTTATCACGGTCCAAGGAGGGCTGTCCTGATCAACTTCCCTACAGAGGAAGAAATCCAACAACTGATTTCATGAAGATCCTGATAGATATCGGTCATCCTGCACATGTTCATTATTTCAGGAATATCGAAATGTCTTGGAAAAAGTAACTGGTTGAATTAATAAAAAGTTCAGGAATAATTGATAAACTCATTCAGGCAGTTGACTTTCGTGAACTACACTAATAGTGCATGTAGAACTAAAGAAACTCCCGACTTTCAATTTACATTAAAATAGATGCCACGAGATTTTACTCCGAAAGTGTACCTCCAACTGCTTGAATCTGCATTACACGCCGGCTATACATTTTCAACTTTTGCTGACTTTCAATCCGGTAAAGTCAGCACAGGCAAGTGTATACTGATACGTCATGATATTGATGCAACCCCTCTCAAAGCGCTTGATTTTGCAAAGGTTGAGAATGAAAATGGAATACGTTCAACCTTCTACTTTAAAACAAGGGAGAATCTCTTTGATAAACAGGTGATGGTGGAAATTTCTGGACTTAGCCATGAGATCGGTTATCATTATGAGGATTTCTCAAATGCAAGGGGCGATCCCGGCAAAGCAATCCGGTCGTTTGAAGAAAATCTTGCACTGATGAGGACTTGTGTCCCCGTCACAACCATTTGTATGGATGGAAGCATCCTTTCAAAATGGAATAATCTTGATCTCTGGAATACATTTAATTACCATGACTATGGTATTATCGGAGAACCTTATATCGATCTTGATTTTACGAAAATGTTATACCTTACAGATACCGGTCGTTTGTGGAATGCGAATAAATTTAGCCGGTATGACAAAGTAAAAACCCCAATCAAATACTTCTATAAATCCAGTTTTGATATACTGCATGATATCAATTCAGGTAATTTACCAGATTTGATTATGATTACAACGCATCCACAACGATGGCATGAATCAATTATACCATGGGCAATTGAGCTTATAACACAAAGAATGAAAAACATTTTAAAATACGCCATTATTAAGATTAACAATAGGGCGAATATTTAAATGGCTAACTTACCAATGTGCAAGCCTTACTCATTCAGACGGTTATCAATAATATTTTCAAAAACATTGACATCTTATAGTGCTGGAAGTCCTCCCCTAATATTTAAGAATTTTTATCGAAGCATCGTAAGATGAAATCTTTGTAAGAAGGTTCCGCAGGTAAAATTTACTTCAATGCTTTATCGGGTTTATAGCGGTATTGAAAATATTGATTCTTCCCAGTGGGATGGGTTTCTATCTTCCCACTCAAAAAATACGGTGTTTCAATCTTCTGATTTTTTTCATTTGTTGGAAAAAAATGCCAATTATGAACCAATAATCATTTATGTAAAAAACAATAACGAGAAAATTGTCGGAATCCTTCTTGCACTAAAAATCAATGAATATCTAGATTACAGAAAACGAATATCCTCTAGGGTAGTAATATATGGTGGTCCAATAATAGACCCACAAGAAAAAGGTGACGCATTAATCGTTGATGTAGTCCTTAAGGAACTAATCAGAAAAGTTAAAAAAGTCTCTTTGTTTATTGAATTTCGCAATTTTCACGACATCCCAGGCTATAAAGATATTTTTCTACGTAATGGTTTTACTTATCAGGAGCGGCTCAATCAAATAATTACAATCACCAATCAAAAAAATATCGAGGATAATTTCAGCAAAAGCAAATTACGTCAAATTAAAAAGAGTATTAGTGCAGGGGCCGAAATTATTCAGGCAACCAATGAAGAAGAAATTGTTGAACTATATAAAATCCTTGAAGATCTTTACAGGAAGAAAGTAAGAAAACCGTTGCCTTCGCTTACGTTCTTCAAGGAGTTTTTAAGAGCATCAATAAATAATAAAGTTGGCATTATTCTTTTGGCAAAATATAAAGAGAAGATTATTGGTGGGATAGTTTGTCCTATAACGCAAGATAGGGTTATGTATGAGTGGTATATCTGTGGCCTCGACAAAAAATATAGAGAAATTCATCCCAGTGTCTTAATAACCTGGGGTGCACTCTCTTACGCAGTAACCCATGAGATTCATTTGTTTGATTTCATGGGATTAGGAATTCCCAATAAAGATTACGGTGTCAGGCAATTTAAAATACAATTTGGTGGAGAAACCGTAAATTTTGGAAGGTTCTTTCGTGTTAATAATAAACCTCTATTCCAAATTATTAAATTAGGCTATTATTTTTATGCCTTAATGAGAAAAATCCAGTATAATACCGGGAAATGAGAAAAATCATATTTACTCCTTTGACTAACTAAAAATAAATTAATGAGACGCTCACAGAATATTTTGTTCGCATTAAGTCATCCTGCACATTTAAATTTTTTTAAAAACATGATCAGGGAATTCTCAGTCGATCCTGAAAAAAATGTTTTTGTTTCTGTCTTAAACCGGGGGAAATTACCCAAAATTGCAAAGTGGGAACTTAGTGAATTCAATTTGCCGGTTTTTATTGTTGGTCGACATCGTGGTACTTTCCTTTCTATTATCTTTGAAGCAAACCTCCTTCCATTATTTACATTTATGAAATTAATCGTTCTTAAACGGATCGATGTTGTAATATCTGTTGGCGGATTTATTCCTGGTTTTTGTATGAAGGTTATATTCAGAAGAAACCTGCAATTTGATGACGATCCCGAAAGTGGTAAGAATTTTTTTCTTGAGCGGCTTACAGCTTCCCAGTTGTTTATTCCATTTTATGATGGGATTTTTACAAAAGTGACCCCCATTCACACACTAAAGGAATGGGCTTATCTCTCACCAAAATATTTTACACCTAAGAGAACCACTTTACTCAAATATCAATTGAAGGAAAAAGAGTATATTTTTTTGAGGGAAGTTTCAACAGGCAGCCTGAATTACATGCAACAAGATGAAAATATTATTTTAAGTATTAGTGGTTCTTTTCCTGATTCATTTGGGTATGTTCTTTCATTGGAGAACAAATCAAATCGTAATTTATATCCCAAAAATTGGATTATTTTGGAGGAACCAATTGAGGATATTCATTCCCTTATATACTATAGTAAAATGGTTATTTCGTCGGGTGATAGTATGGCAAGAGAAGCTGCAATGTTGGGAGTTCCGGCTATCTATTGTGGATACAGAATAATGAAAGCAAACAACATTATGATCGAAAAGGGTCTTCTTTTCAAAGTCCCCAAAGAAAATGTAAGTTCTCAGTTAAAAGAGCTTTCTAAGAGAAAAGAATCAGACCTAGAGCAGCAACAATTCAGAAATGAGTTACTTACAGAGTGGGTAGATATAAATGAATTAATCAGAAAAGAAATCAATAATTAAACAAGGAATTATGAAAATCTCGATATTCGGTTTAGGCTATGTTGGATGTGTCAGTCTCGGTTGTTTAGCTCAGAATGGGCATGATGTAATTGGTGTTGATATTCAGGAGGAAAAAGTCGACTTAATCAATAAAGGATTAGCAACGATTGTTGAGAATGAAATTGATAAGATTATTTCAACCCAGCAGCAAAACGGGAAAATCAGGGCTACGCTAAATTATATTGAAGCCATCAAAGAAACAGATATCTCATTCTTATGTGTTGGTACGCCATCATCAATTAATGGGGAATTGAATCTAGAATATATTTACAGAATTGCTGAACAAATCGGTGAAGCACTGAAAGAAAAAGATCGGTTCCATACCATCGTAATACGAAGTACAGTATTGCCAGGAACGAATCAAAAAGTAGGAGCAATAATCGAAAATGCTTCCGGTAAATCAAGAAATGCTAATTTTAGTGTAGTGTCAAATCCTGAATTTTTAAGGGAAGGATCGGCTGTAAAGGATTATTATCACCCGGCAGTCACCGTAATTGGGAGTGATAATGAATATGCTTTAAATCTTATCAAAGAGGTATATCAAGATATTGATGCTCCTATTGAGGTCACTGACATAACAGTGGCTGAGATAATAAAATATGTCAACAATTCCTACCATGCATTGAAAATCTCATTTGCAAATGAGATTGGGAATATTTGTAAACAGCTTGGGATCGATTCCTATAAAGTCATGGAATTATTTTGTAAAGATACCCACCTGAATATTTCACCGGTTTATTTTAAACCAGGTTTTTCCTATGGGGGTTCATGCTTACCAAAAGATCTGAGAGGACTTGTAACAATCGGTCACAACAATTATATTAAAACCCCCATTCTAAGTGCCATTGAACTGTCAAATGAAAATCAAAAAGAGATGGCTTATCAACTTATCGCAAAATATGATAAAAAGCGAATCGCATTTTTAGGGTTAAGTTTTAAAGAAGGCACAGATGATCTGAGATATAGCCCCTATGTAGATTTAGCCGAAAAACTGATTGGGAAGGGCTATCAACTCAATATTTATGATAAAAATGTTCAACTTTCAAAACTTGTTGGAATGAATAAAGCTTTTATTCAATTGCACCTGCCACATTTATCAGAACTGATTATTGATAATGTTGAAGACGCAATTAAATTGTCTGAATTGGTTTTGGTTAACCATAAAGGTATCATAAATGAAAAGAACAGACAATTGCTAAATACAAAAGTTGTTATTGATCTCGTAAAACTCCCTGACATTAAAAATATTAAAGCTTATGAAGGATTATGTTGGTAAAACGGATAACCCTCAATAGCATAGTTTCTAAACTGATAGATTTTAATACATAATTTCTCCCTTCCCAAATTTTAATATGAATTCACAAAGAAATCTCCATACTGATAATTATATAAAGAAACGAATTACCCATTTTCTTTTTAATGAACGTGGCTATAATTATATTAAACTGTTAAAAATAATTATTGATTATCTTCTCAACATCCCTTATGAATATTCACGGATACTCGACAATCTAATCAAACCAGGATCAATCGTTTTTGATATTGGGGCAAACATGGGTCAATTTGCGTGCAGGTTTAATAAATGCGTGGGGAAAGAGGGAAAAGTTTATAGTTTTGAACCTGTTTCATTCAACTTTTTTGCATTAAAAAAGATGAAATCTTTTTTAAAACTAAAACGGGTCGAACTTTATAACAAAGGAGTACATTTTGAGACCGGAACGACGAAAATCAAGATCCCTGTTTTTGAAAATGGTTTGATAGTTGGTACCCAGGCCACTTTTGTAGAGCTTAATGGAATAAGGTTCATTGAAGAAACCATCGAGACCATTGTAATAGATTCATTTATTCAAAATAAGAATATATCAAGGGTTGACCATATTAAATGTGATACTGAAGGCAATGAAGTAAATGTCCTCAAAGGGGCAATGCATACGATCCGAACATGGCTACCGAGTTTGTCTTTAGAGATAACCCACACCAATGAATTCTTACAGGTCCTATTTGATATTGGATATGTTGTTTTTGTGTATGATAAAAAAAACAGAATGTTATCAAGAGAATTAAACAAACATGGTGGCGATTTGATTTTAATACATGAAAGCAAATTATCTGAATATAATGAAATTATAGAAAAAACTTAAATTATTATCGGTGTTTCAGGTATTCAATCGCAAAATCAGGTTTTTACATTTTATCATTATTTAAAAAGGTATGATTCACGGCACACGGTTCACGATACACGGTTCACGGTACACGATACACGATACAGATAAAACTTCACACCTCCCCACTCACTACTCACTATTCACTATTCACCAATTATGAGAAAAAAGCTACTTTGGCACCTTACAGATACACTGATTTTCGTTTTCAGTTTTTATCTGCTGGTATGGCTTAAATTCGGGTACCTGAACGATACCAGCAGGATCTTCCTGACCTCCTTTTATACTTTTGTTATCTGGACCGTAATTTCCCTGTTTACAAAGAAACAGGGGATCATTCAGAAGACAAGTATCAGGGAGATCATTGCAGATATCACCATCAGTAATGTTTTCATCCTGGGATCCATCCTGGTCCTGATCCGGCTAAGACCCCGTTTTATTGAGATCCGGTTTCTTCTCATCTATCTTGTCCTCCTGGCATCCATCCTGGAATTTCTTGCAGGTTGGCTCTTTGCCTATTACAATCGTATCAAGAACAAGCCTTTTCAACCTGAGCCGGAAAACGGAAACGACCTGTTAAGTGGTACCGGAATAATAGAAAAGGCCGGACCCAAGCCGGTCATCCGGAAAGGAGTTCCTCTTAAACATCTTCAACAGACAAGTGAGGAGCTTGCCAGGATTATTCTTGAAGAGACGGATGAGCAGGTTATTCAGTACGTTGAAAAGTATATAACACCGGGGCTGGAAGGTACTTCGATCGTTTCGACCACAACCCGGTTTAACATTGTAAATCTTCCTTTGCAGAATTATGAGGTCATCATCAACCTTAAAAGGGTTAATGATATCAATTATATCAATAAATTCTTTGAAGCGGTCAATGCCCGGCTGAAACATGGCGGGATATTCATTGACTGGGTTGAGACTTATAGCCTGAGAAAGAAAAGAGTGCTTGCAAAATATCCGCAGGGAATTAATTATTTAATCTATTCGGTCGATTTTCTTATAAAAAGGGTATGCCCAAAGCTGCCGGTTACAAAGAAAATCTATTTTTTTCTGACCCGTGGACAGAACCGGGTTCTTTCCAAGGCCGAAACCTATGGAAGACTCTATTCCTGCGGGTTTGAGATTCTTGATGAAGCTTTCATCGGAGACCGTTTGTTTTTTGTGGTACGGAAGATAAAAGAGCCTGTTTTTGATTACCATCCAACATATGGTCCCATTATCCGCCTTAAACGCTTTGGGAAAAACGGAAAGATCATCAGTGTTTACAAACTGAGGACGATGCATGCCTATTCTGAATATCTCCAACATTACATTTATGAGCGGAATAAGCTTCAACCTGGGGGCAAATTCAAGGATGATTTCCGGGTCACCACCCTGGGAAGGATATTCCGGGGATTATGGATCGACGAGCTCCCTATGTTGATTAACCTCATCAAGGGTGACCTGAAGGTTGTTGGTGTACGCCCTTTGAGCCAGCATTATTTTGATCTTTATACGGAGGAACTCAAGGAAAAGCGCATCAGGTACAAGCCCGGACTGATCCCTCCGTTCTATGCCGATCTTCCAAAAACCCTTCCGGAGATCATGGATTCCGAAATGCGATACCTTTTGTCGTATGAAAAGCATCCTGTCCTGACCGATATCCGGTATTTCTGGAAAGCCTGGTGGAATATCATTTTCCGGCATGCAAGAAGCAAATGAACCCAATTTTCCTTTGTGCGACTTTGTGGTAAAAAATTTTAACCACAAAGAATCACTAAGCCTGCCTTCCATCAGCAATTGCCTCTGTGAACCTCTTTTTTATCTCTGTGAATCTCTGTGTAATAACCTAAGCGGGATCAAGGAATTACACAGAGGTTCACGGAGGAGGCACAGAGATCCACAGAGAAATTAATTTTTCGTCTTAGCTGTAAAATTAAGATGATGACTTTTCGGAGCAAATTCAACCTGACTTTCCTGATTATCCTGCTGGGGTTTCTTTTTGTAAAACAGAGTCCTGCCCAGGAACTGTTCATACCTCCAACCGATCCCGGCATAGAACAACTCCTGGATGAATTGGCCAATGACCACATCATTTTCGTGAACTCCATCGCCAAACCTTATTCCAGAGAAGACATTGCCAGCCAATTAACTGAAGCACTGAAAAAAGATTCGTTGCTGTCGAAACGCCAGATCCGGGACATTCAATTGTATCTTCGGAATTATTCAGCAGAAATGAGGAACCCTGCTTCTTCTGATCGAGATAATAAACCAGGCAACAAACAAACCAATTCCTTCTTTTCTTATAATCCTTTAAGTATCAATGTCCGGAATGATTGGTTATTCATTTCGCTCCGCCCCTTGCTGAATTATTCGCAATTCGTTAACAACAACGGAGCGTTCTACAGTGCATCAGCAGGCACCGGGATCATGGTATACCTGGGTAAGCATTTTGCATGCGCTGCAAGTATTTCAAGGACCTTTCAGGATTGTATCTTATCCAAACCGGAATATTTCACTACGCTGCCGGGGGGCAACTGGAATACATACGCAGATGGAAGCGGCAGTTTTACCGAATGGACCGGCCAGGTGACTTATTCCTGGAAATGGGGATCATTGGGCGTTTTTAAAGATCACTTCTCGTGGGGAGATGGTTACCACGGGCCAGGTATTTTTTCGGGGAGAGCACCGGCACTGCCCTTTGTGAAGCTCCATGTGAAGCCTGCCCGGTGGATCGAATTCAGTTATATCCATGCC
>Ga0182021_10004559_pt1 | contig 16311 bp, 18 predicted proteins | sample 612E3MmetaG_FD_120493 | JGI IMG/M metagenome (GOLD analysis project Ga0182021, IMG submission 120493) | Permafrost microbial communities from Stordalen Mire, Sweden - 612E3M metaG (Illumina Assembly) | ecosystem: Environmental > Terrestrial > Soil > Wetlands > Permafrost | place: Sweden...
AAGAGGCGGCGGACGAGGATTCGGTGGTGGCGGCGGTTACGGTGGCGGCAGAGATAGACGTGGCGGTGGAGGATACGGTGGCGGTAGCGGCGGCGGTTACGGTGGCGGTCGAGGTGGAGATCGTCGCGGTGGCGGTAGCGGCGGCGGTTACAGACCAAGATACTAAGCTTCCCAAACCTTAAGTTAGAATTCCTTTTTTTGCTTTTTTATCATTTTTAAAGACCCATAATAGAATCCACATTTTATTTATCTAGCTGACTGTTTGCGCTTTTAGGTTATTTCGTGTCTATCATCCGTAAAATGCTTCTAAATGGTTGCGACGAGTTTCTAACGGCATGCATGAAAAGATGCATGGCTTTTTTGCGGATCCATTCAACCGTTGCCTCAAAAGACATCAAATACCCAACGATAGAGTATCTAAGAAGCCTTCGTCTCAAAACGTCAAGCAGAGTACAGGCCAGAGAGACTAGGTGCGCGTGTATAAGCGCCGCTTCGCTCGCCCTAAACCTGTACTCGCTAAAACCCAAAGCCTTAGCTTGCTTATAAAAATCCTCTATCCCATGACGAACAAGAGCATGCCCAACAATCTCCTCAACACTACAATCAACCAGATCAGTACACAGCAAATGAGTATCCTTAGTCAGCGCCCTCACATTTACAACGATTGAAACATCACCGATTTTTGGCATAAAAACATCCACTTTACATGTCTGGAACAATTCGCAGTTTACAACAATGTCAGAAAAGCATCCTTCGCTGCGAAGTCTATCAGATAACTCATCTAAACGGTATCGGTTGCCTTCATAGAATACGATTCGGTTGCTTTTGATCTCGCCAATCCAGTTGTTGCCCTTAGCCAAGCATTGATCAACCGTGTCTTGGCACATAAACCAGCTATCCCACTCGCAAATTGTCTGCTTAGCTCTAGAGACGTGTTCCTTGATTAAATCGCAGGCGAGCTGCACTCTAGTTTTAAACTCAACGCCTTTTTCTTTGCATTTCCTCTCGTTTTCGTAAAGCTTCAAGCCCTCAGAAACGGCTGTTCCATTGTTAAAATAGAGCGAGGTTACGTAATCATGGCTAAGAACCGTTCCCATCGTTGAGGAATGATTGTAGCAGACCATTTCTGTTTGGTCACCGTATTTTCTGCACTGTTTGGTCACCGTATTTTCTGCATACGGTGTCGTCGATTAGTTGATATTCAATTTCTGAGCTCAGATTTGATTCGCTCAAAAGTAGTTCTTTGCCTTGGTTAACTATTGCTTGGATATTCCATTTTGGCTGGGTTATGAAGCGGTTTAGGGCACTTTGGTCCTTTCTATTTACGTACAGCTCGTTTATGCTTTTGACGTTATGGTCTCCTTTTCCAGCAACGATTATGCCTAACTGTGCTCGGCAAAAGTTTTCGTACTGAGGTTTTGAGAAGTGCTTTTTAAACTTTGAAAAGAGGTTTTTCATTCGGCTCGGTATATCAGCGATAAATCCAAACATGAATCTGATTATGAGCCCTCAGCAAATAAGCTTTAAAGACACTGTTTACCATTAAAACGCAAAGAGCCAGCTAGTTTAAAATTCTGCGAATTTCTTCTTCGGATTTCTGCTCTCTATACTGTCTATGACTATCCCTCTGAATCCAACAATTTTTTCGGAATTGATAGACGCTAATTTTACTATCGCTGGATAGTTGGAAGCATTCTTTTTTTAGAATGCATATTCGTGATTTTCGCGCTCTTTTTCTAATAAAGCCTTTTTTTGTTTTCTTTTGCTTTCGCGGTCTTGAGGGACAACAAACTGCAGCATAATCACTTCTTTTTGCAACTCCTCTTCTGTGAAACCAGTTGCCAGGAAAGCTCGATGATTAAAGAAAGTAATCTTTCCCGATATGTCAGTCTCAAAAACTATCTCAAGCAAAAATTTAGCAGTTCTCTATATGGCGCCTCACTTTTTCTCACAATTTCTTTCTTCCTCTTGCTTTCATCGATATCCAAGAAAATGCTCTGCACAGCCAGTTTTGTAATATTAGGATACCCCAACTCAAATAGTTAGTAGACTAATTGTAATAGAAAAGGAATTGACTGAATTTTTAACTATGTTTTGATACTTTTGTCAGTCGGCATTTAAAATCCAAATTGTTGTTTCTCTTGTGATTCAGTGTAGTAAGAAAGCATGTAGTTGATGATATTCATCGATGGATCCATTTTTTGTTTTCAAAAAGTTCCATCTCCAACCGTTTGTTCAACTTTATACTCTGATAGAAACTGTGTTTCTAAAAAGTGGATGTACTTCATTTTCGTTTTCAACCGCCGGAAGCAACTGCTTTAGCTCTTTCCAGCTCTTGAGCAACGTCAAGCCTAGACCCGTGATCGAGTAGACATTACTTCCTTTTCCAACTAAACGCTTTTGGATTAAACCCTGCTTTATTAAAGACACTAAGTTTTTGCTCAGTACATCGCAGTTTACATTGGTTTTGTACATGAGGTGAGTCACCTTTAAGGGTCCTTTCTGAGCCAACATCTTGAGTATGTCTATTTCAATTTCCAATTTAGATCTTCTCATACATGTCTTTTTTTTTGAAGCGCACTTCTATTGACAAAACACCATTATTCGTGGTGCAAGTACGCTCTTCTCCATGCAATGCATGAGCGATACAACACTTATAGGTATAATGAATTAACTCATGGAGTAATATTATCTAAATATGCATTAGCTGATAATAATATTTAAAATTCATGTCTTAAATGAAAAAAGTTGTAGATGTTACCCTACATACACATTCGCTTATAATCAACCACGGTTATGTTTGATAATTAAGATGTTGTGAATAGGTCTTTAGCTGCTTTATATAACTTTTAGAAAAGCATTCCAACCGCAATTATGTTGGCAGAAAAGCAATACTTTGCGACTTTAACACTGTTATATCTGTATGAAAACTATTTTAGTTTTCACAAATCACTGGTTGCTTCCAAATAATGTTTAATTAAAAAACGATTCAATACGAATTTGAAACATTTTTTTGATCTCGATTTGAGTTTTCACTCAGCTTGCTTTGAACTTAGATGCCATCGGACCCGATTTTTTCTTTTTGACAATTTCTCATATTTCTAAAAGATTCTGCTCTACAGTTGACTGGTTTGAAGGGGGCTGCTCAAGAGATTCGCTGGCGGTTAAAAGGGGCTTCGTTACAATTCTAAACCATTTTGTTCTGCCGACGCGTTCACCAGTTAGAATTCCTATTCTCTCTAATTGGCACAGGTAACTGGATTCAACTGCACGGGCGCGTTTCGTAACCTTCGCCACATCACTCGCTGTTGCATAGCCAAGCGTTTTAAGGGCTCGTTTCGTTTTTTCAAGGTGATCCGGTAAGAATCCTTCGGCTGATCCTATTGCAATCTGCATAGTTTTCTGGGGCATAGTGTTTAAGAAGATGACCGTTTCCGTTAACTGCGTTTCGACTGGAGCTAATCGTTTCTCAATTTTGTCAACTTGTTTCTCAATTTTGTCAACTTTATTTGCAAGCATTGCACGTTCCCATCTGTTTTCCATTTAATCACCTGTCAAAATCAAGTTTCCACTCTTTATTTTTAATTCTCCATGCACCATAGTTATGATGCAAGCTTATAGGCATAATGAATTAACTCATGTGACATTATGGAAAAAGCATTATTTGAAAATTGCATTTAGAAATTTATTTTAAAAATAACTGATATTGTACAGCGAAATTTTTGATTTTTGTTGATTATGTTACTGTCCTTAGTTTTGCCTCGTTAAGTGATCTGTTTTTGGCACTAGTTTCATTGTGTAGTTAAAAACACGAATTTTAAATTCATAGTACTAATAAGCAATTTAAGCCATATTTATGGCAAGCGGCGAATCCTGCTAAAATAATTATGATCGCCCTAACCCCCAATTATCTCCCGAAAGCAGGATTCGCCAGCTTGAAGGTAATCATATGGGAGAAGTTTCACAAACTATTTTCGAAATGCAACAAAGACAGCGTTTAAACTTGAGCGCAGTTTTTTTTCTACGGAGGCGAGAAAACGAATTCTCAAGTTAAGAACCATGAAAACACTTAAACAATGATGAATTATATTTCATCACTCAAGAAGAACTACGACCACGGAACCTTGAAAATTAATTTGGGTATCAATAACGCAAAGGCGTTAAATCAATAGAACTTCAAGAACTAAAGGTAAATTGAAGGAAGAATATGCCAAAACTAACAGTTTTCGAAAAAAATGGAAAGGGCAGTAAAGGGGAATACGATTTTTCAATTCAAAAGAATATTAAGAGTTCATTAGAAACAAATTCATTCTCAATCAATAAGCCAAATTTGATAGATATAGGAAACATTGCCTCCGAGAAACCCGAAGAAATAAGTGACAACCGCAGAAGCAATGACAAGCTATCCAATAAAATTTCAGCGCAGAGAAAGTTTGATCAATATTTAGTTGAATCGATTGATGAAGCATTAACATCATTAGGAGCACCAGTTAAAAACACGGTATATTTTCAGTTAGAGAATAACTTTAACCTGCAGAAAAATGAAATTCCTAAGCAACTTGATGAATTCACCGACATAATGCATAAAATCTTTGGTTTGGGCGCAAGTCATCTTGAACTGAAATTCATGAAAAATCTCTATTCGAAAATAAGGGTCAACATTGAGTTGCTTGAGAACCAATGGTCCCTGTCCACATGGATAATAGCTGATATATCCTTTAAAGAATATGTCAACAGCATGCGCGAAAATTATGTAACCAACAATAAGAATACAGAGTTATCCCACGAAAATGGTTTCAAGTAATTGGGAACAATTAGAGATTTCACAAAGAAGAGGCGAATGAGCTTGGGTAAAAATGCGAGAATCATAATAGTTGATGACGATGAAAACATTCGGAAAACTATGAAAACTATACTTGAGGACGAAGGATACGTTGTAGATTTGGCGGCTACTGGCAATGAAGCAATCGAAATGACTCAAGAAACAGCCTGTAACGCTGTACTTTTAGATATTCGATTGCCTGATATGGAAGGTGTAGAATTGCTAAAGCTGATCAAAGATAATATTCCTATGACCCGAAAAATAATGGTAACCGGATACCCGTCAATGCAAAACGCAATTTCAGCCTTAAACAAGAATGCCGACGCATATTTGATTAAACCTGTTGATGTTGAAAAACTACTTATAATGGTAAAAGAGCAGTTGCAATTACGAGAAAACGAAAGAAAATTTAGCGAACACAAAGTAGCCGAATTTATTGAAAAGCGAGTCAAAGAATTTTCAGTCGACCAAGCTTAAACAGAATCGACAATTCAATTTTTATTATTATTTTTGGGTTTTGAAGTTTCCCCTCATGATTTTTCATCGAAGCAAAACTAAGATGGCTTCCATCGAAAATTGCGGGGAATCGCAGTGGGTAAGTAGAAGGAGTCCAAAAATTATTAATCTATTATTTTTTTTAACAAGTGAAATTTCTTGAATGGAACCTTTAAATCTTCTTCAGTATCTGTTTTGACTAATAGGAGACCAAATTGAAATGGTTGCCAAAAATAATGAAGCTAAACCAACTGTAGATGAACTACTTGCAAAAGCTAAAAAGCCAGCACAGTTATCGTCTCCAATGCATAAGTTTTATGAGGGAAAAATGCAGGTTATTCCAAAGTGCGCTATACGAAGTGTTGATGACTTTGCAATTTGGTACACTCCCGGTGTGGCCGCTCCATGCAGAATGATTCAAGCTGACCCTGACAAATCCTTTGAGCTTACTAACCGATGGAATAATGTAGCGGTGGTTTCTGACGGAACACGGGTGCTGGGGTTAGGCGATATTGGTCCTGAAGCAGCATTGCCTGTTATGGAGGGCAAAGCACTCATATTCAAGTATCTGGGCGGAGTTGATGCATTTCCTATTTGTTTAAGAACCAAAGACCCTGATGAAATTGTTAATATTTGTAAGGCTCTTGAGCCAACATTCGGAGGCATTAACCTCGAAGATATCGAGAAACCAAAATGCTTTCGCGTACTTGAAAATGCACGAGACCAACTAAATATTCCCGTTTGGCACGATGACCAGCAGGGAACAGCAACTGTAATCTTAGCTGGATTAATCAACGCATTCAAAATCGTAGGAAAAAAACCTCAAGAAAGCTTGATAACATTGGTTGGTTCAGGAGCGGCTAATATTCGAACAGCCTATGTGCTTATGAAATGGGGCGTTAAACCAGGCAACATAATACTCGCCGACACCAAAGGCATAGTCTATGCAGGCAGAAAAGACATAACCAAAGAAGAAGACCCCTGGAAATACGATGTCACACAAAAAACAAATGCTGAAGGCCGAACCGGTGATGTTGCAGACGCGTTCAAAGGAGTCGATGCAGTTGTCGCAGCCTCAAAACCAGGTCCAGGCACCATCAAAAAAGAGTGGATAAGGACAATGGCGCAAAACTCAATAATCTTCGCATGTGCTAACCCGATACCCGAAATCTGGCCATGGGACGCAGAGGAAGCAGGAGCTAGAATTGTAGCAACCGGCAGAAGTGATTTTCCCAACCAAGTGAACAATAGCCTGGGGTTTCCAGGGATTTTCCGAGGAGTATTAGATGTTAAAGCAAAAACAGTTACTGATGACATGTGCATTGCTGCTGCAAGGGAACTGGCAAGTTATGCTGAAGAACGAGGAATTAGCGAGAGGGATATTTTGCCTCGAATGGATGAGTGGGAAGTTTTTCCAAGGGAAGCAGTTGCATGCGCTTTAAAATCAATTGAACAAGGTGTAGCGCGGGTAAAGCCAAGTCGAGCAGAGTTGTACGAACGCGCGTCCGCTATTATTCAAAATGCACGGCAGTCCACTGAATTGTTAATGAAGCATGGTTTAATTAAGGAGCCTCCCTCAGAAAGCGATCTTCTAAAATAGGTTTTACCCATTCAAACATTTTTCAAAGTTAGTTGCAGTTTTCAGCAAAAATCGTGACTAAGAATGGATTTTTTTTTAAAATAAAAAACAACTTGAAAACAAAAAAGAATTAAAGAGGAGTTATTCTTACTATATTTCTCTTTTCGAGCCTTCGCAACGCATCTAAGCATTCGTCTTTCTTTTCACCTGTGATGTTTAAGTTTAGCATTATGTCTTTAACTGAAACTTCAGCTTTCCCAAAGTTCTCATTTCGCTTATAGAGGTGTCGGACAATTGATTTTTCCAGCTTGCCGCATCGCCAAGTAGTGTTGCGAATCAAAATAACGATGGTTCGAACAAGTGTTTGTTCATTAGATTTTCTACCACGCGATTCTCCCATCTCTCCCCACCAACTTAATCAACTTGCGACAGGGTTTTTAAACGTTTGTTCCTTTATCAAAAAAAGCGCCTCAATTTGGGCTTGTTTACTGACTTGTTTTTAGAGATTTTTTTTCAAATACAAGCCATGCGCTTTTCCATAATATTTTTCCAACCTACCGATTTTTTGATATCCGCTATTTTGGTAAAGCTTTAACGCAGGTGAGTTGTCCTCGCGAACTTCAAGGTGGCATTCGCTTATACCTTTTTGTTTAAGAATAGCTTCCATTTCTTGCATCATCTTACTTCCAATTCCTTTCTTTCGAAAAGCTGGTACAACGTTTATTGTTATTATATGTCCAAACAATGTGTCATTTTCAATTTCTATCTGCGCTAAGATGAAACCTGCTATTTCACTTTCCAGTTTGGCAATTAGGGAGATTGTATTGTAATCTGATAATAGATAGGCTATTTGCCGTTTAGTAAAGGCTTCCTGGTCAAAACATTGTTCTTCAATTTTGAATAACTTATCGAGTAATTTTACGGAAGCTGTCTCAATTCTTATTTCCATTTTTTTCTAATATCAATTAGAGCGGAGGATTAATTTTAGTTTTTTCTATATTTGCTCCGCCTGAGATTGCAGGTTTTAGTTCAAGCCATTGTTGAGATACAAAGCCTATGAAGAAACGGAACCACAAAGTTATAATTCTTGTAAGGATGGTGGCTGTGGCAGCTAAAGGTCCGTAAATACCCATTGAAATGTAAAGTGTGGTCATTACGGCTTCTGGAAGACCAACTTCAAAGGGTATGCCTATTGGTATCGCTTTTACTGCTAAAAATATGGCCGAAGTTACAATAATTATGCTCAAAGAAACCGGGTGTCCCAGAGACACAAAAACAAGGTATGGCACACTTAAGCTGAAAAACCATGAAATAACCAAGTAAAATATTGAGCCTCCTATTGCTGTTGGAGAATGCCTAAACTCTTTCATTGCTTCGTGGAAATGCTCTGAAATTTCCACTGCTTCTTCTTTTAATTTTTCAGTCTTATATTTTCCAAAAGTAATTTTACGCACAAGATTAGCTACTAAATTGATTACTTTTAATGTCCATTGTTGCTTGAAACCTAAAATAATCATTAAGCTCATTATGACTATTATTGCAACTGCGACCACTATAATCGCATTAAACACTAATGGGTTAACATTTCCGCCAAAGGTAAGCAGAATAATTCCCGCGACTAGTGCAACAACGTTTAGTGCCATCCCCAGAATCCTGTGAGTATAAAGTGAGGCGACAACTTTTCCAAATGGACCACATTTATCTCTCGTGCATAGATACGTGCGTGTTACTTCTCCACTGATGGATTGTGCTGGGACAATAGTGTCAACATAGATTCCATACCAAACGTAAAGGTAGGCTCTGAAGATTGGTATTTTGATGGACAGGTGGTTGGTTAATACTCGCCAAGAAAATGTAAAAAACAAAATGTCCAACATGCCGAATACTATAGCTATTATGTATATAGTAGGGTCGGCGCTTTTTGCCGTTGATAGTATGCCTATAATGTCAACATGAAAGAAGTAAATGTAGACGAAGAACCCAAGTAGACCCAGCAGCGGGAATACGGCTGTTTTCCAACTTAATTTTGGTCTAGTAGGTTCCATTTGAACGTATTACTCCATTTTGAAGGGTGAGATACGTTTATGCGATTATATACTTTACCCAAATCCAACTCCAAGTTTTAATAAACGACCATTTCGCCTGAACCTTGATGTCCATGGAAAACGTTTTAACGGCATTTGAGGTTGGAATTATCCCAGAAGATGAATTAGTTTATTAGTTTATGCCTGCGATGGAACCTAAATAGGTTTGGATACGCTGTGGATAGCGAATAGCTGTGCGCCCCCAAACATGTTCCACCCAACAAAGGGTTTCCGGTTCGTTGAACTGCTAGCTAAACCAGTCTTGATTTTGGCTCCATGTATAAACACAAACTATCTGCGATAATAAGCGATTAATGCAGTCGATAATTTGAAAATAAAACATGGTTATTTTTGCTAGTAACCTTTTAATCTATTCAGGGCACTATCCTAAAAAAGGGAAACAAAATTGAGTAGTGAAGCTAAATGTTCCAAACCGGCATGCGATAAATTTACAGCAATTAACGAATTAGCACGCCGCAGAGGATTTTTCTGGCCATCTTTTGAGATTTATGGCGGCAGTGGCGGCTTTGTAACTTACGGGCCATTGGGAGCACGTCTAAAGCAGAATGTTGAGGCAAAGCTAAGAGATCTTTTCGTTAAAAAAATCGGTATTTATGAGATGGAATCTTCCGTTATTACCCCAGGCAAAGTGTTTGAAGCCTCTGGCCATGTGGACCATTTTAAGGAGCCAATGGTTGAGTGCCAAAACTGTCATACCCGCTTCCGAGCTGACCATTTGCTTGAAGAAAAAGGCATAAGTTCGGCTGAAGCAGAAAAAATGACTTTAGCTGAAATTAAGGAAGAGACTGAGCGTCATGGCATTGTTTGTCCAGACTGCGGCGGCAAATTCGGCGAACCTCAACGATATCTAACCATGTTCCAAACCACTATCGGGCCGTACTCTGGTGCTGTCGGCTATGGGAGACCTGAAGCTGCACAAAACATATTCGTAGAATTCAACCGCCTCTACACTACCGCACGGGAAAAGCTTCCCTTCGGCGTTATCCAAATCGGTCATGCCTTGCGTAACGAGATTTCGCCGCGGCAAGGGCTCATTAGGCTCCGTGAATTCACAATTTCTGATTTAGAGTTCTTCTTTGATCCTGAAGAACCGTGCTGCCGTTTCCTTGGTGAAGTAGAAAACGAAGTCTTACCTATTCTTTTATGTGAGACTCGACTCAAAGAGTGCGCGGACACAACAGACCTGACTGTTAGAGAAGCGCTTGATCGCAAAGTAATCCGCTCAGAATGGCAAGCATTCTTTATGGCACTGGCAAAAAAACTTCTAGTTGACCTAGGTGTGCCAGCGGAAAAACAGCGTTTTATCGAGAAACTGGCGTGGGAAAAAGCTCATTACTCTAGCCAAAGCTTCGACCAAGAAGTCCTAGTTGACCGCTGGGGTTGGGTAGAAGTCTCTGGACATGCCTACCGCACAGATTACGATTTAACTTGCCATATGAAAGCCAGCGGAGTTGACATGACAGTTTACAAGGAATACGCTAATCCAGTTGAGAAAGAGGAGTTTGTTGTTAAGCCAATTATGGCTAAGCTTGGTCCCGCTTACAAAGGTGAAGCAGGAAAAGTTGCAGCCTTATTAACTAAGATACCTGCGCAAGAAGTTGCTGACGCCCTCCAGAAACAAGGTTTCTTCATGATTGAAAACTACAAGATAATGCCTGAACAAGTTGATATTAGTCGACAAAAAATTGTTGTCAGAGGCACCCGTTTTGTGCCGCATGTTGTGGAACCCAGTTTTGGTTCTGACAGGCTTTTTTATGTAGCGTTAGAGTACGCTTACGGAGTCAAAGACGACCGTGTAGTTCTGAGTTTTCCCAGAAGCATAGCGCCGATTCAAGTTGGAGTTTATCCTTTGATGAGTAAAGACGGTTTGGACAACAAAGCAGTTGAAGTGCATAGACTGTTGGCAAGCGAGGGTTTTATGGTTGAACTCGACGAAGCTGGTTCCATTGGTAGGCGTTACGCAAGAGCTGACGAGGCAGGAGTGCAGCTTGGACTTACTATTGATTATACCACATTAGAAGATGGTACCATTACCCTGCGAGATCGCGATAGTTGGCTTCAAGTTCGAACATCAATAAAAGATCTGTCGCAACTGCTACATAGTTATTTTCAAGGAAAAATCAACTTCAAAGATTTAGGAACATTAATTGAAAGTTGAGAGTTACCTTTTTTAATAAACACGTTAGATACAATGTTGAATTAGGGATGGTTATTAGCGGGGGAACAAAATGGTACTTCCATCAGAAACAGAAGAGCGCGTCAAAAGGCGAGCCCTAAACGTTTGTAATGACAATTTACGCAAAGTTGTAGATGTTTCAAGGAAAATCCCTCAACTTGTTGAGTATTTTGCGAGCGGTGATAAAGAAAACGCTAGAAAACTCTTGAGCGATATCAGAGTAGGTGAAGAAGAAGTTATTAAGGCGAGGCGATTGGTTTCTCAGGAACTAGCTGAAATAGGCGCTATTCTAATTGCTCGAGAAGACTTTTTAAGATTCACAAATTTATCGAGCGAAATAGCCGATTTTTCAGAAGGCATTGCTTATTATATAGTTGAAATAATGGAGCATAACTGGTTTATTCCTTCTGACGTTAAAAAAGATCTGATTAAACTTTCGGTAGCAGTTTTGGATGCCGTGCTTAAACTTAGGGAAACAATGATGGTTCTTAACTATGGATCGCAGAAAACCTTGGAAAAAGCTAAAGATGTGGAAATCGCTGAGCGCATAGTAGATGACCAATACCGGGCATTAACCATAAAAGCGCTCAACGGCAAACTGGACGTCTCAGTGCTTTTGCTTCTAAGAGATATTCTTCAATTGCTTGAAAACTCCGCTGACAAAGCTGAAGATGCAGCAGATGCCGCAAGAATGCTTTCCTTCATTATGTAACAAGAGCGACTACGATGGCAAAAATACAGGTCGAGCTCATAGAAAACTTCCTTGTAGTATGGGATTCAACTGATGGCTCACAGCTCTACAAGGCAGGATATTATGGCAAACCGCTTGGTATTCCTAAACCAAAAATCCCAGAGTTCGATGCCCCCTTGATTTTAGATTTGATGGAAGGTTTATACTTAGTTGAAACTAAAAAAATTGAAATTTACGAAAATCCAGACGAGACTCGGGTTAGCCTCAAAAAGCTTAAGCAGAAAGCTAAACAGCTGTATGATGAGTTTGAAGAAAAATACGCTGTTTACCATGACCTTAGAGACAGCGCCTTAATAGTTACACCTGGAATAAAGTTTGGCTGCGACTTCGCAGTTTACAAGTATGGTCCAGGCGTTGAACATGCTCCTTATATGGTTTCGGTTAAAAAGTCAGGCTCGGACATTTCAGCCACCGAAATTGTTAAAGCTGGGCGTTTAGCCACGACAGTGCGGAAACGTTTTATTATCGCTGTTCCCGATTTGGCTGGAGAAAAAGTCAAATATTTAATTTTTAAGTGGTTTAAAGCTTAGTTTAGTTTGCTAATATTGTTTGGTTCTGGAATTCTCCTTGAATTGTCTGGTGCGGGTAGATTTTTGAAGCTGAAAGTGAGCAGCCTTCTTCTATTGTAACATCGTCTGCGATTACTGAAATGGCAGTTATTCTTGTTGGCTTATGTAGGCTTGAATTGACTGCGACGTGTCTGCCGATTATGCTGTCATACACTTCTGCGTTGTCTCCAATTATCACCCTGTCCATTACTGCTGAGTTAGTAACAACGGCGTTTTTGCCTATTCTGGTGAAATTGTCAATACATGAATTTATTATTCTTGCGCCATCTTCTATTTGGCAATGTCTACCAATTAAAACATCGCCTTCTATGGTGATTTTCTTTTGTTTTATTTTTTGGATGATTTCTTGGCGACGTTTTTCTGAGTCTCCACTTTCTCCTTGTACCCAAATTTGGTTCTCTTCACTTAGTTTTTCGCCGAAATCTTTGGGTATACAGAAGTTTCCATGCAACAGGTTTTTCATGGCTTCTAAGTAGTTTTTGGGTGTGCCCACGTCGAACCAGCTGCCCTTTAATTTGTAACCGTAAACTGGGCGTCCAGTTTGAATTACGTATGGAATGAAGTCGTAACCGAAATCTAGCCTGTTTTTTTCTTTAATTATTTGTTGGATGCCTTTTTCCTTGAAGATCTTTCTTATTTCAGGTGACAGCACATACAAACCGGTGTTTGCTAGATTGCTAGGCGCATCTTTTGGCAACGGTTTCTCAACAAATCGTTTTATGCATCCGTTTTTGTCGATGTCAGCTATCCCTAACCCTTCGACGTTTTCAACTTCACGCAGCACGATAGTTAAAGCTGCACATTTTTCTTTATGGAAATCGATGAGATTCTTTACTTTTATATCAAATATGTTGTCACCTTGCACTGCGAAAACTGGGTTGTTGAGTTCGTAGTACTCCATGTTTATTCTTGCTGAATCAGCGCTTCCTAAATCTGCGACATTGGGTTGATATTTTATGTGAATGCGCGGTTTGATGTTATAGCGAGCTGAGAATCCGTAGCCTGATTCAAAGTAGTCGTACAGGTCCCGGTAGTTGGTGTAACCTTTTACTCCGAAAATAAAGTTGCGTATTCCTTGGCTGGCTAGCGAAAAAAGCGAGAACTCCACAAGCGGCCTATTTAACAAACGTAGACAGGCTTTGCTTGTTTCAGCCGTCAAAGGCAAAAGGCGTGTTGCCTTTCCGCCTACTGGAATGATTACTCTGATCTTTTCAGGCGAATAATTATCTCCTACTAAAGGCGCATAGTTATTGTTACTCAAGATTTCACCAGGACTTATTATTACACAAATAAGTTATGTTACTCCTTTTAAACTGTTCTTAACGCGGGACACCGTAAAATGTTTAATTTGCATTTCTTTTTTGGCTTGAATTTTACTGAACTAATTGCTTATTTGTATAGTTAATGATATGTTGGTTTTTCGCTACATTTTTTCCTTTGTGTTTTGGGTTGCTTTTTTGAATCAAAGGTTAGATCTTTTGCAGGTTGCGGAATTGAAAGGAACTAATCGGAAGTTTAAAGAAGATTTCGGAAGAAAAAGGAAAAGGATGAAAAAGTATAGAAAAGAGAAAAAAAGTATGGAAGGTTAGCGATAGGTTTGTTTGCAGTTAACTCATAATTATCCTTTTACGAGTAATTCAGAAAGACAACAAAGAGAGGGTCAACCAATATCAAATGGTTTTAAGCACTTCTACTTTTGATATAGAATGATCGTGTTCAAGTGCAAACTTTTGCATTAAAACTTGGTCTCCTAGAGCAAAGTCTCGGGCATTATATGCAAGTGGGACTAAGAAAGTCCTATCGTAAAGGTTAGCTTCAAATTTGAATTTAGTGTGCAAAAGCGAAATTCGATGACAACGTTTCTTCTTTTATGACGATTCTTCTTCATGCATACAAAAAAATCAGATGCATTTGATCTTGGAACAGTAGAAGCTTTATAGTTAGGCAGATTAGAGCTATAGTCAAAAATGGTTAGAGCAGTATGAATAAGCTTCGCGGCTTTATCCGGTTAATGCGACCAGTCAACTGTGCAATGATGGGCTTCGCCGTTTTCGTCGGTGCACTCTTGGCTACAACCCAACTCCAAACACACTGGATAAACATCATATTTGGTTTTTTTACCGGTTTTCTACTATGTGCCGCCGCCATGGCCATAAATGATTACTATGATAGAACAATCGATGCAGTAAATGAGCCGACGCGTCCTATCCCGAGCGGCTTAGTAAGCGTCAAAGAAGCCTTAACATTTGTAGCCGGACTCACAGCCGTTGGTTTAGTTTTTGCTTTCTACTCAAATAGCTCAAATATACTCTGTCTAGTCGTCGCGGCGGTAGCATGGATTGTAACAGTTACCTACGTAACCGTTGGAAAGCGCAGTGGCTTACCTGGTAACTTTTTAGTAAGCACCTGTGTAGCAATACCTTTCGTCTATGGAAGCGTCGCAGTAACCGGCGGGCTTCAACTCACAGTACTTCTGTTTGCCCTAATGGCTTTCCTCTCAAACACTGGCAGAGAAATCACCAAAAGCATCGTTGATGTCAAAGGCGACAGTGCAGAGGGCATCAAAACTTTAGCCGTACAGTATGGCGAAAAAAAAGCTGCAATCTCGGCCGCAATATTCTATATTTCAGCAGTAGCTTTAACACCGATTCCTCTGATTTTTGGATTGGTTTCTCTATGGTTTATCCCATTTGTGTTGGTAACTAACATTGGGCTTGTAGCTTCCTCTGTACTTTTGCTGAAGGATTATTCGCGTGAGAATTCGAGGAAAATCAAGAAATTTGTTCTATTATGGTTTATCTTTGGTCTAATAGCTTACATTTTTGGCAGCTTCAAATAAAAAAATCGGGAGTATATTTCCACGTATATATCTGCATGTTAGCAACAATTAAAAGCACATTGCACTGACTGAACTACAAGAAGATGTTAACATGTCTGAACGATTTTCTAAAAAATGGGAAGCACAAAGAGGAGACGAAAACTCATTAGGAAAAGCAATACATGACGTAGTACAGCCGCCACCAGCACTAAAAACATGCTTAGACCTAGCCGTTAGAAAACTTGACTTACAAATTAACAAACTAGATCAAGCAAACGAACGCTTCACACAAAAAGATAAAACACTATTCGCCAAACTAGTACAAGCTTACACAAATCATGATTCAGCACACGCCAACATTTACGCGACAGAGCTTGCTGAGCTCAGAAAAATGTCAAAGCTAATAATGAATGCAAGACTAGCCTTAGACCAAGTGTCACTACGCATAAGAACAGTATCAGAGCTAGGCGATGTCGTTTCCGCATTGGGACCATGCATTGGAGTACTTCGCAGTGTCAGCGGTGGATTAGGCGGAGTTTTACCTGAAGCTGAAGGTGAACTAGGCGACATCGGAAATATGCTAAGCGGTTTAATGTTTGATGCAGGATTAAGCAGTGGCAGTTCAATGAACTTTGACAATGTAAACGAAGACGCATCAAAAATCCTTGCAGAAGCAGCAACAGTAGCAGAACAAAGAGTCAGCGCGAACTTTCCAGATTTACCACCTGGAATGCCCTCCGGAACAGCCAACAAAACACGCAGCTAAATAAGTAGAGTTCTTCTCAAAACTCAACTTTTCTTTTTTTCAATTTTAGTTTTTGCTAATTTAGTCGACATCGGTTAAAATCTATATAATTTTTTGCTTGTGTCGTGGGTTGCTTTCTAATTTGGAGTTGAAAAAGTATTCGTTTTGATTTCAGTTTAAATTGATTTAGGCATCAAGGAAAAACAAATACGAACTAATTGTAGGCGGTATTTAGAGTTTTTATTAACTCC
>Ga0182021_10004560_pt1 | contig 16310 bp, 17 predicted proteins | sample 612E3MmetaG_FD_120493 | JGI IMG/M metagenome (GOLD analysis project Ga0182021, IMG submission 120493) | Permafrost microbial communities from Stordalen Mire, Sweden - 612E3M metaG (Illumina Assembly) | ecosystem: Environmental > Terrestrial > Soil > Wetlands > Permafrost | place: Sweden...
CACAGCCAGTCGCCGAAGATCTGGGTATAGGACGGCTTTCCCCCCGGCTTGCCGCCGACGATGCCGGCATCGGGCTGGAATTTGGACACGCCGTGGTAGAGCACCGGATCGACTTCGGCTAGCTTGTACCCTTGGCCCTTCCTGGTCACCACGTGCAGGAACTGCGGCCCTTTCAGCTCGCGGATGTTCTTCAGCGTCGGGATCAGCGAGTCCAGGTCGTGGCCGTCGATCGGGCCGATGTAATTGAAGCCGAATTCCTCGAACATGGTCGACGGCACCACCATGCCCTTGGCATGCTCCTCGACGCGCAGAGCCAGTTCCCACAGCTGCGGCACTTTCCCCAATACCCGTTCGCCCGCCTTGCGCGCCGCGCCATACAGCCCGCCCGAGAGCAGGCGCGCCAGATACTTGTTGAGCGCGCCCACGGGGCGCGAGATCGACATGTCGTTGTCGTTCAGAACCACCAGCAGATCGGTGTCCATCACTCCGGCGTTGTTCATCGCCTCGAACGCCATGCCGGCCGACATCGCACCATCGCCGATGATCGCAACCGCGCGGCGGTTTTCCCCGCGCAGCTTGGCCGCCTGAGCCATGCCCAGCGCTGCCGAGATGGAGGTGCTGGAGTGCGCCGTGCCGAAGGTGTCGTACTCGCTTTCCGCGCGCCGCGGAAAGCCCGAGATGCCGCCGTGCATGCGCAGCCGCGCCATGCCCTCGCGCCGGCCGGTGAGTATCTTGTGCGCGTAGGTCTGGTGGCCCACATCCCATACCAGCCGGTCGTGCGGCGTGTCGAACACGTAGTGCAGCGCGATAGTGAGCTCCACCGTGCCGAGGTTGGACGAAAGATGCCCGCCGGTCTGGCTGACCGACTCGATAATGTAGGCGCGCATTTCCTCCGCAAGCTGCCCGAGCGCTCGCAAATCCAGCGCGCGCAACTCGGCCGGACTGTTGATGGTCTTCAGCAGCTCGTACATCGCGGGGTCAAATTCCTTTTGTTCAAATTCGCGCTCGCCCGGCAGCTCATGGGCGAACTCGTTATGCACGTCGCGCTTTGCAATGGGGCATTCGGACTAGAACTTGCGCAGCACGATGAAGTCCGCGAGCTCGCGCAGGCGCGCAGCCTTTGCGCCGAACGATGCGAGCGCCGCGTGCGCCTCGGCGCGCAATTCCTCGGCCAGCGCGCGCGCAGGCGCCAGCCCCAGTATGCTGACATAAGTCGGCTTTTCCTGCGCGGCGTCCTTGCCGGCCGTTTTTCCCAGCGTGGCAGTGCTGGCATCGCAATCGAGCACGTCGTCCACTACCTGGAACGCGAGCCCCACCGTCTTGGCGTAGCGCTCCAGCCGGTCGAACTCGCTCGCGTTCAGGCCGTGGCCGCAGCGCGCACCCAGCACCGCCGCGGCGCGGATCAGCGCCCCGGTCTTGTGTATGTGCATGAACTCGAGTTCGGGCAGGCTGAGCGTCTTGCCCACGCTGGCGAGGTCTATGGCCTGCCCGCCGGCCATGCCGCGCGATCCGCTCGCCACGGCCAGGATTTTCAGCATCTCGACCTGCGCGCCGGCGCTGTCGGCGACAGCGTGTTCGGCCAGAAGCTGAAATGCGAGCGGCTGCAGCGCATCTCCCGCCAGCAGAGCGGTGGCCTCGTCGAATTCGACATGACAGGTGGGCTTGCCGCGGCGCAGAACGTCATTGTCCATGCACGGCAGGTCATCATGCACCAGGGAATAGGCATGGATCATTTCGACTGCGGCGGCGACGACTTCGACCCGCGCCGGATCGGCGTCGGCCAGTTCGCCCGCAGCGAAGGCGAGCAAAGGCCGCACGCGCTTGCCGCCGCCGAGCACCGCATAGCGCATCGCCTGGTGCAGGCGCGCGGGCACGATCTCCGGCGCCGGCAGGAAACGCTGCAACGCGGACTCCATGCGCGCCTGGATCGCCCCCATCCACGCGGAAAAATCAATCGTCTTGTTCGGCACCAGGGAAGGCTTGCAAAGTATTGGCTTCGAGGACCTGCACTTGCTGCTGTGCCTGCGCAAGCTTGGCCTGGCAGTATTGCGCCAGTTCCAGGCCGCGCTTGTGCGCGGCGAGGGACTGTTCCAGGGAAAGCTGCCCCGATTCCATGCCGGCGACGAGCTTTTCCAACTCGGCCAGCGCGGCTTCGAAGCTGAGAGACTCGCCGCCGGCGGAAGTTGGCTTGGGCGATTTCGGCATATTTGGGATAAAACCTTATAAAAGGTGAAAATAGCTGAACTCTGCCCTGCCAGTCAAATCAAAAACACGGTAAAATTATGAAATATTGGCGTTTTGCCGACTGACTTATTGTGCTCCACACGAGTCGAGCGAGGTTAGCTAAATAATGTCCGATATTGCCGACGCGTCCAGACTCAAACAAAGCAGCCCGCAGCTTCCCGTCTCCTGGTATTTCGACCAGCAGATGCTGGAGCTCGAACAGAAACTGCTGTTCGAGAGCGGCCCCGGCTATATCGGTCACGAGTTGATGGTCCCCAACGCCGGCGACTATCACACCTTGGCGTGGATGGACCATGCCAAGGTGCTGGTCAGGAACGAACTGGGCGTCGAGCTGATGTCCAACGTCTGCCGCCACCGCCAGGCCGTCATGCTGGAAGGCCGCGGCAACGGCCGTAACATCGTCTGCCCGCTGCACCGCTGGACTTACGACGCGCAAGGCCAGTTGCTCGGCGCGCCGCACTTCCCCGGTAACCCCTGCCTCAATCTGCACAAGACGCCGCTGCAGAACTGGAACGGGCTGCTGTTCGCCGGCAAGCGCAATGTCGCCGAGGATCTCGGCGGGCTGCGCGAGCGCGCCGATCTCGACTTCTCCGGCTACATGCTGGACCGGGTGGAGGTACACGAGTGCAATTACAACTGGAAGACCTTCATCGAGGTCTATCTCGAGGACTACCACGTCGTGCCGTTCCATCCCGGCCTGGGTAATTTCGTCACCTGCGACGACCTCGAGTGGCAATTCGGCGAGCGCCACTCGGTGCAAACCGTGGGCCTCAAGAACCGCCTGTCCAAGCCCGGCAGCCCTACCTATGCGCGCTGGCACAAGGCGGTGCTCGATTACTATCAGGGCAAGGTCCCGCCCCACGGCGCGATCTGGCTCACACTCTACCCGAACATCATGATCGAATGGTATCCGCACGTGCTCGTGGTGAGCACGCTGCATCCGCGCGGCCCCCAATCGACCACCAACGTCGTCGAGTTCTACTATCCCGAAGACGTGGTGTTGTTCGAGCGCGAATTCGTCGAGGCCGAGCAGGCAGCCTACTGGGAGACCGCGATCGAGGACGACGAAATCGCCCTGCGCATGGACCGCGGACGCAGGGCGCTAATGCAACAGGGCATCAGCCAGGCGGGCCCGTATCAGTCGCCGATGGAAGACGGCATGATGCACTTCCACGAATACCTGCGGCGCGAACTGGGGAAACCCGCTTGATTTCTCCGCCGGAGCGATCCGGCGCAGCGCTCTGCCGCATCAACCGGACCGGATCGAATATTCCTCCTGCGAGCGCAATCCGGCCGTGATCGCCATAGACCACAGCGGCAAGCTGGTCACTGTCACCGTGCTCGGCGAGTTCGTGCTCGCCGATTACAGGGAATTCGAGGACATGGTGCGCTCGACCCTGGTCTCCGGAGGCAAGGTCAACCTGCTGATCGATCTGCGCCAGATGGCGGGTTTCACTCTGGACGTGGCCTGGGAGGACATCAAATACACCCGCAGCCATCCCGACGATTTCGGCAAGATCGCGGTTGTGACCCTCAGCCAGTGGGTGATCTGGAGCGCGTGGCTGTCGCAGATGTTCATCAATGCAGACCTGCAGGTGTTTGACGACGACGCGGAAGCGCGCGGCTGGCTGGAACAGGAAGACGCGGAGGCATGACACCCATGGCCCACACCACGCTGGTCAGCACCGCGGAGCTTGCGGCGCATCTCGAAGACGCGAACTGGGTGGTGTTCGACTGCCGCCACGACCTTGCCAATCCCGACTCCGGCGCGCAGGAATACGCGGCGTCGCATGTTCCAGGCGCGCGCTTCCTGCACCTGGACCGCGATCTCTCCGCGCCAAGGACCGGAACGAACGGCCGCCATCCCCTGCCCGATCCGCAGGCGTTCATCCGCACCCTGGGCGCCGCCGGCGTGGACTCGAGCAAGCAGGTAATCGCCTACGACGCCAAGATGGGCGTGTACGCCGCGCGGCTATGGTGGATGCTGCGCTGGCTCGGCCACGAAAACGTCGCCGTGCTCGACGGCGGGTACGCAAAATGGACCCGTGAAGGGCGCCCGGTAAGCCGTGACGCGCCCCAACCGGCACCGGCGCGCTTTGCCGGGCAGCCGCGCGCCGTTTCCGTCGATGCAGATGACGTAATGCGGTCGCTCGGACAGCCCGGGCGCATCATCGTCGACGCGCGCGCCCCCGATCGCTACCGCGGCGAGAACGAAACGCTGGATCCGGTGGGCGGCCGCATCCGCGGCTCGCTCAACCGCTTTTTCAGGGACAACCTGGACGCAAGCGGGTGCTTCAAGCAGGAGACGGAACTGCGTCAGGCCTTTGCCGCCCTGCTCGGCAACTTGCCGCCGGACGCGGTGGTGCATTCCTGCGGCTCCGGCGTGTCCGCCTGTCACAATCTGCTCGCCATGGAAATTGCCGGTCTCCCCGGTTCCAGGCTCTATCCGGGCTCCTGGAGCGAGTGGTGCAGCGACCCGAGCCGCCCGACAGAAAAAGGCTGATGCGCCTGCGGCGAAGGCGATGAATCCGGCCTTCGCGTCTTTATCGCCCGCCCTCCTCGCCGCTGGAACTCCATGCTTGCCGATCTGATCCTGCTGCTCCATTTCGCGCTCGCGGCCTTTATCGTCCTCGTCCTGCCCTTGGTGTGGTTGGGCGCCTGGCTGGACTGGAACTGGACGCGCAATCGCACGTTGCGCTACGCGCATGCGGCAGCCATCCTGGTGGTCGCGGCCGAGGCACTGGCAGGCAGCATCTGCCCGCTGACGCGCTGGGAAGACGCGCTGCGCGGCGGCGCGGATGGCGGCAGTTTCATCGGCCGCTGGTTGGCGCGGCTGCTGTACTACGACTTTCCCGAATGGGTTTTCACCCTCGCCTACGTCCTGTATGCGGCGGCTACGCTGGCGACGCTGCGCCTAGTCGCCCCGCGGCGGCCTTCCCGCGCCGGCCAATAACACGCTATTATTTTGACCAAATGAATACACCACATCCGGAACAGCAGTACCTCGACCTGATGCGCCATGTGATCGAGCACGGCGCAAGGAAAAGCGACCGCACCGGCACCGGCACGCTATCGGTGTTCGGCTGGCAAATGCGCTACCCGCTGACGCCCTTTCCCTTGCTCACCACCAAGAAGCTGCACCTGAAATCTATCGTTCACGAACTGCTGTGGTTCCTGCAGGGCGACACCAACGTGCGCTACCTGCAGGAAAATGGCGTCAGCATCTGGGACGAGTGGGCGGATGCCGAGGGCGATCTCGGGCCGGTCTACGGCTACCAGTGGCGCAAATGGAAAACTCCGGACGGCCGCTCCATCGACCAGATCGCCCAACTCATCGAAGGCATCAGAAAGAATCCCGACTCGCGCCGGCACATTGTCAGCGCCTGGAACCCGGCGGATATCGACCGGATGAAACTGCCGCCGTGCCATGCGCTGTTCCAGTTCTATGTCGCCGACGGCAGGCTTTCCTGCCAGCTGTACCAGAGGAGCGCCGACCTGTTTCTGGGCGTGCCGTTCAACATCGCCTCCTATGCCCTGCTCGCCTTGATGGTCGCGCAAGTGTGCAAGCTGCAGCCGGGCGAGTTCGTGCACACGCTGGGTGACGCCCATCTCTACCTCAATCATCTCGATCAGGCGCGCGAACAGCTGGCGCGCGCGCCGCGGCCATTCCCGCGGATGCGCCTCAACCCGGCAGTGCAGGACATCTTCGGCTTTAAGTACGAGGATTTCACCCTGGAAGGATACGACCCTCATCCCGCCATCAAGGCACCGATCGCCGTCTGATGCTGTACGACGCCGCGCCGCTGACATAGTGTCGACAACCGAAACATCCGCAACGGCCCCGCTGCGCATCGTTGGGGTGCGCACGCTCCTGTTCCGCGCGCCCCTGGTCGAGCCGGTGCGCACCTCCTTCGGCGTGATGCATGACCGCCCGGCGCTGCTGGTGCGCGTCGAAGACGACATGGGCGTCTTCGGCTGGGGCGAAGTCTGGTGCAATTTTCCTACGGTCGGCGCGGAGCATCGCGCGCACCTGCTGGACAGCGTCGTTGCGCCCATCCTGCGCGAACAGGCGTGGCTGGAACCGGCTGCCGCCTATCGCGAGCTGAACCGGCGCCTGCATATCCTCGCTCTCCAGTCCGGCGAGCCTGGTCCGATAGCGCAGGTCATTGCCGGAGTCGACATCGCGCTATGGGATCTGGCGGCGCGCCGCGCCTGTAAACCGCTTTGGAAAATGCTGGGGGGCACGCCGGCGGTCGGCGTATATGCGAGCGGCCTGAATCCCGATAACCCCGAAAAGCTCGCCGAGCGGAAATTGCAGGAAGGCCATCGCGCGTTCAAGCTCAAGGTCGGCTTCGGCAAGGAGCGCGACTGCGGCAACCTGCGCGCGTTGCGCGCACTGGTCGGCCCCCTGCCGCTGATGATAGATGCCAACCAGGCCTGGGATCCTGACGCGGCGCGCGCGATGAGCGCCGCGCTTGCCGAATTCACCCCGCTGTGGCTGGAAGAACCGATTGCCGCCGACCAGCCGCTCGCGGTATGGCAAAAGCTGGCGCGCGACACAAAGATTCCGCTGGCCGCAGGCGAAAACCTGCGCGGCATGGAGAGTTTCGACGCCGCGCTCGTCGCCGCCGCAATCAAGGTAATTCAGCCCGACCTCGGCAAGTGGGGCGGCTTTACCGGCTGTATCGAAGTCGGCAAGAAGGCGCTGGCGCGCGGCGTGATGTTCTGCCCGCACTGGCTGGGCGGCGGCATCGGACTCGCCGCCTCGCTGCACCTAAAGGCGGCGGTTGGCGGACCGGGTTACGTCGAGGTTGACGCCAATCCCAATCCTTTGCGCGAACTGGGCGTGATACCCGCGTTCAAAGTCGATGAGGGGAAGATCACGCTCAACGACATTCCCGGACTGGGCGTAGTGCCCAACCTGGCTGCGATCGAAGCGTATCGGGTTCAATAAGACCAAGGACCGGCTGCAAATAATGAATAGGCCAAGGAGCGGCGCGTGAGTCGTGTGGAGGAGCGGTCCCAAGCTGCAGCGTGCGTCCCCGGGGCCGGGGCCCCGCGCATCTGTATCATCGTCGCGCTGGCGGCCAATCGTGTCATCGGCAGAAACAACGCCCTGCCCTGGCACCTGCCCGCCGACCTGAAGCGCTTCAAGAGCCTGACCATGGGCCACCCGGTGGTGATGGGTCGCAAGACCCACGAATCCATAGGCCGGCCCCTGCCGGGGCGGCGCAACCTGGTCATCACCCGCAATCGCGGCTACAGCGCCCCAGGCTGCGAGATTGTTCACTCCCTGGACGAGGCCACCGCAGCATGCCGTGCTGCCGAGAAGATTTTCATCATCGGCGGCGCCGAACTGTACCGCGAATCGCTGGCGCGCGCGCACTGCCTGGAGTTCACCGAGATTCGGGCCGATTTCGAGGGCGATGCCACCTTTCCGGAATTCTCCCCGGCGCTATGGCGCGAAACCTCGCGCGAAATTCACGCGAATGAAGCCGGCGTTCCCTTCCGCTATGATTTTGCCCGCTATGAACGCGCTGGCTGAAGAGGGAATCGCGTTGCCCCCGCTCCCGATTCGCGTTCGGCAGACGCTTTTTCAGCTGCCCGTTGGTTCTTGATCGGCCCGCGGCCGGTCCGGCAGGCCGGCCAGCCGAATCAAGGTCGCCAGGCCGCAGGCGCACAGCGTCGGATTGTCCTGCTTCACCGCCGTGACCGCGAATTCACACACCGTGAGCGTCTTGCCGGACTTCTTCACCCGCGCCGCTGCCACCAGCTTGTCGCCCGCGCCGGGCGCGAGCAGGTTGATCTTGTATTCGACGGTAAGGATCGAGTCCTCAGCCGGGAACAGGGTGAACGCAGCATAGCCACAGGCCGTGTCGGCGATCGCGCTGACAAGACCGCCGTGGAACAAGCCGTGCTGCTGGGTCAGGTCTTCGCGGTAAGGCAACTCGATTTCGCAATATCCGGGTTCGACCCGGGCCATGCTGGCGCCGATCAGGCGCATCGCGCCCTGGCGCGCGAAGCTGTCGCGCACGCGCGCTTCGAAATTCGGGTCCACCGCCTGGAATGCCTGTGCCATGTCCCGCACCGTTCTGCCCCGGCCGTCCGGATACGCCGCCAGGCTAGACCGTCAACCTTGCGCTTCCCTGGTCGGCCATGCTTCGACCAAGGTCGGTGGCAAAGCGGGTCGCCCCCTTGGCCGTATCGAACAGGGGCGTCAGCCCTGGAAAGGACTGGCTCTTGGACAGTCCCGTGCTGCAGCGCAGCCGCGTCATGGTGAGCCGGGGCTGCCATTTGCTGCCGCCGGGCAGATGAAACGCGCCCGCTTCGATCAGGTACAGCCCGCGCTCCTCGCGGTGATTTGCCATCACGCCCTCCTTGTCGCCTGCGCAAAGGTATCACACTTGTCGCGATAAAAACGCCAGCGCCGCGCGGGCGGAGAGGCACTGCGAGTACAATACCCGGCAGTCGTACGGTAGCGAACCGAATCGGGACGCTCGCTCGATTGGGGGGCAGGGCTATGGACAAAAGAAGAACCTGGCGGGAGCAGGAGCAGCAACTGGTCGAGCGCTGGAACGCGGCGACCGAGCGTTATCGCGAGGCCCAGGCCGAGATGACGCGCCAGCGCCTGCCGCAGGGCGAGGGCGCGCCCTCCGAAGAATGCGTGCGCACGGAGGAAGCGGCCAGAATCGAACTCGAGGCCATGCGCAAGCAGGTCGCGCGCATGAAAGTCGAATTCAGCACCGGCAAGCGCTATTGATCCGGCCCCGGCGTGCCAGCGGAACGCCGCGATGCGCGCAAGGAAATATAAATATCGAATTGTCTTGACCCCTGTTGGTCGCTCCTGTATAACGATCGTGCAGGAATGTAAGGCAGTGGAATTGCTGGTCCGTCGTAGCCGCTTTCGCGGTACTCCTCAGGTCGTCGTTTTCCTCCTTGAAGTTCTCGCATTCGGGCGCAAGCCTTTCATAATTTTTTCTAGGAATAATAGACATGAGTACAGGTACCGTTAAATGGTTCAACGACGCTAAGGGTTTCGGCTTCATCACCCCCGACGGCGGCGGCAAGGATCTTTTCGCACACTTCTCGGCAATCCAGGGCAACGGCTTCAAGAGCCTGCAGGAGAACCAGAAGGTGACGTTCGACATCACGGCCGGGCAAAAAGGCGACCAGGCTGTCAATATCAAGCCGGCCGAGTAAATCGCTGGCTGAATGAAGAAAGCCCGGGAAACCGGGCTTTTTTTCGTCTTGCGAAAGGGCGAGCTTAGGCCGTTGTTGCTTCTATCCAGAACCCTGTTTTCGGTACGGATACGTTTTTCATCCGTACCGAAAACAGGGTTGGCGCGCGGAGCGCGCAATGCTCGCACGCTGACATAGCCCGGCCGCCGGGAAATTCATCGAGCTATTGCGTTCGAACTTGCGCGGACGGCGACCCGTCCGCGCGGTTCGTCGATGGCGTACGGATGATGAACCCATCCGTACGCCATCGACGATCTTGTATAAAACCAACCGCAATCGGTTGCCGTCACGTTATCCGCTGGTGACTCGGGACGGAATGCAAAGCGCCATACATTCGCATGATCATTCCTGGCGCACGCAATCCACGTGATAGCGCCCGCCCTCGTCCTTCACCAAGCCGTGAATGTCGGTCTCGAACCCCGGGAAGCGGGTGTTGAAGTCGCGCGCGAACTGCAGATAGCGCACGATGGTGGAATTGAAGCGCTCGCCCGGAATCAATAGCGGGATGCCCGGCGGGTAGGGCGTGACCAGAACGCTGGTCACGCGCCCTTCCAGATTGTCGATTTCGACCCGATCGATCTCGTGGTGCGCCATCGCGGCGAAAGCATCCGAAGGCTTCATCGCCGGCTGCATGTCGGACAGGTACATCTCGGTGGTCACTCGCGCCACGTCGTTCGCCTTGTACATGCCGTGTATCTGCTCGCACAGGTCGCGCAGACCCAGCTTTTCGTAGCGCGGGTGCTTCTGGCAGAACTCCGGCAGCACGCGCCAGATCGGCTGGTTCTTGTCGTAATCGTCCTTGAACTGCTGCAGCGCAGTCACCAGCGTGTTCCACCGACCCTTGGTGATGCCGATGGTGAACATGATGAAAAACGAGTACAGGCCCGTCTTCTCGACGATAACGCCGTGCTCGGCCAGGTACTTGGTGACGATGGCCGCCGGAATGCCGGTCTTGGCGAACTTGCCCGACACGTCCAGGCCCGGGGTGATCACGGTGGCCTTGATCGGATCGAGCATGTTGAACCCGGGCGCAAGATTGCCGAAGCCGTGCCATTTTTCGTTGGCCTTCAGCACCCAGTCCTCGCGCGAGCCTATGCCCTCGGCGGCGATTTTCTCCGGCCCCCACACCTGGAACCACCAGTCTTTGCCCCATTCTTTGTCGACTTTGCGCATGGCGCGGCGGAAGTCGAGCGCCTCCAGTATCGATTCCTCCACCAGGGCCGTGCCGCCCGGCGGTTCCATCATCGCCGCGGCTACATCGCAGGAAGCGATGATCGCGTACTGCGGCGAGGTCGACGTGTGCATCAGGTAAGCCTCGTTGAACGAGTGCCGGTCGAGTTTCTTGGTCTCCGACTCCTGCACCAGGATCTGCGAGGCCTGGGAAATCCCCGCCAGCAGCTTGTGCGTCGAATGGGTGGCGAAAATGATCGCGTCCTTGGTACGCGGCCGGTCTCGGCCGATGGCGTGCATGTTCTTGTAGAAATCGTGGAAGGTCGCGTGCGGCAGCCAGGCCTCGTCGAAGTGCAGCGTGTCGATGGAGGAATTCAGCGTCTGCTTCAGCATCTCGACGTTATAGACCACGCCGTCGTAGGTGCTCTGGGTGATGGTCAGGATGCGCGGCTTCTTGCGTTTCGCGGCGCGCGCGAACGGATTGGCCTCGATCTTCTTCTGGATGTTCTCCGGGCTGAACTCCTCCAGCGGGATCGGGCCGATGATGCCCAGGTGGTTGCGCGTCGGCGTGAGAAACACCGGGATCGCGCCGGTCATGGTGATCGCGTGCAGGATCGACACGTGGCAGTTGCGGTCCACCACGACGATGTCGTCCGGGGCGACGTTGGCGTGCCACACCATCTTGTTCGAGGTCGAGGTGCCGTTGGTGACGAAAAAGCAATGGTCGGCGCCAAAGATGCGCGCCGCGTTGCGCTCCGAAGCCGCCACCGGCCCGGTGTGATCGAGCAGCTGGCCGAGTTCGTCGACCGCGTTGCAGACGTCGGCGCGCAGCATGTTCTCGCCGAAGAACTGGTGGAACATCTGTCCCACCGGGCTTTTCAGGAACGCCACCCCGCCCGAATGGCCCGGGCAATGCCAGGAGTACGATCCGTCCTGCGCATAGTGCACCAGGGCGCGGAAGAACGGCGGCGACAGTCCGTCGAGGTAGGCGCGCGCCTCGCGGATAATATGGCGCGCGACGAACTCCGGCGTGTCCTCGAACATGTGGATGAAACCATGCAGTTCGCGCAGGATGTCGTTCGGGACGTGGCGCGAGGTGCGGGTCTCGCCGTAGAGATAAATCGGTATGTCGGCGTTGCGAAAGCGGATCTCCTCGATGAAGGTGCGCAGGTTCAGCACCGCCGGATCGAGTTCCGGCCCCGGGGTGAACTCTTCGTCGTCGATCGACAGGATGAAGGCGGAGGCGCGGCTTTGCTGCTGCGCGAACTGCGACAGGTCGCTGTAACCGGTCACCCCCAGCACTTCCAGCCCTTCCTCTTCTATCGCCTTCGCGAGCGCGCGGACGCCGAGGCCGCTGGTATTTTCGGAGCGGAAGTCTTCATCGATGATGACGATGGGAAAGCGAAATTTCATGCAGTTCTCCGCGGTTCGGAAGGAATACGCGCCGGTGGCGCCGTTAGCTGGCTCAAGTCGGCTTCAATCCCGCAGATGCGGGCGCGCTGGCAGCGCTGGACGAAGTTCGGGGCAATCGCCAGGAACGGCAGACCGGACTTGGCGTGCGGATCCCTGGCGGGACCGGGGTGACGGGGATAGGTTGTCAGAACGAAATGGGGGGACGTCCGCAAAAACCGGCCTTCGAACTGGGGAGCGCGGCGATAGGCCGGCGCGCAGCGGAGTCGGGGTTTCCACTAGGACATGGGCGCGCACAAGACGAAGCGCTCGTCTGCGGGCTGGCATTCTGGAATACGGATCATGCTGTTCATCGTGGCGCTGGAACCCCGGGGCAATTTCGGCCGGATTATACGCCCGGAAAGGTCAAGCGCAATACTCATCGCAAATTGCAGGACTCGTGGCCAGCGCCGGATGCTGACACAGGCGTCCGCTAGGAAGAACGCCTGCCGATGGCTTCGAGTATGCCGCGCATGAGATCGAGCGGCGTCGGCGGGCAACCTCGGATCACGGCATCGACAGGGATCACGTTGGCTACCGCGCCGCATGAGGCATAGCTGGTGCCAAACTCGCCACCGTTGGCGCCGCACTCGCCGACCGCGATCACCAACCTCGGTTCGGGCGTTGCATCGTAAGTGCGGCGCAGCGCCGTCTCCATGTGGCGCGAAACGGGGCCCGTGACCAGCAACATGTCGGCGTGGCGCGGACTGGCGACGAAATGCACGCCAAAGCGTTCGATACTGTAGTACGGGTTGGCAAGCGCATGGATTTCGAGTTCGCAGCCGTTGCAGGAACCGGCGTCCACCTCACGAATGGCGAGACTGCCGCCGAACTTCTCGCCGACGCGGGCTTTCAGCTGTTCGCCGATTTCGATCAGCGCGGGTTCGCCGTGCTTGGGCAGCGGCTCGGTGACGATGCCGATGCGCTGAATTTTCCCGAGGATGCGCAGCATGATCTACAGATCGTGCCCGGAATAGGAGCCGTTCACCGACTTGTTGCACACCGGGAAGTCGGGGACGATGTTGTCGTGGATCAACAGCTCGAGCGCCGGCCAGGTGGTCCACGACGGGTCGCGCGGGAAAAAGCGCGCGATCCGCCCGCCTGCGCCGAAGCGCACGAAGCTCAGGATCTCTCCGCGCCAGCCCTCGATCAACCCCAGGCCTTCGGCGCCCGCCGCCGGTTGCTTCCAGCCGGCCCGGACCGGTCCCGCCGGCAGTTCCGCCAGCAGCTTCTCGATCAGATTGAAGGAGGCGGAGATTTCCTCGAGCCGCGTGCGTGCGCGCGCGTTGACATCGCCATAATGGTGCAGCGGCACCTTGACAGTCAGCTGGTCGTAGGGCGGATAAGGCGCATCGCGCCGCACATCGAGATCCATTCCCGACGCACGCCCGACATAGCCGACGCAGCCGAGCGCCTTCGCGTATTCGGGCTTGAGCACGCCGGTGCCGCGCACCCGGTCCGCGACCGAGGGCAAATCGTTGATGATCGCCATCAGCCTGCCGATCTGGCTGCGCAGAGCGCTGGCTTCGTCGCGCATAGGCGCGATGAAGCGCTCCTCCAGGTCCGACGCCACACCGCCCGGGACGATGCGATCCATCATGAAGCGGTGGCCGAAAGCGTCGCGCGAGACCCGCTGCCACTCCTCGCGCAGCCGCGCGAACTGGTAGAAACCGAAGGCGAAGGCGATGTCGTTGAGCATCGCGCCGATATCGCCTACATGATTGGCGACGCGCTCACGCTCGCACATCAGGGCGCGCAGCCAGACGGCGCGCGGCGGCACTTCCAGGCCGGCCGCCTGCTCCATCGCTATGCACGCGGCCCAGGCGTGCGCGACGGTGGAGTCGCCCGAGACGCGCCCGGCCAGGCGTGCCAGGCCTTCCGCATCGCGCCCCTCGGCGATCTTCTCGATGCCCTTGTGCGTGTAGCCGAGGCGCTCTTCGAGCTTGAGCACGGTCTCGCCCACTGCCTGAAAGCGAAAGTGCCCCGGTTCGATGATGCCCGCGTGCACCGGCCCGACCGGTATTTCGTAGACGCCGCTGCCCTGAGCGAGCAAGAAGTTGTACTGGTGATCGGCCGGCGTATGCGCCTGCGGCCGCCCGGCCGCGGGGAAATCCCGGCGCAGTGGAAACTCGGAATCCTTCCACGCCTGGTGGCGGGTCCAGCGGCGTGCGTCCGGGTGGTCGGAGAAGACCACGCCCAGCATGTCGCGCATGTGGCGCTCGGGACGGTCGGCACCGGGATAGGAAGCGGTGTGCGATGACAGGACGGGCGTGGCGCGGGGTACCGCCGCACGCGCGACCAGGTAGGCGCCGGCTTTCTCGAAACAGGCGTTGATCCGAATCGACCCGCTTTCATCCTCGCCCACTTCCTCACCCCAGCCCGCTACCCAACGCCACCCCTTGGCCTTGGCCTCGATGCCAAGCCGGCCCCAGTCCTCAGGCCGAACCAGGATGAGGTGCGCCGGCGCAAGACCCGGCAATACCTGCGTCTCCACGCGCACGCCGGCATCTGCCAGGCGCTGCAGAAACGTTGCGAGTTGATCCTGCGGCTTCATAGCGGTGAAGCACCGGAGATCAGAATTGTGGCCTGCTCGAACCAGCGCGACAGGAAGCCGGGAATCGCCAATCCGAGCCAAAGCACGAGGCCGAGATGCACCACCACCGGCAGCATGTTGGCCTCCACCGGTTTCTGCCCCGGCGGCGGTTCGCCCAAGACCATCCTTTGCACATGGCGAAACAAGCCGGCGAAGGCCACGCCGAAGCCGAGCAGCAGCGGAATCGTCAGCCACGGCCAGGACTTCATGGTAGCCATCAGCAGCAGAAACTCGCTGATAAATACGCCGAACGGAGGAAAACCGGCGATCGCCACCGTGCCGAGCGAAAGCCCCCAACCAATCGCGGGCTGGGTGCGTATCAGGCCGCGTATCTGATCGATGCGCTGCGTACCCGCGAGTTGGCAGGCATGCCCCACCGTGATGAAAATGGCCGACTTGGTGAGCGAGTGCACGGTCATGTGCAGCAGCGCGGCAAATGTGGCGAGCGGTCCGCCCACGCCGAAGCCGAAGGTGATCAATCCCATGTGCTCGATGGAGGAGTAGCTGAACATGCGCTTGACGTCGTGCTGGCGGTGCAGGAACAGGCCGGCGACGGTGAACGACAGCAGGCCGAAGCCCATCATCAGGTGGCCGGCGAGGTTGGTGTGCAGGGAGGCGTCCACCAGCATCTTCATGCGCACCAGGGCATACAGCGCGACGTTGAGCAGTAATCCGGAGAGCACGGCGGACATCGGTGTCGGGCCTTCGGAGTGCGCATCCGGCAGCCAGTTGTGCAGCGGCACCAGACCGACCTTGGTGCCGTAGCCGACCAGCAGGAAGACGAAGGCGAGCGTGATCACCGCGGGGTCCAGGCCGCCGCCCGCAGCACCGTGCAGCACCGTCCACAATAGCGTGTCATTGCGGCCGGCGCCGAATTTTGTCTCGGCGGCGAAATAGATGAGCACGGTCCCGAACAGCGCCTGGGCGATGCCGACGCCGCAGAGTATGAAATACTTCCACGCCGCCTCGATCGCCTCCGGCGTACGGTACAGCGAAACGAGCAGCACGGTGGTCAAGGTGGCCAATTCCATCGCCACCCACAAGACGCCGAGGTTGTTGGTCGACAGCGCGAGCAGCATCGAGAACAGGAAGCACTGGTACATCGAGTGGTACAGGCGCAGGCGCCGGTCGGTGACGCGCCCGATCTCGACTTCATGGCGCATATAGGGGCGTGAAAAGATAGACGTGGTCAAGCCGACGAATGCGGTCAGAACCACTAGGTAGACATTGAACGCGTCGATGTAGAACATGCGGCTGGGGGAAAGCTGAGGTCCGCGTGCATAGACTTCCAGCGCCATGGCGAGCGCGGCACCGAAGGTCACTGCGCCGACGGCCACGTTGATCCAGCCGGCAACCGGACGGTGGCCGACGATCGCCAGCAGCAGGCCGCCAAGAAGCGGCACCAGCAGGGTGACTTCGAGCAGCGTCACGAGTGATCCCCGGGAGACGTCTCACCGGACGTATCCCGCAGCGGCATGGGCTGATTCGCCTCCGACAGGCGGTTGAACTGGCCCACGTTGAGCGAACCGAACGAATCGCGCAGATGAAAGAAGAACACGCCGAACAGGATCGAGGCGACGAGGATGTCGAAGGCCAGACCCAGTTCGACGATCAG
>Ga0182021_10004562_pt1 | contig 16309 bp, 10 predicted proteins | sample 612E3MmetaG_FD_120493 | JGI IMG/M metagenome (GOLD analysis project Ga0182021, IMG submission 120493) | Permafrost microbial communities from Stordalen Mire, Sweden - 612E3M metaG (Illumina Assembly) | ecosystem: Environmental > Terrestrial > Soil > Wetlands > Permafrost | place: Sweden...
CAATACGGCTCGCTGGCGTTGGCTCACAACGGCAATCTGGTGAATGATGCCGAATTACGCGCCAAACTAATGCAGCAAGGGGTCGGCATGTCTTCCACCTCCGATACTGAAGTGATGATCATGACACTAGCCTGTTCCAAGGGCAGCACCTGGTTTGAGCGCCTGCACGACGCCATTCAAAATTGGGTGGGGGCTTATTCTTTGGTGGTGTTGACCCGTAACCAAGTGTTTGCCGTACGCGACCCGTGGGGATTTCGGCCGTTGAGTATTGGCATGCTGCCCAACAATATGGGTCATGTGGTTGCTTCGGAATACGGCGCGCTGCACACCCTTGGCTGCATCGCCTGCCGTGAAGTCCAACCCGGTGAAATCGTATCGCTCAGCAACAATGCCCTCACCGTCTATCAGGCTTTCAAACCGCAGGAACAAACCGCCTTCTGTACATTTGAGCACATCTATTTTTCCCGTCCGGATAATATTTGGGATGGAAAGAATATTCATCTGGTTCGTCAGCGGTTGGGTGCAAATCTGGCAGCCGAATCACCCGTTGAAGCAGATGTGGTCATTTCCGTTCCCGATTCGTCAGTTCCTGCTGCCATCGGCTATGCTGCAGCTTCCGGCATTCCATACAACGAAGGCTTTATTAAGAATCGCTACATTGGCCGGACTTTCATCGAACCTACCGATTCCTTGCGTAAACAAGGGGTGGCGCTCAAGTACAACGTCATCCTGGAAAACGTGCTCGATAAACGCGTCATCCTGGTTGATGACTCCATCGTCCGCGGCAACACCTCCGGTCCGCTCATCCAACTGTTGAAAAATGCGGGAGCCAAAGAAGTACATTTACGCATTACCTGCCCCCCAATCATGCATCCCTGCTTTATGGGTGTGGATATGGGCAGCTATGATGAGTTGATCGCAGCGCATCTGACCATTCCACAAATATGCGAGAAGGTTGGCGCTGATTCACTGGCTTTTCTCTCACTTGAAAAAATGATGTCTGCCATTGGCAGCTCACACGGGTATTGCAATGCCTGCTTTACCGGTAAATATCCGTTGCCCGTGCCGGAAGGGATCACAAAAACTTGTTTTGAGGTTCCTCAAGCATGTTAAAAAGGGATCAATCCATGAATGTATTACTGATCGGTTCAGGAGGACGTGAGCATGCCATTGCCTGGAAGCTCAACCAGTCCCCCCTGTTGAATCATCTTTACATTGCGCCGGGGAACATTGGCATGGCGAGTTTGGGAACCCTGGTGCCTCTACACGTGGAAGACAGCACAGGCATTCTGGCTTTTGTGCAAAGTAACGCGGTCGATCTGGTGGTGATCGGCCCTGAAGTCGCTTTGGCCGCCGGAGTGAGCGATGGGCTGCGCGCTCAGGGGATTGCAGTCTTTGGGCCTTCGCAAGCGGCCGCCCAGATCGAATCTTCCAAATGTTTTTCGAAACAATTCATGCAGCGTCATCATATCCCCACTGCCCGTTTTGCTGTTTTTGCTGACTATCAAAAAGCCTGTGAGCATCTGCGCTCGATGACTTATCCAATTGTGATCAAAGCATCCGGTCTGGCTGCTGGGAAAGGGGTGATCCTGCCGGATTCTCTGGAAGAAGGGCTAACCACTTTGCAGGAGATCATGGTCGGCAGGCAATTCGGTGAAGCCGGGGAGGAAGTTGTCATCGAGGAGCGATTGCAAGGGGAAGAAGTTTCTTTGTTGGCTTTTTGCGACGGTCAAACTCTTTCGGTAATGCCGCCCGCTCAAGATCACAAACGTTTGCTGGATAACGATGAAGGACCCAACACCGGCGGCATGGGTACCTATGCCCCTGCCCACTGTCTGACCCAGGATCAAATCAAGAACACGATCAAGGCTATCTTGCAGCCAACTGTTGACGGGCTGCGAAAAGAAGGTTCCCCCTATGTCGGGGTCCTATATGCAGGTCTGATGTTGACTGATGATGGAATAAAAACACTTGAGTTTAATGCTCGTTTTGGGGACCCTGAGACCCAGGTAATCTTGCCTTTGTTGAAATCTGACCTGTTGGAAATTTTTACTGCCTGTACACGGGGTACTTTAAATGAAACACAGATCCAATGGAACAAAGATACAGCAGTCTGTGTAGTGCTGGCTTCAGGCGGATATCCGGGGAAATTCCAGACCGGCTATCCCATTAGCGGGTTGGATGCGTCTCTGCAAAACGGCATGGTCTTCCATGCCAGCACTCGTCTGGATGGAGTACGCACGCTTAATTCAGGTGGCCGCGTTCTTGGGGTTACCTGCTGGAATTCCACATTGGGTTCTGCTATTGAGGACGCTTATTCGGCCGTGTCTCGAATTACCTTTACTGGCATGCAGTACCGCCGCGACATCGCGCAAAAAGGATTGAGGAGCGCCAACAAAGCAAGTACTTATCAAAGTGCGGGGGTGGATATTGATGCCGGGAACCGTGCTGTGTATTTAATGAAAGAAACGGTTCAATCGACGTACAATGAGCGTGTACTGGCAGGGATCGGCTCTTTTGGCGGATTGTTTGATGCCTCGAATCTGGGAGAGAACCCCGTCCTCGTCGCTTCCACCGACGGCGTGGGGACGAAAGTTGAACTGGCTGCGCGCCTGGGGCGCCTGGCCGGGGTCGGGGAAGATATCGTCAATCATTGTATTAATGACATCCTCGTGCAGGGAGCCAGCCCGCTGTTCTTCCTCGATTATTTCGCAACCGCAAAATTAAAACCGGAACTGGTCGCCGAAATTGTCAGCGGAATGGCTTCTGCCTGCCGCCTTGCAGGCTGCGCTCTGTTAGGTGGGGAGACTGCCGAAATGCCGGGAGTCTATCAGAACCAGACCTTCGACGTGGCTGGAACAATCGTGGGGCTGGTAGAACGCAAGAATATTCTTCCCAACCTTTCTATCATGCAGCCGGGTGATCTATTGTTAGGGTTTGCCTCGAGCGGACCGCACACCAATGGGTATTCGCTGATCCGCAAGATCTGCCGGGATGAAGACCTGTTGGTCTACCGCCAGGAACTCAAATCCAATCTGGCTGATGCGCTGCTGGCTCCTCACCGCTCGTATCTGAATATTCTCAAGCCAGCGATCTCTTATTTCAAAGGATTATCTCACATCACCGGCGGAGGATTCATCGAAAATATTCCCCGCTCTCTGCCAGAAAATTTGCAGCCTGTCATTGATCTCTCATCCTGGCCTGTTCCTTCCATATATAATTGGCTTCAGGCTCAAGGCGAAATTGACTTGATGGAAATGTTCCACGTTTTCAATATGGGCATTGGGATGGTGGCAGTGATCAGCCCGGAGAACTTGCCCACTATTCGTTCTATTATCCCGGAACCCCTATGGGTGATCGGCGAACTCCAACCAGGCCCTCGTGCCCAGGTGTTGATCCGATGAAACAAGCAGCGATCGTGGTGTTGATCTCCGGTAACGGCAGTAATTTGCAGGCACTCATCGATGCAGCTCGTAATGATAAACTAAACGTCAAGATTCAAGCCGTGATTTCCAACACCAAAGAGGCTTACGGCCTGGAAAGGGCCAGAACGGCGGGCATTCCAGCCCTGGTAAAACCAAAATTAAAAACACAGGAACGCGAAGCCTACGATGCCGAACTGGCAGATTTGGTGATGTCCTACCATCCCAACCTGGTGATCCTGGCCGGCTGGATGCGCATTTTAAGCATGGCTTTTATCAGCCATTTTCCAGGCCGCATCCTCAACCTTCACCCTGCTTTGCCCGGAACCTTCCCCGGTGTCGAAGCCATCGAACGTGCTTATGATGCCTATCAGCACGGTGAAATCCGCTGCACAGGTGTAATGGTTCATCTCGTTCCAGATGAAGGCATAGACCTGGGTCCTGTACTAGCGCAAAGAACAGTCGAGATCAAGCCAAAGGACACCCTTCAAGACTTGCAAAAAAGAGTCCATCTTTGCGAACATCAATTGCTAATTGAAACTATTGCTCATCAAATTCTTGAAATGGAGAAATCTCATGCCTAAAGCGTTAATTTCAGTTTATGATAAATCCGGATTGGTGGAATTCGCCGGTGGACTCGTTTCTCTCGGTTGGGAATTGCTGGCATCAGGCGGCACCGCCAAATTATTACTGCAAAACAATTTAAAGGTCACAGAAGTGGCCGACTACACCGGTTCACCAGAAATTCTGGGCGGACGGGTGAAGACTTTGCACCCGGCCATTCACGGTGGAATATTGGCCCGCAACACCCCAGAGGACTTCGCTCAGCTCAAATCGCTCGGCTGGGCACCCATCGACCTCGTTGTTGTCAATCTTTATCCTTTTGAGGCCACCATCACCAAACCGGATGTCAACCTAGCAGATGCAATTGAACAGATCGACATTGGCGGCGTAGCACTGATCCGTGCAGCAGCGAAGAACAATGACCGGGTCACCCTAGTCTGCGATCCAAAAGATTACCCTTCCGTATTGCAAAAGCTGAAAGCCGGAAGTCTGGATCAAACCGTGCGCAGTCACCTGGCAATAAAAGGTTTTCGTCTTACCTCTCATTACGACCAGGCCATCGCCAATTACCTTGAGGGCAAAGGCGCAGAATCCCTCACCCTCTATCCGGTGCAATCTTTGCGTTATGGAGAAAACCCGCATCAGTCTGCTGCCCTGTTGAGTTATACCGAAGGCGGCACTCCTTTAGGCGGGCAAGTCCTGCATGGTAAGGAACTCTCCTATAACAACATGCTCGATCTTGACGCCGCCTGGAGGGCCGTGGTCAGCTTCAAAAATAACAGCATCGTCATCGTCAAACATCTCTCCCCCTGCGGCATGGCCTCTGCTGATGACCAGCTCAAAGCCTATCAAGACGCTTTGGCCAGCGATCCGGTTTCTGCTTATGGCGGTATCATTGCTGCTAACCGCATCATCGAAACCGCCACGGCCCAGGCAATTAGCGATTTATTTGTGGAGTGCGTTATCGCACCTGGCTTCGAAGAAGAAGCCTTAACCATTTTGGGCAAGAAAAAGAACCTGCGGCTGGTGCAAATGCCTGACCTTGAAGTGGAACCAAAAGTGGAGTACCGTTCCATCATTCGCGGATTGCTGCGTCAGGAGGTTGATTTCGGCGACAAAACTCAGGAAAATTGGAAGGTCGTCACCGTTGCCCAACCAACCGCTGCCGAAATGGCTTCGATGAAATTTGCCTGGACGGCCTGCCAGCATGTTAAATCCAACTCGATCGTTTTCGCGCAGGGTGAAGCCACTGTGGGTATCGGCGGCGGGCAGCCAAACCGTGTGGATTGCGTTAGAATTGCCAAACAGCGAGCCGGAGACAGATCAGTGGGTGCAGTGATGGCCTCTGATGCGTTCTTCCCCTTCCCCGATTCAGTGGAAGAAGCGGCTCGTTTCGGCATCAAAGCCATTGTCCAACCCGGAGGTTCTGTTCGCGATCAGGAATCGATCGATCTATGCAACCAAAAGGGAATCAGTATGGTCTTTACCGGCTACCGTCATTTCCGACATTAATTCTAGGAGAAAGAATGAATCAAACCTTGTTTGAGCAGATAGAAGCCCTTACCTTTGATGATGTTCTAATTGAACCGGGTTATAGTGAAGTACTGCCCTCCAAAGTGGATGTGCATACACAATTGACACGCGACATTCAGCTAAACATTCCCCTGATCTCAGCAGCCATGGATACGGTCACTGATTCACGCCTGGCTATTGCACTGGCACGTGAAGGCGGCATTGGCATCATCCATCGCAATATGTCTCCAACCGAACAAGCGCGTGAAGTTGAAATTGTCAAACGCTCTGAATCAGGCATGATCGCCGATCCGATCACCCTTTCACCAGAAGCCACGCTGGCGGAAGCAGAAGAGATCATGGGCCGTTTTCACATCAGTGGTTTACCGGTGATCGATCCGATATCGAATAAACTGATTGGCATCCTTACCAACCGTGACACACGTTTTGCAGAACCGGAAGAGATGCTGCACCCGGTAACGGAGTTTATGACCTCTCAAAACCTGGTTACCGCAAAAATTGGCACAACCCTTGATCAGGCTAAAAAGATCCTGAAAACGCATCGCATTGAAAAACTTCCCCTTGTCGACGACAACGGCCACTTAAAAGGATTGATCACGATTAAGGATATCCAGAAAAAAATTCAATATCCGAATGCTTCCAAAGATGATCGCGGCCGACTTCTGGTCGGTGCAGCCGTGGGGGTTGGCGCAGATGTAGAAGAACGTATTGAGAGAATGGTGGAAATGGGTGTGGATGTGGTCGTGATCGATACTGCCCACGGTCATACTGCCAACGTGATTAATACCATCCGTCGTATCAAATCCCTTCAGCCGCACCTTCCGCTTATTGCCGGGAATGTTGTAACCGAAGAGGGTACCAAAGCGTTGATCGAAGCCGGAGCGGACGCCATAAAAGTGGGCGTGGGTGCCGGATCGATCTGCACCACACGAGTCATCTCCGGTTCGGGCATGCCGCAGTTGACGGCGATCTACCGTTGCGCAAAAGAGGCACGGCCGCTGGGCATTCCCATCATTGCTGACGGCGGCATAAAATACAGCGGCGATATCGTCAAAGCCATGGTGGCCGGTGCGGATACCATCATGTTAGGCAGTCTGCTGGCCGGGATGATCGAATCTCCCGGTGAAGAGATCCTCTATCAGGGCCGTCAATACAAGACCTATCGCGGCATGGGATCGATGGGCGCTCTTCAGGGGTACGGGAAAGACCGCTATGGCACCAGTCAGGGAGGATCTGATAAACTCGTCCCGGAGGGGGTAGAAGGCATGGTCCCGATGAAAGGTTCACTTGACGATTATGTTTTCCAACTTATCGGAGGATTGCGGTCAGGCATGGGATATGCCGGCGCAGCCAACCTGGTTGACCTCAGAACCAAGGCAAAACTGATTCGTATCACCGGCGCCGGGCTCATTGAAAGCCACCCACATGACATCACATTCACCCGTGAGGCGCCTAATTATCAGCGCGGTAATTAGACAGGAAATGTCAATGGCTCCCCGGCCGGGTATCCGGGAAAGAAAAACCCTGTCTGCTTCCGTTACAATCATCCAAACGCCCATCCCTCTCATTACTGCCTTTCGAGGACGCACAGACCGCGGCAATAGGCGTTTTTAGTTTGAGTGTGCAAAGATTACTTGAGCCATTGAAGAAAAATCGATACCAGTCTCTTCCCATATTCTCCAGAGATTGATCAGTAAAATTAACCTTGATTACAACAAGTTTTTAATGCAACCATTCCGATTGAAATAACTTTATTTTATCGAAACTACAATGTGAAGAGATTAGGTAATTTTCATTCCACAATTTGGCTTTTTTGAGCACTTTCACGGTAATAAAATAATAAAATGAATTAAATAGCCGATACCAATAACTTAATAATATTTACCCTAAATATCAGATTGCCAAAAACCTATTGACTTCCGATTTGATTCTTGCTATTATAGTTGTGAGCGGTAACGTTACCGATCACGTGACCGCTCACGTCCAAAAATTGCTAATTTCGAGGAAGCCTTGATCAAGAATAGTAAAAATACTATCTATGATGTCGCGGAAAAAGCAGGAGTATCAAGGCAAACTGTTTCACGTGTGCTTAACAATAGACAAGATGTTTCAGATGAAACTCGAAAACGGGTAAAAGGGATTATGGCTGAATTAAATTACCAGCCTAACGCAGTTGCCCAGAGCCTAAGCAGACAAAAAAGTTTTCTCTTAGGTGTAGTTACTGTTGGTTTAAAATTTTTTGGTCCTTCACGGACTTTGAGCGGAATTACCAGCAAAGCAGAAGAACTTGGATATGGTTTATTGCTTAAAGAATTGGCCAGTTCAAATTCAACCGATGTGATGCCTTTGCTGCAATGGTTTAAATCCCATCAGGTTGACGGAATTATCTGGGCAGCCCCAGAAATTGAAGATAATCGCTTTTGGTTAAAAGACATTTTACCGCTGATCGATATACCGATCATTTTCCTGACCATGGAAGAACAGAATAATGTCTCAATTGTAACCACCGATAATTACAACGGCGCAAAAGCGGCCACTGAGTACTTTATCCAGCATGGAAGAAAAAATATTGCCCACATTACAGGCCCATTAGATTGGTGGGAATCTCGCCAGCGAAAAATAGGCTGGGAAACAGTGCTATCTGAAACCGGAGTTCAAGTAACCGATAGAATGTGGAGTGAAGGTAATTGGTCGTCTAAAAGTGGAAAGACTGCATTCCTCGATTTAATGAATAAATATCCTGAAATGGATGCCATACTTGTTGGGAACGATCAAATGGCATTAGGGATCTTTCAATCTGCTCTTGAGATTGGTAAAAAGATACCCCAAGAAATTTCTGTGATCGGATTTGATGATATTCCTGAGTCTGAATTTTTTACTCCATCTTTATCAACGGTAAATCCAAATCAGGAAGAATTAGGCAAAGTTGCAGTTACTGAATTGATTACCCAAATTGAACAGAAGCTGGAAGAAAAAATCGGCAATGAACCAAAATATATCATGATTCAGCCTGAGCTGATCATTCGAAAAAGTTCATAAATTATATAAAGGAGGTGGTAGAAATTATCATCGTTAAGAAGAAATGCCCTTAATGAATTATGGCTCATAGGGCATTTCCGGACATGACGAACAGACTCGTAATCTATAACGAGTGTGGTCGCTAGTTGATTTTAACTCAAAACGTTCGATATAGAAATAGGAGAAGAAATGATTAGCAAAAAGAGCATCTTTAAGATTTTTGTAATCGCAATAGTCCTCACTATGGCATTAAGCGCATGCGCTTCTGCTGCAACCCCTGCACCCACCGAAGCCGCTGCCACTACTGCACCCGCAGCTGTAGCAACCACCGCAGTTGCAGCAACCACAGCAGCCCCTGCTGTCCCAACCACCTCCGGTGGTTATGTAATTCCTGTGGCTAAATGCGCTCCAAACTGCACATATAAAGATTTGACTGTCGGTTTCCTGCAAACTGGTTCTGAAAGTGGCTGGCGCGCTGCGAACACCTCCTCCTTCAAAGATACCGCAACCCAAGAAGGCATAACTCTGAAATTCTATGATTCCCAAAATAAACTTGAGAACCAGGTGTCTGCTTTCCATCAATTCAACCAGGATCCTTCCGTAAATGTCATCGTTATGGCAGCCCTTGATGTGACTGGTTATGATGATGTTTTAGCTGAAGCAAAAGCCAATGGTAAAGTCGTAGTTTTGGAAGACCGCCGTATCGATGCCGATCCCTCCACCTACTACACCTACATCGGTTCAGACTTCATCAATGAAGGTCATGAAGGCGCTGCAGCCATGTGCGACCTTCTGAAAGACAGCACCAAGAAGAACGTTGTTGAGATTTCAGGTGCCGTTGGTGCGTCTGCTGCTATCGATCGCGCAAAAGGTTTCCGCGAAAAAATGACCGATTGTGGTATTACCATCACCGCAACCCAAACTGGTAACTGGGGCGTTCCTGAATCCAAAGCAGTCATGGAAGCCTTCTTGAAAGACAGCAAAGATATCCAGGGTGTATTGGCCCACAATGATGAAGAAGCAATCGGCGCCATCCAGGCTATCAAAGAAGCTGGTCTCGTTCCCGGAAAAGACATCAAAGTTATTGGTTTCGATGCCACCGCTGATGGTTTCAAATATTTGATCTCTGGCGAATTGAATGCTGATATCGAATGCAATCCACTGCTTGCTCCGCAGGTCTATGAAGCAGCACTCAAAGCTATGAATGGTGACACCTCTGTTGCTACCTGGACTCCTTCACAGGAAGGCCAGTTCTTCGCAGCTCAAGGCGCTGATGCATTAAAAGCCATTTTAGCAACTCGTAAATACTAAGATTTTTCTAATTGAAATGGCAAAACTGAAATTGAATTGATTTAACACTAGATTAAAGAAGGAGCGGCGGGTTCGCCGCTCCTTCCCAAACCAAGCGAAATAACATGCCTTATAAAGAATGAGGTTTCTCATGTCAGAATCGACTAAATCTATAATTGTAATGAAAGATATTGTAAAATCGTTTCCAGGAGTTCACGCCCTTCAAGGAGTTGATTTTTCTTTGAATAAAGGTGAAATTCACGCCCTTGTGGGAGAAAATGGGGCAGGTAAATCAACTTTGGTTAAAGTTTTAACTGGAGTTGAACATCCCGATTCAGGAACCATTTCTTTAGACGGCGTTGAAGTCAGCATTAAATCACCCCTACATGCTCAAAGTCTGGGGATTAACCCAGTTTATCAGGAAGTGAACCTTTGCCCAAACTTGACCATTTCTGAGAACATTCTGATCGGTCGTCAACCAATGAAATGGGGACGCATTGATTGGAATACTATGAATGCTCAGGCAAAAAAAGCCATGTTGGGATTGGACATTGATATTGATGTTACAAAAGTTTTAGGTTCTTGTTCAGTGGCCATTCAACAAATGACTGCTATTGCACGGGCTTTGGTTATATCTTCAGCCAAAGTTTTAATCCTTGATGAACCTACATCCAGCTTAACCCAACATGAAACTGCACAATTATTTGGAGTAATGCGTAAACTAAAAAATGAGGGAATGGGGATCATCTTTATCACCCATTTCTTGGATCAAGTTTATGATATTTCAGATCAAATTACCGTCTTACGTAACGGAAAACTTGTTGGAACTTATAAAACTGCTTCCCTCCCCAAACTTGAATTGATCACAAAAATGATCGGACGAACAATCACCGAATTTGATGATATGACAAAGCTGAAATCAGATAGCGGTCACATGATTAAATCCGAACCATTGATCGAATTAGAAGGCATCGGCCATTCTGGTTCTATTGAGCCATTTGACCTCCAATTACATTCCGGTGAAGTCGTTGGTTTGGCGGGGCTTTTAGGTTCTGGCCGTACTGAAATTGCTGAATTATTATTCGGCATTACCAAACCGGATTCCGGAACAATGACGATGGATGGAAAAGTCGTCAAGAATTTCACACCTATTGATTCTATTGAACGAGCAATTGCCCTTTGCCCGGAAGATCGGAAAAAAGAAGGTATTGTTGCTGACCTGACTATAAGGGAAAACATCATTCTGGCAATGCAAGCCAGCCTGGGTTGGTTCAAGTATTTGCGTCTGCAGGAACAATATACGATTGCAGATAAGTATATCAAGCTCCTCAATATTTCAACCCCTTCACCAGATCAATTGGTAAAAAATCTAAGCGGCGGCAATCAACAGAAAGTGATTTTAGCTCGGTGGTTGGCAACAAACCCACGTTTGCTAATATTAGATGAACCCACAAGAGGTATTGATATTGGTGCCAAGGCAGAAATTCAGAAGTTAGTTCTTTCATTAGCCGAAGAAGGAATGTCTTGTGTATTTATCTCTTCGGAACTGGAAGAAGTCTTACGTACAAGTCATAGAATCGTAATCTTGCGTGATCACAAAAAAGTTACTGAACTAAGCGGTGATGTGACTGAACAGCAAATTATGAAGTCTATTGCAGGGAGCGAATAATTATGAAAAAATTTTTATCCAATTTTCGGTTTAAAAAATTAGTCGAAAGCAAGATATTCTTTCCATTAATTGCTTTAGCAATAATCCTGCTCTTTGACCTTATAGTCATTCCCGGTTTTTTCAAACTTGAAATGAAGCAAGGCCACTTGTATGGAAGTTTCATTGATGTATTGAGAAATAGTGTGCCAATTATGATATTGGCAATAGGTATGACTTTGGTGATTGCCACTGGCGGTATTGATATCTCTGTAGGCGCAACAATGGCAATTGCTTCTTCTGTAGCCTGTATTCTTATCAACCCAACGATCATTGGATTAAAACTAAGTCAGGATATTTCCTCGCTGGTTGGCAATTCGACTTACAGTTTTACCCCCTTATGGCTTGTGATTTTAGTTCCACTTATAGTTGCCTCCCTATGCGGTCTCTGGAACGGGGTATTGGTTACTTATGGAAAGATCCAACCTATGGTCGCTACCTTGATTTTGATGATTGCTGGGCGTGGTATTGCTCAACTCATCACCAATGCAATCAAAATCATTATCTTTAATGATACCTATGCTTATATTGGTAACGGCTGGATCATCTTACCATTTTCCCTTTACATTGCAGCTTTTATTTTCGCAATTGCCTGGTTGATAACTCGCAAAACATCTATTGGCTTGTTTATCGAGGCTGTAGGTGCAAATTCTCGATCAAGTTTCTTTGCAGGAATAAATGCAAAACGGGTAAAACTCTTCACATATGTTTTCTGTGGTTTTTGTGCAGGTGTAGCTGCTTTGGTTGTTAGCTCGAGTATTAGAACCTCCGATGCGAATCAAATTGGCCTTTATATGGAACTCGATGCCATTTTGGCAGTCATCTTTGGGGGAACATCAATGGATGGGGGGCGGTTCTCACTCCTGGCAAGCATGATCGGAGCACTGGTTATCCAGGCCACTTCCACATCAACGCTTGCATTGGGTGTTCCGGCTAGTGCGATTATTGCAGTCAAAGCATTAGTGGTAGTTATTGTGATCATCCTCTACTCTCAACAGGTTCAAGGTTTCTTGCGGAAAATTTTTGGAACAAATAAGCAAAAGGAGGTAAAGGAATGATGACACGTTTTGGTTTAGCTATTTCAAAAAATCGCAAGTTTCTCCCACTTGCAGCAACTATCTTCCTATTCATTATTGCGTATTCTTTTGGCGCATTTTCCTATGCAGGAATGCGTGATCCGCAAGCTTTCTTTACCCTTTTTATCATCACCCCATTCTTGCTAATTAGCGCGATTGGAGAAACCTTTGTTGTGTTTACCGGGGGAATCGACCTCTCAGTCAGTGGTGTGGTGGCTCTGACTGCTACAGCTTCAGCAGCATTGTTACAAGCTGGTGTAAATCCCTGGATAGTTTTTGGACTCATGCTTATTATGGGAATGACTCTTGGGGCAGTAATGGGGACATTTATTGCTTACCTAAAAGTACATCCCTGGATCGCAACCATTGCAGGAATGTGGTTTGCCCGTGGTATGTGCTATATCATCAGCGATAGCGAGATTCGTATTTACGATCCGCTTTATAAATTACTGGCAGGAACAAAAATTTTGATTCCTGGGCTGGCCGATGTAGTCACCAAAAAAGGTGCCTATATTACACCTCTTGTAGTGTTGAGCATGACAATATTTATAATTGCCTTATTTGTTGCTCACTTTACAAAATTTGGTAGAACCATTTACGCCATTGGCGGGAATGGTGGAGCGAATGAACAATCTGCCAGATTAATGGGGTTACCAGTTGATCGTACAAAAATTTTAGTTTATACGGTGAACGGCCTTTGCTCAGCATTGGCAGGCATTGCCTACAGCATTTATGTTGGATCAGGTCATGGTTCTCATGCAACTGGTTTTGAAATGACCGTAATAGCAGCTGTAGTCATCGGCGGCACAATGTTAACTGGCGGCGAAGGCTATATGTTTGGTACTCTTTTTGGAGTTCTAACAACTGCCTTGATTCAAATGATCATCCAATTCAATGGCAAATTAAGTTCCTGGTGGACGAGTATTGCAATTGGCGTTTTGACCTTGGCTTTCATTGGAATTCAAAGTCTTCTGGTTAATATTAACGCTAAAAAGATCTCGCCAACTAAGCTTACCGATTCCGATGCAGCAGCCAGAAAAAAGAAAACTGCTTTATACGGAGGTATAGCTGCAGTCGTGATCATTGCATCTTCTTTGATCTTCTATTTTGTAGATAAAAATGCAAAAAATACAGCAGCAGCAAACCCCACCCCGACAGTAACAAACTGCCAGTTGAAACCTTTTAGAAATGATTTGGCTAAACAATTCATTGCAGATGGAGCCGTTATTACCTATGAGCGTAATGGCGGTATGGACTGTATCGATGAATTATCCGCACTGTACCCCGATGGACGAATCGTATCGGATAACGGTACCGAAAAGAAAGAAAAAACGGTTACGCCCGACCAAATCAATAAAGTTCTTACTGATATAAATAATATGGAGTGGTTCACAGACAATATGTATTCCACATATCACAAGCCTTGTGATCAGTGTTTCCACTACAATACAACAGTTGTTTATCAAGGTAAGTCCAAGACTGTTGAAGCAGTTGACGGCGGCACTGATGCTCCTTCAGAATATTGGATAATGAGTGGTGAAATTACACAACTTGTTCCCGTCTTCAGCAAGTAATCTCAAAAGGTCCCAACTTCACCGGGAATTGGTTAGATTTGATTAAAGGAGCAAGAATGACAAAAACGAGCAAGAAAGTAGCCCTGATTTTACTGATTGGATTATTGCTTAATGCCTGCGCATATATCGTCACTCCAGAGTCGGTTTCGACTCCAACATCTACTGTATCCAAGGGATGGAGCGCCTTCGTTACAAAGGTAGGCGCTTCCGACTCTGGTGATTTACACGTCGATATTACGATACGGAATGAGACTGCTGATTGGAGCGTTATGCAAGCATTAGCAGACAAACCTGCAGTACTTACAACCAGTGATGGTAAAACCACAAATTGTGAGACTGTTTTTGTTGGTACCGGTGGTAATTATCTAGCTCCAGGTTTTCAAATGAGTGGATATACCGCAGGCACAAAAATGAAACCTGAGACTCAGCTTTTGTATGTCGAATGCAAGGGAGCTAAAGCTGAAGCTGGCTCAAAGCTAAAGATCAACTACTCCTATTCGACGGGTAATTTCAATTATTATGTCACGCCAAAATCAACTAATGCTGATTTTGATTTGAACCTTGATAAGGTAGTCACAGACCTGCAGTATCCCGTTGCGCAAAAGGTTGATGGTCTCATTGAGAAATCCAACGTAGCAATAGAAGCGATCAACCAATGCAAACTATCACTTAAAGATGTGAAACGTACGGATACTGGATTGGAGTTGTCTTGGGAAAACTCAAATGCAAGTCAATCGCCAACATACGTTCATATTGGTAAACCACCAGTGATCGATTCTAAAGGCATTATTTACGGCTTTTATGAGAGTCCTCATCTGGCTGATGCTCCAATTACACCAGTGAACGGTGTGTCTGATTGGACCACGACGGTAACTGTTCCAAGCGATGCCACCGGTTTATATTTATTAGTGAGTGTTGAATCAAAACAACAACGGCTATTCATTAGCCATGTAATCGATATTTCCGATAAATAATAGAAATGCTCTACTCAAACAAGGACTTCGCAAGAGTTGTTTGATGCAAAAAGGTTCTAGAACAAATAAAGTCTTTCTTTCACCTAAATTGTAAAAATAGTACACAGGTGAAAGAAAGACTTGAACAAAAAGAGAATTACAGTTCAATCGGATTACTTACTTGAATCGTAAAATACCCGGAAACATGCTCGGTAATAAAACATACTATACGTCATTACCCGTTGAAAAAGTAAGCAGTAGATGAATAATTACAACCTTTATGGAGTCTGAGCATGAATATAGATCATAACGAAATCAAAAGAGAAATCGAAAGCGGAAAAACCACTTTAGGCATTGAGTTCGGTTCAACTCGTATCAAAGCAGTTCTGATCGGTGAAGACCATACGCTGCTGGCATCGGGTAGCCATGATTGGGAAAATCAATACGAAAATGGCATCTGGACATACAGTCTTGAGGATGTTTGGAAAGGCCTGCAGGATAGTTACCAAAAGCTGAGCGCTGAAGTTCTTGAAAAATACAATATCCCGCTCAAGACGATTGGTTCTATCGGATTCAGCGCTATGATGCACGGGTACCTGCCATTCGACAAAAATGACAATTTACTTGTACCCTTCCGCACATGGCGGAATACCATGACCGAACAAGCCTCGATGGATCTAACCAACCTTTTTCAATTCAATATTCCACAGCGCTGGAGCATTGCTCACCTTTATCAAGCAATTTTAAACAAAGAGCCCCATGTTAAAGATATCAAGTTCCTGACTACGCTGGCAGGTTATGTCCATTGGAAGCTAACCGGTCATAAAGTCTTGGGTATTGGCGATGCATCAGGAATGTTCCCAATCGACAGTAAAACCAACAGTTACGATGCTCATAAAATTGATCTTTTCAACCAAAAAATAAAATCAGAAAACTATCCATGGAAGCTTCAAGAGATCTTACCCGAAGTCCTTTTAGCTGGTGATTCAGCCGGTGTTCTCACTGAAGATGGTGCTAAATTGCTTGATCCTACTGGTAATCTGCGCCCAGCAATTCCCTTATGCCCACCTGAGGGGGATGCCGGCACTGGTATGGTCGCGACTAACAGCGTTGCAGTGCGTACTGGCAATGTTTCTGCCGGGACCTCTGTCTTCGCCATGATCGTTTTGGAGAA
>Ga0182021_10004563_pt1 | contig 16308 bp, 11 predicted proteins | sample 612E3MmetaG_FD_120493 | JGI IMG/M metagenome (GOLD analysis project Ga0182021, IMG submission 120493) | Permafrost microbial communities from Stordalen Mire, Sweden - 612E3M metaG (Illumina Assembly) | ecosystem: Environmental > Terrestrial > Soil > Wetlands > Permafrost | place: Sweden...
CGACCTGCTCGAGCGCTGGTGCTGGAATTGGCAGACAGGCATGGTTGAGGGCCATGTGCCGCAAGGCGTGGGGGTTCAAGTCCCCCCCAGCGCATTGAATCTATAAACCGCCAAGTTGCGGTTTTTAGATTCAAATGGTCTGCTATCTTCATCCGGTTTTCCAACATAGACTAACTATAGAATTATGGCATGTGTTTTAAGATCTTAACAATTGCACAAAATATTGTAGTATTGAGATATGACGGGCAAGCTTCCCACGGATACCAACCTGAGTATATTGTAACTATGACCACTTATATAAATTACCTCCTTAGAGGAGCAGTATGGCGCTTTCTGGTACAATAAATAGAAAGGATTGAGAGGTACATCGATGAAGCTGGTGTCTGTCTCTGAAATGCGAGCTATCGAAGAAGAAGCTGATTCACACGGCCTGACTTATGAAACAATGATGGAAAATGCAGGTTATAACCTGTCGCGGGAGATCCTGCAGCTTTCCTGCGCCAAGGATGATGAAGAGGACCTTCAGGTGTTGGGGCTCGTTGGACCCGGAAATAATGGGGGGGATACCCTGGTCGCCTTAGCGCATCTGGCTGAAAAAGGATGGAAAGCCCGGGCATACCTTGTAAAACGGAAGGCAGGTGGCGACCCCCTGGTTAAACGGTTGGAAGAAGCGGATGGAGAGATCTACCTGGCAGAGAAGGATAATGACTTCCTCCAGCTTGCCGCGTTCATCGAGGCTGCAGATGTTGTAATGGATGGCGTTCTCGGCACGGGCTTTAAACTCCCTTTGAAAGCTGATATCGCGAAGGTCCTTGGAGCAGCCAGGTTAAGCATAGATGCACTAGAATGGCCTCCCCTGGTTGTTGCTGTGGATTGCCCTTCCGGTGTGGAGTGCGATGAAGGGAGCATAGCAGAAAATTGCATTCCAGCGGATGCGACCATCACGTTGGCGGCAGTTAAACAAGGTTTGCTAAAACTACCAGCTTATGAAATTCTTGGCGAGCTGCGTGTAGCTGAAATAGGATCGCTTGAGAAATTAAAATCCTGGCAGGTTGTAAAGAGTGAAGTAGCAGACGAAAACCTTGCGAGTTCACTCCTTCCCGATCGCCCGCTAGATTCACATAAAGGAACCTTCGGCACGGCGATGATAACAGCGGGCTCGATTAATTATACCGGTGCCGCCCTATTAACCGGGAAAGCGGCATATCGTATTGGAGCTGGCTTGGTAACGCTTGCCATAGCGGCACCTTTGCATATGGCGCTAGCGGGTCAACTGGCGGAAGCTACCTGGATACTTTTACCGCATGAAATGGGTGTCATCGCATCGGGGGCTGCGGATGTTCTACTGGCCAATCTTGATCATGTTACCGCGCTCTTGATCGGACCTGGTTTAGGAGTGGAAGATAGTACAAAAGAATTCATCACGTCATTGTTCTACGGAGCGCTGGCAAAACCCACTCACGGCCGGATGGGTTTTATCCAATCTGCCTCTGGGAAGGTGAGCGGGACTAAAACTACAGCCCTGCCACCCCTGGTAATCGATGCAGATGGATTAAAACTGCTCAGTAAAATACCCGAGTGGCCCAAACTCCTACCAGATTTGACCATCCTGACACCCCATCCCGGAGAAATGTCGATAATGACGGGTCTCCCGATTGATGAAATTCAGCAGGACAGGTTGGTGTACGCCTGTAAGTATGCCAAGGAGTGGGGGCATATCGTTGTGTTGAAGGGTGCATTTACGGTGGTTGCTCACCCTGATGGACGTACAACCACCATTCCAGTTGCCACTCCAGCGCTCGCTCGGGCAGGCTCCGGGGATGTGTTGGCTGGCATCATTGTTGGATTACGTGCCCAGGGGTTAGGAGCTTATGACGCGGCCCGGCTGGGTGCCTGGGTGCACGCCCAGGCAGGCCTGCTCGCTGGACAAATCCAGGGGAGTGCAAACGCTGTACTGGCCGGGGATATTCTGGACGCAATTTCGGACGTTCTGGCAGGTTTGATTTAATCCGTGATGCTTTAATCGGAGAACGAAAAAGGAGTTTGGAAAAGCTCAAACTCCTTTTTATTTTGTTTAATCTTGTGAATCCATGAAATTAGCTTTTAAGGAACTCCTCCAGAGCTTCCTTACTGATGCGGTAAGCATTTCCAAGTTTCTTGGCCTTCAAGCTTCCATCATTTATGGCTGCCAATACATCCTCCTCGGAGACTTTTAGAACCACAGCAGCCTCAGCAGGGGTCATGACATCGGCCATAGGGCCGTTAGGGGCAGCACCCTCATTTGAAGGAGACCTTTGCTGCTGCTGACCCGATTGCATGCCTCCCTGTAGAGCCTGTCCCATCAGATTACCAATGCCCATCCCAGCGCCAATGCCGGCAGTCAGTCCAGCTCCTCCTCCCTGATTATTGGCTGCATCGCGCATGGCATCCGCGGCTTGCAGTTGTGTGTAGGTAGCCATGTCAAGCATTCCCATGGCTCTCAGTTCTTCTGCAGACTTTTCGGACGGTTTAAGGTTACCCACGTAGAAGGATTTAAGGGTTAGGCCGATGGCGTTGAAATCTTCTTCACCAAGAGAACGGACATAACCTCCCAGTTCAATAGTCTTTCCGATCATTTCGGGCACTGCATATTTCGCCGCCCATTCTCCCAGCGTATCCTGGAGTTTTGAAAGCAGGATCGTGCGTAGGCGCTCCTCAATTTCGTCGATTTTGAAGGCAGCCTGCTTACCCACGATCTGAATGATGAATTGTTGGGGATCCTTTACCTGAAAACTATAGGTACCAAAACCCTGAAGGAGGGCAACTCCGAGACCCATGCCAGGATTACGTACAATGATCGGTTGCGGTGTCCCCCACTTTCGGTTGGCAAATTCCTTCATTGAAACAAAATACACCTCACATGGGAAGGGGGTGCGATCATTGAAGGCTTTGCCAATAAAATCGATCAATTTTGGAATATTGGCAGTAGCGATCACGTGACGGCCTGGTCCAAACATATCCAATGCCTGACCATCCCGGAAAAATACTGCCGTTTGCCCGTCGCGAACAATGACGTTTGAGCCAATGCGGTAATCACCGATGGACGTATCGTCAGGGAAGCGGTGAACTATCTCTTCCGACATTTCATTTGCATATTCGATGACATCAAAGATTCGAGCCATTTTCACTCTCCTTGGTTAGATTGCGCTTGTCGTAGAATGATTATACTGCCTCGCTGGTTAAGATGACAAGTTATTTGCTCCAGAATTATCTACGTTGGAATGGAAAATAAGTTTTATTTAAATTCTTTCCGCATCTGCCAAAAAGGTCGATTAATCAAGAATGAGTGTGGTTCGTCAACCCAATTATTAGAAATTACTATCTGGATGGGTACATCTGATAAACCAGGTGCAGTTTTAGGTACAGAGGTATGTTTGTATCCAAAAAGGAATGTGGAACCTTTGCCTCTTCACCCAAATATCATCTTGGTTCCTTCATCCGTTTACCAGTTCCGCCACTGCGGATCATCAGTACTTCAGCCATGATGCTGACGGCTATCTCTTCAGGTGTTTCAGCTCCAATACCCAGACCAATGGGAGAGTGTACCAGTTTCAACTGTTCATCAGAGATACCTGCGTTGTTGAGACCTTTTACGGTTTCTGCCCAGCGACGGCGTGATCCAATCACACCAATGTAACCGGTCTGGCTTTCAAGGAGAGCCGGTAGACCTGCCACATCCACATTACTACCTCGTGTTGTTAGGATAAATGATGTTTGCGGGGTAATATTCATATGAAGAGGTAATTCAGCCATCGGGCAGTTGAAAAAAATATCTGCATCAGGATTGTTTTCCGCAGAGCAAAATTCAGGCCGGTCATCCGAGATGGCAACACGATAGCCGATCCACTTAGCCAGGTGAGCAACGGCTTTACCAACATGTCCCCCACCAATGATGACAATCATCGGAGGTAAAAGTATCGGTTCCACAAACACCTCCACTTGACCACCGCAAACCCCCGCATCACCACGGGAGGGGTCGGTCATGTTGTATTCAAGCAAGCGAGGCTTTCCATCCATCAGGGAATCTTGAGCTTCTTTTATGACCCGGTTTTCCAGCTCCCCTCCACCGACTGTACCGAGGATATGTCCGTCCGGGTAGACGAGCATTTTACTGGCGGCATGACGGGGTGTAGATCCGCTGGACCGGACAACTGTGCAAAGTGCAGCAATCTGATGATTGGGTTCAAGTTCAGATAAGGCTTGAAGTATTGAGCTCATATTGCTTCCAGGTCAATGGACTTAATTATGAAATATGACCACCGGAGGAGGATTTTAATGCCCTCCATATTTTCTCGGGTGTGATGGGAATATCGTCAATGTTTATTCCGATTGCATCGAGAATTGCGTTCCCAACTGCCGGGGCAACACCATCCATCGGAATTTCGGCTACAGCTTTTGCACCGAAAGGATGGCTTGGTTCATAGGTTTCCACAAATATGGTATGCAGTTCAGGCATTTCATTGGCGCGGAAGATATGGTATCCAGCGAAATCCCGTTCGCGTGCCACTCCTTTTTCATCATAAACCATTTCCTCGCAGACCGCGTACCCTAATGCTTGAGTCATACCGCCCTCGATCTGGCCAGAGGCTGTCAGAGGATTGATGATTACGCCACCATCGACAGCCATGACCAGGTTATCCACTTTTACTGCCCCCGTTCCTGTATCCACCGTCACCTCAGCAAATTGGGCTGCAAAAGGCGGAGGGGATGACGGGGATGCATAGGATGCCATGCCCATGATCTGCTCCTGTTCGTTATGGTGCAAAGTGTCCAAGGCGATATCGGTCAGCTGGACAGATTTACCATCAGGGGCGAAAGCTTTTTTACCTGCTAGTTTAATGGTGGAATGATCCGATATTCCAAGCAACTTGGCAGCGCGCAATCTGATACGTTCAGCAGCTATTTTTGATGCCTTGACCACTGCCGTGCCAGAGATGAAAGTTGTGGACGAGGCATATGCGCCTTTATCGAATGGGGTGAGATCCGTGTCGGATGAATAAACCAAGATATCATCAGTTGGCACCCCAAGTACTTCAGCCGCCATCTGGGCCAGGACGGTGTCGGAACCAGTCCCCAGATCCGTGGCACCTACCAAAAGGTTGAAGGAGCCATCTTCGTTCATCTTGATAGATGCGCCCCCCATGTCAAGGTAGGGGATGGCTGTACCCTGCATGACCAGCGCGACACCAATTCCCTTGCGTATGTGTGGGAAATGATTGAGCTTTCCACCTGAATGCCAGGATCCATTTCCATATTTCTCATCCCATCGGATGGCGTTTCTGGCCTGGCGTGTACATTCTTCAAGGCCAACGGTGTGGATCACTTCTGGTCTTGGTTCACGGCCTTCATTCCAGGCTGTGCTGAAGGGATGGAATTCTCCAGAACGCAGTGCGTTATTTAAACGGAATTCAAGTGGATCAAGCTTTAATGCCCGGGCAATCTTCTCCATGTGACGTTCAAGTGGCCAGTAACCTTGCGGAACGCCATAACCTCGGAATGCACCGGCAGGGGGAGTATTCGTATAGACAATATCTGCATAAAAGCGGATATTGGGAGCTTTGCGGTACGCTCCCTGACCAACATATAACGCCATGGATTTGTGCCCGGTATTTCCGGTAACGGTCAGGGCATGGCAGCCATAAGCGCCAGTATCGCTTAATATATGCATCTCATTGGCTGTAATGGTGCCGTCATTTTTTACACCGGTTTTCATTTTTATTCTCATCGGGTGACGTGAGCGCGAAGCGATGAATTCTTCTTCGCGGGTATATTCGTAGATAACGGGGCGTTTTGTGGCGATCGTTAAATGGGCGGCCACATCCTCAATCATGACCTCTTGTTTACCACCAAACCCACCACCGATCCGTGGCTTTATGACCCGGATGCGTTTCACGGGAAGCCCCAACACGGGCGCGAGTATCCTGCGGGCATGGAAGGGGACCTGAGTACTAGTTCGAATAACCAGACGATCATCCTCATCCCAATAAGTGACTGCAACATGAGGTTCGATATGTGCCTGCTGAACCTTGGGAACAGTGTATTCAGCCTCAAAGATTTGGTCAGCTTCGGAGAAGCCTTTGTTCACATCCCCTATGTCAATACGAATTTCAGCGGCTAAATTTCTTGCAGGATCACAGACATCGAACTTGACATATTCAGGCTCATCATGGATACATACTGCACCCGGCTTCATGGATTCTGCCATATCCAGAATTGCCGGTAAGACCTTATAATCGACTTGGATCAATTTAAGTGCCTGCTCGGCAATCTCGGGGCTTTCTGCAGCAACAAATGCAACCCGATCACCCACAAAGCGCACTTTATTATCAAGCGAGAACATATCCAGCGGGCCAGGGATTGGATCCGATTGACCAGCAGTTGAATAAACAACTCGGGGAATATCTTTCCAGGTCAGGACAGCAGCAACACCGGGAAGTGACCTTGCCAGGCTGGCGTCGATCCTTTTTATCCGTGCATGAGCATAGGGAGAATGCAGTACTTTGGCATGTAGAAGACCACGCAGTTCAATATCAGCAGTAAAGGCTGGTTTTCCCTGGGAAAGTTTAATAGCATCCACTTTGGGGTCAGGTTTGCCAACGCGCTGAAAGGATTTTGTCTCTGGAATGGATTGTATATTTATTTTTTCCGGTTCTCCAAGGGTTTCACCACGCATGGCTGCTGCAGCTCTCAGGATCGCCTGTACAGGTTTAAGATAACCGGTACACCGACATAACACGCCGGCGATCGCTTCCCGGGCCTCGGTTTCGGTCGGGTTTGGGTTTTGCTTCAGAAGTGCCCAGGCTGCGAGGATTTGGGCGGGTGTACAGTAACCGCACTGGATTGCCCCAATCTCTATAAAAGCTTTTTGGAGGGGATGCAGGCCATCCGTCTTCTTCCAGCCTTGATCCGGGTGCTCGCCGATACCTTCGATGGTGACTATATTGTGATCCACAGCCTGCGCAGCTAGAAGACTCCCGGAATTGACCGGACGTCCGTCAAGTAAAACAGTATCTGCTCCGCTCAAACCCTGCTCGTCACCAAATTTAATTCCAAAATACCCAAGACGGCGTATTACCGTGAATAGAGTTTCTGATGGCATCGTTTCAATTTCATGAGGGTTGGCATTGATCCTGAGTGTTAACTTCATCTTGTCTCCGATTTATGTAAAGACGTATTCCGTACCAGTAAACCAATTATCGCTGCCATTCCTGTGAGCGCTAATCCTCCTGCAGCGATAAAAATCCATTGAATGATGGCAAGTAATCCGATAAAAAGTGTGTAGAACTCCGGGAGTGTCCAGGTAACAATTGCACCGTTAATTGCAAAACTGAGCAAGATGGGCAAGGCCATCAGGTACACAGCAAACCAGACGTAGCCCAATGAAATCTCAGCGGCGTGACGCGGCCCGGAAGTAAAGCCACGAAGACCAATCATTGGGATCAACCAGGCAAGAAAAGAAGCAATGACCGTGGTCGTGGCGGTATAAGTAATGAGCCAGGATGCATTTTTTACGGAAGAAAGCGAATAGGTTCGTCCATCAAGGATGGCATATCGGAAATTGAAAAGAAGGATGTATGCAAATGCACCCGCAACCAGCCAGAGAATCTTTTTGTCCCTTTTGATAATTAGTACATAGGCTGGAAGGAGAGCAATCAGTGCAGCAATCACATTTCGCCACACTCGTTCAGTGGCTAACCGTCCATCCCGAGCTTGTTTTATCGCATTCTGGGTAGCCGTAACGACGGCCCCGTCACCCATACTGGAGGTCGAACCTATCGCGGATGCATAAACGCTGAAAAGCTCGGCTTGTTGTAACTTTAACCTGTCCTGGATGGCAGAATTTTGTTCAGGTGATAGGAGTAGCATTTGAGTAAGGACCTGACCTTCATTGATGGATGGAATACTCGTGCCTAGCAAGGCGGCAAGAGTCGGTGCTATATCCACCATATTTAGATCGCCATATTGTCCGGGGATGATGTCTGCCCCGGTGAGCACAAATGGTTCCATTAGTGTTATCGGTTCTGGACCCCCGTGTCCACCTTGATCGATCTGCCCGTGGTCGGATATTACCAGGACGGTATCCTTTGTCAGATCGAGGGTTGAAACAATATCTCTCAGGAGACCGTCCGCCCGGGTAGCTGCAGCATTCCAGTTAGGGTTACGCGGTCCACCTTGATTATGTCCGGCATAGTCAACCTGGTCGAGATGAATCAGGATGAGTTGATAGTCTCCTGTCAGCCAGGGGAGGGCGGCAGCTACCACGGCCTTATCAGCATCTTGATCTTCACCCGTTGTGAAGAAACCGGCATCCAGACCGCTGTTTGACAGCATTTGTTTAAACCATGAGTAGCCTGCCACTGCGGTGGTCAAGCCAGAACGATCGGCAGCCATGAAAATGTTATCCTGTGTAAATGGTCGGGCGCTGAATTGATCGGGTGGGTTGAGGGGTTGGCTATCGTTTATATCTGGCCAACCGCCTGTGAGGATGGTTGTCCAGCCCGGAGCCGAGAAGGATGGAGGTTGACTGTGCATGGTAGCTGTTGCACCCTTTTCCCGGAGTTCGTTCAAGAAAGGCATGATCGTGGAGTTTTTTGAAGTATCGTAACGCAAGGCATCGATCAGAACGATCACAACCTTTCGGGTGAGTGGTGTACCCAAAGGAATTCCGGGAGCAGGTGGATAATCTGACAATGGAGAACGATATGATTCAGCAGAAGACATCAAGCTGGTAGCCCATACGTAGGCTAAAATTGCTAGCATGAACAGACCTACGATGCTGATGACAAACCAATTAATCGGTTTACGTATCAAAATAATTATCCTTCAGCAGTTTCATTTTGAATTTTTTTACGAAGCCAGTCAATTGGAATTTGCTGCCCTGACCTATCTTCGAAAAGCCAACAATCCCATCCATTGGCTGGAGTATTCTCAGAAAGGATTTTAGCAAGACCGTGAATCGAGCCGGACAGTGTACCACAACGTAATGAACCATCTGCCTGAATGATGGCTGTCGTACCACCTCGGATGAAATAGAGCATTTGTCCCGGTTGAAGCAGTCCGGTCTCGAGTAATATCCCGAAGGGGACGCGTTTCTGCTGTCGGGGATTGGACATTTCAAGAACAGTAGCGGAGGCAGCATCAATAGTGGAGATACGTTCCCGTGCAAGTTGGATATAGTCAGGATTGCGTTCGATCCCAATGTAATGACGCCCAAGTTTTTTTGCAACCGCGCCAGTTGTGCCAGTTCCAAAAAAAGGATCAAGTATGATATCACCGGGATTTGTACTGGCGAGGAGAACCCTGTACAACAGAGCCTCGGGTTTCTGGGTAGGATGAGCTTTCCTGCCATCGACCTTCTGCCGTTCTTTACCAGTACAAAGGGGAAGATACCAGTCTGAACGCATTTGCCGGTCATCATTAATAGATTTCATGGCGTGATGATTGAAGGTATATTTAGACCCTTTGTTTCTTTGTGCCCAGATCAAGGTTTCATGGGCGTTTGTAAAACGGACACCATGGAAGTTTGGCATAGGGTTATTTTTTATCCAAACAACATCATTCAGGATCCAGAAATCTAAATCTTGAAGGATCGCTCCAACACGAAAAATATTATGGTATGAACCGATAATCCAGATCGTTCCAGTGGCTTTTAATACATGACGACAGGCATATAGCCATTGACAGGTGAAAGTGTCATATTCCTTAAAGTCAATGAATTTATCCCACCCAACATCCACAGCATTGACTTTTGATAGATTGGGACGATAGAGCTCATGTTTAAGCTGTAGATTATAGGGAGGGTCAGCAAAGATGAGATCCACTGACGATTCGGGCAGCTGACCGAGGAGATCGACACAATCGCCGGATAATATACTATCAAGAGGTAATTTATTCACAGAGCATCCAGGTTTCGGAATGTAGCTGTCATTTATTTAATGCAATTGCGCTCGCACATCTCATGGCGAGCACCGCAGCGATTTCACTACGGTATAAAGCGGAGGCCCATTCGTCACTGGCACCGGCGAAGGCATTGCGAGCAGCAGCTTCAACGCCGCCTGGCTCATTACCATCGAGCGCGAGGATCGGAGAGGAACCAAAACCGCCAAGTGCCAGCCGCGTCCTGCCGGAGGGCCATCGAGATAGCGCAGTGCAGACGATTGGCCGGTCTCCAGGTGTCCGTGCAACGGTTTCGAAGGCAAACCTGACGTTAAGGGGGATTTCAATTTTGGTGATCAGTTTTCCTGTCAGGGATGGATGTGCGCCACCCACTGATGTGCGCGTGGGAAGATAATTGCCGAGTGACACCGATTCAACGCTGGAGGTGAAGATTATTTTTGCATCCAAAGCTAACATGGCAACAGAAAAAGGAGAGCGACCATCACAGGAGACGAGGGTGCCAGCCACTGTTGCTGAATTGCGGATATTGATCGGAGCTTCCCGTTGTAGTACGCTGGCGATGGCAGGCAGAAGGTGCGGTGATTCCAATAAAAGACCCAGTGTCGCAGTAGCGCCAATTTCAAGTTTTTCACCAACTTTATGGATTTTATTCAGGCCAAGTTCCTGTAGGTCCACAACTGCGAACAAATCGTCGGATTTTTGAGTGAGTAGGGTGCCACCGCCCAGGGGATAAAACCCCGGGTTTGAAAGCAGATCAATTGCTTGTTCAATAGATTGTGGTCGAAGGTAGTCAGTGATCATTGAAAACTCCGGCTTTCAAACAATATTAAAAACACGCCTTTATTATAACCGTTGATAGAATCGATAAGCAATCCCGGCCAGATAGGTGATGGATCGTGCATTGAATCCAAAATTATTGCCTATATTTAATATTTGGGCTTATCCGTTATTTAAACGTATCGGGGTTGTGCGGTATTCAATTTTCCTACAGCCAAAAAACCGCGACCAAGATTGATACGGGCATTATCATATTGTTCCGATAGTTATCATTTAACTTGTTCGTCCGGATAAACTTTCCAGCCAAAATCATCCAAAACTGATGCCTCGGGTGTATTGGGTATGTCTATATATAAAGCTTTAGCCTCAGCGAGAAGGGACTCCCCGGGACCGTAAATCCCTGCCCAACTTTCAGCCATCCGTCCCTTGTTCTTGACAGATCTGCCGATTACCATCAGCGGTTGTCCAATTGGAACATTATTTCGATATCGGATCTCCAGTCTGGCAGTATACATGAACCGCGGGGGAAAACCCTGCAAATTGACGCGACCGGCAGCCTCATCCAGGATGGCAGCTATAATCCCCCCGTGTAATACACCTGGATAACTTTGGTATTCCTGCGAAGCGACGAAAGAAGCAGTCACCTCGCCTGGATGTGTCAGGAAGAAACTTAAATGCAACCCTAATGGATTCTCCACTCCACATACAAAGCAGGAACGAGAACTAGCTTGTTTTTCCATCACGGGGTATACGTTCTTTCGGACCAAGCAGAGTCGCAAATTCATCCAATTGGGATGCATGTACGAGCGCCAGAACTTCGTCTGCAGGTTGAAGTAGGGTATCGCCGTGTGGGATAAGGATTTGATTTTTACGAATGATCGCGGCGATAACAGAATCGTTGGGTAAACCAATATCACGCAAGCATTTATTGGCGCTGACTGAAAGTGGATGGACTTTCTCTTCAATCAGTGAAAATTCACCTTTTCTCAGCTTTAGGAGGGTCATCATATCTCCCAATGACATTTCCTCGGCTACCAAACGAGCCAAAATATCTGCCTGGTTCAATGCCACATCCACTCCCATTTCTTGGTTAAACAGCCAGGCATTTTTCGGATTGTTCACCCGGGCTATGACACGTGGAACATTGAACTCAAAGCGTGCTAGAGAAGTAACAACCAGATTTGTTTCATCCGATCCGGTGACTGCAGCCAGAACATTTGCTCTTCGAATGCCTGCATTTTCCAAAGTTATGGGGGAACTGCCATCTCCTCGAATAATCACTTCATTGGGTAATTCATTGGGAAGTTTTTCCAGTAATATCTGACGTTCCTCGATGACTTTAACATTATGCCCGCCATCCAGAAGCAATTTCGCAAGATACGAACCGGTATTCCCGCCTCCAACGATGATTACGAACATACCTACCTCCCTTCCATCCCCAGTAATACTTCCAGACGGTTCAGGGCTGCTGAAAGAACAACCAGGTTCACCAAGTCCCCTTGATGGAATTCAGCTCCACTTGCAGGGATAAAAGCTCGGTCGTTACGGGTAATGGCAACAACCATTACTTCCCCGGGAACATTCAGTTGTTGCACAGTTCTACCGATTAATGGGGATGGTAATTCCAGTTGGACGAGGGTAACCTCTCCATTACCAAAGGTATTCCATATATCGATATCCGTATGGGTCAAGACCTGAAAGATTCTTTCTGCACCCCAATTTGTCGATGAAATTGTAGTCAGGCCAAGACGCTGATATATCTCAGCTCTTCGTGGATCATACAGGCGTGCTACTACGCGGGGCACATGGAAAATGTTGCGAGCGATACGGGCTGCCACAATATTGGCGTTATCAGATTGGCTGGCGGCCACAAAGGCCTCGACTTGTTCGATCCCAGCCTGAATAAGTATATTTCGATCAAAACCGAGGCCTTTGATAATCCTGCCTTTGAATTTGGAACCAAGGCGCCCCTCAGAATTGGAATCATGGTCAATGATGGTCACTTCATGACCTTGATCTGATAGGAGCTGGCTGACCTGTGAACCAATCCTCCCACAACCCATGACTATAACCTTCATGGTTTACCGCCTCCTCTCTTCAGAATTGGAAGGAAGATTTACTTGTTTCTTACCCATCCATCGTATTATAGCCTTACGGAACCATTCCAGTGTATATAATGTTGGTGCAAATATCAATAATAATGGCCATAATATCAGAGGAAATACCTGGTTATCAAATGCCCTGGCAAATGCTGGCAGGTAAATTAAACCAGCTAACAGAACCAGCGCCAGCAAGATCCCACTAAGCAGGATTTTATTACTACCCCACCCCATTTGAGTGATATGCGCTTTAGATGTCCGGCAGGCAAAGGCGTTCCCTATTTGAGATGTAACTACTCCAGCAAGGAAGACAGTTTGTGCAATAACATTGACATCTCCAGAGATCGTGAAGAGACGAGGCCATTGGATCGTATTAAGAATTGCTATATTGAGAATTGCAGCATTTCCAGAGAATAAATATGTGGTCAGGAATCCCGCATAGCACAAACCTGCTTCGATAAGCCCCAGCCAAAGGAAAGACCGAACGAGCAACCCTCGATCGAGCAAAGGCTGCGACTTAAGGCGAGGTGGACAGTTCATGATATCTGGTTCAGGTTTCTCAATACCGAGTGCAAGTGCAGGCAGAATGTCTGTACCCATATCAATGGCCAGGATCTGACGGACCGTAAGAGCGGGTGGTATCCCAATGGCTCCGGTTAACAGAAAAGGTAGTACCTCGGTGAGATTGCTGGCAAAAATATAGGTGATGAACTTGCGAATGTTATCAAAAATAGCCCGGCCTTCTTCAATGGCAGCGATGATGGACCCAAAATTATCATTTGTCAGGATGATATCGGCGGATTCTTTCGCAACATCAGTGCCAATAATTCCCATTGCGATACCAACATCTGCTTTTCGTAATGCAGGCGCATCATTGACGCCATCACCTGTCACGGCCACTACTTCACCACACGCCTGGTATGCTGCAACCAGTCGTAATTTATGATCGGGAGCCATCCGGGCAAAGATAACTTCTTTTTCGAGCAGTTTATAAAGATCGGGTTCATCCAGTAGGTCCAAATCAGCGCCTGTCACTATAATTGGCGAAGATGTGGTGATCATACCAACACGACGGGCCAGGGATTCTGCTGTGAGGCCATAATCACCGGTAATCATTACGATCCGAATGCCAGCCTGCTGACAAACCTGGACCGCTCTTTCCACTTCAGGGCGAGGCGGATCCATCATGGCCATCAGACCGAGAAAGGTCAGATCATGCTCTACTGATTCGGCTGAATAGGAACCAGACCGTGGCGGCAATTCGCGTTGTGCGAAGGCTAAAACACGCAGGGCATGACGGGCATAATCATCGTTGGTTCCCAGTATTTCAGTCCGCAGTTTTTCGTCAAGAGGTTTGATTTCACCATCTATCTTGATAGACGAACAGAGCTGTAGCACCTCGCGTGGTGCACCCTTTACAAAAGCAATTTCCCGATTAAGTTCACGATGAATGGTGGTCATCCGTTTTCGGCGGGCATCAAATGGAATTTCATGAATTCGGGGTAATTTCTTGATTACAACCTCTTCTTCGAGGTTGTACTTCACAGCTGCCACTTTGATAGCTGCTTCAGTTTGATCTCCCAGGCTCGACCAGTAAGGACGTTCCGTTGTGGGCGAATTTAAACGTGAATTGTTGCAACATAAACCGGCCTCCAAAAGGGAAAGTAAATCATTTTCAAAGGATTTACCCTGTGGCGCTGGGATGAACTGGCCCTTTGGTTCGTATCCGACTCCGGTAATCTGAAGTTTATGACAGCTTACCCAAGCTTCTCGTACGGTCATCTGATTCTGGGTGAGTGTGCCGCTTTTATCAGTACAGATCACAGATACATTACCAAGTGTTTCGACTATATTTAATTGTTTGGCCAATACGCCGCGACCTGCCAGTCGCTGTACAGCCATTGCGAGCGACAGCGTTAAGGTAGCAGGCAATCCTTCGGGAGTAACCGCGACGATCGTACCCAGGGCTAGCAATAAGGGGTTTGCAAAATGTGACGAGACATTTGGTTCGTAATTCGCAAGTGCCCAGACTATAGCGCCAACGGAGGCTGCCACGATAGTGAGGATGTTTCCAAGGTGGATGAGTTCTTTTTGGAAGGCAGATGGCTGTTCCTGAACAGTTTGGGTCAAGTGGGCAATACGACCAAATTGAGTCAACATACCCGTAGAAAATACGATTGCTTTACCGGTCCCGGAAGCAACAGAGGTTCCAGCAAATATCAAGTTGGGACGCTCCAGTTCACTGATATTCGGAAGTATGGATGCTTCCGCAGTCTTTCGGGCAGCGACTGACTCGCCGGTTAGGGATGCATTATTAACACGCAGGCCGTATTCCTCCACTACGCGCGCATCCGCTGGAATGTTATCTCCTTCAGCGAGGATAAGTAAATCCCCTGGTACAACTTCCTTTGCCGGGATATGGATTTCTTCCCCAGCGCGGACTATATGTGCATAGGTAGGAAGTAAACGACGTAAATTATCAATTGCTCTTTCAGCGCGGTTTTCCCGCCAATAAGAAAATGCACTGTTGGTTATTGTAAGAAGTAGAATAACCAAGGTCAGGGTCAGATCCCGTTGCCAGAGACTGATCAAGACGGCCAGCAACATTAGAACGATAAATGGATGTCGTACCTGGATTAAGAATTTTTGCCATTTTGGTTGAGATTGTTGCTCGGAGAGAACATTATCCCCGTAAAGTGATAGGCGCGACTGTGCCTCGATTGGTGATAGACCATTCTGAGATGTTTCCAGGTTTTGAAAAACTTCCTGGACGCGCAAGCCATAGATAGGTAAAGATTTCATCGGTAAAGAACCGGGAGACGAATTGACGACGTTCGTCTCCCAAGACGTTGAAAATATGGATTATTATTCATTACGGGAATAAGCTTTATTATAAATATTTGAAACCACCGATTTAATTTCAAGGAGAGGACAATATCATAACATGACGCCTGGGAATTAATCCTTAAACGTGGATTCGAAAGCCTCTCCAAGTGTCTGGAGTTCAGATATCAAATGTTTTCTGGTAGAGGCGCTGAAACGAGTATCTTGGGCGACCTTGGCACCCTCTTCAAGGGCAGCGCGTACTACAAAAGCTGGAACGAACATGATGCGCCCAGCCGGTATTACTACAAAGTTATAGGTCTTAACACGAAGATCCTGATCATCGAAATATGGCAAACGTAAACTTAAGCCACGGTTCAAGCTTTGTGATGATGCCCGTTCTTTGATCAGACGGATGATTTCACTGTTCAAGTAAATAGATAGCGCCCGCCCCTGGTTCACAAGCTGACCAAGCATTCCATAGCGTTTTTTCTCAAATTCATCGTCCGCAATCATGTAGGGAGCGAGCGAACGGGCAGCAAATAATACATCCAGAAAGCGTTGCATTGAGGCTATATGCGCTTCAGCTTCATCAGTTGTATTTACGAGCATCTTTCCATTATTATCGAAGGCAACCCATTGAGGTAAGTAAAATCGCCGGGCCGCCGGTACA
>Ga0182021_10004564_pt1 | contig 16306 bp, 27 predicted proteins | sample 612E3MmetaG_FD_120493 | JGI IMG/M metagenome (GOLD analysis project Ga0182021, IMG submission 120493) | Permafrost microbial communities from Stordalen Mire, Sweden - 612E3M metaG (Illumina Assembly) | ecosystem: Environmental > Terrestrial > Soil > Wetlands > Permafrost | place: Sweden...
ATGGTAATAGGATATAAGTGGTATTTCAATGATAGTTCAAATAATAGCGGATCAACTCCAACCTATATTTTGACTACTACAGATTTAACTGCTCCAACATATTCAGATTCAGCAGTAGAAACTACTTATGCAGGAAGAGCAAATGCTTTCACAATTACTGTGAATGATAATGTAGCTTTGGAAAATAATGGGCAATATATATTCTCAACAGATAACTCAGGAAGCTGGGAAAATGATACTGCAGTTAATTTCTTAACAACTTCAGAAATTGCAAGGAGTGTTAAAAACCTTAATTCAACTGTAGGAAAGGTTATTGGCTATAGATGGTACTTTACTGACAATTCTGGAAATACAAATTCAACATCTGTTTATAATTTAACTACAATTCTATATCCTGGTTCAGGAAGTGGGACAACTACTGGAGGAACAACACATACTGCTCCAACTGAATATGCAACAGATAGTCAGTTTTCAAATACTGGAGATGAATATACTTTAAAGTTTTCAGATAAGATAAACTTTGCAGTGGGCTCTTCAGGCCATTCTTTAACATTGAATCAATTTAGTGCAGGAGAGGCAAGAGTAACTATTGCTTCAACTCCTATAAGCGCTACATTACAGAAGGGAGTTTTATATTCATATGATTTAAGCGGAGATGGTGTTAATGATATAAATGTAAGATATATTGGATTGAGTGGGCCAAAGGCAGTTATATTTATACAGGCAATTGCACCGGTAGTTAGTCCTCCTGCTGAAGAACCAGCTACTACTCCAACTGAGACAACAACACCTACTAATACAAATACAAACCCTGATGAAGGAACACCAGCTACTACTCCAACAGTAAGTACACCTAGCCCATGGAAAACAATTATTATAGTTGTAATTATACTTGTTATTATATTGGTTGTAGTTCTTCTTACAAAGAAGAAACAGAAGACTAAAAGACATTATATGTATGGTTATTAAATTCTAATAGAATAAAATTATTTCTTTTTTATTAATCCTTGTGCAAGTATCCCAACTGCTCTAATTTCAGGATGATTGAATGTATAATTTATATCAATTAAATAAACACATCCTTTTTTTATTGCTCTGTCTGCAAGCTTTAGTTCTGCACTTTTCATATAATCTTCCTCGATTTGCCCCTCATATCTTATGTGAATATTCTGGAATGTAAAATTATCTTTATTCTCCCCAATTTTTAATAGAAACGCTTCAAGTGGCTCATGAATAATGTGATTCTTTGCCCATTCACTGCTCTCAAAATTTGGCCCCATATTATGTAGTTTTCTTCTCCTATAATGTTTATAGTATTCATAAACATAACTATTATATAAATCCTTCTAATTGTAGTAACTTTAAAGTAACACTTTTTTATTGCTTATGAAACTTTAAAGCAGAATCATTCATACAAAATCTCAATCCAGTTGGGGGGGGGACCATCGGCAAAGACATGACCATGATGCCCTTCACATACTGCACATACAACCTCAGAACCGTCTATTCCAGAAGGTAAAGGCTTTATGAATACACTACCTTCTGACAATGGAGCATAAAAACTCGGCCATCCAGTTCCTGAATCAAATTTTGTTTTTGAAGAGAATAGTTTATTTCCGCAAGCAACACAGGAGTAAGTTCCTTTTTCTATTATCCCATAGATTCCCTGAAAATGCTCTGTCTGTGCCTCCCTGACGAAGGATAATATACTGAATAGAAGTTAGGAGCTTCTTCCATTCTTCGTTTGTTTTTAACAGCTTTATTTTTTCCATATATTTTATATTCCACATGAAAATCTTCTATTTTTTTTAAAATACTTCTGATGATATTCCTCTGCAGGATAGAATACATCAAACTTCTTTATTTCTGTAACAATGAGTTTTGTAATAGAGTTTTGATATTCTTCTTTAGACTTAAGTGCAGTTTCCTTTTGTTTTTCATTTGTATAAAATATTGCAGATCTGTAATTTGTTCCTATGTCTGGACCCTGCCTGTTGAGAGATGTTGGATTGTGGACTTTCCAAAATGTTTCAAGAAGTTCTTTGTATGAAATAACTTTAGGATTAAAAGTTATTTCAATTGCCTCAGCATGGTCTGTCTTTCCTGAGCTTACTTGCTCATACGTAGGATTTTTTGTATTCCCTCCAGTATATCCAACTCTTGTGCTTACTACACCTTTCAACTTTGAGAACACTTCTTCAATATGCCAGAAACATCCTGCGGCAAAAATTGCTTTTTCTTCCATTTTACATACTTTTTCTAGAATATAACCCTACGAGTTCTGCTTTATCTAGAATGTGACCCTGAATGGCTTTTTCAAGCTCATCTTTATTGAATGTTGGTTCTTTTCTAAGGAGGGTATTTAGAGCATATATTGTAAAGAAGTATCTGTGAGTTCCTGAAGGAGGGCATGGACCAATGTATTTTTTTAGTTTTGCACCATTTTCTCCCTGAATTCCTTCTTTTGGAAAGCTGTTCTCTTCTATATGTTTAAGTTTAGGAGAAAGATTCCATGCAACCCAGTGAGTAAAGCCTCCAGACATAGGCGCATCAGGATCATGCATAATCAAGGCTAGACTTGCTGTATTTAGAGGAACGTCCTCAATAACAAGCCTAGGATTAATATTCTCTCCATCACAGGTATATCTAGAAGGAATCGCTTCATTGTTTTTGAAAATGCTCGTTAATTTCATTTTTTTAATTCAAATTAACCTTTATATGATAAAAGAAGAACTAGTATTTATCTTTTACGATTTTTTGACTCTTCTTCACTTAATCTTTTAAATTTCTTCCAGTATCTTCTGCCTATAATATATCCAAGACAGTTCTTTGAATTGCATTTGCATGGATGATTCTTGTATTCTTCCAAATCATATCCATAATCATAGCTCAATTCTTCACCTTTCTTTATATCTCTAAATGAAACTATCCATATGTGATTGTCAATTCTCTTATATCTGCAGTTTGGGTCGCAGGAATGATTAATATACCTTGCAGGATTCCATGAAACATTTCCATCAACATCCTGCTTTTTATTTAATTCAAAAATATAAACCGACCCTGCACCTGTTTTCTCTGATTTGCTGTATTGTTCTTCTGCTATTCTGTCTCCTTCTTTTCTAGATACTATATTCCCGACGTATTCTATTACTTTAATGCCCTTTGGAATATCCTTTTTTGCATATACTCCCTTTCCATGAATTTTTGAGGTTTTAACTATGTAGAGAGAATTTTTTTTATATTTTGAACTTTTCTTTTTCATTTATATAAAAATGAAAGTTGGTTTAAAAGAGTTTTGAAAAAGCTAATTAGAAAATCTGCTCATACAGTAATCTACTAATTCTTCATCAACAATCTGTCTTGATTCTGTTTCTGTTCTTATCATGAATATCTTCTTTCCTTCAAGATTAAGGAATATTCTTGAATCACTTCTTGATGCCTTAATCATACAAATAAGCTTACCATTTAGTTCTTCAAACTCTATCTTTATGTAATTATGAAGTCTATTGTATATTTTTGATGGAAAATAAGGTCTTATAATCTCGTCTACTATCATTCTTTTATAACCATCTTTGCTTGCATCTTTATCTGTCGATTTCAGTCTGTTAAGATCCTCTTCAATACCCTCTATATCAAAATTATTAGAATGATCTTTCTTCTCCTTTATTCCTATTATTAATGTTCCTCCTTCTGAATTCAATAGGGCTGCAATTGCACGTGCAATTATTACTTTAGAAGCTTTGTGTCTGTATGTGTGAAGATCATAGGATTTGCTTGTCTTTATTTCCTCTTCTGTCTTATTTATGCTCCAAAGCGAGTCAGATTTAAGTTCCAATCTGGAATTTTCACCTTTCTTTATAAGATTCTCTATCTCACTTATGATTTTATCAGAAAAAATTTTCTTGACTCTCCCAACCTCCCCTGTTTTCAATACAACCATTATTCCATCTGGATCAAATTCTTTTCTAGAACCAATTTCTTCTATCTCCCCTTTTATCAATTTACCCTTATTTGTAAATATCTCAACATGCATTCCTACAATTAAATTTTTGAGATAATTACCTTCTCTGTTATTTATTTCCTGCTTTAGAATTGCCATAATAACCTATTTTGGATAGGGCATATAAAAGCTTACGCTATCTTTTAAAAATAGTGAATAAGAAAGAACCTATATTGCATTATTTTTTCTAATCATTACGGACAAATATATATGCATAATAAGCAAAATAAGGAAAGGTATCAAAAGATAAAAATGAATTTTTTGGGCCAGAGCTTTTGTTAATAAACCAAGAGTTATCTTCTCAACAACCTGATATTGTGTTATTCCAAAGCCGGTTATTATATATACAATCGCAAGTGCAAAAAGTATCCAACGGACTATTACTTTTGATTTATCCAAAGAAACTTTCATTTAAATTTCCCTCCTTTGAATATCCTCTAGATTCCCAATATCCTTTGTAATTTGTATCGCTAGATAGTTCTATCTTATTTATCCATTTAATCCATTTATATCCCCATTTGTCTTCTGCAACAAGCATGAAAGGGTAACCTCTTTCTGGAGGAATTGTTACGTTGTTCATCTCATAGGCTATTATTATGTTATTATCATAAAAATATTGAAGAGGGTATTGAGTTGAATATCCATCAACTGCATAAAGTATTACAGTATTAGCATTTATATTAGGTTTTGCATCATCGAGCAAATCTCTCACAAGAACCCCTTTCCAGAGAATTGTGACATCCCATCCCTCAACGCAGTGAAGAGTAATAACCTTTTCATAATTTTGTTTTCTAAGAACCTCTTCGTAACTGTAGTTTATGGGATTATTGACTAGACCGTATATTTCCAGTTTGTAATTGCTTATGTTAACATATTGTGGGCCTTTTATTGAATTCTCCCGAAAAGCAGCTATAGAAGAAAGATCTTCTCCCTTGTATTCTCTAACTTCAACTGAACTAAGATTCTTTATGCTCTGAGGAGCACTATCCGGACGATAGAAAAAGACTGCAATCACAATAAGTGCAACAATTAAAAGCAAAATAATTACAAAAATAATATTCTCATTTTTTCTCATTATATTCCAAACATAACAAATATTATAAAAGTTATTGTTGAGAGTTATTCAAATTGATATGTTATTTCCCAAATACACCATTAATATTATCCCCAATCTGCCCAATGATATTTCTATGCCATTGCCAGCATAATGCACTTCCATCGTTTCCAATTCCAAAATCGCAGGTTGTTCCTACCTTTGCAGCTTGCGAACTTCCAATTAATCCCCAAATTAAAAATCCTAAAAGAAGAAGGATTATGACAATAACTATAATTCTTGAAGCTTTCATATAAAATATAGTATAAATCTGCTTAATAACTTATGCTCTCGCAAATTATGTTTAGAAGTATATAATTATACAACAAGTATAAAATAATACTGCGCGATTATATATAGTTTTTCTTATTTTTGTTTGATATTAAGTGTTAGACAAAGTAAACAATATAATTGAAAGGAGGTAAAAAAATGAAAAAATCAAAAAATATTTATGTATTTCTTATAGGGATTGTTCTATTCGTAAGTGTGATTGGTCTTGCATATGCAGCAGGAAACTCTTATAGTAGTGATTATAATGACCCTAACCAAATTACAATCCAAGAAGCAAGTTCAAGCGGTATGAGCAATGATATAGTTGATGATAATGGTGCTTCAAAGATGGTTGCTCCCAGTAGTAATTTTGTTCATATGGAAACATTTAGAATTTATTCAGCATCTGCAATAATTCTTGGATCTTATGAAATTCCAGGAGTTCATAGCCAGGCTTTTGCAATTGGAGAGTTCTTGATTGACCCTACAACGAATACATTAACATATAACATAATTGGATACGACATTCAAAATGAAACCCGAGCAGAGATTATAGGTCCAGCAATTAATCATGTTAATTCTAATAATACATTATTAGCCTTACCAAGCACTTCGGGTCACAAAACTGGAGTTTGGAATTATCCTCAGTCAATTGAATCGGATTTGTTAAAAGGAAAAACTTATGTTAATATCTTTACTACTCAAAATCCTAATGGTGAGATTAGAGGACAGATATTAATGAAGAAAGTTTACACTGTTAGAAGAATGGTTGATGTCCCAAAGAGTAATACATTTCAGGTGAATATAACTAATTCCTCTTTTACACCATATACAATTTGGGCAAAAAAAGGAGATACAATAGTTTGGAAAAACTATGGAAATAGTTCTCAAACTATTAAATCTGACACGGGTAATGAATTAATGTCGGCGATAATTCATATAGGAAATAGCTATAGCCATAAATTCAATAATATGGGTAATTATTCTTACCATTCTAGTATAAATCCAAATATGCATGGAATGGTTGTAGTTGAGAACCAATAAAGAACGGTTAATTTCTTATCTTTTTCTTTTATTTTTTTATTTTCTTATTTTTAGGCAAATGCCCCCACGAAGATTCGAACTCCGATCACAACCTCCGCAAGGTCGCGTTCTATCCGTTGAACTATGAGGGCTTGATTAAGTTAAATTATATTAGATTAAAAAATTAACTTCTCGGATTTCCATCTGTGTAACATTGCTTATTTACACATGAACAATCCCAGGCTCTAAAACATTCAGTCGTATCTGGATTTAAACCTGCCCATTCACTATTAACACACCCATTTGCACATTGGGAAACACAGTCAGAATTTGCGTTGCATGAATATTGCTTAGGCTTATTTATATCTCCTTGTGATGGAGTAAAAACTAGAGTTAAAATAATTAATAGGCCCACTAAAACTAGCGCAATTATGGAGATTATCAAAAGTGTGGCTTTTTTCATAATATACTGTAGGATTATTCATTTAAAATGATTTCTTATTTCAATAGATGTAATTAACAATTAACCTAACTTAACCTTGTTCAACTATTAATTAATAAATCAAACAGATTATTCCCAATGATAAATGTTTTAAAGAACAATTTTATAGGATAATTATGTTAATAGGATTGGTTGGTAAACCCTCAGCAGGAAAAAGCACTTTCTTTAAAGCAGCTACTCTAGCAGAGGTTGAAATAGCTTCCTACCCTTTTACGACAATAAAAGCCAATCATGGAGTTGGTTACGTAAGAGTTGAATGCATAGATAAAGAATTTCACGCACAATGCAATCCAAATCATGGATTTTGCATAAATCATGAGAGGTTTGTCCCAATTGATTTAATGGACGTAGCTGGTCTTGTTCCAGGAGCATCTGAAGGAAAAGGGTTGGGAAACCAATTCTTGGATGATTTAAGAGGAGCAGATGTTTTTATTCATATAGTAGACTGTGCAGGAGAAACAAATGCAGAGGGGAAGAATTTGGAGAAAGGACAGGTTTACGATGTTTGTAATGATATTATATTTTTAGAAGAAGAATTGGACAAATGGTTTTACAATATACTTGTAAAAGCCTGGAAGAGTTTTGCAAGAAAAGCAGAAATAGAACATTCAAAATTTACTGAGGCAGTTGCCAAACAATTTTCTGGATTAAAAGTTAAAGAAGAACAGGTAAAAGATGTTTTACTTAAAGTAAATCTTCCGGAACAGGCATCCTCTTGGAATGAAGAACAACTCATGAAATTTGCTTCCTACCTTAGAAAAGAAAGCAAGCCTATGATAATTGCTGCAAACAAAATGGATACTGAAAAAGGAGATGAAAATTACAATAAAATAAAAGAAAAATTTAAAGATTATTTAGTTATACCATGCAGTGGAGATTCTGAACTTGCTCTTAGACAGGCTGCAAAGGCAGGTTTAATAGAATACATTCCTGGAGATAAAGAATTCAAAATAATTAAAGACTTAAATGAAAAGCAAAAATCTGCTCTCAGTAAAATAAAAGAGAATATTCTTGACAAGTATGAACATGGAACAGGAGTTCAGCAGATTTTGAATATTGCTGTTTTTGATTTCCTGAAGTACATTGCAATCTTTCCAGCATCCGCAAATAAATTAGCAGACAGCAAAGGAAATATACTTCCAGATTGCTTCCTTATGCCTCCAGGAACTACAGCTCAGGATTTTGCATATCATCTTCATACTGATTTTGGAAAGAATTTTATAAAAGCAATTGACGCAAGAAGTAAAATGGCCTGGGGAAAAGATCACAAATTAAAACACAGAGATGGATTAGAGATTGTAACAAGGTAAGATAAATGAAAGATAAATGCAAATGCAATGATTTTGATGAAAAAGAAGATACTTTTGGAAAGTCCTTGAGATTTTTTAATGTAATAGCTTCTTCAAATATTATAAACGATGGAAATGAGTTAAAAGTAGACCATACAAAAATAATGAAATGCAGAAATTGTAATTCTTATTACATATGGAATACTCATGGTACAGAATATTATGAAAATGATAAAATTTCTATGAAAAAATATTCTCCAAAGACAGATGACGATGGATTAAGGAAAGTCTTAGGTGAGGCTAGCGGAGTTATAGATGAGAAAGATATTGATAGCCATTCTGAATTATTAGAAAAGATTAGAGATATGCACTTTAATGATATTAACGAGATATATCTAGATGAAAATAAGAATTAATTTTCTAAGTCCTCGCTTTGCTGCGGATATAAAATCAGGAGATTTTACATAATGAGAATAAAAATTAAACTTCATCCTTCTTCTTCGCAGGAAAAAATTGAAGAAATTGAAAAAGATAAGACATATGAAGTCTGGATAAAAGAAAAGCCAATTGATGGAAAGGCAAATGAAGAACTTGTTAAAATATTAAAGAAATACTTCAAGAAACAAGTTACAATTCTCTCTGGACTGACATCTAGAAACAAAATTGTAGATGTTGAAAAATAAGTTAATGTTAACAGTTTTTTATTATATTGATATAGTCGAATATCATTACAACCTATGATTTTACTTTATAATTATAAGCTAACTTAATTCCAGAATAATAATTATTAAAAAGGAGAATAATCTGAAAAATACATGAAAATAACAATAAAAGTGAGGTTCAATTCAAGCTATCCTAAGTTTGAAAAGGTATTGTCCAGCAAATATATACTATACATCCCTGAATCTAGGACGCAGGAGAGTGAAAACTTCGTAATAGAGCTTATATCAAAAAAATTAGGTGTAATGAAACAAAATGTCTCTCTTATTGATATAAGTAAAGATGGTGAATGGTCTTTTCACATTGAAGAATAAGAATAGTATTCAATAGGTTTCTCTATATCATAAGGCAAAGAAGTCTTAACTTCCACGAATGACTTTATAGGAAATTTCTTTATTAATTCTATTTGTTCTTTAAAATCCCTAAGAGGATTTTCTTCTTTTGATTTATTTTCTAAATTCATAGAATTTATGATATTTATGAGTATAAAAGAATTATTATAATTAAATTGGTGGTTAATGCCCAGGGCAGAGAATATCAAACTTTAATGTTCCAATTAATTTCAGGGAATCTTTCATTCTTTCTGGCATTGACTCTGGAAAGTCAGTTCTCCCTATATAGCCATCATTAAATATAACATCTCCTGAAAATAAAATATTCTTATATAAGATAATAATATCATCTTTTGTGTGCCCTGGAGTTTTGTATACTGTAAATCCCTTAATACTGAGCTTTTCTATGGGATTAATATTGCCCAGCGGAGTTCTTGTGTGATCTTCGTTTATTGATTCTTTAAAATTCCCATATATCTCAGCTTTTGAAAATAAATTTAGGTTTCCAATATGGTCATAATGTGCGTGAGTAAAAATTACTAAATCTATATCCCTTGGAAGAATATTCAACTGTTTTAAGTATTGAACTAGGGATTTTGAATTCTCTTTTGAGGAGGTATCTATTAGTATTTTCTTATCTTTTAATTGAATTATATAAACTATTGAACCCTGATTTTGGAAATCTATTGCAGTTACTTCGGGGGAAATATTTGTTATCATATGGATTAGTAATACAAAACTAATTTAAACCTATTTCTTTCTTATCTTTTATGAAATATGAAGAGGCGCCAGATTTACAGAAAATTGCAGATGATATATCAAAAACTCTTTTCCCACATATTGTAATGGAGAGAGTAAAATGTTACAGAAGCTATGGGAGTTCTACAAGAGGAACAATTGCAAGATGCCATGCTCTTGGAAAAGTAATGCAGTTAGCAATAGGAGTGCAAGCTTACTATGCTTTAGAATTTTTAACGGCAAGATTTGACAAGCTAAGCAAGGAAGAACAGATAAAAACAATTATACATGAATTGATGCATATTCCTCAGACTTTTGGAGGAGGATTTAGGCATCACGATTTTGTATGTGAGAAGAATGTTAATCTATTTTACAAAACTTACCTGGCTAAGAAAGAACAAAGTGAAGGATATGTAAAGAAGCAGAGCAGCTGGTTTAATTAAGATTATAAACAGTTTCTAATTAGTATTGCTATGAATAAGAGAATAAAGGTGATAATTAAGGATAAATCTAAGAGAGTGAGTATAAAGAATGTTAAGAAATTGTCAGAATTCCAGAAAGGAATAGGACTTATGTTTCACGAAAGGGAAAAATGCCCTGCAATGCTCTTTGAATTTACCCACCCAACAACCATGATGATTCATTCCCTCTTTGTTTTTTTCAAATTTGGCGCTGTGTGGCTCGACGATAAAAATAGAGTTGTTGACAAAAAGCTTGTAAAACCATTTAGATTGGCGGTTTCTTCAGAAAAGCCTTTTTATAAACTTGTTGAAATTCCCGTCAATAGATATTATAAAAAAGAGATTAAGCTTTTGTTCAAAAATATGTAACTACTTTTAAGCACTCTTTCTCCGTCGAAGAAAGATTTAAAAAGAATATTCCCTATAGAAAATCATATTCATACAAAAGGAGGTTAAAAATGGGAACAATTTTGGTTAAGAACGTTATTAAAAGAAAGCCAGGTTATCTTTACTATGTAGACGGAAAGGGAAACGTTTGTGAGGCAAAGATGGCTAGAGGCGGAAAGAAGAAGAAAGCAGCTAAGAAGAAAAAGAAAAAGTAAAATTTCTTTTCATCTTGTGTTTTTTTCTTTTATTTTTATTTTTTTAATTAATTTTATTTTATGTTTTTTATTGGTCTTTTTTTATTATTTTTGATGTTGGTTTGCTAGGGGTTTGTTTTTTGATTAATTTTATTCTATTAGCAAGTTAACGTATTCCTCAGCTACCTTAAATAAAACTTTTCCAAATTCTGATTCTGGAGAAAAGTTGTGAAAAGTGTATGCATAATTTCCATAAGTAGTTCCTAAATCTAATCCTCCGCCTATAATTGTTATATTTGTCAAACCCAAATTATTATCCCAGTCTAAGTGAACAAGATTTTCTATATTATTTTCTTTCTCAAGCTTTTTAATGAATATTTCTAGAGCTTCTTTATTGCCTTTTTCATAGAATATATTTACCTTGTTTTTATAATCATTTTCATAATTCTTAATATCTAAGGGGATTTTACACCACGGAAGAGAAAATTTTCCAGCTATATTCATTAAAATCCCTATCAAAAAGTATTTATAATAATTGTTACAATCCATTTCATGACAATTATCCTCGGAATTGAATCAACAGCTCATACATTTGGCGTAGGAATTGTAAATAATGAGAAAATATTGGCAAATGTAAGAGATATGTACACCACAGAAACCGGGGGGATAATTCCTACTGAATCTGCAAAGCATCATGCTAAAGTTTCTCATGAATTATATGAAAAGGCGTTGGAAACAGCTGGAATAAAAGAAGAGGAAATTGACTGTATTGCTTTCTCTCAGGGACCAGGATTGGCCCCTTGTTTAATTCAGGGAATGAAATTCACAAAAGAGATTTCATTAAAATTGGGCAAACCAATTGTTGGAGTTAATCACTGTGTTTCTCATCTTGAGATAGGAAAAATAACAGGAGCGAAAGATCCTGTAATGCTTTATGCATCCGGAGCTAATACTCAGGTAATAGCCTATGCATCTGGAAAATATAGGGTATTTGGAGAGACACTTGACATAGGAGTTGGAAATTTTATAGATAATTTTGCAAGATTCTCAGGAATAGGTTTTCCAGGAGGACCAGCAATAGAAAAATATGCAAAGCAGGGAAAAAATTACATTGAACTTCCTTACAAAGTAAAAGGAATGGATGTTACTCTCTCAGGCATTCTTACTAATTTAAAACAAAAAGTTGAATCAAAAAAATATTCCATTGAGGATTTAGCTTATTCTCTTCAGGAAACAGTTTTTGCAATGTTAGTTGAAACTGCTGAGAGAGCTCTCGCTCATACTGGGAAAAATGAACTTTTGCTTGGCGGAGGAGTTGCATGCAATTCGAGACTCCAGGAAATGTGCAAAATAATGTGTGAAGAGAGAGGAGCAAAATTTTTCTGCCCTGAAAGAAGTCTTCTTGTAGACAACGGAAGTATGATAGCATTCTTGGGAGAAATTATGTTCAAGGCAAAAGCAAATGTATTTTCTCCTGAGGAAATAGATAAGATAGATATTATTCCAACAGAGAGAACTGACGATATAACTGTTAGTTGGAAATAATTGAATTGTCCTCGCTTCGCTGTGGATATAAATCCACGCAGTGATTTGCATATTGAAAATAATTTAGTTAATAATTAACTCGAACTTAACCTTGCTTAACAATTATTGTAAGGATATTATTACATATACTCAAGGTTGATTTAACAATATGCTACTGTGACAGATAACTTAATATTTTACAAAGATAACTTGATTAATGGACTAATTTTAAAAACTTCATTTATATGTTTATATGGTGATAAGAAAAGAAGAAAAGAGGGGCTCACACGTTGAAGTTATAATTTCATTTATTATATTTGTAACTTTTGTTGTTTTTCTTTTATCAATTCTTATACCTGCTGTAACAACAAACAAAGATAAAGAGAACACATTTACTGGAGTTGAGATTAAAGTAATAAACAAAGTATCCTCAAATATAACTTCTATAACCGTAAACTTGGATAATGGAGATGATTGTCTTGATATAGCTAATATAATAGGTGATTTGGGGGAGGATAATATTGTTGTAAAGGATTATTCAGGAAACACTGTAGAAGCATATGCTGACGGAGATTCCCTTCAAATAAATCCATCGAGTGCGGAAGACACATTTTTCAAAATTTATTATTCTAAAGAATTTGACAATCTTGCAACAGGCTCAGGATGTTCTGATATTGATTATACTCTTGGACTTACAAAAACAGAGAAATATGTTTTTGAAAAAAAGGTTCTAGATTTAATTAATACAAATCATGAAGACTTAGAAGCTGAATTCAAAATTCCAGAAAGCATTGATTTTGGATATGGAATTGTGCTTTCAAATGGGACAATATTAGAAACGAAGAATCAGAACGTTTCAACGAATGTTTACATAAAAGATACCCCCGTTGAATATGTAGATACAGAAGGAAATATACAGGAGGGATATATAAGAACAAAAGTATGGTAAAAATAAATTATATTAAAAAACATAATAAAAGAGAAATAAATAGGAGATTGTTTCAATACAATTTTTCTATGAAAAATCGTAGAGGATGGATAAGATTAATGGAAGTTTTCATATCTATACTTCTTCTTGCAGGGGTTCTATTGGTTGTTGCAACTCAAAGTTCTTCTAATTCTAATAAAAACGCAATTCAGACTCAGATATCAGGAGAAGAGATTGCAATTCTAAGAGATATTGAATTAAACAATGCTCTTAGAACAGAGATAGTGAATGTTAATCTTAATAGTCTTCCAGTTGAGTGGAATGATTTTAATTCAGGACTTCAGAATGTAAGGGATAGAATAGCAAAATTAACTCCAAAAAATTTTGACTGTCAGGCAAAATTATGTCTTATGAATGAAGAATGCATACCAAATAATCTTCCAAACGTGGATGTATACGCTAAATCTGTAATTATATCTTCAAATTTAGACGTTTATTCTCCAAGAGAACTAAAATTATTCTGCATGAGCAAGTAATTTATAATAAAATATTAAGTTGATTAAAAATTATACTTTATACCCTTAATCTTTTTTCTTGCTCTTCCTTATTAATATTATTCCTACTATCAAAAAGCATACAAGAATTATTCCACTAATTATCAAACCTCTAATATTTATTTTTCCTTCTAATAAGTCTGCTATTAAATATAAAATTATTTGCAATAAGGCTAATCCTCCAACTATATACCCAAGAATATTCTGAGTTTTTGGTTCTTTAATCTTTTCTCTAAATTTGTAGCCTATTATTGAAGATGCAATTATTACGACAAGAAATGCTCCCATAATGATATAAAATGCTAAGGGAATTTTATTTTTTATTAAAAAAGAAGGTAAAATAATACATAATAGAATAAAAATAGTAAATATTATGCTACCTCTTATAGCACGCTTTTTTACAACCTCTTTATCATCTACACTCTTTTCCATTTTATTATTAACCAAATGTATTATATTATTTAAATCTTAATATAATTAAATAAAATCATCCTTTCCAATTAATTATAGGAAGAATATGCTTTATTATTTTTACACTTTTTTCCTGAGCTTTCATTATCTTGTCTATATCTTTGTAAGCCATTGGAGCTTCATCTAGCGTCTGAGGAGTTATTGTTCCTTTAATTCCTTCCATGCTTTTTTTAAAGCTCTCCATTGATATTTTTTCTTTGGCTTCTTTTCTGCTCAATCTTCTTCCTGCGCCATGAGTGGAAGAGTTAAGGAATTTTGAATTTCCTAATCCTACAACTAAAAAAGTTCCGTCTCTCATATTCCCAGGAATAACCCCTCTCTCCCCTTTCTTCGCAGGAGTTGCGCCCTTTCTGTGAATGTAAAGGCCTTTTTCATATATAGCATGATTATGATTTTTATTCACCCAGAGTTCTGTTTTTATTTTTTCTTTCAAAACTTGTTCTATAATTTCTATAACTTTGTAGCTCATTTCCAATCTGTTTAATAAAGCATATTCAAGTCCAAAGTCAAGAACATTAATATATTCTTTTCCAATTTCAGATTTTACATCAAGTGGAAAAGTTTTTTCGTAATTAGTATTACTATTGGAAGCACTTATCATATATTTTTTTGCGACTTTATGTCCTATTCCTCTGCTTCCTGAATGAATAATTAACCAAACTTCTTTTTTATAAAATCCTATTTCTATAAAATGATTTCCTCCCCCGAGAGTTCCAAGATGTTTAATTGCAGAACTTCTAAGAAGTTGAAATATATTCTTGTCATGAATCTCCTTCTCAAATTTATTTATTAATTTCTTAAATTCTTCTTTTGTCTTTGGGGTTATATTACTCTCTGTGTTTGTATTTCCAACACCCGTAGGAATTCTACTCATCACTTTGTCGTATATTTCATCTTGATTCTTCTTTATACTTTCAAATATATTCTTGCCCTTTATTCTTACTGCAATCATTCCACATCCTATGTCAAATCCAACCCAGGCAGGAACTATATATCCTTTAGTTATAAGAACTGAACCAATTGGAGCTGCATATCCCTTGTGAGCGTCAGGCATAAGTGCAGCAGAGACTACAAAGTCATGAGAATAACATTCTTTGAATTGACTGAGAGTTTCACTATCTACGTCAACTGAATAATCAAAAATTTTCTTTTCCATAGTGTATTATAATATTACTTAGAGGTTATAAAACTTATAAAATGTACGGTTGAATCATTGCAACAATAAAGTTTAAATAACCAATTATATCGATATAACACATGGGAAAAACACTAAGAAACTTACTCCTTGCAGTTCCAGTTATAGCTTTAACCTACCTTTCTGGATGTGAAAAAGAAGAAATAGCAAAAGTAGATAAAACTCCCCCAAAAATAAAAATAATTTCTCCAGTATGGGGAGGATTCTATTGTAAACCAAATTTAGTTACAATTAAATGGGATATTGAGGACGAAAATGGAGACTTCAAAGACGCCTGGATTTCAATTAATAATGGAATGAGAGTTCCATTATATCCTAAATCTGGTTCTATGGATAGACATTTTAAACAAAACAGGAATAAAATAGTCATAGGTGCAGAAGATATATACGGAAATGCTTCAAAAGATAGTACGGATTTTTATGTTTCTGACATTATAAGACTTAAATTTCCTAAGTAAAATAAAATAAAAATTGTAAGATAATTTTAATTTATTTTTCATAATATAATATTAGAGTATAAAAAAATTGCACTAACAAAACATTTAAATAGTGTCACTCTATAGTTGTAATATGACAAAGAAAGAAGGAAAGACATTAAGGAATATCCTATGTGCAGGAGCATTCA
>Ga0182021_10004565_pt1 | contig 16306 bp, 3 predicted proteins | sample 612E3MmetaG_FD_120493 | JGI IMG/M metagenome (GOLD analysis project Ga0182021, IMG submission 120493) | Permafrost microbial communities from Stordalen Mire, Sweden - 612E3M metaG (Illumina Assembly) | ecosystem: Environmental > Terrestrial > Soil > Wetlands > Permafrost | place: Sweden...
GGTCAGCCGGAAGGACGTCCGGCGCCGGCCTCGGCATTCTTCCTGAAAACTGGACGTGAGTCCCGCGTTGCGGGACAACGTCCCGCTCCCGCGGACACCCGAAACCTGAAACCGATTGCAGGGATGTTCATTCTCGCGTGGCTCGGCTTGTGCATCGACGTTCGGGCGGAGGCGTCCTTCCGCGCGCATATGATCTGGGCGGCCGGCGAACCCCGGATGCAGGTCACCATCGATCCGGGAACGGCAACGACGCAGACAGTCTGGGTTTCCGCGCAGCCGTTCAGCCAGCGCGGCGAAAGCCCGGACGGTTTCGCAAGCGGCCTGGCCGTGAAGCTGTCGGGCGACGGCAAGCCGGTCACGGCGAGCTTCCCGGTGCTGGCCCAGGGCACTCCCGCGAACCGTCTCTGGTCGAGTCTCGGGCCGTCGGGCAAAGAGATGATCTCGATCCCGACCGACTACATCCGGGTAAAGGTGCGGGACGACGGGCTCGGTCTGGCAGGCGAAGAACTGGTTTACCCCTTCAAGCCGGACTCGCCGCTGCACTCCTGCTCCGTGCGTCTGGCCGGTGGCTTCGACAACCGCAAGGCGATATTTGCCCTGCATTTCGGTCCGCATGGGCGGGGTGTTGAGCAGAAGGCGGCCATCGAATACAGGCTTCTGGATTCCGAAGGGAACCAACTGTCGGGGGGCGATGCCGAGATTGCCTTGTCGGACAACCAGCCGACGGACTACGAGAAGGACGTGACGCCCAAGCGCGACACGACCGGACCCTACACGATCACGTTCACGGCCAACAACGAGGCGCTCAAACTTTCGGTGGCCAGCGAAGCCCGGTTTCCGTTTGCCACCCACCTGGTTCCGGTCACAAGCATGGAGAGCGACACGCTCGCCGACTGGCACGTCCCCGGCAGGCCGCTGAGCGACAGCGACTCGAAGCGGACGCCCAAGATCCTGTTCAGCGCCTATCTGCCGTTCGCTCGCCCGGTGTTCGATTCCGAGGTGAAACACCAGGGCGCCCGCAGTCTCCGCATCGACTACGCGTCGACGGCGACTACCGTCATCGGCAGCAACGTGCGACTGCCGGGCTTGCCGATGGCGGCGCGCATCTGGGTCAAGGGGAACAACACCCGCGACCGGCTGGCGATCGAGTGGCGCGACCCGTGCAACTTCTCCGCCGCCGGTTATGAGCGCTTCATGAACTCGTCGGTGGAGGAGGTCTGCCGCTTGGATTTCCCGGATTGGAAGTGCTTCACCGTCCCGGTGCTGGGCGACGGCCTGCTCGGGCGCGACAACCGGGCGTATCTGAGGGGGCACTCGGGTATCGAAGTTTCGCATCCGGTTCAGGCGCCGATCTATTGTGCCGCGCTGCGGGTGATCCCCGAACCGCCCGGCAAGGACGCGGCCTCCAACGCCGTGTCGCGGAGCGTCTGGGTTGACGATCTCATCGTGGAAACACAGGCGCCGCGGAGCGAGCGGATGACGCTGGAACTGCGCGGCGACACGCCGGAGCGGATCCTACAGGCGGACGCGAAGCTGCATGTGGCGGTCGGGAACGGGACGCCCTTCGAGATCCGCAACGGGCGCGTTGCCGTGACGTTCCTGGACGGCGACGGCGAGCCCGTCAAGGACGTCGACCTGGCGGAGGGGATCGACGTGCCCGTGGGCGGCGTGACGGTCAAGGCCTTGCCGCTCGCGGCGATCGAGGCGCGCAAGCCGCGCGGCCCGGTGACGGCCGTCGTCACGGTCACGGGGCCGGTGGCGGGGCAGCGCGTGCAGGGCCGCGTGGTGTTCAACCGGCCGACCGGCTCCGGCCTGGTCTGGGATTTCGAACGCCAGGAGCACTTCAATCCGATGGCGCCGGAGTGGTACTACCAGGCCACCTATCACAAGCACGAGATGGCGATGGAAGGCGGCAAGTTTTACGTCAGCCTGCAGGATGGAAACCTGGGCAGGAAACCGAGCGAGAATCCGGCCTTGTGGGCGCCGGTCAGCTTCCCCGTCGGCGCGGATCCGGTGGCTGGCGGCGCGGAAGGAACGGCGCGCGCGTTGCCATTGACGATGACGACGAACATTCCGGTGTCCGTGATCCTCCATCCGGCGTTGCCGGGCATTGTCGAGAGCGTCGAGATGCAGGTGTTCGGCGACGGCGTTCCCGTGATGCTTCACGCGGTTTTTGCGGACCGCCGGTCGGCGGAGTTCGATATGCCGTTCCAGCAGCACGCGGGGCAGCCGGTGCGCGTGGATTGGAAGGGCTGGAAATCGTGCCGCTTCCCCGCGCCGCCCATCCCGCCGGCCTACGATTCGAAGGACGGCAAGGGCAACCCGTTCTATGCGCCGCAGTATCCGCTGAACCTGGTCCTGCTGGCCTGGAGCGAGGGCGGCGGACCGGCCGCCATCCGGGTGGACCAGGTCAAGGTCAGCACGCATCTGCCGAAGAAGCAGGAGTTGGTTGTCGAACTGGACTATGCGGACGAGACCCTGCTCCACGTTCCCGGGCAGCCGCTGAAACTGACGCTGGCGAACTTCTCCTCGGCGCCCATGCCGGTGGACGCGCGCTATCAGGTGCTCACGCCCGTGGGGGTGGTGGCGCAGTCCGGCGTGATCAAGCAGACGCTGGCGCCCGCGAGCCGGACGGGAGTCGCGCTCATCGAGAACCTGCGCGAGGGGTTCTATCACGTGCGCCTGGAGGGGCTGCCGGATGGACAGGTTTTCGAGGCGGATGTCCAGGCGCCGGACCGCAAGCGGTATTTCGGCGAGGACATCATGGCCCGGCTGACCAGTATCCGGAGCTTGGATGGCGATCTCGGGCTGACGGAGAAGCGGATTAACCTGGACTGGGATACCGCCGAACCTGTGCCGAACCTATATCACCATAACTGGTTCCGCCGGTATGCGCAGGCTGTTTCCGAGGATAAGGCGTATCAGGTCGTGCCGCTCGTCGGGTATTGCGCGGACTGGGCTGGCCCGGAGAAGCAGTTTGCGGTGGCGAACGCCTCCTACACGCGGGACGTCGGTTCTTACATGCAGGCCCCGATCCGCCTGGCGGACTGGAACGCGTTCATGCGGAATGTCGGCCAGGAACATGCCCGGGAGTTTTCCAAATGGGTCTTCTGGTCGAATCCGGATATGCCGGACCCGAATCCGGTCTATCTGCCGCAGGACAAGTACCGGAACATGCTCGATATCTTCTGCCGGTGGATCCGGCAGTACAACACGAACGCCTGCATCATTGCGGGCGGATTCAGCTTTGACCGCGTCCTGGACTACCTGGACAACATGTCTGAGCCCGAGACCCTGCCGTTCGACCAGTTCGAGGTGCGCGTGAACCCCGGCAACATGTCGGCCGAAGAGATTCAGATGGAGTCTTTTCTGGAGGAGTTGGACGCCTTGCTGAAGCTGACCGCCAACCGCGAAAAGACCCACAAGGCGCTGCTCGTTTCCGACTTGGACTGGGTGACGGACGACCGTTTCGCCTTGCTGGACCAAGCCGCTTATCACGCCCGGGCCGCGATCCTGCTGCATGTGGCGGGCGCGCTTCCGCACCAGTTCGCCAGCGTGAACAAGCTGGGCGAACGCGACGGATTCGGGGTGCTGTTCCATCCCGTCTATGGAAACAGCTCCATCCAGAACCGGCGGCCGTTCTTCGTGCCCAAGCCCGCGTACTTCGGGCTCATCGAGACCCGCAGGATGCTGGCCGAGCTCGAGTATCTGCAGCGGGCGGCCCTGGCGGACCGCGATTCGCAGGCCAGCCGCGCCTTCCTGTTCAAGCAGAAGGACGGGAACCTTTGCGCGGTGGTGTGGCGTGTGCGGGGCGTGAAGTCCTATCGGCTGCCCGCGGAGTGGGCCGCGGTCAAGGCGACGGACGCTTTTGGCACGCCGGTGACGCTGGATAAGACCCTGCCGGTGGGGGCGATGCCTCTGTTCCTGCAATTCGGCGCCATTTCGGGTGATCGCGTGGCGCACGAACTGCGCAATCTCAAGCCGCAGGAGCCCGATAAGGCCTATGACCTGGTGCTCGACATGCTTTCGGCCGAAGCCTTCTCGCGGCAGGCGGCGGAGTACAAGGCGGTTGGCGGGGACGTTGTGGAACGCCGTTCCGGCCGGTTGGCCGCCGGCGAACGCGTCAACGCTGGCTTTCTCAAGAACGTTACGGAAGAACGCTTCGCGTTCCGTCTTGACGCGGCCGGCGACGTGCTCCTGAGCCGCCTGTGGTTCCTGGAGTCGGGGAGCGGAACGAATCGGACGGTGACGGTTGCGCTCAATGGCGGCACCAACCAGGCATGGAACCTGTCCCCGATGGAAGGGGTGGCGACCAGCAACACGATGGACAAGGTCTATGGCGCCGGGCCGAAACGTTCCGCGTATGTTCTGCGCGGCTGTGTGGCTGGCCGGAACGAAGTGGTGTTGCAGTACGCCGCGCCGACGATGTCGGGCGGTTTCCGGGTGACCCGCATCCGGGAGGGCAAGGTGGACCTGACGGCATTGGGCCCGCTCGGCTTGGCCGGCCGGGATTCGACGGTCCCGGTTCAGGCCTTCCGGAACGCCGGGGGCGGGATCCTGACGCTCGGCAAGCAGACCTACGAGTCGGGAATCGGGGCCATGGGATACACGATTCTGGAATACCCGCTCAATCGGCAGTTCTCGCGGTTTGACGTGACGGTTGGCGTCGATGCGTCGGTCAAGGGCAAGGGCTCGGTTGGATTCCGGATCCTGGTGGACGGCAAGGAAAAAGGCAAGAACGGCAAGTCCGGGTTGATGACCGGCATGACCCTGCCCAAGACGCTGTCTGTTGAGGGGCTGGAAAATGCCGAACGCCTGCAGCTCTGGGTGGACGATGGCGGCGACGGACCGCAGAACGACCTGGCCAACTGGGTGGATGCCGTTCTGACAGTGAAGGAGACGCCAAAGTGAGGAATCAGGTTTCGGGTTTCAGGAGGGATAACATGCTGACAAACAAGGAGTTGTGCCCTGAAACCCGAAACCTGACACCCGAAACCTGTTGGAAGATGCGACTATGACAGCGAAACATGACGCATACAGACTCGCGCTGCTAGGTCTTCTGGCGGCTCTGCTGGCGGCGCCGGCGCAGGCGGTCTCCGAGAGCGGCTGGCTGCAAAAGGGGGCTCGCAAGGAGGTCAAGGAGTTCACCAGCAGTTCCAAGAAGGCCAAGCGGGACGACGAGATCGACCGGCGCGGCAAGGTGACTATCCGCCGGCTCATTCCGAAGTGTAATTCCGACTGGGGGAACGACCCTACGGCGCTGCCGTACCTGTTCTACCAGCTCGGGCTGCGCACGGATAACGAGTTTCCAAGCTACGTTGACAACGCGGGGCTGGAGATTACAAGCGATGAGATTTTCAACTATCCCATCATCTACTTCACCAGCCACTTTCCGTTCAGCTTCACGGACGAGGAGGTGCAGAACCTGAAGAAGTACCTTGAGCGCGGCGGAACGTTGTGGCTCGACGACTGCACGGGGTGCGGCTCCTTCATGGATTCCGTGCCTCAGAACGTTCAGCGGATCGCGCCCGGCTCGGAGATGAAACTCATGCTGCGGGAGACCCCGGAGTTCTTCGATTTGTACAACATGGTCTATCGCTTTGACGGCGTGCCGATGGTGGGCAAGGAACAGTTCTGCCGACCGCTCCAGGCGGCCTACGTGAGGGGGCGCCCGGCGATCATTTTCTGCCCGAACGACTACGGATGCTTCTGGGAGATTTCCACGCCGCCGACGGCCCTGAACCCTATGGGAGAAGGCGCGCATGGCTTTACGGGGGAAGGCGGATTCGGGGTTCGGGACACGGTCTACCGGTTCTCGATCAATTGGTTGTTCTATACGCTGACGCATTAGGAGGTTTCAGGTGTCAGGTTTCAGGTGTCAGGAGGGAAAGGGAGACGAGAAGGATGCCCTCCTTCCTGAAACCTGAAACCCAGGACAAACGACTCGGAAGGACCGATTAAATGAAGTGCAGTTACAGACTGACATGCCTGGCGGCGGCCATCCTTCTGCTGGCGGCCGGTGCGGCGGTGGCGCAGGATGCGTCCCCGTCCAACATCATCGTCCGGATGGTGGCGGCGGAGATGCCCGACCGCCTGATCAGCGACCTCGAGGCGCTGTCGTCGGTGGAGGACCCCGCCCGCAATATGGGTGCGCCCTCCTCTCATCAGACCCCGCCGCTGGGGGAGGATGTGACGACGTGGGTGTCCAACGCGCGCGTGGATGGGACGAACACCTTCGAGCGGTACTACAAGGGCGTCTTCACGCGGCGGACGGCGCAACTGGAGTTCGAGCCCGGCCGTCTGGCCCCGGGCGACCACGTGATCGATCCGGGCCGGCACGTGTTCCGGATCGAGAAGGACGGGACACTGTCGTCAGCGGACCCTGACATCAGCATCGCGGGCCGGACGGTCACGCTGAAGACCTACCGGATCGAGATCGCGAGTGTGGACGGCGACAAGTCGGGGCCGCCGGAGACCCGCCTGCTGGGCCGCGAATTGAACGTGCACGAGGTGCTGCCGGACTTCAAGCCGGACCCCAAGTCCAAGGACAAGGATGCGGGCTTGAAGAACATGCTCTGGTACTTTCGCAAGTTCTGCCCGCTGCGCGTTTACCTGCCCGCCAATACCAATGCGCAGGCGTATGTCCTGCAGCCGGGCGGGCAGACGTTCCGGGTGCTGCCGGGCGGCAAGGTGGAGTTTCATGGGCAGCCGGTCCCGGCCGTCAAGGCCGAGGGCTCGCGGATCCTGGTTTCGTACCTGTCCTACTACGCCTGGGCGCGAACCCGGACCGGGCTGGGGGCGGGGTTCGGGGGAGTTCAGGTTCCGAGGACGGACACCACGCCCGCACGCATCCGGGTAGGGCCCGTGCAGGGCGATCCGGTCTTCCGCGCGACCGCGATCGGGCTTTCTTCCTCGTTCGCTCTGACGCTGTCGGGGGATCTGGAGCGGTACCCGAACAAGTTCATGGTGGCGGAGAACATGCGGGATCCCATGTCCGTGCGGATGATGGCGCTGGAATCCGGGATCTGCACGTTCGAGCGAGGCACGCCCGCTGTGGTGCGACTGCAGTTCAAAGAAAACGGCGCGGCGCTGAAGCTGGACACTATCCGGAACGCCGCACCGCTGGTCGCGTCCCTGCGGGCGGCCGCGACGAACATTCCGGTGGCGAAAGACGATCTGGTGGCGGTCCAGGCCCGGCGTGTCAGCATGTACCTGCTCCAGCCGGTGAGTCGTGGAGATGCCGAGGCCGTGGCCCGGTGGCTGGCGTCGCCGCGCGCCACGAACGCGGCCATGGTGGCCCAGGGTTCGATGCCCGTTCTCGTTCGTGTCAACGAGATCCTGAACGATCCGGCGTTCTTCAACGCCGCGGCGCTGACCGATCTCAAGGCGGATGAGGCGCTGCGCGCCGAGGCGGCGCGCATGGCCACGCTCAGTGACGATGCGCTTCAGCGGGTCAATCGCCGTATTCTGGACTTGGTCTTCCCCGGCGTGTTCGCCCCGGCGGCGGCCGGAGAGGGGCCGCGCCCGCGGGTGGAGATGGCGTATTCGCCGTACGATCCGGCCCGTCCGACGAGCCGGTCCTGGAAGTCGTTTGAGGCGCAGTCGTGGGAAGGCGACAAACTGACGTTCAAGACGCCGGACGCGCCCTACGGGTTCTACATGTTCCGGGTCATGCTGTTCGGCCCGGAAGACCGGGATACGGTATCGCCCCTTGCGGCGGAGTTCCCCTGCTGCGTGATCGAGCCGAAGCAGGACGGGACCGCGTGTTTCATCAGCAACAAGGGGCGCGACGCGTTTGTGCCGGGCGAGACGATCCGGCTGCAGGCCGCGCTGCGGTCCAGGAGTGCGCGGCCGGCGGGGAACCGGACGGTGGTTCTGAAGCATCCCGACGGCCGGGAGGATCGCCTGACCCTAAACGATCCCGGCGGCAAGTGGCACGTCCGCGCGCTGAACATCCCCGAGGGCCTGACGCGCCGCCTGGCCCCGGGTCGCTACGAGTTGACGATGACGGATCTGCCGCCGGGCGTGGCTTGCTATCCCTTCCGGTTCGACATCGCGCCGCCGCGCGAAAGCCTGTTCCGGATGATCAAGACCTCGAAGTATACGGGGGAAACCTATGCGATTCTGGGGTCTCAAGGCGGAGAGAAACCGGTCGATCTGGATCGGGCGATGGCCACGTTGGCCGAACTGGGGTACAACCGGTTCGACTATCACACCTACGGGACCGATCTCCACGACCGGCTGAGCGACATCCGTGCCGTGATCGCGGACACCGACGAGCGGCTGATGCCGTCGGACGCCATCTACCTGCCGTCGGGGCGGGACCAGATCCTGAACGCCTGCGTGCGGTACGGCCTGGAGTACGGCGACGTCCTGCACGGGGCGGGGGACAACGAGATTCCGCGCTATATCGACCCGTACATCAACGCCGGGGAACGCTGGATCCGGCGCGAAGTAACCTCCATGCGCCACTCGCCGGCGTACGACGGCCAGTACATGTATGAGGAAGCCTACGAACGCGGGCTGGTGGGCGTGCCGAAGAAGCACGACAACTTCTTCCCGTCGTGGCGGCTGATGCGGGCCCGGCAGGTCTTCACGAACATCACGCCCAACGCGATCCGCGCCGAAATAGGCGCGAGCATGACCCGGGCAGCGAGGGATTCGGTCCCGCTGGATTCGAAGGCCATGGAACGGTTCCTGGAACTGCGGAAGTGGGAGATGAACGGTTGGGGCGACTTTAACACGCGTTTGGCCACAGCCGGCCGCGAACTGCTCCCGCGGGCGCGAATGGGCACGTATCACTGCTGCTTCATGTTTGTGCAGAACGGCTACGGCGCCATTTGCTCGGCGGCGGATTTCGACAACGGCTATCACCCCGACGTCTTCGCGAACCTCGATATCGCCACCTGCCAGCACTACCACGACGGCCCCACGATCGGCTACTGGGCGCACGCGCCGATCATGATTCAGCTCTTGCGCGAATCGCCGGCTGGCGGCAAGCGGCTTGTCTGGGCGAACATCTCGATGAACCCGGACTCGCGATCGCTGTCCGACGGCCAGTTGCAGCGCCAGATGGCGTTCGCCATGCTGGCGCAGGGCGCGGACGGCATCTCCACGTTTCACATGCACGAGACCTTTAACGATGCGCCGAACCCGAACACGATCAAGACCAAGGAGACGTTGCGGTTGCTCTACAAGGAGGTCATGGCGCCGTTCGGGGAAGTGTACTCGCGCGCCACGAAGCCGGGGTATCTCAAGGTCGGCATTGTCAACACGCTGGCCCAGCTTTCCATGAGCGAGTTCAAGCCGATCCGGACCGCCAACCAGCTTGAGGAACTGTGGATCTCCTGCTGGCGCCTGGGCTATCCGGCGGTCTTCCTGCGCGAGGCCGACCTGGAGAAACCGTTGGATGGATACCAGGTGGTCTTCGTGCCCGGCATCCGGTTCCCCGGCGAACTGACCGACGGCGCGCTGGAGCAACTGCGCGCCGCCATCAAGCGCGGCTGCAAGGTGGTCGTGGAGCGGGACAGCACGCTCGATGCCCAGATCCCGGAAGTGACGAAGATGCAGGACTTCGACCTGATGAACTACTTCATCGGTCCCGGGTTCAACGTGGCGGGCTATGACGCGGAACTGGACAAGGTCTTCACCCTGTCCCAGGCCTGCACCGATTACCTGAGGTCGAAGATGAAGGAGTGGGGCGTGGAGCCCGCGGCGCTCGGTCCGTTCAAGATGGGGCCCAACTGGCGCGACGGGGGCGACATCCAGTATATCCTCATGTCCAACTACGACGATCCCGACTACGGGCAGACCTGCAGCGACATCATGTCCAAGCCGGTGCGCATGCCGCTGACGGTTCCGGCCCGGCGCGGAGAAGTCGCCTACGACCTGCTGGCGCAGGCCGAGTTGCCGGTCGGGAAGACGACGAACAGCCAGGAGCGGACGGTGGTGCTGGACATGACCCGCGTGCAGGGCGCGATGGCGGCGTTCCTGCCCGAGAAGATCGGGGCTCTGCGGGTGGCGGCCCGGCGCGACAGCACCGGGGCTTCGCTGCGGCTGAACGGGGCGCTGGTCGGCGAATCCGGGAAGGCGCTCTCCGGGGTGTTCCCCGCGCGCATCCGGCTCCTCGACGGCAAGGGGAATGCGCTGTATTCCATTTACCGCGCTCTGAACTCCAGCGGCGAGTTGGAACTGGACGTTCCGCTGACCTCCGGCCGTGAGGGCGGTCTGTCGCTGGAAGTGGTGGAGAACATCTCGGGCAAGTCCTGCCGCATTCCGGTTGGGGCTTCCGCCGGCAAGGAGCCGTCGCTGCGCCTGGAGGAAGAGGCGGCGCCGTACGTGCCGTATCCCGCGGAAATCGCGCGCTTCCTCACATCGAACACCAACGCGTTGCTGGTGGTGGGGCGCGGCATGGAGGGATCGAAAGCCGAGGTGGACCGGCTGGTTGCCGGGCTGGGCGCCAAGGGAATAAAGGTCACGGTGATGCCCGAGAACCGCGTGTGGCGTGTGGCTTCGGGCGATCCCAAGATGACGGCGGATCCGAACGCCGATGGATTTCACCACTGGCACGGCGGCATGGGCGGCTCGGACGGCGGCGTCATCGAACCCCGAGCCGTGGTGGATAGCCCGTTGATCATTCTGAGCGCGGCCTATGGTTCGACCCTGCTGAACATGCTGATCGACAAGGGATTTGTGACCGAGCGTCCCGTGGGCGCGGCGGGGTTGGCGGCGCCGCCGACGCTGCAAGTGGCGACCCGCGGCCTGCACTGGAACTTCGATACACTGCTGGTGGTGGCGAACGACGGCGAGGGAGTAAAGCGCGCTGTCAGCCGTGTCCTGGAAGACCCCGCGCTGACCGGAAAGACCCCGGCCGCGGAGGCGGCGTCGAAGCCGTCTTACGGCCAGCCGGAGGCGAAGGAAGGGCGGGAGGTCGCGGCCCGGACGCCGGCCGTGAACTTCATGGGCAACAACGAGTACGTTCTCGACATGAAGTTCGACGCATCGAGCAACGTCTACGTCATCACCTGGGGACATGGCGACAACCTCTACTCGCTGGATCCCAAGGGCAACCTGCGGTTCTCCCGGCGCTTGCCGGAAATGGGCCCCTGTCGGCTGGATGTGGATGCGGATCGCGTCGCGGTCTTCACCGGCTACGGCAGCCGGCTCTATCAGGTGGCGCTGGACGGCACGCCGATCTCCCAAGGGCGGCTTACGCTGGACCCCGGCGTGTCGATCAAGGGGCCGCTCTACCGGGAACGCCACACGGCGGACCTGCTGCGGCAGGGCTTGGCTCTGAACGCGGAGCTCTTCCGCTATGCCTACGTGCCCGGCAAGCGGATGGTCGTGTACTACGAGCCGACGCTGAAAACCATGCGCGCGCTGGACGAGAACGGCAACCTCGTGGCCGAGTGGCGGGGCGAAGCCCGGACCGACGAAGACGGTAATGTGACGTACCGGGGTCTGGGCGAGTTCGTTTGCAGTCCCGACGGCACAAAGGTGGCCGAGTTCGAGGACGAAACCCTGGTTCTGCGCGACCTGACCGACACCAAGAACGTCCGGAAACTGGCTGAATACTATGCCGGCGTGCGCCCGCTGTCGTGGCCAAAGGGCGCGCCCGGCCCGACGGTCGGCCGCACGCATTTCGACGGCGATCTCGATGTGGTGAGCGAGGATCCTCCGGACCCGGCAGGCACGGTGTTCAGTCTGGGCGTTGCGGGCGGACTGGTTCCCGACGGCAAGGACTTCCGCCTGGTGCGGATGACGAGGGAGGGCGAGCAGGAAGTCTCGCGGATGGGTCCGTTCCCATGCACGCCCACCTTTGTGCAGGTCAGTCCAGACGGATTGCACGTGGTCCTGCTCGACGAGTACTGGAACGCCTTCGTTCACGAAATGGCGACGGGCAAGCGCACGGGTCAGATCCGGCTGCCCGAGATGGGTTTCTCGGTGGAGTTCACGCCCGATTCCAAGGCGCTTATGGTGGGCGGGCTCCGCGGCGCGGTCATGCGCTACGACTTGAGCGGCAAATCGTTGTGGTCCACGACGCTGGGGCAGTATAACCAGAGCCTTCGGAAGACGCAGTTCCCCAACGTGGACGCGTCCATCCCGGACTACTCCGCAAACCTGTTCAAGCCGGTGGTGGATGAACCCGGCGAACTCGACAAGCTGGTGACTCTCGACCGCAGCCGGTTGGTGAACGGCGACTTCGAGGGCGAGGGCGGCTGGCGGGTGGATACGAACGCCGAGGCGAAGGCCGTTGTCGCGTATGTGGACGGCGGCTACCAGAGCAAGCGCTGCCTCAAGGTTGGAGACGCGACCGTCCAGCAGTCGTTCGAGGGCCTGATCGGGGACCACTTCACCTGGGTGCTGGAGTTCTTCCATCGGCGCGCGACGCCGGACAAGCCGGTGAGCGTTCTGGCCGGTGTGGCGGCGGAGAACCGGCATCCGGACAGCGTGGTGCGCGTGTTGGAGTGTGGCAAAGACTGGGCGTTTGCGCGTGTCGTGCTCAAGAGCGGTGCCGATCCCAAGGCGTTGCGGGTTGGGTTCCAGGGGCAGGGCGGCGAGGCGCTGGTGGATGGCGTGACGCTGCGCCGCATCCGTTTCCCCAGCGTCAACCACATGCTGTATCCGCCACTGTACGATGTCGAGCCGATCGTCCTGAAGAATCCGTTGTTCCTGAAGGAGTACAATCCGCTGGGCGTATTGCGCGAGCAGATTCCGAATATCATCCTGTCGCAGCGGCCACAGCAGATCGCCGATGCCCTGATCGTGGACGCCTTCCTGCAAAACGGCCGGCTCAACGACATCAGCAGCGTGTGGCATTGGTCGTACCTGGCGGACGGCAACACGCAGATCTCGTTGGGCATCCGGAATCCCCGATGGATCTCGATGGTGGCGGTGTATTTCAACGCGTACGACGAGGCGAACGTGGCCCCGAACTTTGACGTGCAGGTGTCGGACGTGGCCCAGAAGAAGGTGGTGCAGGTGGCCGCTGTCCGCAACAACCGGAGCCTGTTTCGCCTGATCAAGTTCCCCGCGCGGCGCGCGGATGAGGTGCGGTTAACCCTGATCAACGGGCTCCCGAGCCAGCGGACGGTCACGGAGGTTGAGGTCTACGGGCCGCTGTCCGGCGGGGAGCAGGAAGGGGTGTCGGACCTGGCGGCGCAGAGCACGTACATGGGCGGGTTCGGCCGGGTGGACAAGCGGCGGATGGCGCTGGCGCCGGAATACGTGGTGAAGACGGTCGGCGGATCGGATAGGAACCTTCCGCCGCTCTGGGTGACACCCATATCGCAGGTCATGATCTCGGAAAGGAAGCTGTACGTGACGCGCGCCACCGGGTTCAACCAGCGATATTCGTTGGATGCGGATTCGATGAACTCGGTGGGGCCGGAGGGAACCTTCCGCACCGGCGCCATGGGCTTTGGGCCGGTCATGACGTTGTATGGCGGCGCGTTGCTCAAACCCGGCACCGACGGAAAGTTGTACGGCATCGATCCCGCTTCCGGCCGGGCGTTCTGGTCTACCGCGCTTGGCGATCGGCTCACGGGAAGTCCGGTGGCGATCGGGCTCGACGTGTTTGCCGCGACGGACGCGGGCAAGCTCTATACGCTGGACATTGCCAGCGGCGCCATCCTCGGCGAAACGAAATTGTCGGGGCCGGTGGTCGGGTCGGTCGCCTCGGACGGGACGAACGTCTATGCGATCACGACCGCGGGCCGGCTGCACGCTGTCCGGGCTGTCAGCGGGCTTGAACTCTGGAGCGCAAACGTGGCGTCGAACACGGAATCCACGCCGGCCGTGGATGGCGGCGTGGTGTATCTGGCGGATCAGAAAGGCACCGCCCGGGCGGTCCGAAGCGCGGACGGCAAGGATCTCTGGGCCCGTGAGCTGGGCAGCGAGTTTTGCCGGTGCCCGGTGGTGCTCCCCGAGATGGTCGTATTCGGTTGCAGCGACGGCCGTTTGGCGGCATTGAATCGCCGCACCGGCGAACCGGTGTGGCAGACACAACTGGACACCCGCTTCCTGAGGTATGATCCGGTGCCCGTGCTGATGCCTCCTCCGCCTCTCCCTCCGGATGCGACCAACCGTGTGGTCGCGCCATCGGCCGATCTTCCGGCTGTTCCCGTGCTGCTGTGCCTGTCCGGCGGGAAGCCGCTGCTGATCGAGGCGGCGAGCGGCAAGCCGGCCGAACGGCAGATCCTGACCGGCTCGGTCCAGAACGACGGCAAGTTCAAGCCGGATGCCAAAATGCCCGGGATCGGGGAACTGACCGCTCCGATCAGCTTCTACAACGGGTATCTCGCTTTCGTGCCGATACACGGCGACATTACCGCCGAACCCATGTACAACGACAGCCGCTACCACAACATGAACAACGGGTCCGTGCTCCTTCTGCAACCCGCGAGCGATCGGGCGGCCAGGCCCGTAAGCACGGCGCGCCTGATCGCGCGCGTTGCTTCGCCCATTCAGGTTGACAGGGCGGACAGCCAGGGCGTGACGACGAACGAGTGGGGCGCGCCGGTGTTCTCGCTCGACGGGCCGGACAGCATCTTCCCGGAGACGCGCCGCGCCAAGGGCGAAATCAACAAGAGTGCCACGCATTGGACCGACTTCAATGACCTGGGCGCCAAGGTATTTCTGCGGTGCGACAGCAATACGCTCTACCTGGCCGCCGTGGTGAAGGACGATGTCCACATCAATAACGCGGACAGTGGCGAGGCGATTTTCAACGGCGATGCCATGCAGGTGGGGATCGCGACGCCGAAGAACGTCCACTGGAATCTGGGCTTGGCGCTGACCCCGGAGGGTGTTGTGCTCTATAAAGCGGAAGGCGGAACCAATGACCTGGCCCGGGTTGCCCGTTACGACGTCACGCGCGTGGACAGCGATAAGAAGACGACCTACAAACTGTCCCTGCCGCTGTCCGCTCTCGGTATGGACGCGGGTGCGGAGTTCGGGATGAACGTGGTCTTCCTGGACGATGACGACGGCAAGGGCGTCCGCTACTGGCTCCAGTTGGCGCCAGGCCTCGCGGGGCGGGATGATAGGACTCCGCCGCCCTCCAGGCTGTACCCGCGATTCGTTCTCGAAAGCAAGGAGTTAGCAGCAAAATGAAGAAAGAATCGAGCGTGGGACTAGTCGCGGCGGTGATGCTGGGGGCGGGGCTGGCCTGCGGGGCCGAACCGCCGGACGCGGCCGTGACGGGCAAGATCGTCAGGGCCACTCAACCGGTCGTGATCGACGGGTTGCTGAACGATCCGGTCTGGCAACAGGCCGAGCCTATCGGCGTCGACTGGGTCTACAAGAAGCAGAACGTGAAGAGCGACCAGCCGCGGATGACGGTCCGCTACGCCTGGGATGAGCATTATCTCTACATCGGCTACGAAGTCTTCGACACGAACCTGACCGTTCAGGCGAAGGAAACGCGGAAAGGTCCGGCGGACAATCGCCGCCAGGGCTGCGAGAATTGGGTGGCTCCGCCCCAGCCGCAGGTGGACCTGGCCGAGTTCTTCCCCGTGTTCGACGAGAACTTCTTCTGGGAGACTCATCACACGGCCAACAACTTGTTCAACGACTTGTTGATCGTGAGGGCACTGCCCAATTGGAAGAAGGCGATGCCGGTCATGGCCTCCCCGCCCGGAATCTATTTCGGACGCGAGGAATTCATCAAGGACGATGGGGAATACAAGGTGGCCATGGCGACGGTCCTCAAGCCCAAGGCCGACGGCAAGCCCTCGACCGTGAACGATCCATCGGACACGGATACCGGATACACGGCGGAACTGCGCCTGCCGTGGAGCGGCATCGGGGCGCCGACGAGCGCCCGGACGAAACAGGGCTGGGCCATGGCCGGCCGCGAGATTCGCATTCTGGCCGTCTGCCAGAACGGGGATGCCCCGGAGTTGTATTTCGCTTCGGCGACGGGGCTGACGCCCGCGTTCTTCCACGAGCAGACCGGCAAGTATCCGCGGTACGTCATGACGTCGGAGTAGAACCGCGTGTAATCGTTCCCGAATGCCGGTCAAGGATCCAGCGGAATGCAGCAGAACTGGCTGCGGCAACACGTTCGTGGCCGGGCGGGCCCTCAATGGGTTCAGAAGACGGGAAGGGGTCGGTTATGCGTCGGTGGCTTGACAGATGCGGGTTCAGCCGCGCGAACGCGGTTCGTCATTTGTCAGTCTTCTTCAACGCCTTCAACTCGGCCCGCGCCGCTTGCCCCACGCCGGTGTCCGGGAGATACTTGCGCGCGAGTTCCCGCAATTCCGCCTCATACTTGTCCGCCTGCCCGGCATCCCGGTAGGCGTAC
>Ga0182021_10004567_pt1 | contig 16305 bp, 10 predicted proteins | sample 612E3MmetaG_FD_120493 | JGI IMG/M metagenome (GOLD analysis project Ga0182021, IMG submission 120493) | Permafrost microbial communities from Stordalen Mire, Sweden - 612E3M metaG (Illumina Assembly) | ecosystem: Environmental > Terrestrial > Soil > Wetlands > Permafrost | place: Sweden...
GCGGGCGATCTCCTCGGCCGTTGTCCGCTTGTGGACCTCGAGGTTGGCCGGGTTGTCGAACTGGAAGGGGAGCCAGGCTCCTGGCGTGGCGGCGACGATTTCGCGTGCCTTGGCGATGGCGCCCTTCATGCCCAGCTCGCGGGGGGTCAGCTCGAAGGTCGCTCCGTAGGCGGCCATCAGCTTTCGACGCTCGACCGAGAACGACTCGGGCATCACGAGAATCAGCTTATAGCCCTTGACCGCAGCGACGAGGGCGAGGCCGACTCCGGTGTTGCCGGACGTGGGTTCGACGATGATGCTGCCGGGCTTCAGAATGCCGCGACTCTCGGCGTCTTCGATCATCGAGAGGGCGATGCGGTCCTTGATCGAGCCGCCGGGGTTCTGTCGCTCGAGCTTCACCCAGACTTCGACCCGGGGGTCGAAGAGCTTGTTGATGCGCAGGTGGGGAGTGTTGCCGATGGTCTCGAGAATGTTGTTGGCCCTGGCCATGATGGTCTCCTTGAGTCAGATGAAGCGTGGATCGGCCGAAGATTCGGCAAAAGCACGCGGACGGTCGGCTAGATCACGAAATCCGGCGCTTCGAAGTCGGCCCGACCCTGCCGGACGTGGACCTCGCTGCGCTGATAGACGATGGAATCGGGTGGGATGCCGGCGGTGATCCAGGTGTTGCCGCCCACCACGCTGCCCCGACCGATGACGGTCTCGCCGCCGAGGATCGTGGCGTTGGCATAGATGACCACGTCGTCGCCGATCGTCGGGTGGCGCTTCGTGGACGCGAGGGACTTGGTCACGGAAAGCGCGCCCAGGGTCACGCCCTGGTAGAGCTTCACGTTGTTGCCGATGACCGCCGTCTCGCCGACGACGATGCCGGTGCCGTGGTCGATGACGACCGGATGGCCCAGAGTCGCCCCCGGGTGGATGTCGATGCCCGTTCGTTCGTGCGCCCATTCGGACAGGACGCGCGGCAGGAGCGGAACCTGCAGTTCGTAGAAACGGTGGGCGATGCGATGGACGGCGATGGCGAGGAACCCCGGATACGCCAGGATCACCTCGTCGACGCTCTCCGCCGCGGGATCGCCTCGCTCGATCGCGGTGGCATCGACGTAGAGCTGGCGATGGATCTCGGGCACGACCTGGAAGAACTCGGCGGCGATCCGGGCCGGGTCGTCGATGTCGCCCTCCAGCGGCCGGAGCAGCGACCGGAGCTCGGTCGCGGACGCGTCGAGAGCGTCTCTGATGTCGCCCGGTGTTGCGTAAGTCTGCTCGGCGGACTGCGGGAACAGGGTATCGAGCAGGTTCCGGAGCCACGTCCCGACGCGAGCTTTGGCGAGCCGCGCCTGAGTGTCGTTGGCCAGCATGTCGTAGACGCGTGCGGCCAGCCCGTCGAGCGGATCCTGGCTGGCGGCGGCGGCCTTGGCCGCTTTGGCAGCTTTGGCGGTTGTGATGGATCTAGGGAGAGCCATTTGTTCCTCGGGTCTGGCTTGGAGCGGCGGCCGATGAGCGGTGCGCGGGTGGCTCGGGCAGGGCAGGTGGACGGAGGCCGAGCGTGCCGCGGGACCGGCCGGTTCGGGGACAGCGGACGGCAGCTCGGTGCGAGCGCGGCGGCGTCCGTGAGGGGTAACAAAAAGCCGCGGATCCTTCTAGGAAACGCGGCCCCTGGGCGACTCGACCCGCTCCCTGGGGAGCGAGAGACAGCCTGCTACCTCCTGCGGCGGGGCCACCGCCGGGGACAGAGGCAAGCTTGGAAGTGCGAGTTCACACATGAATCATGCGGGTAGCGGTCGCTCCGCGTCAAGCGCGGTCGATGATCGACATCTTTGAACGGAGGGCCCGCGACTCTTCCGGACCGGCAGGTGGGACAAGCCGCCCGTGAGCTACCGAAAACGGCTTGCAGACAGTCTCCCTTCATTCACGGTCCCTCGGCTGATCTAGAGTCGTCACCGTCCGGTTGTCCCAAGAGGAGGAATGCACATGATTGGGAAGATTCGGAGACCAAGACGCGGTCTCCTGGCAATTGGTGTGGCGCTGGCCTTCGTGGCGGCCGGCTGCGGCGGCTCAACGTCTACGCCGGGACTCCCCGGAGGCGTCACCCTGCCAACCATCCCCGGCGGGGGAGCAGTTGGCACCGGCTCGCTGAGCCAGGGCATCGCCGCCAATCTCGACACCCTGAACAGCTACAAGTTCACCGAGACCATGTCCGGCAGCTCCTTTGGGGCCCAGGCGACCAGCGACAGCAGTGGCACCACGATCTCGGGCACGGTCATCAACAAGCCTGACCAGAGGGAGTGGATCAACTTCGCCGGTTCGCAGTTCATCGTCATCGGTACTCAGGAGTGGATGTCCTCGGACGGCACGACCTGGATGTCGGCGGGAGCGGCCGTGTCGGCCTTCGACGCCTACCTGCCGGGCAAGCTGTACGGAACCTGGTTCGATGCCTACTCAACCGGATACCAGGCGGCCGGAGAGGAGACGCAGAACGGCGTCGCGTGCATCCATTACAAGGGCAACAGCTCTCTCGGCAACATGTACTCGGCCATCGCAGGCGTGAACGGCACCTTCACCGCCGACCTCTGGGTCGCCAAAGACGGCGGCTATCCCGTCAAGGGCGTCCTCGCGATCACGGCCTCGGCCGGAGGCCAGGGCGGCTCGTTCGGCTACACCCTGGACGTGACCAACGTCAATGACGCGACCAACGCCGTCGCGCAGCCGTCGGTCGACGCGATCCCGACCTGAGCCTTAATTCGTCCGCAAATCGAGGCCCCGGCCATTCGCCGGGGCCTCGTTCTTTGTCGCCCGAGGGCTGAGCGGCCGACTTCGCCAGGGTTGTTCACGTCGTCGTCGGTGGGGCGCGGTGTAGATGGCTGGCGCCGTCGCGCAAGCTAGATCGCGCGGTACGCCCATCCCGTTGCCGCCCGATGCTCGCGTCGCTATGCCCGCGACATCGGGGCGCACAGCCAGGAAAGGCCGGCAGGGGGTGGTGGAGATGAGGGGACTCGAACCCCTGACCCCCGCGATGCGAACGCGGTGCTCTTCCAGCTGAGCTACATCCCCACGCGAGCGAGCCGCAGTCTAGCACAGGGTCGGCAGGACGAACCTCCGGATCTCCCTGGACGGACCGCAAGTCTCCATGCTGCCGGCATGGCTGCCAGCATCGGCGGTGCCTCCGTGTCGGGCGACTCTCTCAGTCTGGCAGCCAGACCGGAGAGGAGCCCGAGAATACCCGCCCAAATGGGCGGTTCGTTGCTGTCGTGATAACTTTTAGGACGCGCCGGCCGGCGCCCCTCGCACGCATCCGTCGACACCGGCCGGCTGGATTCGTCAGGGAGGATCTTTATGTTCAGCACCATCCAGAAGCAGGGTCGAGGCCTGTTCGTCTTGCTCGCCGTGATGGCGATCGCCCTCGCGGGCTGCTCGAGCGGCTCGAAGGCCAGCCCGACAGGCGCCCAGCTCCCAGGCACCAGCCCTGCCGCCACCGACAACGGCTCCTCTGCCACCGATAACGGCTCCGGGATCAGCGGAGCGGTCACGGCCTTTTCTTCGATCAACAGCTACAAATTCAGCATGACCCTCGCGGGCGGCACCTGGGGCCAGATGCTCTCATCGCTCGGTGGCGCCGGCGCCACGGGCGGCGGAGCCTTCACGGTGTCCGGCATGGTCACGGTGAAGCCGGACAAGGCATCGGATATCCAGATGTCGGGCTTCCACATCATCGAGGTCGGGGGCTTCAGCTACCTCGATATGGGCACCGGAGGCTTCATCAAGAGCGCCGCGTCCGGCAGCAGCATGGCCGACGGCTTCTCGCCGGAGAAGATGTTCTCGAGCTACGCCAACGCATCGGACTCAAGTGGCTACAGCAAGGTTGGTTCTGAGCCCAAGAACGGTGTCGACACGGACCACTACCAGGCCACCGATACGGCGCTGTCCAGATATGGATCGCTGCTCGGAGTCGCGAACGCCACGTGGACGATGGACATCTGGATTGCCAAGGCCGGCGGCTACCCCGTAAGCATGGCGATGGTGGCCAAGACCAGCGACAACAGCCTGGCCTACGAGATCCTGTTCGACATCACCAACGTCAACGACCCGACGATCAAGATCAGCGCTCCGACCAACATCGCAGGCATGTAGTAGTCGCTTGCCCGCGGTGGGAGGGACCGCGGACGACAGGGTGCTTTCCGAGGCCCCGACCGCAAGGTCGGGGCCTCTTCTGTTGCGCCCTTGCCCGGCGGATAGCCCCACGCAGTAGATGGCCTAGAGCGGAGGCAGCCGTCCGGAACCGCGCGAAAGCTGCTCAGCCCGAGGTAGTCGACGGGAAGCCCTCAGCCTGGAGTCGCTCCACGATTCCGGCCAGACCCTCTGGAAAGAATTGCTCACGGGAAGCACGGAGCTCCGAGAGCGACCACCACCGGTGCGCGGTCACAGCCGCGGCTTCGCTGTCGCCCTCACGTCCGCGGATGATCGTGGGCGACTCGACACGCCCGAGCAGGTGCCACTCGTCCTGGTCGAGTCGCTGACCTCCATACATGAAGCGAGCGCGTCGTCTCAGGACCACCGGCCCGAGATGAGGCACGTCAAGGCCCATTTCCTCGAAAAGCTCTCGGCGGGCGGCCTGCTCGGGTGACTCGCCGGGTTCGATGCGGCCTCCGGGCGGATACCAGTAGGCGCCGCGAACTGGATCCGGGTCGAACAACAAAAGAATGCGCCCCTGCTCGTCGAAGAGAAGCACGCGAGCCACGGGGCGTTTGATGACCGATGCCGCCTTCATGCTCCTACCCACGACCAGCTGGAAACTCGCAGGGACAGGCTCGATGGTAGCGCGTGCTCGATCGGCGGCGGCCGAAACCGGCCCGCTGTGGGCGCTATGGGCGCCAGTTTGTGCTTCGAGCTCACAGCCGAAGCCCGCCCGCGGGCGGGCGCGGCGGCCCAGTGCGGTGGGCGGTCCGGCCTTGACTGTTCGAACATATGTTCTATTATTTGACGTCTCATGGCTACTCCTTCCCCCAACGTTCAGGCTGCTCTGGCGACCCTCCGGGATCGCTGGGGTGAGGCAGCTCCACGCTGGGGCGGGGAGGTTCTGGGGGCGCTGGCGGTGGCGCCGCGACCGATCCCGGAGGATGTTCTGCTGCCTCTGGTCCTTCCGGCGCATGTGCCGGCACCGGCGGACGAACGGGCGATACCAACCGGGTTTCGCGCACTCGATGCCATCCTCGGGTTGGGTGGGCTGCCTCGAACTGCGACCACCGCGCTCCATGGGGACGGAACGAGCGGCAAGACCACTCTCGGGCTACGAGCAATCGCCGGGGCTCAGGCGGCCGGCGGGATAGCCGCCTACCTGGACCTCGCGCGTAGCCTCGATCCTGTGGAGGCGGCGGCTCGGGGCGTTGCGCTCGAATGGCTGGTCGTCCTCACGCCGAACACCTTCGAGGAGGCGTTGTCGATGGCGGCGATGCTTCTTCAGGACCGAACGGTGGACCTGCTGCTGTTGGACCTGCCGCCTCTGACGGGCGATCGCGCGGGTCTGTCCGCGGCCGCTCTCGGCGAGCGACTGCACCGATTGGCGGCGCTGGCACGTCGAGCGGAGGTCCAGCTGCTTGTGCTCGAACCGCCGAATCTGCCCGCGCCCATAACCGGCGCGATCGCCCAGATCGCCGCGCTCCGTTTGGAGTTGAGCCGGCGGGCCTGGATACGCCTCGGGCGGGACGTCGTGGGGCAGCGGACCGAGGTTCGCGTATCGAGGGATCGGTACGGGCCGCCGGGGCGGGCGGCGGAGCTTCGGATCCTGTACGCGGAGGGCGGCCCGCGGGACGCATGCCTGGGTCGCGATGAGCTGTTGAGAGAAACGGCACCTCGAAGCGGGCCGCGCGTTGCCGCCCGGCGTGCCGCTGCCGCTCCGGCCGCTCTGTCGGCCGCCCGGCGTGCCGCTGCCGCTCCGGCCGCTCTGTCGGCCGCCCGGCGGGTCGGGACGGCGCCCTTTGGGGCCGCGCCGCCCGGTGGCTCGCGGCCGGTCGCCGGCTCTTCGGCGGTCCGGCCGTCGCCGCCCCTCACTCATCTCCCTCTCCCGGTTTCCGCCGATGCGACTTCTTCATCTCTACTGGCCACACCTGCTCATTCGCCTGGCACGCGCCCGGTCCTCCACTCCCTTCGCGGCGGAGCCGATCGTGCTGGGAGGTATGCCGTGGGCGAACGGGCCGGTGCTCGACGCGAGCAGGTCGGCGCTGGAGTTGGGGGTACGGCCGGGCATGCCGCTCGGCGCAGCACACCGGCTGGCGCCGGAGGCTCGATTCCTCGATCCGAATCCGGAGGCTGATAGAGCCGCCCTCGAGGCGGCGCTCGATCGATTGGCCGGCTTCAGCCCGGGCGTGGCCGCGGACGCGGACCCGACCATGGCGGGCTTCGGGCGGGCGGAAGTGCAACTCGACGGGCTGGAGCGGTTGTGGGGACCGGAGCCGCTGATCGCGAGCCGGATCGGGGAGGCGCTGGCGGAGATTCTGCCGGGGCCGCCGCTGGCAGGCATCGGCGGAACACGGTTTGCGGCGGCGCTGGCGGCCTCGCTGGCCGGTGGGGGAGTGGCAGGAGCGACGGCGCCACCGGCCGCTGGGGCACGCGGCTCAGTCCGGCTGCACGTCGTCGAGCCGGGCGCCGACGCGGACTTCCTGGCGCCACTGCCCGCCGCAATGCTGAGCCGCGATCCGATGGTGCGGGCTCGCCTCGATCGATTCGGGTTGCGCCGCATCGGCCAGGTCGCCGAGCTGCCACTCTCCGCGGTCGTGGCTCGGTTCGGAGCGGAGGGCGAGCGGATCCATGCGCGGGCACGGGGCCTCGAGACGGAGCCTTTCCGGCCGCGCCGCGCCCCCGAGCGAATGGCGCTGGCACTCCCCGTAGAGCCGCCCGTGGCGAACATCGAGGCGCTGCGTTTCGTCCTGCACAGACTGGCGGCGACATTCGGCGATCAGCTGGTCGCGCGCGGCGCGGCCGCCGGCCGGGCCCGGCTGACCCTCGAGCTGGACGGCACGTTCGTGGCCGGGGAGACGCCGCCCGTGCTGGTCATCGACCAGCGCCTGCCCGAGCCCACGTCGGAAGGCCTGGCCGTGGAGCGGCTGCTGCTGGCCCGGATCGAGGCCTCGCCGCCGCCGGCTCCGGTCTCCCGGCTGGAGCTGGAGCTGGGCGACGTGGCGCCGGCGGCCGGAACTCAGCTGACCCTGTTCACGCCGCAGACAGGCAGGACCGGGAGACTCGGCTGGCAACTGGCGCGGCTCGGGCTCCGTTTCGGCGAGCATCGGATCGGCTGGATGGAGATCGGCGATCCGGATGCGCCGCTACCGGAGACACGCTGGTCGTGGCGCCGTCCCACCGGCAATGGCGGAGCCGCGGCTCCCGACCGTGAGTCGCGCCGATGACCCGGCTGCTGCGCGAACACCCGCCCATCGATGCCGAGCTCGATTCAAGCGGGGCACTCGTCGCCTTCCGCTGGAATGGCCGCCGCGAGCCCGTCGAGGTCTGCAATCGGTGGCGGGTCGAGGAGAGCTGGTGGAGCGAACCGATCGCTCGGGACTACTTCAAAGTGGCCGGGCCCCGCTGGCTGGCTCTCGTCTATCTGGACCGAGTAGACGGCTCCTGGCACCTGGAGCGCCTGTACGACTGAGCCAGGAACCCGGGTGAAGCGACGCAATTCGCTCCGACGTCGGTCGGCCGCGGCCAAGTCGCCGCCCGGACTGCGCTCGTTGGCCCGTCGATCTGCCGGGCACATTCGGCCCGCGAAATCGCTCCTCCGGACCGCAGCCAGCGGGTAGCATTGGCGCGTTCTCCAGCCCTGGAACGGCAGGAGCTGCCGAGGGGTCACCGAAGGAGTGCAGGGAGAGGCATGCAGGAGTACTGGTTCTGCGAAACCTGCAAGTCGATGAACCGCGGCGACGCCGACAATTGCTATCGCTGCCGGGCGCCGAGAGCTCGCGCCACGATGGCCACAATCCACGAGCGACACCTCGAGGGCGTGATGATGCCCGGCTTCGACAAGTTGGAGCCGGGCGTGGCGCGCGCGATACTGACGCAGCATCCGTACAACCCGGCATGGCCCTACGCGTACGCCTCTGTGGCGCTTCTGATCCCGCCGATCGCTTTTCAGGTCGGATTGCTGCTCTATGAGGTCGCCTACCTCATAGCCCTGGTGGCGCCGGACAGGTACTCAATGGGGGCCACTTGGTCGCTCGTCCTCGCCATCTGCCTGGGTGGCTTCGGCGCGTCGCTCGTGCTCGCGGGCGTCGTCCACAGCATCTTCCTCGGCCTGACGGACATGAACGTTCCTTCTCTCGGCGGCGGCGAGCCGAGGTTCGCGCCGCCACGAGCATTTGCGTGGTGGATCGAGTCCGGCCTGTGGGCGCTGCGTGCCAACCTGACCGTCTGGTTGCCGCTGGCCATCGGCCTCAAATCGATGGAGGTCGTGGGCTTGTTCGGTCTCGCGTTCGCTCTCATGCTGCTCACCGTTACGACGCGGTACTTCCACAACCCGCTGTACAGCCTGGGCAAACCCGCGCGGTTGCTGGAGGACTTGATCGCGCGACTTGCCCTGCGAGGCTCCTCCGACCGTGGCCTCGCCAGCATGTGGTCGGGGGCCTGGAGCACGGCCCGTCTGATCGACGTGATCACGCCGCTCGTGGTCGTGGTGGGAGCGATCGTCATGGTGATTGCGAGCTTCATCCAGATGACGCGCGAGGCTTTCGGCACCGCCCCGGCTTCCGAGCTGAACTACCTGAGCTCGTTCTACACGCTCGCGGCCCTGCTGGTCCTTCTGGTCGTGGCCGAGGTAGTGGCCAACATCATCGCCCTCCTGCTTCTAGCCCGAATAACGCTGTCGCTCTCCGACTCGCAGAGGGCCAGGCGGCAATGGGTGGTCCAGAGCGCGGGTCGGGACGGCACTTTGGCCGGCCATGCCGTCGGCGTTACCGCCCCGGCAACCTATCCCGCGGCCGGCTCCGCCGCCCGCTCGCCATGGACGCCTCCGCCGCCTGAGGCGCCGGACTCGGCCCGGCAGTGGAAGGCTCAGGAGCCGGCGCAACCAATCCTGGAGCCGGCGTCGGCCGTCCATGAACCGGGGCCAGACACCGAAGAGCCCGCGCCGGTCGTTCAGGAGACTGCGGCCGTCCCTCCGCGTCCTCGCTGGATAACCGTCCAGGCGCAGGTCGCGGGCGAGGTCGCGGGCGAGGACACCGCCGCGGACGCAACCGTGGAGTGGGAGCCTTTCGAGCCGCCGAGGCTTCCCGAGTTGGCGCAAACCGAGCCGCCACCAGCCGAACGACCGCCTGCGGCACCGGAGCCCGGCGAGTCGCCGCCTGCGCCGCCGGAACTCCTCGGGCCGCCGCAGGACCAGGCCCCGACCGAATCCACGAAGCCGGTGCTCCGTCCCTCATCGACGACGCTGGCCCGCTATCGCGTCCCGAATCTGCCGAGTCTTCCCGATCAGCCAGCCTCGCCGGCCGAAGATCAGTCGGAGCCATTCCAACCCGACTGGCCCGAGGGCATCTAGAAGACGGCGGTCGGGCCCGCGAGCGGCCGGTCGGGGCGCCTCGCAATCACCTGTTGGGTCCGTGCGGCATCTCTACGCGCCCGCCAGATGCGCGCTCCGACGGCCGGACCGCGCAGCGCATAGGGTCTTCCGGTAGTCGAACGTCTGTTCTATTATGGAGCTTTCCGCCGAACCGACCGACCCAGCGAGGCGCCGGTGGCTCCCTACGCCGAGCTCCATTGCCACACCCACTTCTCGTTCCTCGACGGCGCCTCGTCACCGGACGAGCTGGTCGGGCGCGCCGTCGAACTGGGGCTCTCCGGGCTGGCGGTCACGGACCACGGCGGCCTCTACGGCGTGGTCCGCTTCGCGAGCGCGGCCCAGGAGGCGGGGCTGCGGCCGATCATCGGGGTCGAGATCGAGCTGATGGACGCGGCGGTGCCCGTCGCGCCGACGCACGTCGCGCCGACGCACGTCGCGCCGACGCACGATCCGGCGGGGGTCGTGGTGCCGCCGCGAAGGGCGCGCCGCCACTCTCTGGCGGGCAGCGGGGTGGGCGCGCCACTCCCCGAGGACGCGCGGCGCGGAGAGGGGCTGCCGGCCCGGCCGCGCCCGGATCGCGCCAGGCTGCCCGGTCATCGGGACGCGGTGAAGGAAGATCTGCGTGGAGTCGGGGAGGGGCAGCGCGGTCCGCACCTCGTCCTTCTGGCACGGAACGCGGCCGGTTATCGCAGCCTCTGCCGGCTGGTGAGTCGGGCGAATCTCGCCGGCACGAAATCCATGCCGCGCTTCAGCCAGGAGCTGCTGGCCGCGCACACGGACGGGCTGGTGGCGCTCTCCGGTTGTCGCGAGGGCGAGATCGCCAGGCGGCTGCGGGTCGGGGACCGGGCCGGGGCGCGGGCCGTTGCGGAACTGTATGCGCGGCTCTTCGGCGGTGGAGCGGCCGGCGGCGGCCACGGCTACGGCGCATCGGCCGGACGCGGCGCGCCACTCCACGGCGCCACTCCGCCGGCGGGCTCCCCGGCAACGGCCGGCTTCTTCCTGGAGTTGCAGCATCATCTGCTCCCCGACGACGACTGGCTTGTGGCGGAGACTGCGCTTCTCGCCGAAGAGCTCGGGCTGCCGGTCGTGGTCACGAACGACGTCCATTACGCCTATCCGGAGGGCCGGGAATTCCACGACGTCCTGACCGCAATCCGCCACGGTCGATCGCTCGACGAGCTGCACGATCTTCGGCGCCCGGACGGAGAGTCGTTCCTCAAGTCGGCCGCAGAGTTGATGGGGTTGCCGCCGGGCGCGGCGCGCCACTCTCTGGCGGGCGACGGCGGGCCCGGAGCTTCGACGGCCGGTGAGCTTTCGCGATTGACCTCGACGGGCTCGGCCACTCAAAACGCGGACGCCCGCACGGTGGCTGCTTGGGCCGAGGGAATCGGCAACGCGGGCGAGCTGGCCGCCAGCTGCTCGGTTGACCTTGGGTTCGAGCGCTACCGCTTTCCGGGCTTCAGCGTCCCGAAGGGCCAGACGCCGTTTTCGTACCTCGAGGAGCTGTGCCACGAGGGCGCCCGCCGCAGATATCACCCCATCTCATCGCCGGTGGTGCGGCAGCTGGCTCACGAACTGGACGTCATCGAACGGACCGGCCTGGCCGAGTTCTTCCTGATCTGCTGGGATCTGATGCGATTTGCCCGCTCGCGGGGAATTCCGGCGCAGGGTCGGGGAAGCGCGGCCGATTCGATCGTGGCCTACGTCCTGGGCATCACCCGCGTCGATCCAATCCGCCACAACCTGCTCTTCGAACGGTTCATCAACGAGGGTCGAACGAGCTACCCGGACGTCGACATCGATTTCTCCTCCGAACGGCGGGAGGAGGTGATCCAGTACGTCTATCGGCGCTACGGACCCGAGCACACCGGCATGGTCTGCAACCTGGTCACGTATCGGGCCCGATCGGCGGTGCGCGAAGTGGGGTATGCGCTCGGCTTTCCACGGCCGCTTGTCGATCGGGTCGCCAAGGCGCTCGAAACGTACGACTCGGTGATGGTCCGGCGGGACCTGGAGGCGGAAGGTGGCTTCGGCCAGTTCTTCGCCGATACCGTCGAGCGCGAGGCCGCGGCCGGCGGCGAGACGGCTGCGCCGGGCGAGACGGCGGTCGGCGGCCAGGCGGCGGTCGGCGGCCAGGCGGCGGCGCGAGGCGAGACTGCACGGGCCGAGGCGGCCGAGGCGGCGGCCGAAATGGCGGGCTCGGCCGAAATGGCTTTCGGGCGCGGCCTGACCGACCGAATGGGCCAGCTGAATCACCCGCATGGTGGCTGGATCGGAAGCGGCGAGACGCGCCCGGTAGGGGCGGGCCAGGCAGGAGCGGACGGGGCGGGCGATCCCGGACGAACACCAGTTTCGCGCAATATCGTCCCAGGTAATGCTAAGTGGAGGATGGAGCCTGGATCGAGCCCGAATGGCGGCTCCGGAGGGGTGCAAGGCTCGACGCCAAGATCAGGTGGGCTTGCCCCCGGCGGGCCGGCAGGGGACGGTCTCGCGTTGTATTACCCCGAGCGATATTCCGCAAGTAGGCGCCTCGGGGAAGCGGGTGAAGCCGACACTGCCGCTACTCGAGAAGCGGACTTCGGCTCGGGGTCGGCCGTGGAGCAGCGGCGGAGGCTTGCGCAGCGGCGGCCCGTCGAGTCGGATACGGAGGGCGGCCCCGGAGACTCGGCAGCAAGCGTCGCCCGACTGGCCGCCGAACGTGGCGCCGAACGCACCACGGAACTCGGGCCGGCTGGTGGACCCACCGACATTCGCCGCGGCTCCACGATCGGCATGCCGCACTGGGAGCGCTGGCTGGAGTTCTGCGCCCGTATCGATGGCTTCCCGCGCCACCTCTCGATCCATTCCGGCGGGATGCTCGTGACCGCCGCGCCGCTGATCGACATCGCCCCGCTGGAGCGGGCCACGATGCCGGATCGCGTCGTCGTCCAGTTCGACAAGCGCGACGTCGAGACGCTCAAGCTGATCAAGCTCGACCTGCTCGGCCTCGGCATGCTCGCCGCAATCGACGAGACGCTCCAGCTGATCGAGGCCGATTGCGCAGTTTGCGTCGACCTCGATCGACTTCCCGAAGACGTCCCGGAAGTATTCGCGATGATCCAGGCGGCCGACACGGTGGGCGTCTTCCAGATCGAGAGTCGGGCCCAGATGCAGACGCTCCCGAAGTCGCGGCCGGCCAATCTGGACGACCTGGTAGTGGAGGTGGCGATCATCCGGCCGGGCCCGATCCAGGGCAACGCGGTCCATCCGTACCTGCGCCGCCGCCAGGGGCTCGAGCCGGTCGAGTATCTCCATCCCAGCCTCGCGCCGGTCCTGGCCGAGACCCTCGGCGTGATCCTGTACCAGGAGCAGGTGATGCAGATCGCCATTACGGTCGCCGGCTTCAGTGCGGGGGAGTCGGATGGGTTCCGGCGGGCGATGGGAACGTGGCGTTCGAGCCGCGAGATGGAGAAGCTCCACCGGCGTTTCGTCGACGGCTGCCGCACCACCAACGGGCTGACCGATGAGCAGGCCGAGGAGCTCTTTCGCAGGGTTGCCGCCTTCGCTTCATTCGGCTTCGCGAAGTCACACGCCGCCGCCTTCGCCCGAACGGCCTACGAATCGGCCTTTCTCAAGCTCTTCTACCCGGCCCAGTTCACGGTGGGCCTGATCAACGCCCAGCCGATGGGTTTCTATCCCGTGGAGGTGCTGATCAACGACGCCAAGCGCCACGGTGTCGCGGTCCTGCCGGTGGACGTCAACGCGTCGAACTACAAGACGACGACGGAGTGGGTGGGTGGCGGTGACGACGGCGACCTCGGCCCGAGTTACGACCGGCCGGCCGTCGTGCGCTCGTCCGGTTGCATCGTGCCTTCGGCCGAGTCGCGCGACCACTGGACGCCGGAGTCGGTGGTCGGCTACGGGATCCGGCTGGGGCTGGCGCTCGTCAAGGGAATCGGCGACGAGCATGCCGAGCGCCTGGACGCCGAGCTGGCTCGCGGCCCATACCACTCTCTTGCGGACGTCGTGGACCGGACCGGGCTGCCCCAGGAAGTGATCGAGCGTCTGATCCGCGCCGGGGCGCTCGACTCGCTGAATCGCCCGCGGCGCGAGTTGCTGTGGCAATTGCGGGAAGTCATGGGCGCGACGCGGGGTCGAACTGGCGGTCGAACCGACGGTCGAACAGGCGGCCGAACTGGCGGCCGAACAGGCGGTCGAACTGGCGGCCGAACCGGCGCCTCGGGCCGAGCCGCGGGACGGCCGATGGACCTGCGTCTCCCGCCGACGCCCGCCCCAGAGCTGCCGGCGCTGACCGAACGCGAGCGTCTCGGCGATTCGTACGCGGTGCTATCGCTCGACGCCCGCCGGCAAGTGGTCTCGCTCTTCCGCCCCGCGCTGGATCGGCTCGGCGCCGTGACGAACGCCTCGCTGGCGGATCGCGGCCCCGGGCCGGTGCGTCTGGGCGGCCTGGTCGTCACTCGCCAGCACCCGATGACGGCACGCGGAACGGTCTTCCTGGCCCTGGAGGACGAGACGGGCATGGTCAACGTCACTCTCTGGCCGGACGCGTGGGCTCGACTTCGGGGAGTGGTCCGGCGCCACGCGCTGCTTTACGTGGAGGGGATGCTGCAGCGGGAGGCGAACGTAGTGAACGTGGTGGCGCGCGAGATCAGGCCGCTCCCCGTCGAGGCCGAGAGGGCCGGTGGCCCGGCACGGCCCGGAGCGACAGACCTCGAGGCCGGTCGCTTTGGCGTGCGCTCGCTCGGCTACAGCGGGATGCGGCGCGGCTGACCGCGTCCGGCGTGTGGCGAGGGAGCTAGCGGCGACCCGACGAACGCCGCGCGGCCGGCTTCTGGCTCGAGGAGCGCTTCTGGTTCCGCGAGCCGCCGCCGCTACTCAACGAGAGGAAGCGCTTGTACCAGCCGCTGGCGGCGCCAAGCAGTGCCCCGAAGGTGACGGCCGTCACGATCAGCTCGATCGCAACCGGAACGTAGGAGATGGCGCCCGGTGGCAGGTTCGTCACGTGACCGCTGTAAGCCCACACAAGCAGTATCCAGAGGCACACGCTCGAGATCAACGAGCTGATGATCCCGGCCAGCCAGGTGGCCCGTGGGGCGAGGAACCCCGCCAGCATCGGCTGCACGAGCGGTGGCGAGGCAATCAAGAGAGTCGTCGTCAGCTGCATGCCGCTGGACGTGTAATCGGTCTGCATCAGCCCGTACGCCAGGCCTGCCAGGCTGACCAGCACGCTCGGCCAGATGGCGTTGGTTCGAAGGATCAGTGTGGGCGCAAAGCGAAGGTCGTCGCCGTAGTGGACCGGTCGAGTCGCCAGCTTGAGAGCGGAAACGATTCCGACCCTCTGACCCGGTTGAACCGGTTGAACCGGCGCTCCCCGGACTGCGCTGCTGCGCGCCGTCGCAGCCGAACGGTTCTCCTCGATCTCGCGAGTCTCGGGATCGCCCTGGCCCTGCTCAAGCATGGCGGCGCGATAGCGACGGCGTGCCTCAGCTCTATCGATCCTCTTGGCACGAGCCACGATCTCTCCTCAGGTCAAAGCGGTGGGCAAGTCAGGCGTCGGCCGGGAAGACAACGTCGCGGTCGGAATGGTAGTCCATGCCGCCCTCGGTCACAGGCCGCTGAACGAATGTCGGTCGGACGGCCGCGACATTGGCGCCGCGAACGGCCCACATAAGCCGTTGTGAAGCCGCGGATAAGCGGCCGCGAGTACAACAGGCACCTTCCCCGCCGGCCAGACACCCTGAGGTGCCCAAATGTCCGCTCCGCGCGGGGTTGCCGTCATTCTCGTGTCGCTGCTCGTGTCGGCGGCCTCTCTCTCGATCACGGTGCGGCCCGGCTATGCCGTCGCGCCGGTACCCTGGCCAGCCTCCACGGGTCTGCTGCTGGCGGAAGTCCAGACCGGAGGTGCCTCTGCCTCGGACGAGTTCGTGGAGGTCTACAACGCCGGGGCCGTTGAAATCGATCTGGGCGGCTGCGAGCTGATCTACACATCCGCGACTGGGGCCACCACCTCGCGCAAGGCGGCCTTCGCCTCGCCGCTCCTGCTGGTGCCGGGAGCGCACCTGCTGGTCGCCAACTCGGCCGGAATTTACGGGTCGTCGGCCGACGCCACCTACACGGGCGGCCTCGCGAGCGATGGCGGGTCGCTCGCCCTCCGATATGTTGCCGGCGCGGTGATAGATGCTGTGGGCTGGGGGACGGCCACCAATTCATACGTCGAGGGCTTGGTTGCTCCGGCCCCGCCGGCCCGGTCGAGCCTTGAGCGCCGGCCCGGCGGCATCGACGGCAACTGGGCCGACTCGAATGACAACACCTCGGACTGGGCGGTGCAGCCGAATCCCGTGCCGCAGTCGCTCATCTCGAGTCCAGTGCCGGCTCCGACAAGCTCGCCTGCGCCGACCTCGACGGCGACCCGCACGAGCGAGCCAACCGCGACGCCTTCGCCGGAACCGACCGTCTCACCATTCCCGACAGACTCCGCGGCCCCGACAGTCTCCCCGCCGCCCACCCTCGAACCGACACCCAGCAAGTGCCCCTCCCCGACGGCCACGCCCTCGGCCACGCCGACCATCTCGCCGAGCCCGACCATCTCGCCCGTGCCGACGCCGACGCTCACGCCGACGCCCGGTGCGAGCCCCACCCCGACGGCCAAGCCCTCGGCCACGCCGACCATCTCGCCGAGCCCGACGGTCTCGCCCGAACCGACGCCGACGCCCGTGCCGACGGTCTCGCCCGAACCGACGCCGACCCCCGTGCCGACTGCCAGC
>Ga0182021_10004569_pt1 | contig 16299 bp, 15 predicted proteins | sample 612E3MmetaG_FD_120493 | JGI IMG/M metagenome (GOLD analysis project Ga0182021, IMG submission 120493) | Permafrost microbial communities from Stordalen Mire, Sweden - 612E3M metaG (Illumina Assembly) | ecosystem: Environmental > Terrestrial > Soil > Wetlands > Permafrost | place: Sweden...
CCCTGGTCTTCGAGGCCACCGAACCGGCGAAGCTGGCCGCCGCCCTCGAGCGGTTCGACGCCGAGGTCGTCAAGGGCGTCGGCTGAGGCCTGAGCCCTATCGACATCGGTAGCCCCGGTAGGCCGTCCCTGTTCCGGGGCCATCGATCACCGGTGACGACGACACTGCTCGCGGTCCGTCCCGTGTTGCGCGCTCGTGGTGCCTCGGCCAGCGGATCCGCTATCCAGCCCATTGCGTCTCAACAACCCCGGGAACTACAAGTAGCCGTTGATCTGGAATCTGCCCGAATGATCCGGATTCGCGATCGTCGAGCGCCGACCGTCCCTACTCCATCGGTTCGAGCACGAACACCGGGATCTGGCGGTCGGTCTTCGCCTGGTATGTCGCGTAGTCGGGCCAGGTTTCGACCGCGCGCTGCCACCAGATGGCCTTCTCGTCGCCTGCGATCTCGCGCACCGTGTAGTCGCGTTTGGTCGCGCCGTCCTGCAGCTCTACGTGCGGGTTCTTCTTGAGGTTGTAGTACCAGACCGGATTCTTCGGGGCGCCGCCGAGTGATGCGACCACCGCGTAAACCCCGTCGTGTTCGACGCGCATAAGGGCTGTCTTGCGGAGCTTGCCGGTCTTCGAGCCGACCGAGGTCAGCACGATCACGGGCCTGCCGTGATGAAGGCCGTCCTTCTCGCCGTTCGTCGCCTCGTAGAGCTCGGCCTGCTCGCGCGCCCAAGTGGCGGTGCTCGGTTCGTATTCTCCGGTGAGTGGCATGGGCCTATTCTTCCGCTGTCTCGCCAGCACGAGTTCCCCGTGCTTATGGAGGTTCCTGTTCAACGAGGCCTCTCGATGAGTATGCGTCGAACGTAGCGCAAACGTAAGGGGGGCCTGGCCTGAGGGGGTCACCGGCCCGATTGGCTACTCGGCTGGCTCATCCGCCCAGGCACGGGGCAGCCGGACTTCTCCGAGCGCCGCTCGCGGGTCTGCCGTTCCGGCCCGGACTGGCCGCGTTGCAAGCGCCGAGCCCAGGGTCACAAGCCCGAACCCGATGGCTATCCCGGCCGTGAACGTTTCACTCAAGACCACGACCCAAGTAGCGCCGCCACCGCGGCTTCCTCCCCTGAACGCCCGCCGCTGCTCCCCTCCAACGGCGGCCGTTCTGCTCTCTGCCGGGCTGACGGGCGGGGGTCAGGTGTGCGGCGGTCAGACGTTCCTGACGTAAACCGGCCGACCCGCCCCCAGCCCGGCCACCCCTTGGACCGCAACCAGCGCCACCAGTAGAGCCAATCCAGCAGCCCATGCCCCTGTGACGTCGTGGAGCAGGCCCAGCGCCAAAGGTCCGGCGGCGGCGAGCAGGTAGCCCACCGTCTGGGCCATCGCCCATACCCCCTGCGTGGTCTCCGGTGCCTTCGTCCGGAGAGTGACCAGCGTAAGTGCCAGTGGGAAGGTGCCGCCGTTGCCAAGGCCAATCAAGATGGCCCACAAGACCGCGCTCCCGGGTGGCGCCACAAGCAACCCGACGAGCCCGATTCCCGTGAGAGACGACACGAGGACGACGGCCACCCGCTGGTCCGGCCGGCGGCTCGCCCAGATCGGCATGAGCAGTCCTCCTGGAAGGCCGACGATCGAAGTGAGGCCGAGCAGAAGTCCGGCGTCGGTCGGGGACAGTCCGTGTGCTTGGAGAATCGATGGCAGCCACGTCACTATCGTGTAGAAGCAGAGTGAGTGAAGGCCGCTGAAGATCGCTAACTGCCAAGCCACACGGTCGTGCAGGGCGCTGACGAATGAACTCGATGGTGTGGAGACGGCCGCCACAGTTCGCTGGCGAGACAAAGGCAGCCAGACGAGCAGCGCCACGGCCGCCGGAATGACCCAGAACGCCAGACCCATTTGCCAGCGGCCGCCCAGCGCAGTTGCCAGTGGCACAGTCGCCCCGGCAGCGATCGAACCCGTGAGACCCAGAACGGTCGCATATAGCCCAGTCATCAGACCGGGCCGACCGAACTCCCGCTTCAGGAAAGCCGGCAGGAGGACGTTCCCGATAGCGATTGCGCCCCCGATCAGGGCCGTACCTCCGAAAAGGAGGGCCGGGTCGGGCCCAACCCTGACAACCAGCCCCAACACGATCGTCGCGACCACAAGGCTGAGCGTTCGATCGACGCCGAACCGAGCGGCCAGGACGGGGGCTGCCGGAGCGAGCAAGCTGAAGCAGACCAGCGGGAGCACGGTCAGGAGCGCCGACGCCGCGCCAGACAGTCCGTACTCGGCGCCGATCTCGGGCAGTACCGGTCCTACGCTCGTGACTGCCGGCCGTAGGTTCGCGGCTATCAACAGGACGCCGAGAGCGAGAAGCCAACTCTGGCCAAGTCGGATCGGTTCCTCCGCCTGCGACCTGGTCAACCGGTCGGGCAGCGCGGCGTGGCCGCTCATGTCGGGGATGTTGGTTTCGCCTCGGCGAGTGACACCCACCGTTGCTCACGGGTTGAAGCGAGGACCGCCTCGACGAAGCGGACGGCTCTGGCACCATCAACCAGGGTCGGGTAGTCCGCTTCCGCAGCCACGCTCGGCGGCTCCTCGTCGCGGGCAACCGCGGCATAGAAGGGCCGCAGCAGATCCGACAGCGCTTCGCCCCAGCCCTCGGGATGGCCCGCCGGCAATTCCGGCACGCCCGACCGCGGCAACTGGTCCGGGGTTCTGACGAGCGTCTCCAAGGACGCGCGCGAGCCCAGCCACAGCCGCTCGGGTGACTCCTGGCGCCAGCACATCGACCGCTTCCGGCCCGCCAGCTCAATGACCAGGTCGTTCTTGTGACCCGGGCTGACCTGGCTGACGACGCACGACCCGATGGGCCCACCTTCGAAGCGAACGAGGATGACGGCCGCATCTTCGGAGACGACGGCGACTCTCGTTGTCGGGGGCTCCACGCCTGCCTCGACCGCAGCCGCGTCGACCGGCCGGTCCCTTCCCGACACCACGGTCGCCAGGTCGGCGAAAACGGCCTCGACTCTCCGGCCTGAGACGAACTCGACCGTGTCGAACCAATGGCAGCCGATGTCCGCGACCGCTCCGGACGCGCCGCCCAGCTCAGGGTCGACACGCCAGTTGTAGTCCGACTCCTCCGAGAGCCAGTCCTGCAGGTACTGGCCGTGGATCAGCCGCAAGTCGCCGAGCTCGCCGTCGCGTACGAGCCTCCTGGCCCGACGGACCATCGGATAGCCGCGATATGTGAAGGCGACCATAGCATGTCGCCGGCGTGCCGCGGCCAGCGCGACCAGGCCGTCAGCCGACGAAGAGTCGAGCGCGACCGGCTTTTCGACGACGACGTGCTTGCCAGCCTCGAGGGCCGCCCGGGCCAGCTCAACGTGCGAGGCGTTGGGCGTGCAGATGTGGACGACATCGATCGCCTGATCGGCCAGGATCGACGCCACGTCGCGCGTCGCGCGAGCGACGCCGAGGGCAGCCGCACGGAGGCTGAGTTGTCGTTCGTCGGTCCCACCGAGGGCGACGACATCCGCGTAGCCGGTCCGGCGGATCGCATCCACATGGTGCGGGCCGATGAAGCCGACCCCAATCACGGCGGCTCGCAGCATCTTGCCGCCTGACGAGCTCACGTCCACCAGGCTTCCTTCAAGGCAGGTTCGGAGGGCATCACTCCACGCAGGAAGCTCACCGCGCGACGCAACCCCTCGTCCACGGAGAGGAGGGCGTCCTCGTGCTCGATGGACAGGACACCGTCATACCCGACCAGGCGCAGCAGCGACAGCCACTCCCGCCATTCGAGTTCGGAGTGCCCGTAGCCCATCGTCCGAAACACCCAGCTGCGGCGGGCCACCTCGTCCATAGGGGTGGTGTCCAGGACCCCGGCCAGAGCCGCGGGTCGAAGAAGCGCCATGTCCTTGGCGTGAACATGGAAGATCGCGCGGGCGCGTCCGAGGGCTTCGATGGCAGCCCCGAGGTCGATCCCCTGCCAGAAGAGATGGCTCGGATCGAGGTTCGCGCCGATGACTTCCGCGGCGTCGCCGCAGGCTTCCCTGAGCCGGAGCAGGGTCGGTGGGTTGTACACGACGAAGCCCGGGTGCATCTCGAAGGCCAGTCGTACCCCATGGGCCTGAGCGAAGCGCGCCTGATCTCGCCAGTAGGGGATCACCTTCTCGCGCCACTGCCATTCGAGGAGCTCCCCGTACTCTGTCGGCCAGGCGCACGTGACCCAGTTCGGGTACGTCGCCGTCTCGGAGTCGCCGGGGCAGCCCGAGAAGAGGGTCACCGTATCGACGCCAAGGCGCTGTGCCAGTTCGACCGTTCGGATGAACGTCTCGTGATGGGCCCTGGCCACATCGGAACGAGGATGAAGCGGGTTGCCGTGACAGGCCAGGGCGCTGACGGTCAGGCAGCGCGAATCGATGGCGTGCCTGAAGGCGGCGAGACCATTCGCATCGGCGAGGAGAGCGGCCGGGTCGCAGTGAGCCGCGCCGGGGTAGTTTCCGGTCCCGATCTCGACGTCATCCACGCCCGCTGCGACCGCACGGTCGAGCGCCTCGGCGATCGACAGATCGCCGAACAGAACAAGGAAGAGCCCCAGTCTCATGTCATCTCCGTCGAGCGTGGAGACAGACGGTCGGGTGTGGCCCCCGAGGCGGGCTCTAGTTTGGCGTCACGGGCTTCGTCCACGCGACTTTCGTCCAGCAGGTTGTGCAAGAACGCGAGCCCGTCGACCGCCAGTTCGTCCTGTGTTGGCGCAAGGCGCCGCCAGATGGAGGCGGACCGCGCAATCGTCTTGTTCGCCGATGTGAACGACTCGATACAGATCGGACCTTTGTAGTTCACATCACGCAGACCATCTGCCACGTCGCGCCACGGAATGTGGTCGGCTCCGGGAGAGCCGCGGTCGTTGCCAGACACCTGGACGTGGCCCAACCACTTGCCGGCGCAACGGATGGCTTCCCGCAGGTTCTTCTCCTCCATGTTCATGTGGAAGGTATCGACCTGGACGCCGCAACCGGGCGAGTCGACGGCTGACACTACCTCCACGGCCTGCTCGACGGTGTTGATGAAGCTGGTCTCGTAGCGGTTGAGCGGCTCGATCGTCAGCATTACGCCGTTCTCGGCGGCATCCTCCGAAAGGGGCCGCAACGCCTGGATGAGCCTCGCCACGGCGACGCGCCTGGCATCGGCGTTCATCAGCCAGGTCTTGCCCACTGGTGTGTAGATCGGTCCGCCTACCGTCCGCGCCCCAACGCGCTTGGCGATCCGGACGCAGCTCTTGATGTACTCCTGCGTCGAGGCGACGACAGCCGGGTTGTCGCTCAGGAGATCGCGCGTGTCGGGCATGACTGCGCAGGTGGTGGCCCCGAGTTCGAGGCCGGAAAGGATATCGGCGGCTCGGCCGGGATCCCAGTCCCCCGGGTTTTCGATGGGTAGCTCCACGACGTCAAAGCCCCAGGCCCGAATGCGCGGCGCCAGACTAGCCAGCCGCTCGTCCGTGAGCGGCGAAACCCATATCCAGGTGTTGGCTCCGATTGGATTCATGAGTGTTCGCCTGCCTCCTGAGGCCCGATCGCCATGCCGCCACGGCGGGTACAAGAACCCCGCGGGGGCCGAGTGAGGCCGACCCCCGCGGGCGCCCAACGGACGGAACGCTACTTCTGGAAGTCGGCCGGCCAGCCGGGCATGGTCTGGCAGCCGCACGACGCCTGGAAGTCAGGCGGCATGTTGGGGAACAAGGAGTTGCTCAGATTGGCGGCGGTGACAACTCCTTGCGGCAGGACCCATTCGCTCGGGACAGAGACGCCCTTGAGAATGTCGGTGGCCGCGATGATCGCGGTTCGCCACTGATAGGTCGGATAGGTCGAAGCGAACCACGGATAGGACGGGTTCTGGCTCCACTTCTGGAGGAAGTCATTCTGGTCTTCACCGATGACCGGAACCATCTTGAGCCCGCGATCCTCGAAGACCTCACTGACCGCGACGGACGCGAAGCCGGCGTCGGCCCAGACGGCTGCGATCTGGTTGTTGTTCTTGTCGAGAGCGTCGCTGACGATCGTCTTGGCCTGGGAGGCATCGGAATTGTCGAATTGAGACTCGACGACGGTGATGTTGTGCTGCGCGAAGACGGCCTGGGCCCCGAGCCAGCGGGTTTCCAGAACGTCCACTCCTGGCAGGATGCGCAGCGCGACGATCTTCGAGCCAGCCGGGACCACTGATGCGATGTATTCAGCGGACGATGCGCCGAAGGCGTAGCCGCCGATGGGATGGACGAAACTGACTGGACAGTTAGTCGTGACGCCACGGTCAAAGATGACGACCGGGATGCCCGAAGCGCAGGCCTGCTCGACGGCTGGCGTCAGGGCCGCCGTGGAGTTCGGAGAGATGACGAGGGCGCTGCAGTGGCCGTTCTTCACGAGGTCGGCAATATCGGAAATCTGCTTGTCGTCCTCGCCGTTGGCGATGACATGGTCGAGTGTGACGCCTTCGATGGCCGCCTCAGCCTGCATGACCTCCCAGCCGACGACACGCCAGGCGTTGTTTTCCCCGGCCTCGGACACGCAGATCTTATAAGGGCCGTTCTTCTTGTACTTCGTGGTGTCAACCATGTTCGGGTTGATCATTTGAAGCCAGGGCTGGTCGACTGGCCCCGAGGGCACGGCGGTGCGCTCAGTGAGCTGCTTTTCGCATTCCTGCTCGCTGAAGAACGCGTCCGGCACGGCGCCCTGGCAGGTCGTAGTTGTGTTCAGGTATTTGATCAAGCTGGCAGTGCCAGCAGTAGCGCTGGAGGCGACACTCGGAAGCGGACTTCCAGCAATAGCGGTTGCCGGCGGCTGAGTGACACTCGCCGTGGCGGTCGGAGTCGCAGCTGCCCCGCTGCAGCCGGCGCCGACCACCGCGATGAACGCCGTGATCACGACCATTCGCCCTAGGGTGGATCTTTGCTTCATTTTGTCCTCTGCTCTCTCTCTTGGTTACAAGAAACGCGAGTCCTTAACAACCAACCTCCTCTCTACTTGGCATTGCGAAGCTGGTAGGAACCATATGCGACGGCCCCGATGACGATGACGCCCTCGACCGTGTCCCGAAGCTCTGGCGGATACCCGAGCACGTTCAACAGCGCGAACAGCGCCTGCATCGTGAGACCGCCGGCAATTGCCGCGGCTACTGTGCCCCGACCACCTGTGAGGGCCGCTCCGCCTATGACAGCGGCGGAGATGGCCTGGAATTCATATCCATTGCCCACGTTGACCGACACACCGGCGTAACCGCCCAGGAGAATCCCTGCAACGACGGCGGAGAGGGCTGAGACGACAAATGCAAGGGTCTTAGTGCCTGCCACATCGATGCCGGCCAGATCAGCGGCGCGAGAGTTTCCACCAACCGCGTAGATCCGCTTGCCGAAGTTAGACCGCTGAAGCAGCCAGTACAGCAGCAGTCCAGTGACAAATAGAACAACAATCGAGTTGGGCAAGGTGCCAAGAACGGGGAAGTTGTTGATCGCGTCGCGACCGAACATCCTGAAGTTTGCGGGTAGGTTGCCCAGAGGTGTCCCACCGGTGATGTAGTTCACCGCCCCCACGAGTATGAGCATCATCCCGAGCGTGGCCACGAAGGATGGGACGTGGAGCCGAGTTACTATGAAACCATTTACAACACCGACGACGACCCCGAGCACGATCATCACCGCGAAGACCATCGGCGTGGAGCTGGGGTCGCCGTTGGCGATGGTCGCCGACATCGTCACAACGACGGTGATGAGCGATCCGACCGATAGGTCGAACTCGCCAGAGACGATCACGAACAACTCGCCCGCTGCGAGGATGGCCAGCGCTGCCCCGTTCTTGAAGATGGAAACGAAGTTGTATGTTGGGGCCTGGCTGTATATCGCCAGCAGAAGTGCCAACAGAATCAAGAAGATCGGAGGAGTACTCCGCACGGTCCGCAGCGCCCGAACGCCCAGACTCGCCTCGCTGGGTCCCATTGAGACTCGATCGATGGGGGCTGGGGTCTCGAGTGTCATCGCCGCCTCTTGTTTATGCGATACGTGTACACGGCGACGGCGCCGATGATGATCACGCCACGCGCCACGTTCTGAAGAAACTCATCAACCTGGAGCGAATTGAAGGAGGTGTCCAGAACGAACAGGATCATGACGCCCGCGAGTGTGCCCCAAACGCCGCCTCGCCCGCCGCTCAGGGCCGTCCCACCCAGGACGACGGCGGCGATCGACTCAAGGGAGTAGTTGCCATCGGGGCCGATCCAAGGCGCTCCCGACTTGATGCGGGCTGCCAAGTACAAGCCCGTCACGACCGCCGTGAGAGCGCAGATCACATGGGCGGCAATGATCACTCGGTGTGATTTAATGCCAGACAGGCGAGCGACTTCCTCACTCCCGCCGACCGCATACATGTGGTGCCCCATAGTCGTGTAGCGCAGGAGGATCCAGACTGCGGCGACCACTCCCCCAAGAAGAATGAAAGGCACGAGAATTGGGCCGAAGTAGCCATACGCCAGGTACTGGAACTGATCTGGCACGGCGCCAGAGTAGTCTTGGAACGAGGCGTTGAGAACGCCACTGAGAATGAAACTCATACCCAGTGTGGCCACGAATGGATTCACACGAAGCTTGGTGATCACAAGGCCATTGGCGAGACCAACGAGGGCGCCAATCGCCAGGACGACCACCACCCCGAGAGCCATCTTGTTCGGGTCGTCGTTCATGATCGCCGACGAGTAGGTAGCCGAAACGCTGATGAGATAGGAAACGGAAAGGTCGATCGAGCCAACTATGAGCACGCACGTTTGACCCATGGCGACGATGCCAAGACCGACGGACCTAGAAAGGACTGACTCGAGCGCGTCGATCGAAAGGAGTGTCCCCTCGTTGGCAACGCTAACGACGATCGAGGCCAGCAGGTATATGACGCCGAGCACGACGAATATCGGTGCGCTGCCCGCCCGCAGGATCTTCCGGCCGATGAGAACCAGGCGTGTCTTCGGCTGAAGCGAGGTCAAATCCGTCATGCTGGCACCGACGCCTTCTCGCCGGTGGCCATGAACATCACGTCATCTTCAGTCGCCCCCGATGGCAACTCGCCTTGGATCGACCCGTTCCGCATGACGAGGATGCGATCGCTCATACCGAGGAGCTCGGGCAGTTCTGAGGAAATCATGACGATCGCCGCTCCTCTTCGAGCAAGACTCCGCATCAGGTCGTGGATGCCGGCCTTCGCGCCGACATCGATACCTCGGGTCGGCTCGTCGAAGATGAAGACGCGACTGCGTGTCGCCAGCCACTTAGCTAGCACGACCTTCTGTTGGTTACCGCCGCTCACAAAGCGGACCTCTTGATCGATGCTTGTGGCACGCAGATCTACATTTGCCGCCAGCTCGCGGACGGATACCGGGTGTGGCAATCGCGAATCGAGCAAGCGCCCCATGCTGCGCATGGCTAGCAGCATGTTGTTGCGAATCGACAGCGACAGGACCAGACCTTCGGCCTTGCGATCCTCGGTGAGAAACGCGACGCCTCGGCGCACGGCCTGGCGTGGCGATCGAATGTGAACACGTTCGCCACCGAGCTCGATGGCGCCGGAGTCGAAGGGGGCAACGCCGAAGAGGGCCTCGGCAAGTCCGGAACGACCCGAACCGGCCAGACCTCCAATGCCCAAGATCTCGCCGGCCCGGACTTCGAAGTTGATGTCGTGGAGGCGTCGGGTCACGTTGCCGTCGCGGACGGCCATCATGACCTCGCCCAACTCCTCGCTCGTCGCATGAGGCGGGAAGTAGTCTTCGAGATCGCGGCCGACCATCATCCGCACGAGATCTGACATGTTCGTTTCGGTCACGCCGACCGTGGCCACCTTGCGTCCGTCCCTCAAGACAGTCACCCGGTCGGCCACTTCGTATATCTCGCGCAGCCGATGCGAGATATAGACGATCCCCATGCCCTTCTTCTGGAGCACTCGGACCTGTCCGAACAGGGCCTCGACCTCATGAGGCGACAACGAGGCCGTTGGCTCGTCCATGACCAGGATTCGCGAGTCGAATGAGAGCGCCTTGGCGATCTCGACGGTCTGCTGCTGAGCTACAGAAAGGTGCGCTACCAGGTCATCGGGAGCGATCGTGCCGCTCGGATCCACTTGAGCCAGGAGGCGGCCTGTCGCCGAGTCCATGGCCCTCCGGTCCACGATCGGACCACGCCGAGGCTCTCGACCGAGGAAGATATTCTGGGCAACGGTTCGTTCGGGCAGGAGATTGAATTCCTGGTAGATGATGCTGATGCCCTTGATCTGGGCGTCCCTGGGGTGCCTGAAGGTAACCGGCTGGCCCTCGAGGGTGATCGTCCCGGCATCCGGCCGGTACGCGCCCGAGAGGATCTTCATAAGCGTCGACTTCCCCGCTCCGTTCTCGCCCAGAACGGCGTGAACCTCGCCCGCTCGCAATTCGAAGTCGACGTCCGAGAGAACGGGCACACCGAAGAAGCTCTTTCCAATTCCGCTCATCTGCAAGAGGAGCGGGCCGTCGGTGGCTGGTTGGGTCATCGTGGCGTCACCCTCGAGTTGCCTGAGCTGGGAAGACGCTGTGCCATGCGTCGAGCAGGATCGCCATTACATCGCAACGGGCGAACGCCATCCGTCCGGCGGCCTCCGACCGCCCGCGGCCACGATCGCCGCATACCCCCTCACACTGCACGCACTGCGCCGAACCCGTCGTCGCCACCGGCATAGGAACCTTTGTCGAACGCGAGACCACCGATTGCTCCTCCTGATGCCTGAGCACCCGTGACGAGTCGCAAGGCGCGCCAGAGGACCGATGGAAAACCTTTTCTGCAGAGATGCTAGCGCGGCTGGTCAAGGGGCGTTGAGCACGTGAGTCCGAGGGAGGGCGGACGTTATCCGAGCGCGGATTTGAGCATGTTTCTGCGTGCGAAGGTGTTCCGCGGCGATCTAAGCCGTCTGCATTCGAGTCCGAGTAGCCTGCTGCTTGCTTCTCTACGGCGCAAGGCGACGGCATAGCAAAGGTTTCCTTATGAGTGCCGAGGAACGGTGCTGTGGAGGACCGCGGCATGGGTTCCGGCTACCTCGAGAATGGCGCGGCGTCTCGCCGTGCACGAATCTTGGCCATCGCGGTTCGAGCGGCCCGCCGCCCGAGGACCAACGACATCCCCAGCCCGGCCCCGTATCCCGCGTGAAAGACCCCGCCGGCTTTGGCGTCGGCGGCCACGGACGCTGGGGCGAGACCCGCTATGCCTGCCCCTACCACCAGCACGTCGATCTTTGCCTGGTCCTGGCTCATTTGCGGGACTCGCTCTCTCGTGGATGGGTTCGTTCGGGGACGCGCGGTGAATTGGTCTCTCGGCGGCGGCCCCTCGTAGGCGGTACGGGCGCCGCCCCAGAGAAGCGATCAGACGTGGGCAACGAAGCGCTCCTTGACCTTGGTCATCAGATCGTCAAGGGGCATCGCCCACACGTCGCGGTTGAAGATTTCGACCTCGATCGGGCCGAAGTACCCGGCCGCCTCGACTGCCTTGCGGAGGCGGCGCAGCTCGATCACGCCGTCGCCCATGAGCCCGCGGCCCATGAGCGGGTCGGGTGAGGGAACCAGCCAATCGGAGACGTGGAAGCCCAGGATTCGGTCGGCGGCGCGGCGAATCCCATCGTACACACAAGGATCCCACCAGACGTGGTACACGTCCACGACGACACCTACCAGGCTGGCAGGGAAGCATTCGGCAATCTCGTTCGCCTGAGCAAGGGTGACGATCACAGATCGGTCGCCGGCGAAGACCGGGTGGAGGGGCTCGATCCCGATCTTCACTTTCAGGCGCTCGGCGACCGGCAGGAGCGCGGCGATCCCCTCGACGACCTGCTGTCGCGCCCGATCCAGGTCCTTGTCCGGCGCCGGACCGCACACGAGCACGAGCAAGGGCGAGCCGAGCGTGGCCGCCTCCTCGAGAGCCCGCACGTTGTCCTCATGCCTGGACGCCACCTCGGCTTCCGTGGCCGCCGGAAAGAAACCTCCTCGACACAGGCTGGAGACTCCGAGGCCAGCGTCGCGGATGAGCCCGGCCGTGGCCTCGAGCCCAAGCTCGTCGACCTTGTGCCGCCAGACTGAGATCGTCTTCACGCCATGCTGAACGCAAGCGTCCACCACGTCGCGCATCCCGTATGGATCAGCCGTGATCTGGTTGAAACTGAGCCGGACCTCAAGTCCGTCAGCCGCGGCGATGCCGGTCACGGGTCAGGCCTCCAGGTCGGGGATGTCCACCCACCGACGTTCGACCCAGGACTGCTGGCCCAACTCGGCGAGCTGGATGGATTTGGCGCCGTCCATCAAGTCCCACGGAAAGGGGTCCCCACACACGACGTGCTTGAGGAAGAGCTCCCACTGGACTTTGAAGCCGTTGTCGAAGGTGCCGTTGTCCGGCACTTCGATCCAATCGGCGCGGTAGTCGGTTCGAGCTTCTAGGTCAGGATTCCAGAGCGGTCGCGGAGAGTTCGCCCGATGCTGGCTGTAGCATCGGTGCAGCCCGGCGATGGCGCTGCCTTCGGTGCCGTCGATCTGGAGGACGAAGAGATCGTCGCGATAGACGCGCGTGCACCAGGATGAGTTCATCTGGGCGACGATGTCGCCTTCGAGCAGGAACGTCCCGTAGGCGGCGTCCTCGGCAGTCGCCTTGTAAACCTTTCCTTCCTCGTCGACGCGCTCCGGAATGTGCGTGAAGCCCAGACACGAGACCGCTTTCACGGGCGCGACGATGTCGTCCAAAACGTAGCGCCAGTGCGAGAACATGTCGACGATGATGCCGCCGCCATCTTCGCTCCGAAAGTTCCAGGACGGTCGCTGCGGCAGCTGCCAGTCACCCTCGTACACCCAGTAGCCGAAATCGCCGCGCACCGACAATATCCGGCCAAAGAAGCCGCCCTCGACCAATCGCTTCAGCTTGATCATTCCCGGCAGAAAGAGCTTGTCCTCGACGACGCCGTGCCTGATCCCGGCCGCTCGTGCGAGGCGCACCAGCTCCAGCGCCGTTTCGAGATTCGTGGCTGTCGGCTTCTCGCAGTAGACGTGCTTGCCAGCGGCGATCGCCTTGCGCAAAGCGTCGGACCGCTGCAGCGTCTTCTGGGCATCAAAGTAGATCTCGTCTTCGGAGTTGGCGAGGCACTTTTCCAGATCCGTGCTCCAGCGCTCCACGCCCAGCGCCTCGGCGACCGCGCGCACTCGCCGTTCGTTCCGGCCGACCAGGATGGGATCCGGGACGATGACCTCGCCCTCGCCAATCCGAACTCCGCCCTGGGCTCGGATTTCGAGGATCGAGCGAACCAGATGCTGGTTCTGGCCCATCCGGCCGGTAATGCCGTTCATGATCACGCCGACACGGCGACTGTTCAACGATTACCTCCTGGCATCTTGAGGCTCCACGACATCGACCATGCCCTCCGATAGCTCAATGCCTCAGTCCGAGGCGATGTCTTAAGGCGACAGCCTCCAAGAGGTCCCAGCTCAGGCTGTCTGCTTCTGAGCGTGGGCTTGGACTTTTTGCCTTTGGCTTCTTCCCTGCCCTGGCCCGCGCGAGAACCGCCTCTGGCTGGTTGATGGTCGTGTCGGTAGACCGAGGGCCAGGACCCCGAGGACGGCGGCAGAAAACCTTTACTACCATAGGCATCGGGAAGGTTCTGTCAAGCCCGAATTAGATGGGATCGTGCGGAAGTTCTGGCCGCATGCACCAGGGGAAGGAGCAGCGCGGACGGCGCCGGCGTCAGCGGGCGGGAGCTAACTCCGCCGATTCGGCTCCTCGGACCGGCGCCACCGAGGACCGGCGCACGAGCTGGGTAGGCAATCGTGTCACCGAGTCTTCTGGCGGCGGCTGACACAGCGCGAGCTGCATAGCCCGGCGACCGATCTCCGCCATAGGCACAGCAACGGTCGTAAGGGGCGGGGTCAGGTCACGCGAGATAGGGATGTCGTCGAAGCCAACAAGAGAGATGTCGCGGGGCACTTCGAGTCCTCGCTCGCGGAGCGCAGCGAGGACACCGATTGCCATGATGTCGTTGGCGGCGAAGATGGCGCTGAACTGGGCACGGGAGTCGATCAGCTTGAGGCAGGCGTCGTAGCCGCCCTGGCGGGTAAAGTCGCCGGTGACGATGAGCTCAGGCTCAGGCTCCAGTCCGAACGACGCCAAAGCTCCTTGATAGCCGCGAAGCCGGTCTTCGGTCGTGCTGAACCGAGGAGGACCGGCCAAGTGCGCAATCCTCACGTGACCGACCTGGAGGAGCTCTCGCGTTACCCGGAAGGCACCTCCAGCGTTGTCGGGAGCCACGGCGGGCGCGCGAATCGGGTACCCGCCGCAAAGAACCAGGCGACTGCCCTGCGCGCGGAGGCCACGGGCTTGCTCCTGCAGCGCGACGACGAACTCGTCGTCCTCGATATACCCACTTGTCAGGATTACCGCGTCGACCCTCTGGCCGCGCAGCATCTTGATGTAGGCGATCTCGCGCGACGGATCGCGCAGAGAGCTGCACAGCACGAGGAGTCTGCCAGCCTCGTCGGCGACTTCCTGGATGCCTCGCACGATCTCGGCGAAATACGGGTCGGAGACGTCGTGCAGGAGAACGCCGACGGTTCCGCTCGTCGCCGTGATCAAAGCCCTCGCATGGGCGTTTGCCACGTAGCCCAGGTCGCGGACCGCCTCCTCGACGCGCTCACGTGTTGGGGCGGCAACTGGATAGTTGTCGTTCAGCACCCGCGACACGGTGGCAACAGACACATGCGCCCGCCTCGCGACGTCGCTGATGTTGGCGGTCACCCGTCCGAGCTCCTCTTCCGTTTCGTGGTGTCCCTCTTCGGAGAGTCTAGTTGAGCAACGACCCCCCCCGCTTGCCCTTGGCGGGGAGGCGGGAGGTGTTGCGATGGCCGATCAGCGTTGGACACGGGCGCCTCCGCCTCCCACGACTCGCTCCACCTCGGCCAGGGTCGCCATGGATGTGTCGCCGGGCGTCGTCATCGCCAGAGCGCCATGCGCCGCGCCGTACTCGACCGCTCGATCCGGGCCGTAGCCTCGTAGAAAAGCGTAGACCAACCCGGACGCAAACGAGTCGCCGCCGCCGACCCGATCGAGGATCTCGAGGTTCGGCCGTGGCGTGGCCTGGTGGAGTCGGCCGTCCTGCCAGCACACGGCGCCCCAGTCGTTGCGCGTGGCCGTCGTGGCAGCTCGCAGCGTGGTGGCGACCACCTTCAGGTTCGGGTAGCTCGTGACGACGCGATCGATCATGCGTCCGAAGTTCGTCGGATCCAGGGCCGAGAGGTTCGCGTCGACGCCCTCGACCGCGAAGCCCAGGGCCGCCGTGAAATCCTCCTCGTTGCCGAGCATGACGTCGACTAGGGGCGCCAGCGCCGTGTTGACCTCGCGTGCCCTGGCCTGGCCACCGATCGACTGCCACAGCGAGGCGCGGTAATTCAGGTCGTAGCTGACGATTGTGCCGTGACGGCGGGCAGCCCGAATCGCCTCCTCGGCGACAGCTGGGGTCGTCTCCGAGAGCGCCGCGAAGATGCCGCCCGTGTGAAACCAGCGCGCGCCCTCGGTCCCAAAGATAGTGTCCCAGTCGATCTCACCGGCCCGGAGCTGCGAGACGGCCGTGTGGCCCCGATCGGAGCAGCCGAGTGCCGCTCGGACGCCGAAGCCGCGCTCCGTGAAGTTCAGCCCGTTGCGCACGGTCCGTCCGACCCCGTCGTCGGCCACCCAACGGACGTGCGAGAGGTCCACGCCGCCTTCGAGCATGAGGTCCTCGACGAGACGGCCTACCGGATTGTCCGCGAGAGCGGTCACGATCGCCGCTCGCATTCCGAAGACTCGACGGAGGCCGCGGGCTACGTTGTACTCGCCGCCGCCTTCCCAGGCCCGAAACGTGCGGGTCGTGGCGATCCGTTCCTCGCCCGGATCGAGACGAAGCATGACCTCGCCAAGCGAGACGATGTCCCACCGGCAGCTCTGGGCCGATCGAATCTCCAATGTCATCCCCTCCACCATCATTGCCGAGCCGACGCCTGGATCCGGGCTGCAGCCGCCACGGAGACGGCCTCCGACGTGAGCCGGCGAATCGCCTCGAAGTCGCCGCGCAACAACAGGCCCTGGCTCACCATCCAGCTGCCACCGCAGGCCAGGACCTGCGGCAACGCCAGGTACGAAGCCAGGTTGGAGGCGCTTACGCCGCCAGTCGGTATGAAGCGAACGTTCTTGTACGGCGCCGAGACGGCCCGCAGAAACGCCACCCCGCCAGCCGCCTCGGCCGGAAAGAACTTCAGCACGTCCACTCCGTGAGAGAG
>Ga0182021_10004570_pt1 | contig 16297 bp, 17 predicted proteins | sample 612E3MmetaG_FD_120493 | JGI IMG/M metagenome (GOLD analysis project Ga0182021, IMG submission 120493) | Permafrost microbial communities from Stordalen Mire, Sweden - 612E3M metaG (Illumina Assembly) | ecosystem: Environmental > Terrestrial > Soil > Wetlands > Permafrost | place: Sweden...
ATGTTCTACCTGGCGGCGTACGCCTTCATGAACGTCGGCGCCTTCGCCGTGGTCAGCCACATTTCGGGCCGCGGCGAAAAGCGCCAGTCCATCGACGACCTGGCCGGCCTGGGCCAGACCCAGCCGCTGACGGCAGCCATGCTGAGCATCTTTCTGCTGTCGCTGATCGGCATCCCGCTGACCGGCGGTTTTTTCGGCAAGTTCTACATCTTCAAGGCGGCCCTGGAATCGCACCTGGTCTGGCTGACGGTGCTGGGGCTGCTCAACAGCGCGGTGGCGGCGTATTACTACCTGCGCCTGCTGGTGGCGATGTACTTCCGCGACCCCGCCGATGGCGCCGCCGAGGTGGAACCGCTGACGCCCGCGTTTGGCGCGGCGCTGTTCCTGCCCGCGGTGGGCACGCTGGTGCTGGGGATATTCCCGTCGTGGGTGCTGGACTTCGCCAGTAAGTCGGCGGCGATGTTGAAGTGAGGGGGGGCGGGGCTGGAGTCTAGCCGCTGGCACATCAGTCAGCCCTTATTGTTGAGTCACTTGCGAAGCTCTCGCGGCTAGACTCTAGCCGTGGACGGGGATCCAGACTTGGCGTTCCGGGCTTCGTGAGATCGTTGGGAAAAGCGGCATGTCATCCTGTGGCACGCCGCACTTTCGGCGATGAGGATGAAGCCGGCCGGGGCGCCAAGAGGCACCCGATTTCCGCCCACCGGGCGGGCCGGAGAGCAACTGCGCGATATTGGGGATTTGAACTACGGCAGGGGTGCTGCAGGCGAGGTGGCCTAGGGGCCGAACTGGCACAACTCGGAATTGAGCTATCCTTAGCGGTATTGACGTTGCGGCCAACGCTCCCGCAAACTTCAGCGAGTCGAGTTAGGCTGCTGGGCGTTTGATTGCGTTAGATGGCGGCCGGACGATGAAGGGTGACGATGATAAGAACGCTTCGAGTCGAGAGCTTTAAGTCCCTTGTCAAACTGGAACTAGAGTTAGGGCGCGTCAACGTCTTTATCGGCGCCAATGGCAGCGGCAAGAGCAACCTGCTGGAGGCAGTGGGTATCCTTGGCGCGGCTGCTTTTGGCCGTGTGGATGACGAGACCCTGTTGCGTCGAGGCGTGCGCCCGGGTGTGCCGCGGCTCTACAAGTCGGCCTTCCCATCGAAAGACAAAGTGCCACGGCTCTTTTTCGGGGCCACCTCAAAGGAAGGCGCTCTGTACGAGGTGAGCCTATGGAATCCGATTGACAATCCGGATCCGGCATGGCGCTACATGACCGAGCGGCTGGAACAAGCCGGGCATGCCGTTGTGACGCGCGGGGTGAAGGGTTACGGCAAGCGAAACCAGGAGCAGGGCATTGCGGCACTTGAAACGGTGAATTTGCCGTCAGGCGCTCCGGCTTTATCGATCATGGATGAGTTGCGAGCCTACAGCATTTACTGTCCCAATACCCCGTCCCTTCGTGGCTTGGTTCAGGACCTGCAAACCAGGGAACCAGTCGGACTAGCTGGAGGACGGCTGCCGGAGGCTGTGGAGGAACTGCTTACGGCTGCCAGGAAGAACGATCCCCTTGACGATCTCGTGGAGGAAGTGCGAGATCTGCTGGATTGGGCGAGCGACTTCTCAGCAGCGCCCTCGCTGGGTGTGCCTCTTTCACCGTCGGCGGCGCGGTCGCGTCTGGTCATCCAGTTCACCGACCGGTACATGGCGAAAAAGCGAAGTAAGCTTACCGGTTACGACGCCAGCGAAGGGGCGCTGTATGTTCTCTACTGCGCCGTCTTGGCCTTGCATCCCAAGGCACCCAAGTGTCTTGCCGTGGATAACGTGGATCAGGCGCTGAATCCAAGATTGGCACAGAAATTGATGGCGGCGCTGTGCTCGTGGACTGCCGCTCTAGGCGCAGGCCAACAATGGCTAGTGACGGCGCATAACCCTGCCGTTCTCGATGGTTTATCCCTCGATGACCCGGAGGTCCGCCTTTTCACGATAGATCGCGACAGTCAAGGTCATACTGTCGTCCGGCGCATCGACCTGTCGGCGGCACTCGCCGTACGCCCCGGCGCAGACTGGACACTATCGAGGATGTGGATGAATGGGCTATTGGGTGCAGTGCCCAATGTCTAATCCACTACGCATTGCACTGGTGGGCGAAGAACCCACCGATGCAGTTGTGATAAGGGCTGCGCTCAGGTCCATGTTGCGGGAGCGTCCGTTCATCCTGCAGCAGATCTTTCCGGAGGGGTCCGCGGGCTTTGGCGACCTGGGGGCTGGCTGGGCCGGCGTTTATCGCTGGTGCCATCAGTCGGCCAACCGTGGTGGCGGCCACCTCCGAGACGACGTTCGTCTGTTTCAGAATTTCGATCTGCTGCTTCTGCATCTGGACGCGGACGTCGCCGGAGCGAGATACGATCAAGGCCGGATTATTCCGCACGCCGATGATGGAGCATTGCCGTGCGAGCGTGTTTGTCCGCCGGCTTCGGACACGACGAATGCGCTACGCACGGTGCTGCTGAGTTGGTGTGGCGAAGTTGCGATGCCGGAGAAGGCCGTCATCTGTATGCCATCCAAGAACACGGAAGCATGGGTGATGGCCGCGCTTTTTCCGAACGATCATGCGGTGGCGCAGGGCATCGAGTGTTACTCTAACCCAGAGGGGCGACTCGGTCAACAGCCCAAGGCACAGCGGATTCGAAAGCGGAAACGCGACTACGAAGATCGTTCCGAGAAGATGGAGGAGGCTTGGCCGGCCCTGGCGTCTCCCGGCGTGCTGGCTGAAGCCTATCGCTTTCAACTGGAGTTCTTGGAAGCGCTTCTGCGCTTGGCGTAGCGTCCCACGCTCGCCAGTCCCCACCACTGGGGCAACTGCGATTCGCTTGAACTGCCTGAAGTCCTCTCTCGCGATTCCAGCGACGTCGCTTTCGCGATGTCCCTGGCCCTGGAGTTACCGAGGAGCGGTTTCAAGGCCGCAGGTTCGCGGTCTTCACGCCTCTCGGCAGGACCTGGGAGCCGCTGATGTGGCTTTCGGCGCTGGCCTGCATCTCGATCGCGCACGCCGGCTACGTGCTGGTGGCGCTACGGGCGCGCTCGGAGGCGGGCGTGGCGGCCGTCAGGTTCTACCTGGCGGCGTATGCCTTCATGAACGCCGGCGCCTTCGCCGTGGTCAGCCATATTTCGAGCCGCGGCGAGAAGCGCCAATCCATCGACGACCTGGCCGGCCTGGGGCGGACCGAGCCGCCGATCCGCATGCCGCCGACCGGCGCCCCTGGAAAGGTGGAACCGCTGACGTCCGCGTTCGGCGCGGCGCTGTTTCTGCCCGCGGTGGGCACGCTGGTGCTGGGGATCTTCCCATCGTGGGTGCTGGACTTCGCGACTAAGTCGGCGGCGCTGTTGAAGTGAGGGGCTTGACGCGCGCGGCTGGAGTCTGGCGGTGGGTTTGCTGGACGGCGTGATTCACCCGGGACGCGTCGCCGAACGCCAGCCTCAGGGGCTACCTCGCATCAGTCATGCCGCTTCGCGATCAGTTCCCGGACCTTGGACACCAGATCGTGAGGCACCTCCATGACGGTCTCCGACGGCCGGATTCCAACTTCATCCTCTGCTGACGCCTCGTCCTCGGTCTGCTCCCCGTAGTGGGCAAGCACCCGCTGCACCTTGCCCTCATCCCACCCGTCTGGAAACTTGTTGTGGCTCACTGATGTTTCCTCCTTCTGCGCCTGCGATACGCCGCAAGAGGCTTCCCGGAAAGCTCGTAAGCGGTGACGACAAACACGCTATCCGGTTCGCGGTCCGGAACATAGATGACCCGCAGGTATCTACCGGAAGCTGTCTGGCCCAAAGCAACTCCGGAACCCTCGTGGCCCGCCCGATCCTCTCCCGTGTTCTCCAAAACTCCCATGGCCTCTTCCTTGACCACTTCATGGTTGTGGATATGAGGCGCGCCAGTCACAGGGTCGACACAAGAACCGGATGAGCAAGCTTCTTCGACCTTGATTCTAACCCGAATGGCACGGGCGTGCCGGCGTGGCGTGGAGGAGCGCGATTAGCTGCGGGCCGCACGCGGGGGGAGCTGGCGCGGTGGAACTGCTGACGCCGGCGTTTGGCGCGGCGCTGTTCCTGCCCGCGGTGGGCACGCTGGTGCTGGGGATCTTCCCGTCGTGGGTTATGGACTTCGCCACCCGAATGGCGGCGCTGCTGAAGTAGGCCGCCTTCGGGCGCTGCTGCAGGGTCCCAAGCCGATGGCTGGCGAAATCCGGATAGTGCCCATGCACGGTCGAGTCCGCCATTCCTTCGGTGACCGGGATCGTGGAGCCCCGGATAGCCTCGCTCGGAACTGTATGCTCGCCCATGAAGCAGTTGGGTAGAGCCGACATGGCTGATGGGAGAAGAACCGAACGCCACCATCGAGCACAGGTTTTCCTTGACATCTGTGTATATTCTGTGTAATGTATGGGTAGCTGTGAAGTGACGCGCAAGATTGGAGGATTTGGATATGCCCGACACGAAAGCACGAGCACGACCCCCCGGCGTGATAGCGCCATCATCACCAGTTTCAGATGTTGCGTGCCGATTGCGTTAAATAATAGCCGGGGCTGGAGAATTGAATGGCATTCCAGCCAAGAAAGTCACAGCGTGAGTCCTCCCCGAAAGGGCGCTCACCTAAACCACAACAGACTCCGAACCGGTTAGAGCTTAAGGTAGGCGAGAAGTGACCGGACGGAATCACAACCGACGTTGATACTATTCCCGCCCATGAGGCTTTTCTAAAGGCGGGTTTGATAACCGCAATTGTGTTTTTCTGTTGCGTGTTGATTGCTACCCTGGCCGTCCACGCGATGGCCATCGGCAACCAGCAACGCCTGGACGGTATTCTAAGTGTCGCCTGGAAGGTGCTCATCGGTTTCGGCCTATGGGCAATTGCGGCGGGCAAGGTGAAAGCCGCCCTGCGGAAGGCGATCCACATATTGAAAGAGTGAAGACAATGAAAAGTTCTGAGAAGAAGGTCCGCGTGACCATCGATCTCACCGCACAATTCAACCAGCGGCTGGAGCAGCTTGAGGTGCTGGTTGACGCCAACAGCAAGGCGGACATCATTCGGCAGGCGCTGCAGCTTTTCGAGTACGTTGCCAAGCGCACGGTCGAGGGGTACACCTTTCGGGCCGTGTCGCGTACCGGGCGCGAGGAGAACCTGGTGTTCTTCGGCGCAGGACCGGGAACTAGCGCCGTTGAGGATGAGCGCCTGGTCAATGCGTGACCGGGCGTTCTGCCGCCCCGCGGTAGAATGCCACGCATCTGTTGAGATGGCGAAAGGTGGTTATGGCGCGACGGGAGCCGTTTGAGCAGCGTGAGCGGCGCGGGAAGAAGGGGCACAGATTGGCTGGGGTCAAGAGGCTGAGGCTGGCCGTGGGCGAACCCTTCAGTGGCGCAGGCGCCCGGGTCGGCGTCAATACCGTGACTGAAGGCCCGCTAATCGAGGCGGTCATAGAGCGTGCCGTCGCGGTGATCGGCGATCGCGCGCAGGCCATGCGATGGCTGGGCACCCCGGTACGCGCTCTCAACTACGCCACGCCGATCTCGCGCCTTCATGGACCACAGGGCCAGGACGATGTCCTGCGGATACTCACGCAACTGGAGCATGGCGTCTTGTGATCGAGGTCTACCGGCTGCACTCCGCCCGATACCCGGCTATGAACGGAGAAGGAGCGGCGGTTTACGGCGGGCGGTGGAATAGGAAAGGTACCGAGGCCATTTACGCGGCCGACTCTCGCTCGCTGGCAATCCTGGAGATCATGGTCCACTATTCAGTCCTGCCCAAAGACTTCCTGCTCACGCCGATTCGAATACCGGATCGCGTGCGAGTGCTTTCCGTGCCCGATAGCGCGCTGCCACTCGGATGGAATCAGGCAACTACGATAGCAGCCACACCGGATTTGGCGATGCAGTTCTATCCCAACACCGCCGTGTTGAGCGTGCCATCGGCCATCGTCATGAGAGAGCGCAACTACGTGCTCAACCCTGCACACCGCGATTTCCAGCACATCCAGTTCCTTGCCTCGGAGGCATTTCAGTTCGACCCACGGCTCAAGTAGGCGGTCTGAGAAACCGGCATGCCGGTACGGGCGATTTCGAGATGACCGGCGGGACGAGCACGCCCGCAAGCGGGGAATTCTGGCTTGGTTTGGGCCTCTTGGCGCAGCCGGACTTCGCCCAGAAGCGCTCATTTCCTGAATCCTGCGCGCCACTCTGCAGGGTGCATTCAAGCAGGTCCCCGTTTCTGGGGTTGCCGGGGACCGCTCCGGAAGCTGGCGCGTTCGCCGTGGTGAGCCAAATTTCGGGCCGCGGCGAAACGCGCCAATCCTTCGACGACCTGGCCGGCCTGGAGCAGACCCAGCCGCCGATCCGCATGCCGCTGACCGGCGGCCCTGGAGTCGCACCTGGTCTGGCTGACGGTGCTGGGGCTGCTCAACAGCGCGGTGGCGGCTTGCTGCTACCGGCGGCTGCTGGTGGCGATGTACTTCCGCGACCCCGCCGACTGAGCCGCCGAGGTGGAACCGCTGACGCCCGAGTTCGGCGCGGCGCTGTTTCTGCCCGCGGTGGGCACGCTGGTGCTGAGGCGTGACTGCACTTGAATCACGGACGGCGCGCCCGGGGGAGGCGAATCGGGCTTCGTGAGATAATCCTCTTGTGCAGCGGCAATTCGAATACCGGTTCGAGTGGGACCGCGCAAAGGCCCTTCGAAATGTCCGTGAACACAAGGTTTCATTTGAGCGGGCCGCTACGGTTTTTCTCGATCCGGGAGCCATGTCGATATTCGACGAGGAGCACAGCGAGAGTGAGGAGCGTTGGGTCACTCTCGGGTTGGACCGCGCCGGGGTACTTCTGGTGGTGTGCCACACGTTCCACGAGGAGAAAGAAGCCAGCCGTGAGGCGGGCGCCAAGATACGCTTGATTCGGCGCGCCGGGCGAACCGGGGAGAAGCCGCACCATATCGGGGACCTGAAAAATGAAGGCACATTACGATTTTTCGAAGGCGGAGCGAGGCAAGTTTTTCCGGAAGGGAGCGCGCGTACGCCTGCCTATCTACTTGGACGGCCAGTTGCAGAAGCGACTGGAGCGTATCGCACTGAAGAATGGCCGGGATGTCGGCGACGTAGTGAGCGACCTTCTCAGCAAGGACGTGGCGTTGCTGGAGAAGTTGGCGTAGTCGATTCGGGCGGTCACGGCCAGATTCGATCCGAAGCTCGCTGGTGGTCCTGGGCGACGGGCAGATTGGGCTCTACGCAGGGGTGCCCGCCGCCCGATAGATAGGCGTGTCACGGGAGGAACATACCCGGGTGGAACATGCGCCAGTACTCATCTTTAGCAATTTTAGTAATGGATCCTCGCGCTGGCATCATTCCGTCGCGGTACCAGTGCAAGTGCATCGTCTCTTGATCCCGCCGTGTTCCCGGACATCCGAGCACGGACAATCTCGCCACCATCCACCATTCGGATGAGTCCAAACACCTCGCCTTGGACCGCTGGTCCCAAATCCCGTCATGCCCGCGCCGCCGCCCGCCCCATTCTGCCTCCCGTCTCCCAACTGCTAGGTCTCTGACCGCGGGATTCGGTGCCATTGCCGGCAACCACTCCCTCACGGTCGTGGCTCCGAACAGAGCCGCGCGCGTCAGCAAGCGGTCTTGCGATGGCACCGGACCACGCGGTCACGGTACTAGCTCCTGTCTCCCGGCTCCTGCCATAATGGGTATGGAAGAACCCCATGGATACCGGACTCGCCATCAACGCCGACCCTATGCGGCTGGCCGGAATCTGCCGCCGCTACCAGGTGCGTCAACTGTCCGTGTTCGGTTCGGTGGCGCGCGGTCAGGCACGTTCGGACAGCGACGTGGATCTGCTGGTGGAGTTTTTTCCGGACGCCGGAATCGGGCTCATCCGGTATGCCGGCTTGATGCTGGCGCTCGCCGAGTTGCTGGGTCGAAAGGTCGACCTGGTTACGAAACCTGCTCTGAGGCCCGCGCTCCGCGATGCCATCCTCGAAGAAGCCCAACTGCTCTATGCGGCGTGAGCGGCTGTACCTGCAGGACATTTGCGCGGCAGCCGAATCCATTGCGCGGTTCATAGCGGGGTTCGACGAGGCGGCCTTCCGTGACTCGGAGTTGACCGGCAGCGCGGTGGTGCAGAAGCTGGCCGTCATCGGCGAAGCCGCCTCGCGGGTTTCGGACGGCCTGAGACTGCGGCACCCGGAGATTCCATGGGCGGAGATCGTCGCTTTCCGCAACATTCTGGTGCACGCGTACTTCGGCATCGATTGGGGCGTGGTATGGCTTGCCGCCAGCGTGGAGGTCCCCGCCTTGCGCGCGCAGGTTGCCGCTGCTTTCGACGGCGAATTGGGACTAGCCGGAGGCTGACCGGCCAGCCCACCTTCCCGGCCAGAAGCGCGCTGGTCCTCGCGAGCGCTCAGTTGTGCCGGGGCGCCAGTGGAGAGTGGGCGCGCGAACTCGTAGGCTTTGGCGATGACAGGCATCTCTTCGTTCATGCGATATCCTCAAAAACTCGCCGGCCTGCGGCGCGAAGGCGGCGCCGCAGGAAAAGGTAGAACTGCAAAACCGCAAATGGTAATTCAAGATTAAGTGGGATGAACTGGACCCGAGGCCGGCTGAGAGATCCCAGGGACGGGGACCCGAACTGGAGTGATCCGTGGGTCTGGCGAGGTGGAACAGTTGCCGTGGCCGTTGGCGCTGGCCTCCATGACCATCGGGAATTTCGCGCCGCGCGGCAAGACTCTTGCCGCGGAGTCTCCAGTGGGTCGTTATGTTTCAATCACTTACGGAGGCTTCGAGGCCGGAGTCCGGCCTCGGACGGCGCTACCACGACAGCGAATCGAATCCCGGAATCGGGAAACCGCCGCTGAAGTCCCTCACCTCGCCCGCAATCCCGGCGAGCCGGGAAGCCTCCGCGGGATGGCGAAGCGCATCCCCGATCCATTCCGCAATCCGCGGCATGTCGTCTTCCAACATCCCGCGCGTGGTGCAAGCGGGCGTGCCGATGCGGATGCCGCTGGGCCGCAGCGGAGGATTCGGATCGTCGGGGATCACCTGCTTGTTAGTGGCAATTCCCACGCCCTCCAATATCTTCTCGGCTTGCTTGCCGTCGAAGCCAAAACTCGCAACCGTGTCCACGACTATCATGTGGTTACTGGTGCCGCCGGTGACCAGCGTAACTCCCGCTTTCGAAAGCGCATCCGCCAGCGCCGCGGCATTGGCCAGAACCTGCCGCGCGTACTGCCGAAACCCGGGTTCGGTGGCCTTGCGGAAAGTAATCGCGGCGGCGGCAATGCTATTCATATGCGGTCCGCCCTGCAGGCCGGGGAACACCGAGTTATCGATCTGTTTGGCGTACTGCTTGCGGCAGAGGATCATGCCGCCGCGAGGCCCGCGCAGACTCTTGTGCGTGGTCGTGGTTACGATATCGAAGCCCGCGTCCAACGGATTGGGCAGCACGTCCGCGGCAATCATGCCCGCCACGTGGGATACGTCGGCCATCGCCAGCGCGCCAACTTCCGTGGCGATGCGCCGGAAGGCCGCATAGTCGTACTCGCGCGGATAGGAAGTGTAGCCGCAGAGGACCAGTTTCGGACGGGTCTCCAGCGCCAGTCTCCGGACCTCTTCGAAGTCGATGCTGCCCGCCCGGTCAGGCCGGGTTTTGTAGCGCACGAAGTTGAAGAGCCGTCCCATGTGCGAAACCGGCGCGCCATGGGTCAGGTGCCCTCCGTGGGAGAGGTCCATGCCGAGAATCGTTTCGCCGGGTTTCAGGAACGCCAGATAGACCGCCTGGTTCATGGGCGAGCCGGAGAGCGGCTGCACGTTGGCGTGTTCCGCCCGGAACAGGTCGCAGGCGCGCTGCCGGGCGGCATTCTCGATCTTATCCGTGAATTCCTGCGCGGCGTAATAGCGCCGTCCCGGGTACCCTTCGCAGTACTTATTAGTGAGGACCGACCCCAGCGCGGCCAAAACTTCGGGGTACGTGTAGTTCTCCGAGGGAATCAGGTTGATGCCCTCCTGTTGACGAAGCTGTTCACCGGCGATCGCCTGGAAGATCTCGGGATCGGATTGCAGTAGGAATTCGCGGTAACTGGTCATGGGCAGTCCTTTCGACGCATGCGCCGGACATCCGTGCGGGTGCCCAGGCGATCGGCGTCGAACTGCCCCGCGCTCCCCGGTGGTCGCCCACCTGAATCGCCAGTCACGCGAGGATTGCCGGGGACGCGCCGGCGTTTCTGCGCCTCCCGGAGATTCCAATCTACCATAGGGGCGGGAAGCGGCGGCAGGACGCCATCGTGCCCCGCAATTCACATCCTATGGAACGCCTTCAAAATCTCGCGCGTGGAATAGTGCAGCGCGATTGGGCGGCCGTGCGGGCAGCTCATGGGACAATCCGTCGCCGCTAGCGCCCGCAGCAGCCACTCCATCTTGGCGGCGTCCAGGCGGGTGTTGATCTTGATGGCCGCGCGGCAGGCGATGGACGCGCAGATGCCGCGCCGCAGATCGTCCAATGCCGCGCCGCGCAGTTCGCCCTCGGCGATCTCCAGAATCTCGAACAGAATCCGCTCGAGATCGGCGCCGCCCACCGCCGCCGGCGCGGCTTTCACGGCAATGGTGCGGTTGCCGAACGGCTCCGTCTCGAATCCCGAGGCGTGCAGCTCGTCGGCGATGCGCGCGTAATCGATCTGCTGCCCGGCGGTGAGCTGTACCACCAGCGGCAGCAGCAAGCGCTGCATCTCCACGCGGCCGGCCGCCCGCTGCCGCATCACCTGCTCGAACAGGATGCGCTCGTGCGCCACGTGCTGGTCGATAATCCACAGGCCGTCGCGGCCCGCCGCGATGATGAAGCTCTCGTGGATCTGCCCCAGCGGCCGCAGGTCCGACAGCACCGAGAGCGAAAACTCCGGCGGTGGAATGGCCTCCGGCGGAAACTCGCCGTGCATGTCGAGCCGCCGCGAGAGCTTCCCGGAGGGCGGCGGACCGGGCGCTACTTCGATGGGCGGCGCGCTGAAATCCAACCGCTCGGCGGGCGGCGGGGCGGGACGCAGGACGAAATCCGGCAGCGCCTCATCCTCTGGTGGCGCCTCCGCCCGGCCCGGCGCCGGCCTGGGCGGCTCGGCCGGCGCCGCCTCGAGGCTCTCCGCGGGCGGCGCCTGGTTCTCGATCATCTGGCTGAATTCGGAGTACGGCAGCCGCGCCACCGGCTGTTCCGCGCCCGCCGGCTGTTCCGCGCCCCCCGGCTGTCCCGCGCCCCCCGGCCGCGGCGCCGGAGAGAACGCGGGCGCCGGCCGGCTCTCCATCAGCCGGTCCCGCAGGGTGTCGCGCACGAAATCGTGGACGAACGACCCGTGCCGGAAGCGCACCTCGGTCTTCGAAGGGTGTACGTTCACGTCCACCTCCTCGGGCGCGCACTCCAGAAACAGCAGCGCGAAGGGATACGCCGAGGGCGGCATCAGGTTGTGGTAGGCCGACGAGAGGGCGTGCAGCAGCAGGCGGTCGCGGATCAGCCGCCCGTTCACGAAAATGTAGATCGAGTTGCGATTGCCCTTCTGCACCTGCGGCCGCGAGAAGAACCCCGTGAGCTTGAACCGGCGCGTGGGTGGATCCCCCGGCGCATCGCGCGACGGCGCTTCCGGGTCCGGCACGAACAGGTCGCGCTCGCGCGTGCCGATATCCACCAGGCCGTCCAGCGTCTGGCTTCCGAAGACCTGGTACACGCGCTCGCGCCGCGTCGCCACCGGCGTCACGTACAGCAACTCGGAGGCGCCGCTCGATAGCTGGAACGTCTTGTCCGGATGCGCCAGGCTGTAGTGCGTCACCAGCGACGCCACGTGCGCCAGCTCGGTGGGTTCCGTGCGCAGAAACTTCTTGCGCGCCGGCACGTTGTAGAAAAGGTCGCGCACCGCGATGGAGGTGCCGCGGCCCAGTGCGGCTTCCTCGCAGCGCAGCATCTTGCCGCCCGCGATCTCGATGCGCGTGCCGGTGGTTTCTTCCTGCGACCGCGTCTCCAGCAACAGGCGCGAGACCGAAGCGATGGAGGGCAGCGCTTCCCCGCGGAACCCCAGCGTGGCTATCGACAGCAGGTCCTTGACGTCGCGCAGCTTGCTGGTGGCATGGCGTTCGAAGGCCAGCAGGGCATCGTCGCGAAGCATGCCGCAGCCGTCGTCCACGATGCGGATCAGCCGGCGCCCGCCGGATTCCACCTCGATGCGCACCTCGCAGGCGCCGGCGTCAAGCGAGTTCTCCAGCAGTTCCTTGACCACCGAGGCCGGCCGCTCCACCACTTCACCCGCCGCGATCTTGTTCGCAACCTGGTCGGGAAGAATGCGGATGCGCCCCATGGTGGTGTGGAAGTTCCACTATAACCCGTGGGGCGGGCCCGCGCGGGGGGTGCTTATTAACCGTTTTGGGGAGCGTGGGCCGGGAATGCCCGCAAACCGGGGCCAGACTCGGACTTCCGGCGCAGTTTGCCGGAAATTCGCTGTCTGTCCCCGGTTTGCCCCACGGTGTCGGCTCTCAGTTTGTCGCCTCCCCCAGAACGGTTAGCCCCGCGCGGGGGGCCGCCGTCCCGTCCGCAGAAGCCGGCCAGGGGGCCGGCTGCGGACCAGGGGGTCCGCCCCACAAACCTGTGGTGCGATAGAATCTACTTGCCGGTCCAATTCTATGCGACTCCTTTCCCTGCTTGCGATTCCCGCCCTCCTGTGTGCCGCCGACGCCCCCATGACCAGCGTCGACAAGGCCGCCATGAACCCGTCCATCGACCCCTGCGTGGACTTCTACCAGTACGCCTGCGGCAACTGGATTGCCAGGAACCCGCTGCCCGCCGACCGGTCGCGTTGGGGCCGTTTCGCCGAGTTGCAGGACCGCAACGAGCGCGTGCTGCTCGATATCATCCAGGCCGCCGCCGCCAAAGCCGGCCGCACGCCCGTCGAACGGATGATCGGCGACGCCTTCGCCAGTTGCATGGACACGGCCGCCATCGAGAAGAGGGGCATCGAACCCATCAAGCCCGAGCTCGAGCGCATCGAGGGCATGGCGTCCGCTACGGACGTGGCGGCCGAAATCGCCCGCCTGCACCGCATGGGCATCCGCGTGGTCTTCGCGTTCGATTCCGAGCCCGATGCCAAGGACTCCACCCGGACCATCGCCAACCTCGCCCAGGGCGGCCTGTCGCTTCCCGACCGCGACTACTACCTAAAGCCCGACGCCCGCTTCGCCGAGATCCGCAAACGCTATGTCCAGCACGTGGCGCGGATGTTTCAGCTCGCCGGCGAGAGCGCCGGAACCGCCACCCAGGATGCCCAACAGGTGCTGGCGCTCGAGACCCTCCTCGCCACGGCTTCGGTCGACCGTGTGACGCTGCGCGACCCCGCCAAGAACTACCACATCATGACCAAGAAGGAAGTGGCCGCGCTGGTGCCCGCCATGGACTGGAGCCTGTTTTTCGAGGGCGCCGGCGCGCCGGCTTTCGACAGCCTCAACGTGGCCCAACCCGATTTTCTGAAACAGATCGGCGACGCCCTGCCCACGGAGTCGCTCGACGCGTTTAAGGCCTATTTCGAGTACCACCTGCTGCACGCGCGCGCGGCCCGTCTGACCGGGGCGTTCGAAAACGAGGACTTCGATTTCTGGCAGCGCACCCTCACCGGCGTGCCGCAGCCGCGCCCGCGCCAATTCCGCTGCGTTCAAATGGTGGACCGCGGTTTGGGCGACCTCCTCGGCCAGAAGTACGTCGAAGCCGCGTTCGGCGCCGATGCCAAGGCCCGGATCGGTCAGCTTGTCGGCAATCTCGAGAAGGCCATGGGCGAGGACATCCACGGCCTGACCTGGATGGGCGAGGACACCAAGAAGGCCGCCATCGCCAAGTTGGGCGCCATCACAAATAACGTGGGCTACCCGAAAAAGTGGCGCGACTACGGCAACGTGGCCATCTCCCGCGACGATTTCTACGGCAACGCCGCGCGCATCGCGGAGTTCCTGCACCGGCGCCAGATGGACAAGATCGGCAAGCCCACCGACAAGTCCGAGTGGGGCATGACCACGCCCACCGTCAACGCCTTCTACAGCCCCGAGTACAACAGCATCAATTTTCCCGCCGGTATATTGCAGCCGCCCTTCTTCGACGCCCAGCGCGATCTGGCCGTCAACTACGGCGGCGCCGGCTCGGTGATCGGCCATGAGATGACCCACGGTTTCGACGACGAGGGCCGCAAGTTCGATGGCGACGGCAATCTCCGCGACTGGTGGACCGCCGCCGATGGCGCGGAATTCGAGAAGCGCGCCGCCTGCATCGCCGGCGAGTATTCCGGATTCAGCTCCGTGGACGACGTCAAGCTCAACGGCCGGCTCACGCTCGGCGAGAACACCGCCGACAACGGCGGTCTGCGCATCGCCTACATGGCGCTTCAAGACGCGCTCGCCGAAAAGGGCGCCAAGCGCGGTAAGGTGGACAAACTCAAGCCCGAGCAGCGGTTCTTCCTCGGCTTCGCGCAAATCTGGTGCGAGAACATGCGCCCCGAGGAACTCCGCACCCGCGCCGTGACCGACCCGCACTCACCCGGCCGTTTCCGCGTGAATGGCACGGTGGTCAACATGCCCGAGTTCCAGAAGGCCTTCTCGTGCAAGCCCACCCAGCCGATGGTACACGCCGATTCCTGCCGCGTCTGGTAGCCGGGGGGGGGACAGACTACCGTTTTTCGCGCTACTAGCGAAAAACGGCTGTCTGTCCCCAGGTTTTCTTTCGCGTCCTCAATGTCCCCGGTGCGCGACTTGGAAGTGGATTCGCCGGTGCTATGTGGGGCCTTGCGCACAGGTACGCTCGGATTCGAGCGTTTTTGCGGGCAAATCGCCTCCACGCGCACTTCGGCGTCGCACACCCCAATGTCCCCGGCCTCCCGCATTCTGGTTCCATCCTGTGGTATGGTAGACCGCGCGGCGGATGGTGGATGAGCGGGAGCGAGCCTGCGACGAAGAGGTCTTGCAACTTGGCATTGAGCCGCGGGTCTACCCGGTGGAGTGCGTGTCCGGGGTAACGGGGCCGAATCTCAAAAAGAGAATCGAGACGATCATGAACAACCGCATGGGAGCGAGGCTGAACTTCACAAAGAAAGTAGCCCTGGCAGTTGCCGGGATTGCGGCTCTTGGAGCGCCTGTCGTTGTGGGCATGATGAACGCGCCCGCGGTCCGGGCTCAATCCTCATCCGCTCAACCTGGGCGTGCGGCCAGGCCGCGATTCGAGGTGGCCTCTGTCAAAGCTTGCAAGGATCCCCCTACATTCGTTAGAAGCGGAACGAGCTCGCCCGGAAGGCTGGTTCTGAATTGCGAGACCGTGGGAACGCTCATCCGGAGGGCGTACCTGATGTACCGCGATGGTCATTTCAATCCGGGTGCCTATTTCCTGGTTCCGATCTCGGGAGGGCCCGGCTGGGTCGACTCCGACCGCTACACGATCGACGCTAAGCCGGAGAGTCCTGAAAGCCACGACATGATGATGGGTCCGATGCTTCAGGCGCTTCTCGAAGACAGGTTTCAGTTGAAGATCCGTCGCGAGAGCAAAGACATCCCAGTTTATGCGCTTACGATAGCCCAGGGCGGCCCCAGGCTTCAGGCAACCAAGGAGGCAAGTTGCGTTCCGTTCGACCCGGCACAGCCCCCAGCCCCGCCTGCACCCGCGCGGCGATCCGCCTGCGGAGTCTTTACACCCGATACGAACGGCGGAATTGTCACCTACGGGCAGACGATGGCAGGCCTGTGTTTGCGATTCTCGGGCGTGTTGGGCCGGCCGATCCTGGACAAAACCGGGATTGTGGGTGCGTTCGATATTCATCTGGCGTTGTCCCCCAGCGACATGGTCCCCCGTCCCCCGGGTCTCCAGGTGCAAACGGATTCCACGGCAGCGGATCCCGCCTCCGACCCCGTCAGTTCGTTCAGGTTCGCAATGGGAAAGCTGGGTTTGCAGTTGGAATCGACCAAGGGGCCCGGCGATCTCCTCGTCATCGATCATGTGGAGAAGCCTTCCCAAAACTAGGGCGAGTAACGCGCCTTCCAGGACTCCGCTACAAACGCCGAAGCCCTCCGGCCCACAGTACAATGGCCCCATGGTTGACGGCCTCCGTTTCCGGTGCCAGCCCGGATGCACCGCGTGCTGCGAGCGCAAGGGATTTGTCTACCTCAGCGAATCCGACGTCGCCCGCGCCGCCGCATTCCTGTCTCTGACGCCGCGGGAGTTCGAGAAGCGGTACGTCTACCGTACGCGCCGCCGCATGCGCCTGCGCG
>Ga0182021_10004571_pt1 | contig 16296 bp, 12 predicted proteins | sample 612E3MmetaG_FD_120493 | JGI IMG/M metagenome (GOLD analysis project Ga0182021, IMG submission 120493) | Permafrost microbial communities from Stordalen Mire, Sweden - 612E3M metaG (Illumina Assembly) | ecosystem: Environmental > Terrestrial > Soil > Wetlands > Permafrost | place: Sweden...
ACACATGAGCAACGGTGCTTTAGGATCAACTTTTGCCATTCCTTGACCTGTTTTGCTGGAAACGTCTCCTGGCCAAATCTGAGGTTGCCTATAAGGCTGTGCTTCATATGGGTTTGGAAGATGTTTAACGAACATATCTAAGATCGGTTCTGGCAAGGGAGCTCGTTTACTGAGTTCATCGACTTTTCGACCGACTTCAATTGGGTCACCTGTGTAAGCATCGATGATGTCTTGGAAGGTAACTTTCTTCATTTTCATATGATCAAGATTTAAACCCCATTTGTGAAGGGCTGATCCGAACGCTACACGACTATCTTCAATTGTTACTTGCCAGTCTTTCTTGTGCTCGGCAGGTGCATATTTCTCAATTAAAGTGTTAACTCTTAGGAGAATTTTTGCAAATTTCTTTTGGATTTCTTGTGGAGAAAGTTTGATTTCTTTAATCAAACGGTCAACTTTGTTGATAAATAGAATTGGCTTTACGCGTTCTCTTAGGGCCTGCATTAGGACGGTTTCGGTCTGGGTCATTGGTCCTTCAACTGCATCTACGACTACGAGTGCCCCATCAACTGCTCGCAAACTTCTTGTCACAGCTCCTGAAAAATCGATGTGACCAGGTGTGTCGATTAGGTTGATTAAGTAATCTTTTTCTTGATAAGTATGAACTAGGCTGACGTTTGAAGCAAAGACAGTCATTTGACGTTTCTGCTCAAGGTCCCATGAGTCGAGGAACAGTTTCTGTCCGGCCGTTTGGGTACTGATGATTCCTGCCGCTGCCAGAAGGCTGTCAGCCAGGGTTGTTTTTCCATGGTCAACGTGAGCGATGATGCTGGTGTTGCGTACAAAAATGGGGGTTTCCATCAGTTTTACAATTTCTTCTGTTTGCCTATAACGCGCCATAATTAATCAATCTCCAATTTAATTGAATTTTTCACTTGAAAGGTCTGTTTTTTAATTATTTGAAGCATTATTTACTCTCTCATGAAATGGTAAACTACATGGAAAGTGAGTTTGTAGCCTATTAACTTTATGGCATGATTTTCGAAAAGTAGTTAAGCTAAAAAAACAGCTATCTGGCAAGCTTTGACTTAATTTTTCCTAAAAAAATGTCTTAATTGCTAGCACTTATTGCTCTTAGGTTCGCTTTAAAAGGATAATTCGCAAGTTGGTTAAGGTTAATTCGCAAAAAGGAATAAATCTATTTTATTTTTCTATTAATCAAAGAATTCGAAGCTAAAGGAGAAAAAATATGATCAACAAAGGCTTTGCACACAATTCACCTGCACCTTTCGTTTCTTTCTGGTTGAAGACGATTTCATCTGCGATTAGTTTAAATGCAACATGCAACAAATTACCTAAAATTAAACCATCAAAATTGACGATGTAGTTTAAAACGATGAGGATATGAATGTACCGTCTAAGCGATGCTCAGGAAAATAACGAATTAAATAGAGAGTCCTTAGCACCTGTAATCTTCACTTATTGTCGAGGTTGTTACTAACCAATTATTGAGGTTTTGGCGGAATAAAATTGGAAAAAGCTGCTTCTTTGCCGATTAATGAGGTTTTCGAGGACCTAAACACATCAGAAAACGGATTAACCAGCCAAGAAGCCAAACTACGACTCAAAAAATTCGGTTACAATAAGTTATCCGAAAAAAGGCAAGTTCCTTTCATTTACAAGTTTATACGAAATCTCAAAGATTTATTCGGAATCTTACTACTTGTCGCAGCTGTCCTATCATATATCAGTGGTAGTCCAGAACTTGCCTTAATTATTCTTACAGTCGTTTTCGTGAACATTTTCGTCAGCATATTCCAGGAGGCACGTGCAGAAAAAGCGATGGAAACACTCAAAAGCTGGATGCCTGAATACGCCAAAGTTTTCCGAGATGGAGAACTCAAGAAAATTTCGGTTAGAGAGATTGTTCCTGGAGATATTGTTCAATTGGAGGAAGGCGACCGTGTTCCAGCAGATGCACGTTTGTTAGAAGTTTTTGATTTATGGACAAATAACGTGCCTTTGACCGGGGAATCAGAGCCGCAACCGCGGGTTGCTGAACCTGTAAAAGTAGTTGAGAAGGCGTATTTGTATGCGCCTGACCTTGTTTTTATGAGCACAAGCGTTGCTAAGGGTCAGGGAAAAGCTGTTGTTTACTCTACAGGCATGGAAACACAGTTTGGTAAAATCGCGAGTTTAACTCAGACGATTAAAGAAGCAGATAGCCCCTTACAGAAGGAAATTGCGTTAACGGCGAAGTACGATTTCATAATAGCCGTGGTTGTGGGCACTGTTTTCTTTGTTGTTAGTTATGGAATTTTGCATGCTTCTGTTCAAGCAAGCTTCCTCTTCATGATAGGTGTAATGGTGGCTTGTGTGCCCGAAGGCTTGCAGGTTACAGTTTCCAGCGCTTTGGCAATCAACGTACTCAAGATGGTTAAACAGCACGTTCTTGTCAAACGATTGTCAGCGGTTCAAACTTTAGGTAGCGTTACCGTAATTTGCACAGACAAAACTGGCACAATCACTAAAGGCGAAATGACCGTTAACAAACTTTGGGTAAAAGACAGAATCATCGAAGTTTCAGGCTTAGGCTATATGCCAGCTGGCGACTTCACTATAAATGGGCAACCCCTCAAAGAAGGCGAAACAAAATCACTCGATAAACTCCTTGAAATCGCCGCTCTCTGCAATGGCGCCAAAATTGATCCGCCCACAGACCGCAACAAAAATTGGAGTGTAATCGGCGACCCAACCGATGGAGCACTTCTTGTTGCAGCATTGAAATATGGTCAAAGCATTGAAGAATTAATCGCTGAGAAACCAACCATAGATATTTTACCGTTCAGTTTTGAACGAAAACGAATGAGCACAGTTCACGAATTAAACGGCAACGTTTTGATTTATACCAAAGGTGCACCAAGAAACATCTTAGATTTATGCAACGAGGTTTTCGTGGATGGCAAAATAGAAGATTTAACTCAAGCAAATATGAATTGGATAGAGACAAGAATCCACGAATTTGCCAACGAAGGCCTACGTGTTATTGCTTTTGCTTACAAACAAATTCCGAAAAGTGATTATAAGAAAAACGAAGAAACTGAAAAAGACCTCATTTTCGTCGGTTTAGCAGGAATGCGCGATCCACCGAGAAAGGAAGTAAAAAACGCAGTTCAAAAAGCTAAACAAGCCGGAATAAAAACCGTCATCATCACAGGTGATTATGGTCCAACCGCTCAAGCCATAGCCCAAGAAGTCGGCATAGTTGATCGGGAATTCACCCAGGTAATAAGGGGCGTGGACCTTGAAGACTTAGACGACAATGCCATCGTAGACGAAGTGAAAAAGGGCAACGTAATTTTCGCGCGGGTTTCTCCCGAGCAGAAACTACGTATTGTTAAAGTTCTCAAGAAAAGCGGTGAAGTAGTTGCAGTTACAGGTGATGGAGCAAATGATGCACCATCACTTAAAGAAGCAGATATTGGCGTTGCAATGGGGGCTTCGGGAACCGATGTGGCGCGTGAAGCCGCAGACATAGTGTTGCTAAACGACAGCTTCGCATCCATCGTTAAAGCGGTTGAGTCTGGTAGAGCAATCTACGAGAACATCCGCAAATTCATCGTTTACGTTTTCTCACACAACTGGGCAGAACTTATCCCCTACGTGCTCTATGCAGTACTGGCGATTCCCTTGCCTTTGCTCGTAGTGCAAGTTTTAGCCATTGACTTAGCCATTGACGTCATTCCCAGCTTAGCCCTCAGCAGAGAACCACCAGAAGCAGGCATAATGCAGGAGCCGCCAAGAAGCATTAAAGAAAGACTTTTCACCCGAAGAGTTTTCGGACGTTCACTCTACATCGGAATAATTATCGCAATTGGCGCGATGATCGGATGCATTAGCGCTTGGACGGCTGGAGGCTGGCAATTTGGTCAATCTTTAGCCTCAAACAGCCCAGTTTACATAAAAGGAGTAACAATGACATTCGCAGGCATAGTGGTTGCTCAAGCAGGAAACGTACTTGCATGCCGAACCAGCAAACAATCAATCTTCAAAACAAGCCTCAAAACCAACAAATGGATAATCGCAGGCATAGTGTCTCAAATCTCAATTCTGGCAGTCTTATTGTATGTGCCGGTGTTGCAACATGTCTTTGGAACAACCGCGTTGGGCGTAACAGACTGGATATACCTAATTTCGCTAGCATTGATAGTTGTGTTTGCTGAAGAAATCCGTAAATTCTTATCCAGACGCTTCGGCAAAAAAGCTGAAGACCTAAGCAAACACGACCACACTTAAGCATTTCAAAGCAGCCTCAAATTTTTTCAGCGCCTTTAACTTTTTGAGTAGTTTTTTAGCACTTTGAATTTTGCATAACCTATTAAGCAAGACAAAGAATTCTTACGCTTGAAAAACATGCCGAATATTACTCCAGAAGCAATTTGGAGCCTAAACGAAGCTCAAATCCGCACTCTGCTGGATTCAGAAATCTTCAAACCAAGACAAAACACAATCCGTTTTTACGCTCCCAGCTTCACCTACTACAAAACCAAACACTATTGCTCATCAACAAACGCATTCCCAACCATATCGATCACAGGCAACGTTTGCTCTTTGAATTGTAAACACTGCGGAGGCAAAGTCCTTGAAACAATGCATTCGGCGGTGACACCCCAGAGGCTTTTTGAGTTAGGCTTGAAATTGAAGAAAAACGGCGCTAAAGGGTGCCTTGTCAGTGGCGGATGCTTACCAGACGGGTCAGTGCCTTTGGATGATTTTGTGTCTGTACTTGGGCGATTTAAACGGGAACTCGACTTAACAGTCTTTGTTCACACAGGTATAATCAAGCCTGTAACGGCTGTTGCGCTCAAAGAAGCTGATATTGATGCAGCCTTGATAGATGTCATCGGCTCAGCTGAAACAGTAGGGAAAATCTACAACCTCAAAGTAACAATCCAAGATTACGCCAAATCGCTCAATGTGCTGCAAGAAGCAAAATTAAAGATCGTTCCCCACGTTATTGTTGGGTTAAACGATGGCAAACTCGACGGTGAAATTCAGGCACTCCAAATGATACAGAAAATCAAACCGTCTGCTCTTGTGATAATTGCGTTCATGCCTGTCCATGGAACAGCCATGGCAAAAACACCGCCGCCCAAACCAATCGACATATCCAAAGTTTCGGTGTTAGCACGGCAAATGTTCCCAGAAATCCCTCTCGTCTTAGGATGCATGCGTCCCAAAGGCAGAAGCCGAGGGGAAACCGACATTTTAGCCTTGAAAGCAGGGGTTGACGCCATTGCGTTTCCAAGTGAAGAAGGAGTTGAATACGCGAAAAGCAAGGGGTACAATACGGTTTTTTCGTCTTATTGCTGTGCCCAAATGTATGTTGACGCCATCAAACTTTAAGGCTTAACATCTTTTTGCCTAAAACCACAGCCCAAACTGAAACAGCAAGAGCTGACAAGAACTCGGGGATGGCGACGTTAGGCACATAATTAATTGTGAACAATAGAATCCATGGCAACGCTGCCGCAACCCCAACCGCGACAGTGAAAACCGCAATGCCGCGTTGGTGATTGAGCCAAAACCCAAAAGTTAAGATGAAAAGAGCAATCGGCGCCAATGTAAAGAACGCTACAGAAACAAGATAGTGGGTTGGCGAAAAATTCTCGTTAAACACGCTAATGGCAATTAATGCTATGGTAGCAGCTGCAAAGACTACTGATCCTATTTTTCCTACCCTCTTTTTCCCAAAGTAGTTGAATAAACCGAATATTGAAAAGTTGAAGGCCAAGATTCCGCTGGCAAGGAGCCCAAAGTTGAAGAGTGAAGAAGTTATGCCTGACACGATACCTAAGTCGCTTAAAGCGTTGTTAATCCAGCTGAATGTTGGATAGGATGCAATGGCGCTCAGAATGCAAACGAACGCAACTATGGGAGCTACTATTCCGGAAGCTGCCCCTATCCTCTGGTAAACAAAATTTCGTGTCTCAGACATAGTAAACCTATTTGAAGCAACTTGCTTTAAGAATTTGCGTTTGCTGGAACAAACCGCCGAAGTCTCTTCAGAGATTCCAGTTTTTCTTTTTCGCCGATTTTCGCCTCTTCCACCGTTTGCCTGAGAATTTCTATGGATTCATCCATTGCTTTGCGATCTACTGGAAAAGGCACGCCGTCTTTTCCGCCATATGCAAAACTGAATTTAACTGGGTCTTCCCAACTGGGAGAATCACCATAAACCAGCTCAGCTACAAGCGCCAATCCACGTACTGTTGCAGGTCCAACGCCTTTTACACTAAGCAGTTCCTCGTAATTGCTGGGTTGGAACTCGTAGATGCGGCTCAGGGTTTCCCAGTTTATGTTTCTGGGCATGTTTAGTGTGGTTTGGGTATTCTGCCACGTATTAGTTGTTTGGGGAAGCCATCGATGTAGCGATGCCTGATTTAGTGGTTTTGAGGCGGATTGGATTAGTTTCATAAGTTTGCGGGTAGGTTCCTTTGACAAATCAACTGATGCTTTTCGGGCTCCCTCGCTTTGCTTGGCAACCATATTTAGAGCACGTTCTCTTTTAACGTTGCAGGCGATGGCGTTGTGAGGTTCCTCAACAAAGCATTTAGTGTTTTCCGAGAGCCAATGATACCGTCTAGCTGAAGCATCTTCATCGCTCATACCCTGCTGTATAACCGCCCACTTCTCATCTTTGGTTACTAAAAAAGCGTGGTGGTAAAGTTGGTATCCAGCTTGGATGGCGGTGTTGTCGACTTTTGCCGCCATTTTACTGCAGTAAGTTAGCGAATCAATTGTTTGCTCACTGAAACCAAATTTTTCCCCTGCCCAAGAGATATCGCTGGGGGTTTTCCGTGACGTTTTGCCTTTACCTCCACAAACTGCAACACCGTGCTCCTCAGGCGACAGAGCACCTTTAAGGACGCCAGTAACCACAGTGGTTACGCCGCTGCTATGCCAATCATAAGCGAGGACGCAGCCAAAAGCCTGAAACCAAAAAGGGTCCGACAACCGCTCAATAAATTTGGCCGTACCCTGCTCTTCAATGATTAAACTGGCGATTTCTTTAGCCATCTTACGCATACGCACTGTGAGCCAAGAAGGAGCCTTGCCGCCGTGTAACGGCAGGTTTGCAGTTCCAATCCGATACATGCTCATGGATGCTTGATGGATAACCTTGGGATATATGGGTTATTGCAAGCAAACCGTCAAAAAAGAGCTGCCTTCTCTGGTAGATTATACCCCCGCAGGTTTGGTTTCTCTCTTCGACGTTTTTAATTTATTTGGGTCTTTTAGGAAATTTTTGAGAAAATCTTGTACATTTTCGTGCAAGTGTATAATCTTTTTTTGATTTTCTTCCTTGGTTTCAGGTTCTGGTTGAAAATACCCATGTTCAGTCATGTAAAAAATTACACTTGAGAAATCTCCTGCGAGGGCGCAATTGACCATTTTCTTACCCAGTTCTAAAAGAGCATAGTATCTGTGGTGACCATCCAAAACTGCGTAAACTTCAAGGTTTGGATGTTTAATTACGATTAATGGCGCAATTCTCTCTCCGTTTTGAACCTTCTTTTTGTACATCTCTATGGCTTCGGGGTCGACTTTTGTGTCGGCAACGAGTTTTTCAATCGGCAAACAAATCAAGTATTTCTCAGGATTAGCGAATACATCTACGTTGATTTCCCGTTCTCTTTTCCTCAACAACCTCATAACTCGGGATCTTAACGAATCGACAATTTCTAAAACATGCTGGGTCAAAATAATGCACTTTCTCGAAAGTATATTACAAAAAGTAGATAATTTACATTATCCAATAAGTCTTTAAAGAACCTGAAATTATCCGTTAATGGCTTGTTCCGATTTTGTTTAGATTTTTTCCTTAGCTTTTCCCACTTCTTCTTGAACTTTGCCTTTCACCTGTTCCGCTTTGCCTTCAATCGTTTATGTCTTACTATGTTTGGGCAAGATAAAGAGAAAATTAATCTCTGCCTTTTGAACTCTGAGAACAAAACTAAACTGACACTTAAATGGGGTTTTATCAATTACCTAAGCTGTCAGTGTTTTTTGGTTGTTGATTGATTGCGTCTCCTCAAGTAGATTAGAAGACTCAGGCCACCAATAAGGACAATTGCCATAGGAGGAATAATTGGATAAGCTACCTCAGGTGAAAGAGGTACTTGTATACTAAAATCGATTGTTTGGGACGCCTTATAATTTCCCGCTTCATCCGTCGCGTAAATAGTTAGCTTGTGGTCTCCGTCTTGCAGTCCGATTAAGGTTGTATTTCCATCAATAGAGGACACTTTTCCGTCAATGATATAAGTAATTTGTGAAGTTGTCTCGTTAACTGTGAAAACTAAAGGTAAGTTGGAAGTATTGTATATTTTATTTTGTAATGAAAGAATTGAGACGTTTGGCGGTGTTGTGTCAACTGTGAAGTTAACAGTTGAAGAAACGGGGAGTATGTCGGAGAATACCGAATAAACTTTCAACGTGTGCAAGCCATCAGATAATGGTCCGTACAATGTTGTGTTTCTTGGAATTGTAACGTTTAATTGTTCATCTAAAATATAGCCCATATTAACGATTGATGCATTTTTGTTCACGGTGAATTCGAGTGGAACCATTTTGTTTATTTGGTATGTTTGGTTTAGGGGCGAGAGAATTGAGATTTGGGCTTGGTTGGCAGTGTTAACTGTGAAGTAAACTGAAGTTTGTGAGGTGAAGTCATCGGCATCGATAGTTGTTGAGTTTGAGCTTGTCCGATAAACGCCTCCGACGGATGCAGAGATTTGTAGATGGTGCATTCCTTCTGAAAGAGGCCCCAAAGTTAACGAAAAGTTTTGAGCTATCTCTTTAACGCGAAATGGAGAGTCATAGATAACGTAGCGTGGTTCTTCGTCTAGGTTGAATGTAACAGTACAACGCTGCACATATCCATCCCAGCTTCCGTTCACGGAAAATTGGAGTGGCACAAACCATGAGACATAAGTCGTGCTCGTAGGTGACTCCATGTATATTGCGGGTGGAGTTAGGGGTCCTGTTGGGATAGGGTATGATGGCGCCGAAGTTGCCCCGCCGATTAGAAATAACGCTGAGACAAGCATTGCCAAGATGAGTGAAAGTGATAATGCTGTTTTCTTCATTCAGCACCGAGTAATCATTGGTTAAACAGGCACTTATTATTTTCCTGTATTGAGCTGAAAAATGTTTGTGGGCAATGCGATATGCTCGTTTGTTATCGAAAAGCCAGAGGCAAGAAGGCAGTAGTCGTAGTTAGGTTAACTCTATGGTTCCTGCGACTCTCAGTTTTGCACCTTCTAAATACATTAGTACGGCTTTGTCGTTTGGGCGGTGTACAAGGGGCTTGTCCAGTGTTAGGGTTAGGGTGGGTTTTTTCCAATCTCCTGCGTCAGCAACGGTGTCTACTTTTGCGGTTATGAACTGCGTCCAATGACCAACGTGCATAACCATACCGGGCTTGATGGGTGTTTGCCAATATTTGACAAGCGCAACCTGAGTATTCAATATAGTTGAAGTTTTGATTGCCGGATCATTTGTCAAGACGGTTCCTCGATCCAAGTTTTCCACTTCAACATTTTTCAAAGCTAATCCAACGCGGTCGCCTTCCCATGCAAGGTCGAATTCTTCGTCGTGTTTTTGGATGGAGCGGACCTGGGCGGTTTTGATGGCTGGAAGAACATTAAGTGTTGCATGTTTCTGAACTACGCCGTAAACGACGATTCCGAGAATTACTACTCCAACGCCTTTAACGTTGAAAGCATGATCTACAGGGACCGATCCGATTGCTTGCTGTCCAGCTTGAACTTCAATTGGCTTATGCTGAGAAGCTTCCACCAACAGTTTTTCACGTAGAACGTTTGGGTCATCTGCTATGATCTCAAATTTTTCCAGACTTGTTCCTTTTATAAGAGCTTCAATTTTTTCTTTAGGAACATAGTTTCTCAGGATTATATAGCCGCTTTTTATGTCGCTGCATTGAAGCATTACAAGTTGCTCGCCGAAAGTGGCGTTTATTTCATCAACGATAACTAAGGCTTTTTTTGCTAAGGCACAAGCGTAAAAGAGCGGCGCCAATCGTTCGGGGTATCTTGTGGGTTCGATGAACGTTACTGTGTCTTCGCCTTTTTTGAGGTTATAGAGAGTTATGTCTGTAGATGTTCCTTTTTTGGCAAGGTTGCTACCGTAATCTATTGGTCCAAGGATGGCTACTGTTATGTTTCCCATAATTTCATGACCTGTAAGCTATGCGCATTTGTGGTTTGTTCTGCAAGATAATGTTATTGGTGACTCACATATTTTATATCGAATCTGGAACGAAAAATATGGATTAAGACTTGTATAACGCATGTACGAAAGGTTCTTAAGGCATCGGGTATTCTGTTAAACGGCAAGAAAACGGCGGATAAAACTGCCATTTCAGGTAACGACCAGTTTCTAATTCGAAGCAGGTCAAACCAATAAAAAAGTTTAAAATAGTGCAATGAAGAGGTGAAAAAGTATGGAAAATATTTACGCAGCAATGCTCCTTCACAAGGCAGGAAAAGAAATTAACGAAGAATCAGTAACAAAAGTTCTCACAGCAGCAGGCGTTACAGTTGACCCTATACAAGTTAAAGCACTCGTTGCATCACTCAGTGAAGTAAACATTGAAGAAGCAATCAAAGCCGCTCCAGCAATGATGGCAGCAGCTCCAATCGCTCCAGCAGGAGAAGCAAAACCAGCAGCAGCCGCACCAGAAGACAAGAAGAAGAAAGCTGAAGAAGAGAAAGCCAAGGAAGATGCAGCACTAGAAGGATTAGGCGCCCTATTCGGGTAAAATAAGCCTCACTTTTATTTTACAATTTGTTTTTCCCAAAAAACATTTTAAATTTTTTTTATTGATAGCTTAGAAATTATTTTATTAAACTCTTTATTGAATAGGTAAACTTTGTTCTTTAGCTGCTTCGGTTGGCCTCTCACCAGTGGGTAATTTTGCTGTTTTGTTTCTTGAAATAAGTAACTTCAAAGCTACAATAGGTGCCCAACCGCTTATAATCATCAAAGTTCCAGGGAACCCTTGGATATTTCTTCCGAGAATCGGGATTAGCCCTGTTATTATGTCGGGTAAGAAGGCTTCCCAAATCCCAAAAGCCACTGCCATCGCAACAGCTGCGATAAAGGCGGTTTTTTTGCCGAATTTGTTGAAGGTTTGAACCGCAAGGACACCTGCAAAGAAGAAGTCGCCCAAGCCTAAACCTCTACTTAACAAAGCACCTGTTGTTGAATAAACGAATGGAACGTTTGGCAAATATACCAGCACTGGAAGACCCAGTCCGGTGAATTGTTTTGCGGCAACAACCATCGTGCCTGTGCCAATAACCAAGATGATATCCAATGTCGTCAATAAAACCGCAAACAACCCTACAGTTTTCCAATTGAACATTGAAGAAAGATAGAGAATAATTAGAACAGCGAAGGTAAAGCCGAACACATCCATTAGAATGGGGTACCAAACTTGGAGGGTTCCGCTGTAGAGGAAATTGAAGAATACAAACAAAAGCACAAACAATGCTGGAGGTTGTCCAGCGACATACCAACGTGACTTATTTTCAACTATCTTTATCTGTTCAAATATCGTTGCGCCAAAACAGAAGCCGGATAATACAAAGAAGGCGACTGCACGGTAAATAGAGAAAGAATCGCCTAGCGGACCCAAAAGACTTGCTAACGCTGCAATTAAACTGGCTACACCAAACCCAACTGAAATCAGTTGCGCCCTTATCTTTGTAAGATTAGAGAATACATACGAGAATGTGAATAGCAGCGTTGTATAGGATCCGAGGAAAACTATCATAAGGATGTTTTGGAAAATTTGCCCTGGAGCATACATAGTTGTGAGGGCTATAACGGTAATCGCGATTGCGATGAAGACAACGAGCAAAATTATGTCGCGCAGCTTGAACTCTTTTTGTTCAACTGTCTCCATGAGTTTTCCTTGAACTCGCTTATTTAGGAGCATGGCAACTGTTATTACAGCCAACAATGCGATTGGCATAGCAAGGTCAAGAGAGGGCATAGACTCCACAATAAACAAAAGAGGCTTTTATGCCTTTAGCCAAAACCATTAAGAAATTTAGAGAAAAAAAGTTAGTTGAAATGTACGTTTAGAATGGCTAAAGAAGCCAAAAGCGCCTCTTCTGTGCGAACGGTTACGGTTCCTTGATTAGGTACCATGTTAATCACAAAATCTGTGACGGTTCCCAGTTTTAAGCCTTCGTCTTCGGCGATTTCATGTAATCCTCTGGAAGGAGCACCAAACGCCACTAAGACATGTTGGCTACTGCGCCATTTCGCATTTATTTTGTTGGCAACGTCAATAAAGTTATCACCTATCTTTGCTGTGGCAATCTTCAAATCAAAATCTCGATCAAAAATTAATTGCCCAAAAGATCGCTTCTCCACACGAACCTTATAACCCCAATATTGAGGAACATGTTCGCGATTTGCAGCTTGAACTTCAATCTGTTTGCCAACGTTGATTACTTGCAGCGTTAAGCGCTCTCCAATAGCAAATTGTTTTTGCCTCAAAACAGCCGGTTGCTGAACCCCAACGTCTACAACTAAGCCTTCTTTGGTCTCAGATAAAACTACGCCTTCACGGTACTCGCCTATTTGCAGGTGTTTGGTTTTGCCGCTCAATGGATGATGCGGAGTACGTAACGGAGGCAGAATTCCCGCAAACTCCAAATCTGGATCAAGTTTGAAGAGCGCTTTTCGAAGGTACTGAGGGGTTTCTAAGTAGTTGAGCAGAAGTGCTATGTAATCAAGGTCCCTGCGCTGGGCCATTTTAAGGTTGTCGGGGTAGACTATGATTTCGTCTACTCGAAAAATCGCCGCTGCCCGCCCAATCAACCCGATTTTCGCTGTTTTCTCCCGAGGATGCGGAGTGTCGGATATTGTAGATGCCGGAATAGCGATTGAAAGTTTCTTTTTATTCATGCTACTCTTTCCCTCAACGCTTACTTGTCTGCGGTGTGCTTAAAAGGCAGAGATGAGATATAAAACTGCGTGTTATTTGGAGGACCCAAGTTGCCAGTGATTTTAGATAACGTTGAAAGAATAAATGTAGTCGATAAAAGCGGTATGCTGAATTTTTCTGTTAACGCTGCTAAACATTACCGGGATGCCGCAAAAAACGCAGAAAGAATTATCGTAGATTACCCCAAGCCTAGTAATATTGTGGTGGCAGGTTTGGGTGGTTCAGCCATTGGTGGCGACTTACTTAAAGACTGGGCAAAAACCCAGTTATCGGTACCCATCGAGGTCAGTAGAGAATACAAGCTACCAGCATACGCCAACAAGAAAACTCTGGTTTTCATCACGAGTTATTCAGGTGACACCGAAGAAACTCTGAGTAGCTTTCTCGATGGGCTCAAACGCAAATGCATGATTTACTGCATAAGCAGCGGCGGCGCACTCATCAAGTACGCTCAGAAACACAAAGTGCCCTACCTGCAGGTTCCCGCTGGCATGCCTCCGCGTGCAGCCCTGCCTTACATGCTTATGCCGCTTCTGGTTTACATGGAAAAAGCAGGTTTAGTTAAAGGCGTAACGCTAGAGCTAAAGGAAGCGTTTAGCCTTCTTGAAAAAATCAGCGATGACAACTCGCCCCAAAAGCCAACGAATGAGAACTTTGCGAAAAACGTTGCCCAAAACATCGATGAATCAACACCCGTGGTTTATGGATTTGGGGTTTATCGTGGTGTTGCCCAGCGATTTAAGCAGCAGTTTAACGAGAACAGCAAATCTGCAGCCAAATGGGAATATTTTCCCGAATTGGACCATAATGAGATTGTCGGCTGGGAAGGCAGGGGTGAACAGTGCAAATGGTTCTCAGTAATATTCATCCGTGATGTCGAGGAACCGGTGGAAATCGAGACCCGAATTGAAATCACTAAGCAAATCATGGAAAGAGCTGGTTTTATAATGTTTGACTTGGAAGTGCAAGGCAAAAGCTCATTGGCAAAGATGCTCTCAACCATACTTGTTGGTGACTTTATAAGCGTCTACTTAGCTGTGGTGCGCGGAGTAGACCCAACACCAGTAAAGACCATAAACGTACTAAAAGACACGCTAAAACAGAACGGAGTTAAAGAGAAAATAATTGAAGAGCTAGAAAAATCTAGCTTATCCTAAGAATTTTTTGAATTCTTTTTCTGCTTCTTCAAGCGACACCATTTGAGGCGGACGTTTAAATCCGTAAGCGCAAATTGGTTCCACTGCTCCCTTTGATTTCTTGTCCAACGCCAATTTTGTTGCACGCACAATGTCAAAGAGCACGCTGCCTGCGTTGGGTGCGTCAACAGTTTGGAATTTAAGGTCAATTTTCATTGGTGCATTGCAGAAGTAAACGCCGCTTATCCAGAAGTAACTGTCTCGTTTGTTCTGAAGAAAATCAACGTAGTCAGTTGAGCCTGCGACGATTTCAGCTTTGTAGGGGATCGAGGATGCTACGGATTCGGTTTTTATAGTTCGTTTTGCATCGCGTGTGCGGTCCATGGTGTCAACGGATTCGGTTCCTCCACCAACGTCAAGCTGGTAGGTTTCGTCGATTCGGACTCCGTTGTCTGAGAGCAACTTGAGCAGAGTTTTGTGGAGGGCGGTTGAGCCGACTTGGTCGACTAAGTCGTCGCCAACGAGAGGGAGTTTTGCTGCTTCAAACTTTTTCGCCCATGCTGGGTCGCTTGCGATAAAGTTTGGTGTAGCGTTAACAAAAGCGCAGCCTGCAGCAAGAGCTTGCTCAGCATACCACTGTGTTGCTTTTGTGGCTCCGGACGGAAGTAAATTAATCATGATTTCTGCGCCTGCAGCCTTGAGAACTTTAACTGCGTCCGCGTCAGGTGCCTTGCTGACTTGAACGATGGCTTTAGTTTGATTTCCCAAGCCATCCAGCAGAGGTCCTTTGTTTACTTTAACGCCTATTAGGGCGATATCACAAACTTTGGGTGCATTATTGGGTTTGGCGAAAATCGCTTCAGAAAGGTCTTTGCCAACTTTACGATCATCCACATCGAACGCCGCGACCACTTGGATGTCTTTGGGACTTAAACCTGCCAGAACTGGGTTGCGCAATCCAAAACAGTCTTGTGGTTTCTCAAGTTTTCCATAGTATTGGATGCCTTGAATGAATGATGAGGCGCAGTTTCCAACGCCGATTAATGCAACTTTAACTTTAGGCATTACTTTTTGCACCTTGCTTGGCTTTTCTATTTGCGTTTGCCTTATAAAAAGCTACGCCGCATAAACCTTTGGAACTGGAATTTAAGTCCAAAAAATCATCGCAACCTTCTGTTCTTTCTTAACTATGCACTCGTTTGAAAGTGGATTTTGCGATGTTAGCAAAGATATGTCTCTATGAGTGGACCGCCCCTTCTTCTATGTAACGCAAAAAACGATTTCATGGAACGCAGAACTCCTTAAGAAATGCTTATTAAACGAGTCGGGGTAACTTTCAGAAGCCAGATAAATTTGGGCGAGTAGATCAGTCTGGCATGATCGCCACGTTGGCATCGTGGAGGTCGCGGGTTCAAATCCCGCCTCGTCCACCAAACATTTATTCATGTTTACGCCTTGAAGGCACCTTATTGCCAATTTAAGGGCGTTTTCAAAGATTTTTGACGCGTTTAAGCCCATTTCGTAGGCTAAATTCGCTAATTCAGGGCTTAACTCGATTGTTGAACTAACTTGTGTTATCATTGTGCTGATCTCCACGCTATGAACGTGTCCGTTGTCCGGATGCACCCATATAGGAATGACGGAAAGGTGGAAGGTCTACCTTTTGTTAGTAAAGAAATCTTGACCAAGTTTAGTTCAGATTCTTTGACAAGAAGTCTTATAACGAAAACCCATCCAACAATGAAGTGGTGGCTATGAGTAAAGCTTTAGCTTTAGCACTTGTTCTCGTCTTCCTAACAGTATCAAGCATAATTGTTGCTTTGCCTATTTCTGGAGCTACTGAAGTTGAGAACACTTGGGTGGAGAAAGCACCGATGCATCAAGCAAGAGATTTTCTTGGTGTTGCCTCTGTGAATGGCAAAATCTACGCTATAGGTGGTTACGACCTCACCTATCAATCTGATACTGGTTCAGGACAGACAGGTGGTATTGTCGATACAAATGAAGAATATGACCCCAACACTAACTCATGGACTGCTAAATCACCAATGCCAAATCCAAGAAGGGATTTTGCTACTGCAGTTTTTCGGGACAAGATTTACTGCATAGGCG
>Ga0182021_10004572_pt1 | contig 16295 bp, 22 predicted proteins | sample 612E3MmetaG_FD_120493 | JGI IMG/M metagenome (GOLD analysis project Ga0182021, IMG submission 120493) | Permafrost microbial communities from Stordalen Mire, Sweden - 612E3M metaG (Illumina Assembly) | ecosystem: Environmental > Terrestrial > Soil > Wetlands > Permafrost | place: Sweden...
AGGTGGTGTGCATGACGCAGAAAAGAAGAAGGCCAGCTAGCGTTGCAGCGCCAACTGACCGTTTTGATTCGACTTTTTTGAGCGGGCGAAGGGACTTGAACCCTCGACGTTCACCTTGGCAAGACGCCGGAACCCCAATGACATCAAGAGCTTAGCGTAGGAATACGGGTAGTTAACTGTTACTAGGCGTTACCTGGACATCCAACCCGTGACGCCTGAGTGGTGTGCAAAGTGGTGTGCACCGACAGGGCAGCCTCCCGTTTAGTTTGAGGGCCTCACGGAACCCAGGTTCGTTCGGTGGCGGTGTTCGCCTAGCTTCATCACCAATGACATAAGCCCGACGAGATGGTTGTCCTGTAGCGCTAGCCACGTATGTTTGAGAGCGTTCCAGAACCGTTTCCAAACACAGTTCCGCCTACGGGCCTAGGGGGAACACCGACCCGGACAATTTCCGGCCGAGTGGCAGCCGGGAGGCTCATCACTGGATTGTGCCGTGACGCCTCGCTTGGTGTGTTTGGAAATCGAACGTGTGCAACGAGTAGAAGGTGGCTGGGATCACCAAGGGAGTTGCGTTCAGCACAAGCCGGTACTCCAGAATTCCAAGCGGTAGGACAATGGCATCAATCGTGGTTCCGAGGCACCCAACGGAAACCGCATGCCACTTGAGCCGCCCTGGACTGTCAGACGGGCGCGGAACAACACTCTGGAGAGGGTTTCCTGAGGCCGTGCCAACCAACACATACCGGCGTACATCGTTGAGTTCAGGCAGATAGGCAAGCCCTGGTTGCACAAAGGCAAAGTAGTTGAAAGCGATCTTCGCGATTGCCCGCAGGTGCCTCTGCGTGATGGTCGCCAGTACATCTGCTTGTGCCGTACCGTCTGGCACGTGTTGCACAAGAACCTCTTCGCTAGTGATCATGCCTTTGGATGCGAGTTCAGCCTGTACCTGACGGTCGTCGACCGCCCCCACCCATTGTACACATGGCGGAGATGGCCCGAACACCTGCTGTAGTTGTTCCTTTGACGGAAGACAACCGGGGCTATGCCACTGGAACGGCCCTTCACGCGTCTTGCCGAAGCCCACTTGTGGGCGGGGCACCATGTTCACAGAGGTTTCGTCCGGTGAGGGCCGAAAATCAGCGATACATCCGGCCAGCGGACCTTCCTTGATGAGAACCCCATCGACATCGGATGCCTGGGCTATGCGGAACTTCGATGCGGGCCTCAGTCCGGCAACAAACCGGTGGACACCCTCGACGCTTGCGTAGCTAAACGACTGTTCGAGTTCCCTTCCGAGACGGCCGTTGCAAAGTTCGCAGACACAATCCAGCACCGGGCTCCCTTCCCCGAACCTTCCGAACGCCTGCGGTATCACGTGCTCCCTGTTGAATGCGGCACTGGGCTTGTACTCCAAGCAGTAGACACACCGTCGCTCGTGCGCCGCGTCTAAATTGCGCCTTTTCACCAGGTAGACCAAGGGGCACCGCCCGCAGTGTACCAGACCTGGGCTTGAAGGGCGTGCCAGGTTCGACCGAAATCAAATCCCGTTGACAGCCATCGCAGGACGTTGCGATCCTGCGGCGGACCAAGACCGCAACTAACTGACAAAAGGCCTCCATGAAATTCTTTCTTTCCTACGCCAGCGACCCCGACAAGAAGGCTGCGGACGAGATCAAGGACGAACTTGAGAAGTTGGAGCCGTCAAGTCCCCATGAGGTCTTTGTTGACTACGCCTCCTTGCTGAAGTCTCAGGATGTCGACTTCGAGATCAACAAGCGGATAGAGCACGCCGACGCTGTCCTCTATCTCATCACCGTTAGCTCAATACGCAGTTTTTGGTGTGGAAAGGAGATTGGGTACGCGCAGTGCCTCGGAAAGCCGATTGTGCCAATTGCCGGGTGCGGGATCACGGGCGAGTTCATCAAGAGCCAGAGCATCCCATTGATCTCGGGTTTGAAGTGGGTGAACTGGCGGGAGGATGGGCGAGCCCAGAGGATCGTAGACGGTGTAACCGATCAACGAGACATTCTCAAGCTACTGACACCGGCCGAGCTGGAGAGACTAACCTTGGTTGAATCGCAATCCGGCGACCATATTTCATACGGTATTGTGAATACCAGGGAATTCCGTGTGAGCGACTTGAGCATCGCTAGCGAGATTCGCATTACGGAGAACGACAAAGCGACCATGTTCGGCGACGCACCGAAAGTTGAATTCTTGTACCTGGACGGCGGTATGGCGGTCGATTCCGGCCTAGCCCTATCGAGGTACAAGCGACCGTCGATAGGTGGGCTGACGAGGGCTTGGCTGGTCAAGGGTCTAAGGACAAGACAGATTGAACTGCCCAAATGCAGAGTGATTCTTCTCTTCAGGTATTGCATCGGCGGTCAGCACTACCTATCTAGCCTGTTTGATCAGCCATTGGTGGACGTCTGTCCCGCCGACTTGAAGACAGCGCTTCTGAATGCCGCCGCCGTAGCGCCTACAATAGCGGACGCGAAAAAATGAAGAAGCCCCCATCGGACTCCTTTACGGCCGTTGCTACTGCGGCCACATGCCTTCATCTGCCGCGAACCACATTTCCTCCGGTAATCCGCCAGGTTTGGCTGCGATGACGTTTGCTCCCACCGGGAGCTGCATCGGCGCAAGGCTGGTCAGGAATGGCACCGGGAACGGAGGAGCCCTTTCGGGTGATGAGCGCCAGCGCGGGCTGGACGACCAGCTTCTCCAAAAGGAAAAGGGCGGAATCTCCGTCGGACATCTGAGCGAGATCAGGGGACTTGCCGTCACAGGGAGTCTCAGGCCGTCCACCCCGGTCCCGCTCATGTGGTGATCGTTCCGTCTGGACGGTGAGTCAGCGTTCCGCCTGAAACCTGAAGAGGCGCTCGCGTCGGCGAGCTGGCAGGTCCGGCCCGCCGCCGCTGGCAGTTGGTCGCCAGCCGCTCGGCCGCTCAGCCGCCTGGCCGTCTGGGCGCTCGGATGCGGGGCCGACCCGGCGAGGTTCCGAAAACACGTTCGCCATCGAGGGCGTGGTATACCTCGAACCTCATCGAGGGCAGCTCCAGCACCCCGAAGGTGGCCGGGCGGAACCCGTCGGTCACGGCGAGCGAGCCCGATGATTTGAAGGCGTAGGTCTTCGAGCAGCACGCGCCCGGATTCAGAATCCTGCCGGCAGGGGCGTCGACCGCCAGCTCGAATTCTGTGTGCGTGTGGCCGACGATCAGGATCTGGGCGTGAGCCTGCTCCAGCAGGCGGCGCCGCAGCTCCGGGCTCGTCTTCTCCCGCTCGATTCCCTCCATGTCGCTGTCCGGCCGGGCATGCCACATCGCCACCTTCACGCCCTTCAGCTCGGCTGACCATGAATGGGGCAAGGTAGACAGCCACACGAGTGAATCGCGCGTCAGCTCGGCGCCGCTGCCCATCACGTCGGAGACGGAACAGGGTTCGAAGAACCTCCGAGCGTCCTGCCGCCGGTGGCGGAACGCCAACACCCACCTGTCGTGGTTGCCCAGGATGCAGATCACCCCCTTCTCCGTCTTGAGGCGCTGGACTACCTCCTCCCCGAATGGCTCGATGTCGACCAGGTCGCCGGCACACAAGATCTGATCGCACCCCATCTCGCGGAGACGGGCCAGGGCGGCGTCGAGGGCGAAGATGTCGCCGTGGATGTCCGCCAGGATTCCGACGATCCTAGACAAGCCGCACCCCCTCCCTGTAGGCGTCGAAGTAGACCGTGCTGCGTGCATCCTTGTAGTCGTTGAACGTGGTTGCGTCGGTCAGGATCAGGTCGATTCCCTTGTAGGCCTCGCCGCCCATGCCGCCCAACTCCTCGTGTATCGCGCTGGTCAGGTCGGCGGTCTCGCCCAGCAAGTCCTCCGGCATCTTCTCCATGATCACCAGGATGTCCAGGTCGGATCGCGAGGTGGCGTCCCCCCTGCCATAAGAGCCGAACAGGTACGCTTTCGGCCTGCGCTTGCGCTTTTTCGGGGCCTCCGCCTCGCGCTCGCGCGGGACTGTCGGTGACGGCAGGAAGAACGATCGGCGGGGAACCCCTGCGGCGGCCTTCGCCTCGCACTTGGCCAGGGCCTTCGCGACCGCATCCCGGATCTGGGCAAGGGTCAGGACACCCCGGCCAAGCCGTGCCCACCGCGCCGTCGCCGCTCGTCGGGCGAGGCGCGAGCGCTGCCCGGCGCCGAATGAGGGTACTTTTGGCTTGCTCACCGAGCGTCCTTCCTGGGAAGGTTCCGCACACCCCACAACCAACCAGCGAGGAACACGATCACGACCACGGGTCCGAGAAAGTAGTTCACGGCCACGGCGCCCAGGGCGACCTTGGCGGCGAACCACGCTACTTCCGACGCTGCCATGCTTTCACCAGGCGGCCGCACACGGCCGCCTTCTTGCTCTCGCCCACATCCTCCAGGTGATCGGACATGGCCTTGAGCGCCTCGACCAGGTCGTCCCTGGCCTCCTCGGCCGTCGGGCCGACGCCGTATACGCCTCGGACCGATGGAGCCTTGGCCGACCAGATCTCATCCTCCAGCCAGAACACGAAGTGGTACCTGTGGCTATAGGGAGCTTGTGGCTTGTCCCCGCGAGGGCCGAGCCCGAGCCTCTCACGCATCTCCTCGCTTGAGATCGCGCGGACGCGGCCAGCATCTAATTCAGCGATCCGGCGCTCTGCAATCCTCGCGTCCCTGGCGTCGGCCCGGGCTTCCGCCGCCGCACGGGCGGCCTTGCGCCTGCTCCGGCGCCGGCCCTCCCGCAGGAGACGGTTGATGTCCTTGATTGAAAGCAGCCTGTCACGGTCGCGAAGCCGCTTCCGGGCCACCAGCAAGCCCTCGTCGTCGGCCAGTTTCTCCAACAGGGTGGGGACGCCCTTGCGGACGAACTCCCAGATCTCCCTCGGGGTCATTCTCGCCTTCCTCTCCTTCAGTCGGACGAGGGCCTTCCAATCGACAGTGCGATGCTGCCTCTTGACGGCGGCTGGCTGGCGGGACGCTGCCTCCACAATCTCATGTATGTGCCGCAGGGCCGCCGCCTGGCGCGGCCGGCTTACCTTGAAGGCGGCGAAGTCCACGTCCTCCAGGCATTGCGGAAGGCTCAGGCAGGCCACAAGAAGGTCATTGAGCCACGTGGCCGGTGGTTTGCGGGGGAAGCGCAGGGCACCACCCCAGGGCTTGCTTTCGCTCTTCATGTTTTTCTCCTCCGCATCGTCCACCTTGAGGCAACGCTTGCAGCGGACGGACACCCAGTTCCGCCGCCTGGTGAGAGTGCCGGGCTTGCCGCAGATCTCGCATGTCCGCATGGACTCGCGGGTCGCCTTGTCGAGCGCGGCGTCCGTCACCTTGACGAGGCGTGGATCTGACGGCGCGTCCCGATCGCGGAAATGCACTCTCAGGGAGCCGTACTTCTCCTTGATTTGCCAAACACAGAGGCTCGGATCTGCTGACAGCTTCGCGGAGAGGCGATCGACAATGCCGTGCCACCCATCACCAATGCAGAAACCATCGACGGCGAAGCGACACGCCTTGCGCGTGGGGGCGATCCTTGCCTCGCGATACAGCGACGGGTAGCGTTCGATCAGCTCCAGCACGTGGGCTGGTGACATGTCGAGCCGGTTCCGCTTGCCCGAGGCGGCGAGCAGCTTGGCCCGTTCGTGGACGCTCTTCGACCGGAAGTCGGTGTGCTCTTTCCAACCCGCAGGGATCTTCATCTTTTGACCCTTCCCCTCCGCGCCTCTTCCGCCGCGCAGGCCCCGCACCTGACCGACCAGTGCCCCTCGCGCTGCGCATGCTCGCCAGGCTTCCCGCACCATTCACACGTGACTCTTGATTCCGCCACCGCCTCCGCCAAGGCGGTGTCCGTGGCCTCCTCGATCTCGTTGGAGGGCAGGGGGCTCATCTCGAAGGAGATCCTCAGCAAGCCGAACTTCTCCTTTAGCTGTCCGACGACGAGGTTCGGATCGGCGGACAGCTTCGCCGAGAGCTTGTCGATGACGGCGAACCAGCCGTCGCCGCAGGCGAAGCCTTCACGAGCGAACGGCGGCGAAGCCGGGACGGGCGAGGCGTCGGCCAAACGGTAGAGGGAGGGGTAGCGCTCGATGAGCTGCTTCGAGTGCTCGACGGTCATCTCGCGATGGCCACGGGGAGAGATCTCCGAGCCGAAGAGGCCCCGGGCGAGGCACTCGCGCAAGGTCGGCGGCGTGGGGATGTCGAGCTTGAGGGTGTTCGGGGTTGAGAGACCCGCGCTCCTCAGCTTCTTCTTTTTCGGAGCCTGCTCGATCGCCATCTTCTAGCTCTCCAGCCTGTAGCGCGGGCGGGGCCTGCCAGCCCGCTTCTGCTCGACGATCTTGGCCAGGAAATCGACGACCGGCATCGTCGAGAACTCGCGCATGGGAAATTCCTCAATAGGCAGGTCGAGCTTGTCGACGGGGCGGGGGTTGTAGGGCACCCGCTCGCGCCGCTCGACCGTCGGCGCCGTGGCAACGATCATCAGCGGCCGATACTCAGCGCCGTCGATCCAAGGCCGGTAGACGTCGTTGAACCAGGCGCCGAAGTCCTCCGGCGCGTCGACGAAATACAGCGCGTGGTTGCTGTACACTTCCCCGTTGTCGAGGATGTAGATCATCGCCGCACCGTCATCAATACTGCCCGGACATTAGTCAAGCCGGTCTTGTCGTAGCCGCGCTCGGGCGCGACCTTGGCCAGGGCGTGGGTCGTGTCCTCGGCCTCGGACCAGGTTGAGAGGGGGCGGTTGAGCGCTGACTGGTCGGAGGATTCGGTCCAGCGAAGAAAGATGTTCTTGAGCGGGACGGACGAGGCAGGTTTTGTCAATTTGACACCTCGTTCCCAGTGTGTCCCCTAACCCCCAGATCGTCAAGCATCTCCTTGTCGCTTTATATCTGATTGTTACTCGACCCCTTGCCGCCCTGCTCCCCACCAGGGAACAAGTGCCTTTGATGGGAACATCGCCGGGAGTATCCTTGGAAAATGACCGCCAAGAAGAGCCTCGCCAAGAACGGCAAGATGCCCGACCACGAGAAGATGGCGATCTACCTTCCGTGCGCCCTGGCGCAGGAGCTTCGGATCGCGGCGGTGTTGCAGCGGCGGACCATCAGCGCCGTAGCCGAGCAGTGCATCCGCGACGGCTTGCCCAAGACCGCAAAATGACCAGGACTGGCCCCGTGCCGCCCTGTTCGATGCACCTACGTTGTTGAACCGACGTGAAACGGCGGCAGGCACCTGGCCACCAAGACATCGTCCTACCTTTTCAAACTTGGGCTTGCCGATAGCCGTGTTCGCGGGCGGCCCGGCCGGAGGGGTGGGAGAATCGCCCTGCGCAAGAGCAAGCCAGGAGGAACCCCAAGGGCGTCAGCGATTGCAACCAAGGTCGCTAGAGTCACGTTCTCGACGCCACGCTTGGAGCGGATCCTTGAAGACGGCGGGTCGACGATCTCGCCGAGCGCGGCGCCATCTCTGTCCAGGTCCCCGATTTCCCTCGTATTGGCGATACCGGTCGATCGCGGTCACGGCGATCGGAATCCCGCCGATCTGCGAGATCGCTTCCACCCGAACGTAGCCGAGAAACTCGAACATCCCCCTGGCTATGCCAATCCCACCTCCGATCGCGGATATTGGATCCATGTTGTCTGCCCTCCCATCCATTCGTGGCTCCGGGCTAGTCAGAATGGAACGACCGACTCACGCTGGGACCGTGGGTTACGCTAGGGCCTGGTGAAAGAACCAAGACGCAGAGCCACAATGGAGGGGGGCGCATGAGCAATTGTACTCGATATCCAGGCCTGGATGTTCACGCTGAAACCATTACCGCGCCCCCCCCGGACAGCTTCAACGGGTCAGCCGACAGCCACACGGGAGGCCTGCCTAGATTGTGCCGCCTTCATGTCTTGAAATCGCTTTGCAAAACTGACGATCCGAGGCGGCCTCCCCATTCCGCGACCAGTGGGATGCCTGGCGAGGATCTCGTCCAGATGCTTCTCAAGAAGAAGAACGAGCAATTGGTCGGATGACTCGGGTTCGATCCAAACGGTCACATCGTTGTGCGCTTGCATATGCTTGATGAGCTGCTGAAGCAGCGTCTCGGCCTTGTCCTGTCCATCGCGAAGCAGCTCCTGCTCGATCTTTTGGGGAGTATCCATCCCGGAGGCTACAAGCTCTTCGTACAACTGGCCGGCGTTCGCGCCGAAGTCAGTAGCATGAGGAAACCTCTCACGCATCCGTGCAACAAAGTCGTATTCGTCGATAAAAGCCCCAGCGTTGCCGGTCGACCGCCGCTCCTTCTCGGCTAGGAGTGATGCGATCACGATATCCCCTGCCTCGGTCTCGCGACCGAGAACCTGAAGGAGGTCCTTCTCAAGGGACGAAAGCGGACCGCTCAGAGTCTTATAGCCCAAATCATGCTCGATTTCGTTCCAAACGTGAGCAAGGAGACTGCAGACCTGAATCTCGCAGGAAAGGCCAGCCAGGTTTTCGTATGTGCCAACGAGATCATCTGGCTTCAGCCTGACCTGGCAATGAGTTGCGCGATATAGCGAGCCCCTTTCGCGAGCTGTCGCATCCTTCTTGTCGACGTCTACACTACCGCCTGATCCATCAAAGTGCCGCCTGATGACCTCGACGACCCGGTCACGATCGGTCTCTACGTACGTGGTAATCCGCACTCCCGCAAGATCGCCGCCCACTTGGTCGAAGACATCATCGAGCGTCGATATCTTCGCAGTTCGATCCTTCTTCCCTGGGTCCGCCAGCCACTTTTGAAGCTTGGCCTCGAACCTCTTACGGACCTTCGCCCTCCACTGAACGGTAGCTCGGATGACATTCGTGTCCACAACCTGCTGCTGGCAGGCGTCCGCGACAAAATGAGCGAGCTTGGCATAGCGATCCTGCTCGCGGACGTAGCGCTCGCCAGCCTCCTTGATTAGAGCTTCAGTCAGTGCCATGGTCCCAGTCTCCTGTTTCGTGTTTCTGCGATCGGTCCTGCTGTTCGACCAACGGTTTGCCGACAAGCTGCAAGCCCGCCGCCGAGGCGGCGCCCTGATTCTACACGATCTCACTGCGGCGAAATTGTCAGCTTCATCGGCTTGTTCGCCAGCGCCTCCCCCTACGACGTTTCCCCCCCGAATTCCGAGCGCTTTCTTGAGTGCCCTTTCATCCTTGACGCGAATTCGTGGCGCGATCTACGGTACCCTATGGGATTTGTGTGCTTCCGGCGGTCACTACACGTGGCCCATCTCGGGCGTGCACGTGCACGCCACCTGTGTGGTCGCCGGGAAGGTTTCAACGATCCGGTATTTCTCGGAGAGCATTGATGGCACGAACGGGACGCAACGAACCGTGCCCCTGTGGCAGTGGGCGAAAATTCAAGCGGTGCCATGGGGGGCCAACCCCTCCACGGTCTACGGAGACTGGCGAAACCTGCGCGCAATATCTTAGTCGTCTCGAAGTCTACAGAAAGTGCAAGGCCTTCCACGAGGCAGGCCATGCGGTCGTTGCATGGTCTTGTGGCCACAGGGTCCTACGCGCAACCATCGCCGAAGAGAAAGGGGAGTACGCCGGATGCGTCTGCGCGAAAGTTCCCGACGAGTCGAATCTTCAGGTTCTCCTTGGTGGAATCGGTGCGCAATCAAAGGCGGTTGCGAAGGGATATCATCCCGGATGCTGGAATGGCTGAGGGATGCCACGCTGACTTCTGCGAAGCCCGAGCCCTTGTGCTCCCCCAGGTAGCCGGTGATCAAGAGTTATGTGATCGCAAGCTGCTCGCGGTGAGCACGGACCTGTCAGAACTCCTTGAGCAACATTGGGGTTTGGTCAAGGCATTCGCAGAGGCGCTACTTGCACACACAACACTCACCGAAAAGCAGATCTCCGCCATTTTCGTGCGCAAACCATAACCTAACGTCCTACTTGATCATCTTGGCCACGCCGAGCACCCCAACAACTCCACCGCCAAAGCCACCGAGCCAGCCAATCTGACGAGCCAAGCGCAAGCGCTCCTCGTTCATCTTCACCCTGGCCTCAAGCTCGGCAATGGACATCTCGTCGAGTTCTCGTCGCCCAACTAGATCTCGACCAACAAGAACGCCGAGCGCTGATTGGGCCAAGGCCGCTGGGTTAATAGGCATCATCCTGCACCGTATCCCTGTCTTCTGTATCAGGTTGGCCGGTCAGTAGCCCCCGCAGAAGCAGGAGCCCCAGTCCAGTGAGACTGCCAGCGACCAGCCCTCGAAAGGCGTCCTCTGCAACCTGTACCGGAAGTGATTCCTGGTGGACCCGGATCGCATCAATCAAGCGAGCACGCTGTGCTGAGCGCTCAGCTGCGTCTGCAACGCCGGGCGTGGCTGAGAGTTCACCTGGCGGCGCCTTCACTGGAACGTACAAACCACGCGGTTGTTGCAGCGGATTGTCCGGCAGTTCCTGGGCGCGCTTCAGCATGTCGGTAGAGCGTAGTTCAAGCATCACTTTGCCTCCCGGTAAGGTTCCATCAACGGGCGATTCATGCCGCCGGTAACAGGTGATTGAGGCAACACGGTGGGAGCTGCGAGCACGCTGCTCACCTGCGCAACCATTGCCGCAATCTTTTCGTCGAACTGCGTGCGGTAGTCTTGGTCGACTTCGCGCTTCCGCATGGCCTCTTCAAGAAGATCGGGCATCACGGCCAAGCCCCTACACGCGTGAATGCTTTGGAAGAACGATCGGGATCCACATGCCCGGCAGGTTGTATAGGGCTTCCCTCTCTTGTCGAAACGGACTTCGGCACTATTGCCCGTCAGGCAGTACACGCACCTATGCAACAGCATGAAGATTCCCCCTTTCAATGGGTGCCAACGGCGAATCTGTCGGAGGCAATACCTCGCCTTCAACACCTGCGAGATCTTGGTACCGCGACTTCTTCAAACGCCATTCCATCGACTCGACGGTCACCTGTATGTCACTCTCGTGCTGAAGAGCCATCAGACCGGCTGGCTGGCCGTCCTTCGTCACCTGTTGCACTCCGACCAGTAGGTCCAAGGTCGGGACCACAGCCAAGAGGTGGCGCAACTCCTGGGTGTTCCAGGCTGCTTCCTGAACTGAGTCGATCGCGACAGCAACGGCCTTGCGGGCAAGCGCAAACTCGACCACGGCGTCCACGCTAGCCCGCGCGATGACGCCGAAGTCCTGGCGCTTGACCCGACATCGGGCAAGCCGAGCTGCCAGTGACGGGGCGAGACCTTCTTCAGCGGCGACCAGGACAACTGGGCCAGGGATTGCGTCCAGCAGGCGGCAGGCCCAGCTCGATTTGCCCGCTCCCGGAGGTCCGCTGACGAGGACGAGAGCGCCAAGTCCAAGGACAAGGGTCTCATAGACGCCAGGATGCTCCAGAACCCTCCAGCCCATCCGCGCGAGGGCCTTGGCATCACTCGTCGCCGGCACAAGGTCAATGTTCGCCGGCTGGCGATGGGCACACGGCGCGATCTGCCCGTCCCGCCAGCAGGACGTGCATACGAGAAGGTGCTTGTCGAAGAACGCACCACAGGCAACGCAGCGCCAAAGCATGGTCACAGTTCCTATCCGTGTATTGTAGACTGTACCAACTATATCAATCCGGCAAGGTTCCAGTTGTTTTTCAGCAATCGGGAATGCCACTGTCGCGGGTCATGGTCACAATGCAGTTGGACCAATTCGCACTGTACCTGTGCGCCCGTGCAACAATACCCGTGCGGAGGCACACACCCGGTCCATCTAATATCTCTATGATTAGAGACAGGAGACACCTAGCGAACAATGCGCCCGATTGATGAGGATTTCGCCGGCATGAAGATCTTGCCTGCTGCTCATCTTGCGGATTGCATCAAGTTGTCGGTACCCCAACTGCATTCCTTGCGATTCCTCACCGTCACGTCAGCCATTGCGCGTAGGGTTCAGGGCCTCATCCGCGACTCTTTGGCCATCCCCCCATGCCCCAAAGCCTGAACCAACGCATGCTGATGCAGCGTGATGTCGCATACCATCTGGAACCTGGACCAGTTCTTGGGGGGGGCGACCCATGGTGCAACGTCCGCCCAGATCGACGGTCCCCCTTCAACGAACGCTATTCTCAATCAACAGGTGGAACAAGCGAATGCTGCAGGGTTCTTGCAATCGTCGTCTAGGTTACAGGTCCCGGCAAGACCTCAAACCCGAGAATGCTGAAGTGGCGGTCAAAGGCGAAGATTCGATAAATGCCAAGACGAAGCATAACGGCGGCACAGAGCGCGTCGTGAAAACTAATTGCGTGTTCAGCGTATTTTCGCAAAAGGCCCTCGGCTCCTTGCTCGTCTTCAGGCAGAAAATCAAAGATCTGAATCGCCTGGCCCCGCATGAACCCATAGTGTTCCATGGCCGCGTCGAACGATCTCCGATATCTGACCAGAGTGTAGCACTCGTGAGTTGTCGCGTTGACCGCTCCCCATGCTAGGTCAGTTGCAAGGCTGAAGAAGTGCCGAGCATCATGATGGAACTGATCATCGGGATCATGCAAAGCAACAACAGCCGAGGTGTCAACCAGAGCGAGTTGTTCGTATGCAGTCCGTATCATCGTGCTGGCGAGATCTGGCGGCTGGGCGCAATTCCAGGTGGCAGTCCTGGGACCAGTCGAAACAGCATGCCGTCAATGACGCGGTAGGTTCCTGGCGGCAGGACGTACCCCGTTTCGGGAGGTCGGGTTGGTGGCAAGTCCCCACAGAAGTAGTTTCGGGCATCCTCTGCCGTAGACAAGGAGATCTGCATCTGAATGAAGTTGGATGTCTCCCTCATTTGGTAACTCCCTTGGGTTCAGTGTTACGAGTCCATCCCTGGTCAGTCACGTCAATCTCCATGTCCTTGGGCAAGCCGGGAATAAGTGGCAGTGGTTGGCCTGAAGGAATCTGAATCTGGACGTTGGGCGGCAGTCTTGAGTGAACGCGCAGGTTCGCCTTTGTCTCGTGTAGGTATGACCACGCTTGACTTTCGACGGCACCGCCTATGAACCGGGCAGTATGTTCGACCTTCCCTTCCATGAATGAGAACAACAAGAAGGGCTTCCGAAGATTGTATGACTGCTCATAGGAACGCAGCAGTTCATCGAGGACGGCAGCCAAATCAGGTAGGGCAAGCACCACCCTATCACCCAGAATCTCCTTCGCTTCGTGGCGATTGATCATATGTAGATGGGAGTAGAAGTGGGTGGTAAGGGCCTTCACGATGGTGTCCACGTTCTCGTGCTCACCATGTGGGTGCAGTTTCAGCAACTTGGTAGCCAACTGCCTGATCTGCAATAGTGCCCGGTGGACGTTCCCCAGCGCTAGAGGGTGGACCTGGGAAACCAATCGGTCGAGACACGGGGCAAGTCTGTCGCTTGCTTCCTTCGAAAACTCTCCATCCTTGGGCGTGGGTAGGTGGAACTGGTCCAAGATGAAGGTTTGATAGGCACGGACATCTTCAACAGCTATCGCCAACCGCTGGTTGCTACCTGCCGGGTCTATCGGGTTGAACTGGTTGCCCGTTGTTGGGTCGATGGGACTAAGTTCCGAGAGCGGACCAAGCACGACATGGTTTGCCCCTAGGGCAAGCAGCGTGCCACTGCTGTGGCACCTGAAGGGGACAAGTACCTCAAAGTCCTCGTCGAATTCCCGCAGAAGACTTACCAGCGGCCAGACTGAATTGATGTCGCCACCACGGGTATGTAGACAAAGATCAATTCCCTTTGTGGTTGCCGACTCCTTGAGCACCCTGAACAAGGGCTCCTTGACGTCTGCGTAGAACTGCGTGCTCAACCCAGGAACCGGAGGACTGCTCTCTCGATCAAAATTGACGAGGCAGACAAGAGTCCTGCCACCGCGCAATGCTTCGATGCGCCTGAAGATGTCTTTTCTCTGTTCAAGTGCCATAACGCACCTTCGTGCGTCGATAGATGATCATAACTTCGACAGATGAGCAAGTCCCTTGAGGCGCAAGGCCCCTTTCTGGTCAGGAGGAAGACGTTGTCTCGTCACCCGGTCGATGCGGTCCTCCTGGATCGGTTGCGAATCTTCTGGGCGGCGGACCATGCCGCCGGCTCACGTGAAGCCCGACGCCGCGTGCTTTCGGGTCAACGCCAGAGCCTTGGTTACGTGCTCTGGGGATCCGCAGCTTGTTGCTCAGGTCTGCCACCGACCGCTGCGTTTCCCGATTTCCCAACCTCGTGCCAGCCATGCGCGTAAAATGTGCGGCCTCATCCGCTGCTCCCTGGTTTCTGCTCGCTCGCCCTGAACCCACCCCCTGCTGAGACACGATCCATGACCAAGCTCGAAGATCTCGCACCCAACGCCGCCGTGCGCGGAGTCCTGCCGGACGCATTGGTCACGGTGGTGAACGTGAAGTGGTTTGGTTCGTCGGCTCTCGAACTGACCTACAAAGATCCCGCTGGCCGTGTGGCCAACCAACTCCTCTACCGCCACAACGAACCCGGCCTCGAAGTCGTTGCAGCGGGAAGACCGTGGGGTTTCGATGGGGACGGTGCCATGTTCCGCCTGGTTTCTGAGGCACACCGAATCAAGCTGGCCCACCTGTTCGACCCGGTGCTCGCGGTTCACACCTCGGTGATCGATCCCTACCCGCACCAGATCACGGCCGTGTACGAGTCGATGCTGCCGCGAATGCCGTTGCGGTTCCTGCTGGCCGACGATCCCGGCTCGGGCAAGACGATCATGGCCGGCCTGCTGATGAAGGAACTGATCGCACGCGGTGACCTCCAGCGCTGTCTGGTGGTCTGCCCCGGCAGTCTCGCCGAGCAGTGGCAGGACGAGCTTTACAAGAAGTTCAACCTGCCCTTCGACATTCTGACCAACGACAAGCTGGAGGCCGCCCGCACGGGCAACTGGTTCCTTGAGACGAACCTTGCCATCGCCCGGCTGGACAAGCTCTCGCGCAACCCGGATGTGCAAGCGAAGCTCAGCGCACCTGACTGCCGCTGGGACCTGGTGGTCTGCGACGAGGCCCACAAGATGTCCGCCAGCATGTTCGGCGGCGAGATCAAGTACACCAAGCGCTACCTGCTCGGGCAGTTGCTCTCGACGGTCACCCGGCATTTCTTGCTGATGACGGCGACCCCGCACAACGGCAAGGACGAGGACTTCCAGCTCTTCATGGCCCTTCTCGACGGCGACCGATTCGAGGGCCGCGTCCGAGACGGTTCCCACACGCAGGACGTGTCGGATCTCATGCGCCGAATGGTCAAGGAAAACCTACTCAAGTTCGATGCCACCCCGATCTTCCCCAAGCGCGTCGCCTACACGGTTCCCTACAAGCTCTCCGATCCCGAGGACAATCTCTACAAGGCCGTCACCGAGTACGTGCGTGAGGAATTCAACCGGGCCGAGGCCCTCCAGAACGACAAGCGTACCGGCACGGTTGGCTTCGCCCTCACTATCTTGCAACGTCGTTTGGCCTCCTCGCCCGCCGCCATCGGCGAATCATTGCGCCGCCGCCGCGAACGCCTCGAATCTCGCCTGCGGGAGATGGAGATACTTCAGCGCGGGGGCCGGCTGGCGCCAACCATCGCCCCGGCCGAGCCCGATCTGGATGCCGAAGACGTTGAGGATCTGGAAGACGCGCCCGAGAACGAGATCGAGGCCGCCGAAGCGGAGATCCTCGACCAGGCTACCGCCGCCCGCACCATCGCCGAGCTGAAGGCCGAGATCGATACCCTCAAGCGTCTGGAATCGCTCGCTGCCGCCGTTCGCCGCAGCGGGTTGGATACAAAATGGCGCGAGTTGTCGGGCCTGCTGGGCGAGATCTTCACGACGGCCGCGACAGCCAAGCGGGCCGGCGAGCCCGAGGCTCCCTACGGATCGGGTGACGTCCCCCCTCCTGTGCCTTCGGTCCACCAGAAGCTCATCATCTTTACCGAGCATCGCGACACGCTCAACTACCTGCAAGGTCGCATCAGCAGCCTTCTCGGCAACGCCGACGCCGTCGTTGTCATTCACGGCAGCATGGGACGGGAGGAACGGGCAAAGACGCAGGAAGCGTTCCAGTTCAACCCCACGGTGCAGGTGCTCATCGCGACCGATGCGGCTGGCGAGGGTGTCAACCTCCAGCGTGCGCACCTGATGGTGAACTACGACCTGCCGTGGAATCCGAACCGCATCGAGCAGCGCTTCGGCCGCATCCACCGCATCGGCCAGACCGAACCGTGCCACCTGTGGAACCTGGTGGCGGAGGGAACACGCGAGGGTGACGTGTATCGCACGTTGCTCGACAAACTCGAACAGGCCCGCCATGCCCTCGGTGGCCAGG